>Ga0209536_100000393_pt1 | contig 69791 bp, 62 predicted proteins | sample DeeMarSeWOR28_12_FD_187461 | JGI IMG/M metagenome (GOLD analysis project Ga0209536, IMG submission 187461) | Marine sediment microbial communities from White Oak River estuary, North Carolina - WOR-2-8_12 (SPAdes) (version 2) | ecosystem: Environmental > Aquatic > Marine > Intertidal zone >...
TGCAAAAGGTACGCCGTCGCACATTCCCCGAAGGGCATAGTGCTTCGACTGCTTGTAGACACACGGTTTCAGGTACTATTTCACTCCCCTTGCCGGGGTGCTTTTCACCTTTCCCTCACGGTACTTGTTCACTATCGGTCGTCGAGTAGTACTTAGCCTTGGAAGATGGTCCTCCCAGATTCCCACAGGATTCCACGTGCCCCGTGGTACTCGGGTGCCAGTGCAGAGACCAAACGCTTTCGACTACAGGGCTGTCACCTCGTATCGCCGACCTTTCCAGATCGTTCATCTAGCATTTGGTTTTGTAACTCTGTGAGAGCATTAGGGCGCTCTCCCACTGGACCCACAACCCCGTACCAACAACGCCCCTAAGCTTACATTGGTATGGTTTAGGCTAGTCCCCTTTCGCTCGCCGCTACTAGGGGAGTCTCGGTTGATGTCTTTTCCTCCAGGTACTTAGATGTTTCAGTTCCCTGGGTTGGCTATCCAACGCCTATGTATTGAGCGTTGGACTTCTGGGTATGACCCCAGACGGTTTCCCGATTCGGATATCTTCGGATCAAAGTGTGTTAGCCACTCCCCGAAGCTTTTCGCAGCTGCCCACGTCCTTCATCGCCTCTCGACGCCAAGGCATCCACCGTGTGCCCTTCCTAGCTTGACCTTTTCCTAAGACGCATTTCGTCTTCGAGCTCGATAAATGAGCGATCCGCCGCTTACCTCCTCGTCGCTCCGCTGCGAGGTACAAGAGTACCTCTCACTTCGCTCCTGCGGGGGCGCTGGCGCCTCGCACATTTCTCTTCACTCGAAGGTGTTGGCAGCGCCGACCGCGAATAGTCGGAATACCAACGCGTGGTCTGTCACGACGGAAAGTCTTGATGACAGACCACCTCGTAACTCGAGACCAGGGTTCGAAAGAAGAGCCTGGTCACAGCTACGGCTAGAAAGAGAAAATTTCTACAGATATTCAGTTGTCAAAGATGCGAGAAATCAAGCTAGTCAACTCGATTGCTCGGGTCGATGGCGCGCCTTGTACGCTGCCGACCGAAGAAATCAAGCGTGGGTCCTCACGGAGGTCTTGGCAAGGTCCCGAAGGCCCTCCCCATCTGGTGGAGCTGAGGGGGCTCGAACCCCTGACCCCCGGCTTGCAAAGCCGGTGCTCTCCCAACTGAGCTACAACCCCTTGGCTTTCGCTCCATATCCGGCACCTGGCCGGCTTATTGCCATCGTTGCCTCGCTGCGAGGTACCTATGTACCTCTCACTTCGCTCCTCAGGCAAACGCTCGCCCATGCACCGAATCTGAAGCGAAATCCGATTCGGAGAAGTGCATGTCCAGCGCAGGATTTATGCGTCAGGTCCAAGCGCCCCCGCAGACCCGGAGTGAGAGCTACGAAGGTAGCTCGCGGCGGAGGGTCGAGGAGGTAAGCCGGAGCTGGCGCAAAAAGACAAGCTGGTGGGGCACGCTAGACTCGAACTAGCGACCTCACCCTTATCAGGGGTGCGCTCTAACCACCTGAGCTAGTGCCCCGTGTTTTCTCGCAAGCTGTCAAAGAGGCATTGGAAGTTGCTTTAGCGAACCTCGTCCGGAGATCGTTCGGGCGTAAGCCCTGATAACTACTCCGCTTTGTTGGTTCCCGTCCCAACTTCCTCCGCAAAGGGACGCCTTCTTTAGCGGCTCCGGTCAACCCGGTCAAGCGGTTTTCAAACAAAGCAGCGCCCGTGCCTTTTTGAAGCAAGGATCTGATGAAAAGCCGCCAAGCGCTCCTGTGCCGTCCTTGCCAGGCATAGCAGCCAGCCGGACGGTGAAGCTGCATTTTTACTTCCAAACTGTGGGCAATCCGCGTCTTCAATCGTTCCGATACATCGTGACGACGCAAGCGCCGCCGAGACCGAGGTTGTGCTGAAGCGCGATGCGCGCGCCTTCGACTTGGCGCTGCTCGGCGTGCCCGCGAAGCTGCCAAACGAGCTCGGTGCATTGGGCGAGCCCCGTGGCGCCGAGTGGATGGCCCTTGGAAAGGAGCCCGCCCGAGGGGTTGGTCACGTACTTGCCACCGTAGGTGTTGTCACCTTCCTCGATGAGCTTCTCGGCCTCGCCCGGCGCACAGAGCCCGAGCGCCTCATAGGTGAGAAGCTCGTTGGCGGTGAAACAGTCGTGCAGCTCGACGACGTCGACGTCCTCGGGGCCGATGCCCGCCTCTTCATACACGAGGCTCGCGGCCTTCTTGGCCATGTCGAAGCCAACCATCTTGATCATGCTTTGCGGCTCGAAGCTCGAGGAAAAGTCCGTCGTCATCGCTTGTCCAGCAATGTGCACGAGGCCACTCTTGCCGTGTTTCCTCGCGAACTCGTCCGAGCAAAGAACGGCAGCGGCCGCACCACAGGTAGGTGGACAGCACTGATAGCGAGTCAGCGGCTCGAAAACCTGCGGCGCACGCATCACGTCATCGAGTGAAAGCTCCTCTCTGAAGATCGCGAAGGGATTCTTTGCGGCGTGCTTGCGCGCCTTGACGGAGATCTTTGCAAACGTCTCCGGCTTGGTCCCGTGCTCTTTGGCGTATTCACGACCAGCGCCGCCAAACATCTGCGCCGCCACGGGCGCGGGAGCAAAACCCTGCACGTCGTTCATCACCTGCACGTGCTGCACGAGAGGCGTGATTCGGTCGGTGTACTTGGAGCCGAGCGCTCCCTTTTCCATCTTCTCGAACCCCACCGCGATCACACATTCGGCGAGACCGCCCTCGACCGCCTGACGCGCAAGCATCAGAGCCGTCGAGCCCGTGGAGCAGTTGTTGTTGACGTTGTAGATGGGGATGCCGGTGAGGCCCACGCGATACAACGCGGCTTGTCCGCAGGTGCTGTCGCCAAAGACATAGCCGGTGTACGCCTGCTCGACCTCAGCGTACGAAATGCCGGCATCTTCGAGCGCGGCGCGCGCCGCGCCGGCGCCCATCACGTCGTACTCGTCGCTGGCTCCCGGCTTCGCAAACGGGATCATCCCCACGCCGAGCACGTTGACTTTTCGCTTCATGTTCCTCTTCTCCTGCGGCCTACCTTGCGGGATAACCGGCGACCCGGCGACCTCGCTTTGCCTCTTGACACTGTATGTAACGTTCGTTACAGCACCCAGACGATGCCCGAACCTGGAGAAGCTACATGACCGAGCCCCACTTCCTCTACGAAAAACGCGGCCACCTCGCGATTTGTACGTTCAACCGGCCGGAAAAGAAGAATGCCCTGAGCATCGAGATGCTGGTGCGCATGGCCGATGCTTGGGATGAGGCGGACGCGGACCGCGACATCCGGGCGATCATCCTCACCGGCACCGGGGGGGTGTTCTGCGCCGGAAGCGACCTTGGTGCGATGAGGTCGGGCCAGTGGGACGCCGGCAACCAATGGCTCGCGCGAATGAAGAAAGACCCCGAGCTTCACTGGAAGGCGCTCTTGCGGCACTACCTCACCAAGAAGCCGCTCATCGCCGCCGTCGAAGGGTATGCGCTGGCCGGCGGAACGGAGATCTTGCAAGGGACCGACATCCGAGTCGCCGGGCAGAGCGCGGTCTTCGGGGTCACCGAGGTGCAGCTCGGCCTGTTCCCGCTCGGCGGCTCGAGCGTCCGGCTCCGCCGACAAATCCCCTACACCATCGCGGCGGAGATGCTTCTTGCGGGTCGCCGGCTCACCGCCCAAGAGGCGCTGCAATACGGCCTGATCGGGCACGTCGTCCCTGACGGGCAAGCGCTCGCAAAGGCAATCGAGATCGGAGAGCAAGTCGCAGCCAACGGACCGATTGCCGTACAGGCAGTCAAGCAGTCGCTCATCGAGAACGACGGCGTACCCGCCAAGGAAGCGCTCGCACGCTCTTTGGAGATCGGCCAGCCCGTCTTCAAAACCAAAGATGCGATCGAGGGTCCGACCGCGTTCATGGAAAAGCGCAAGCCGGTCTTTCAGGGCGCCTGATGGCTAGAGCGGAGCAAGCGCAGCGCAGCAGCGGAACGCGGGAGGTGATTCTGGAAACCGCAGAGCGTTTGTTCGCCGAGCGAGGTTTCGCAGCCACCAGCGTGCGTGACATCGTTCGTGACGCTGGAACCTCGGCTCCCAGTCTCTATCACTTCTTTGGAAGCAAAGAAAACCTGGTCGTCGAGCTGGTTGCGGATCGGCACACGGCGTACTGCGATGACCTCGAGGCGGAGCTGCTTTCGGCAGAAACGCTCTTCGACGTCTGTCAGCGCTTCGTCAGGTTCGTGCTCACCAACATGAGCAAAAAGCCGATTACGGCAAAGCTCATCTTGAGCGTCATGTTCGGACCGCAGCAGGACGTGCCAAAAAAGGCCGTGGGTGAGACGCTGGTCCGCTCACAGGAGATCCTGCAGGCGAGGATGCGGGCGGTAACGAACGGAATTTCGGAGCCTCGCCTCGTGTTCGCGCGCATGATGCTAGTCGGAATGGTGACGCCCGCCGTCTTGATGTTTCTCACCTCGGACGTGCAGTCTTTCTCGCCGAAGCTCCCGGCCTGCATCGCGCACCGGGTCGTCGACATGTGGGCTGACTCCCATCCGATATGTGCCTGGCCGACGGTGAGCGTGGTTTCGTGAGGACATGATTGGCTCGGCGTCCATGACGAAGTTTCTTCGGTTCGACCTTCCAAGTGGGATGTCGATCGCCGCCGATGCCTATGGCGACCCCGGCAGCCAACCGGTGTTGTTCTTGCACGGCGGAGGCCAGACGCGGCACGCGTGGGGCGGCAGCGCCGAAGCGCTCGCCAAGGCCGGGTTCTACGCGATCTGCATGGATCATCGCGGTCACGGGGAGAGCGGATGGGCCGGTCGCGGGCAATACGGGCTCGACCACTTCGTCCAAGATCTACGCGGCGTGCTCGAGCAACTGCGTGAAAAGCCCGTTCTGGTCGGGGCATCGCTCGGTGGCATCACGGCGCTCCTGACCGAGACTGCGCAAGAGGAGTCGGTCGCCAAGGCCGTGATCTTGGTGGACGTGACGCCCCGCTTGGAAACCCGAGGTGTCGAGCGGATCATCTCTTTCATGAGGGGCGGGTCGGAAGGCTTCGCCTCGCTCGAAGAAGCGGCCGATGCGATCGCCAGATACCTGCCCCATCGGGAGCGTCCGAAGGACCTCTCCGGCCTGGCCAAGAACCTTCGCCGCATGGAAGACGGGCGCTACTACTGGCACTGGGACCCGGAGATGTTGAAGACCTGGGAACGGGACAGATACACCGAAGACGACGACCGCAGGCTCAAGGAGCGCCTTGCCAAGGTGCGCAATCTCCGGATCCCGACCTTGTTGATTCGGGGCCGTTTGAGCGACATCGTTTCGACGGAGACCGCCTCCGAGTTTCTGGAGATGGTGCCGCACGCCGAGTACGTCGACCTGGCGGACGCGCACCACATGGTCGCGGGCGATCGAAACGACGCATTCACCGATGCGATCCTGCAGTTCCTTCTGAAGCATTTTTCACCGAAGACGCCGGCGAGAGAAAACCGACCACAAAGGATTTCGTAATGACCCATCCTCGACTTTTCGACATGCCCCTACTGCCCCACCTGATCATCGACGGGCTCAACCGCTACGACGAGCGTCCGTTCCTGTTCCTCGGCGATCAGACCATCTCCTACGCAGACGTGCGGGCACACGCGAGCCGCTTTGCGCAGGCGTTGGAGTCGAAAGGAGTCCGGAAGGGCTCTCGGACGGCAGTGCTTTCGGCCAACCGACCCGAGGTCCTCTACAACTTGTGCGCCAACATGCTGATCGGGTCGTGCAACACCCCGCTCCATCCACTGGGCTCGGCCAATGATCAGGCTTACGTCCTCGAGGACGCGCAGATCGAAACCCTCGCCTACGACCCGGCGGTCTTCGAGTCGCGAGCTGCCCAGCTCAAGGAAAAGGTTCCGGGGTTGAAGAATCTGGTCGCGTTCGGGCCGACAAAGGCAGGAGAAGACTTGAATGCGCTTGCTGCGTCTTTCGAGGCGAAGCCTTTGGTGGCGCCGGACATCGGCGCCAACGACCTCAACACCATCGTCTACACGGGCGGCACCACGGGCCGGCCCAAGGGCGTAAGGCAGCCCTATCGTTCGGCTGCGTACATGACGATGATCCAGATGGCCGAATGGGAATGGCCTGCGGAGGTCCGCTTCTTGATCGCAACGCCGCTTTCGCATGCCGCTGCTGCATTCGTGGTACCGACGCTGCAGGCCGGAGGAGCGTTCGTGGCGTTGCAGGGCTTCACGCCCGACTTGTTCTTCGACGCGATCGAAAAGCATCGGATTACGGCGACCTTTCTGGTGCCGGTCATGATCTATCCCCTGCTCGATCACCCAAGAGCCCTAACGGCGGATCTGTCGAGCCTACAGACGCTGTTCTATGGCGCTGCGCCCATGAGCCCGACTCGGCTGAGGGAAGGCTTGGAAAAATGGGGGCCGATCTTCTTCCAGTGCTTTGGGCAATCCGAGGCCCCCATGGCGCTCACGCATTTGAAGAAGGCAGAGCACGATCTATCGAAGCCGGAGCGCCTGGCATCGTGCGGACGACCGAGCCCATGGGTGCATCTGGCGCTCCTCGACGAGAAGAACCAGCCCGTTGCGGAGGGCGGAGCCGGAGAGATCTGCGTTCGGGCGCCACTGGTGATGGAGGGTTACAACGGCCTGCCCGAGCAAACCGAGGAAGCCTTCTCAGGCGGATGGCTCCACACCGGCGACGTCGGCCGTTTCGACGAGGAAGGCTACTTGTACATCGTAGATCGCAAGAAGGACATGATCGTGACTGGCGGATTCAACGTGTTTCCGCGGGAAATCGAGGACGTCATATCCGCGCATCCGGCCGTGGCACAAGTCGCGGTCATCGGGGTTCCCGACGAGCGATGGGGAGAGGCGGTGAAAGCCGTGGTCATCCTCCGTCCCGGGCACGAGAGCAGCGACGCGCTCGCTGCGGAGCTCGTCGCCGCCGTGAAGGACGCCAAGGGGTCGGTGCAAGCACCCAAGTCGGTGGACTTCGTCGCGTCGATTCCGCTTTCCGCGCTGGGCAAGCCGGACAAGAAGGCGCTCCGCAAGCAGTACTGGGGCGATCAGGCTCGCGGAGTCAACTGAGCCGGTGCACCCGAGCGGGTGACTGGCGTGCCGGGTTGAGAAGTGCGTCACCTGGGACAATAGGAAGCACATGACCAAGAAGACGGCGCTCATTACCGGAGCAGGCGGAGGGTTGGGTCATGCGGCCGCCGAGCGTCTCTTGATGCACGGTTGGAAGGTATTTGCAGCCGACATCAGCCTGGACTTGCTTCGATCTTCGACCCACGACCCCGACGTCGTGCCCATCGTGATGGATGTCACTGATCGCGAGAGCGTCGAACGTGCGTATGACGCCGTCGCCAGCCATTCGACTCGATTGGACGGCCTCGTGAACTTTGCCGGCATCATCGGGGTCGGCTCCCTCACCGACATTCCCGAGGAACGTCTGGCGCGTATCCTCGACGTGAACGTCATGGGGACGTACCGAGTCAACAAGCAGTTTCTTCCAATGGTCGAAGCGGCCGGCGGGCGCATCGTCAACATCAGCTCCGAAACGGGTTGGCAAAGCGCGGCTCCCTTCAACGGTCCGTACGCGATGAGCAAGCACGCGATCGAAGCGTATTCGACCGCGCTTCGTAGAGAGCTCGCGCTCTTGGGCGTCAAGGTGATCACTATCCAGCCGGGCCCTTTCCGCACCAGCATGGTCGAAGGCATCGAGCGGGCCTTCACGCAGGCGGAAGCCGAAACGCCCAAGTTTGCACGCGTGATCGGCAAGCTGAAGAAGCTCGCCGCCAAGCAGATCAACTCGGCGCATGACCCGGACATCCTCGCGCAAGTCGTGCACGAGGCGCTGACAGTCAAACGGCCGAGCCCCGTGTACTCGGTGAAGCCGGATCGGTTGCGATCGTCTCTCGAAAGGCTGCCCTTGCGGGCCGTCGATCAGGTATATGTCACGGTGCTGCGCCGCGCGAACAAGAGCTGAGGAGCGGCCCCGGCGGGCTGATCGGCTCGAAGTGGCGGGTCGGGAGCGCGTTCATGGATACTCGATTCCCGCACAGGTTTGGAAGTCCGAAGCACAGTTGTTGCGGAGGCACGTGTCGCATGCGTCACCCGGCATGGGTGGCCCCGCACAGGGACCGCCGACTAGGACGCTGCACTCGCGGATCGTGCAGCACGAAATTTCGGCAAAGCACCGCGCACAGTCTTCGCTCAGCGTGCTCGCTGCGCTATTCCCGTCATTGCCATCCAGCAAGCATCCGCTGAGGCCCGTGGAATCTGGATTGCAGTACTCCGGATTTGTGGTTGCCGCGAGAGTCGAGCATGCGGTGCTCGTCGCGATCGGTGGCTCATCGCCACCCTCGAGCGCCGCCAGGTCATCCGGATTGTCGCAGGCGTCCATCGGCAGTGGCACACCGCCCCCTGCGCCGCCGCTGCCGGCCGCGCCGCCGCTTCCCCCCGAACCGCCGTTTCCCGCGGTTCCGCCGGAGCCGCCGTTCCCGTCGCCATCGCTGTCGCACCCCAACGCTGCAAGCGCCAGAGACAGACCAAGAACCAGTATCCAGTTACGAGTCATGTCCACCTCCCCTACGTGAGTGTCCAATATCGAGAACACCTAACCGTGTTTTGGGTCTGATGCATCCCATTTTGCGTAAGTGTCCGGATCAACGAAGGAATCCGCGGCCGTCACGAGGAATCCGGGCACTGATCCGACGGACGATTTCCGGCCAGTACGCCGCGTCGAGCGCGAAAAAGGGCTTGCCCGAGTTCATGAGCGCCACGGCGATGTCTCGATCGGGGTCGGCCCATGCGAGGATGTTGCTCAGCCCGACGTGACCGAAGGCCTTTCCGCAGCGAAATCCGTAGAGGCCGACCGGATCGCTTCCGAGCATGAAGCCCATCGAGTAGGACAACGGAAGCATGATCATCCGATCGATCTGCCAAGGAGTCTGCGGCTGCACGGCGCGGCGAATCGTGGACTCGCGGAAGATCCGAGTGCCCTCGTAGCTGCCTCCCGATACCCGATAAGAGCAGGTCGAAGAAGCGACAGATGTCATCGGGCGACCCGATGAGATTCGCGGACGGAAGCACAGCGGTTCGGAAACGGGGGTCGTTCGAGAGCTCGATCACCTTTTCGACCGACACCCCGAGGGCTCGCTTGAAGATGTCCTTGATCGGCCATACTAGCTTCGGACCCGTGCACACGTCGACGGCCACGTCCGCGAGTCGCTTCGGTGGCACGCCGTAGTTGAAGTGATTCATGCCCAGAGGCTCCGAGATCTCGGTGCGCAGAAATTCGCGGACGCCGACGCCCGACACGCGCCGGATGAGCTCGCCGAAAATGAAGCCACTGGTGACGGCGTGGTACGCGGGGACGGTCCCCGGTTTGTAGGTCGGCCGTAGCTCGTAGATCATCTCCAAAATTCGTTCCGGCTCTTGCAAGAGATCCAGATCGGCCACCCCTGGAGGCGCTGCCGGGATGCCTCCACGATGCGTGAGTAGATCTCGAACGGTGATTCGGTCCTTTCCTTTTCGTCCGAACTCCGGGATGAAAGTGGCCACGGGCTCGTCGACATGCAGGAGATCCCGCTCGGCCAGCAGGTGGACGAGCATTGCGGTGACCGCTTTCGATCCGGAAAAGAAGTTGAAGAGCGTGCGCGGCGTGGCCGGCACGAGCGGAGCGTCTCGGGCGCGGCCGGGCGCATTGCCCCTCGCGTGTCCGATGGTGCGATCGAGGATCACCTGTCCGCGCCTTCGAATGCACAACCCGAGAGCCGGATGGAAGCCGGTCCGATAGAAGTCGACCACCGCATCCCAGATCGCTTCGACATCGTCGGGCGCGAGACCCACCGACTGTGGGTGCACCTCGGGAAGGCCTCGAGAGGTAACGGCTTCGGCTTCGAAGACACGAACACGCCTCGATGAAAGGCCGCGTATTCTCCAATGTCTCAAGCGAGCCTCTGCCTAGCTCATGCGGGAGCGGTTTTTCGGAAACGCACCGTGGCGGGCATCCCGCGTTTGCCCGGATGCATCGAAAGCTCCGTCACGAAGTCGGGCTCGAAGCCCTCGGGAACGTTCGGCTCGACGTGCTGAAGCAGTGTGGCGAGGATCATCCGCATCTCCATCATCGCGAACTGCTTGCCGAGACAGACCCTGGGGCCTCCTGCAAACGGGGTGTACGCGCCGCGGGGTAGGCTGCGCTCGAACTCCCGTGTCCAGCGCTCCGGCCGAAACTCCTCGGGGTGGTCGTAGTACTTGGGGTTTCGGCCCATCGCGATGTGGCTGATGGTGACCGTCTGCCCCTTTTTGATCTCGTACCCCTCGATGACCAGATCGCGCTGCGCTTGCCGGGCGTACGCCCACACCGAGGGAAGCAGACGAAGCGACTCCTTCACCACCATTTCGAGGTAGGGGAGATTCGGCAGATCGTCGACTTCCGGTCGACAGCCGCCCAGCACGCGGTCCAGCTCCTCGCGCATCTTGGCGACCTTGTTCGGGTTTTTTGCAAGCAAGTACCAGGTCCAGGTCAATGCATGTGCAGTCGTCTCGTGTCCGGCGAAAATGAGCGTCATCGCTTCGTCGCGAAGTTGCTTGTCCGACATGCAGCCCTGCTCGTCCTCGACGAAGACCATGTGCGAGAAGAGATCGCCTCGGTCCTCTTGGCTCGTGAGCCGGTCCTCATGCACGCGCCGGATGATCTCCTCGATCTTCGTTATGGCCCGCTTCTTGCGTCGATTCTCGGCCGTCGGCCACCAATCCGGACGCGGGATCATCTTGTCGGCATCGGCGACCAAGATCTCGCTCACCTCGCCGATCGCTTCGCGAATGGTTTTCGAATCTTCCGTGCCGATGTCGATGTCGAAAAGCGTGCAGGCGACCACCTCCAGCGCCAGGGCGTTGAGCTCGACTCGCATGTCCTTGCAATCCCCTTCGTTCCAGCGATCGAGCATGCGCTCGGTGAAGTCGACCATGGTCGGCGCATAGGCGTCGACACGCTTCTTGTGAAAACCGGGCATGATCAGCTTGTGCTGACGCTTCCAAGATTCGCCATCGTTCGGGACCAGCCCATTTCCGAGAAACGGCTTCCACATCGCCTTGATGTAGTCGGGCTTGTAGAAGTCCGCCCAGTAGGTGACGTTGATCGCGTTCACGACCGCCGGGTCGCGCACGCACAACAGATCGCGAACGAGCGCGCGGGCGAAGAACACGTCGCCGAGCTGCGCGTGCCCCTCGATCAGAAACCCGGACCGGTCCCGGATGAGATCGAAAAGGCACCCCCAGAACCAATGCCCCTTCATTCGGGGTATGGGCCTGGCCGGGAGCGAGCCCCCTGATGCTTGTGCTGTGGCTTCCGCGGTCATGCGAGCGGCCCTGGGACGGGAACCCGTTTCTCTTGGCTACCGTCTTGTAAGCTTGACGGAAGGGCGGACGCAAGCCTAGAGCGCTGGCAGGCCGGTGCCCCGGACCTCGATAGCAAGCCCTTTACGAGCCAAGAAAGAGAAACTATACGGACCCGAATGATTAGATCTGCTTTTGGGCTGTCCTTGCTCTTCGGCATGGGCATGATGATGATCGGTTGTGGCGACGACGGCAGCACCGGTGACGGCGGCGAGTGCGATCAGGGCCGAGTGCGCTGCGACGGCGTGTGCATCGACGCGATCGAGCCGACGCTGGCCTCCATTCAGACCGGCGTCTTCAACGTGAGCTGTGCGGCAAGCGCATGCCACGATGCGAGCATGCCACAGCCGCTCGAGTCGCCGCTCGACTTGAGCTCGCTGAGCGCATCTCAGGCCGGCCTCATCGGCGTGGCCTCGGTCCAGGTGCCGACCTTGGACCGTGTCGAGCCGGGCGACAGCAGCGCCTCCTACCTGATGAACAAGATTCTTGGCGACGACGACATCATCCCGCTGGGCTTCTCGCAAATGCCGCTTGGGGGAATGCTCTGTCAGCCAAAGATCGACGTCATCGAGCAGTGGATCGACGGCGGCGCGCCGATCCAGTGAGCCAACGTCCGATGGACATGGAGTACCGACGGCTGGGCAACGCGGGCCTCAAGGTCAGCGTCCTTTCGTTCGGCTCTTGGGTGACCTTCCACAATCAGCTTGGGCACGACTCGGCCCTCGAGTGCATGCAGGCCGCTTGGGATGCGGGTGTGAACTTCTTCGACAACGCCGAGGTGTACGCGGGCGGGAAGTCGGAAACGATCATGGGCCGGGCCTTGCGAGAGCTCGGCTGGCCCCGTGCCTCGTACGTGATCTCGACCAAGCTCTACTGGGGCTTGCGCGACGGACCAAACACGCGAAACACGCTCAATCGAAAGTACCTCATGCAGGGCATCGACGGCTCACTCAAGCGGCTGGGCCTCGACCACGTCGATCTCTTGTTCTGCCATCGTCCGGATCCCGAAACCCCCGTCGAAGAGACCGTGTGGGCGATGAGCGACATCGTCGCCTCAGGGAAAGCGCTTTACTGGGGCACCTCGGAATGGCCCGCCGATGCGATCGAAGAGGCCTATCGGATCGCCGAGCGGTACCGGATCCGCAAGCCCGTCACGGAGCAGCCGCAGTACAATCTGTTGTGGCGCGACCGCGTGGAACGAGAATACGCGCCGCTCTACGACCAGCACGGGATGGGCACGACCGTGTGGAGCCCGCTTGCATCGGGCGCGCTCACCGGGAAGTACCTCAATGGCATCCCCGAGGGGAGCCGCGCAGCGTTGCCGGGATACGAGTGGCTGCGAGATTTGATTACCTCCCCGGACAACCATGCCCAGGCGAAGCGTGTCCTCGATCTCGCCGAGGAGCTCGGTTGCACGCCTGCGCAGCTAGCCATCGCCTGGTGTGCGAAGAATCCGCGGGTGTCGACGGTGATCACGGGGGCAAGCCGCGTCGAGCAGGTGCGCGAGAACATGGGTGCGCTCGAGGTGCTCCCGCGTCTCACCGGGGAGATCCTGGCTCGCCTCGAAAGCACGGGCTGACGGGCTCGCTCCGTCGCTGCGGCGCGTTGGCAAAACGCGGAGCTTGTCGATGGCAGCAGATGCGCAGCGGCCAAACCCCGTTTATGCTCCGCTCATGTCGGCTTTCGAGAAACTGGCCAAGGCGCGGTACGTGAATCTGGAAACCTATCGGAAGAACGGGAGCGCGGTGCAGACCCCCGTTTGGGTTGCCCGCGACGACGGGGATCTCGTCGTCTTCACGAACGGCGATTCCTACAAGGTCAAGCGTCTGCGCCACAACCCGAAGCTCCGGATCGCCGAATGCAGCGTCCGAGGCGCTCTCAAGGGCCCATGGCACCAGGCGATTGCACACGTGGTCGAGGACGAGAGCAGGAAGCAGTCTGCGATCCAGGCGATTCGGGACAAGTACGGCTGGCAGATGACCTTGGTGGACATCGGCGCGCGGTTGGGCGGCACCAAGAAGAATTGGGCCGTCCTAGCGATACGCTTGACGGGCGATGAATAGGGGCGCCTCGGTCAGGGTCGAAGTCGTCATGAAGTGTGTGTGGACGCTTTGTCTCACGCTCGGCCTGGCGCTCGGGGTCTCTGCGCAGGAGCCCGCTCCCTCCCAAAGCGTGCGGTCGCCTGAGGAAATCCCGGCAGACATGCCGCCCCCTCCTGAGAGCGCGCCCCCGGCCGAAGCGCCGCCCGTGGAGGCAACCGACGAGCGGCCGCCTCATCCCCAGACGCCCGATCCATTAGCAGAGGCGCAACCGTCGGCCGAGGTGTTGGCGTCGACGTCTTATCACTGGCTCCCTGGTCACTGGATCTGGACCGGACAGCACTTCGAGTGGTTGAGCGGACACTGGATCTACAAGGTCCGGGGGATGATCCTCGTCCCTCCGCGCTGGGAGTGGGACGGGGAGCGCTGGGTTTTCCACAACGCGGGCTGGGCCAATCCGGGAACCTACGAGGTCGTGTACCGGCCGAGCCCGGCACCCGGCGGGCCCGACGTCATCGGCAATGTCGCGGCTCCGCCAGTCACGTACGTGGAGGCGCCCACGCCCCAAGTGACCACCACCACCGTTTACGTGTGGACCGGCTTCTACGTACCGCCGCCGATCTTCTTTCCCCTCTGGCATCCTTGGTACCACTACCACTGGTATCACATGCACCCCGTCTTCGTGCGCCCGCCGCTCTACTGGCACCCGCACTACACCTGGGCGCGGACGCATCCACCCCCGCCTCGACCCCGCTACTATCCTCCCGCGCAGAGGCCGAGCACCCGACCCACGCAGCCAAGGCCTTCTCAGCCGGCCGCTAGGCCGAGCACGCGCCCGACCCAGCCGAGCACACGGCCTTCCCAGCCGAGCACGCGACCTTCCCAGCCGAGCACACGACCTTCCCAGCCGAGCACGCGACCTTCCCAGCCGAGCACGCGACCTTCCCAGCCGAGCACGCGACCTTCCCAGCCGAGCACACGACCTTCCCAGCCGAGCACACGGCCTTCGCAACCGAGCTCGCGACCGAGCTCGCGGCCGTCGCAGCCGAGCCGCGGGAGCGGCGGCGCACGTCGGAGCCGTTGAGCGCTCGTTCGCGCTACCGGACCAGCACGGCTACGTAAGGGGCGAGCCACCAACCCGAATCGTCGAAGAAGTCGCCCTTGCCGGTAAACGAGTACTGCAAGCCCACATCGATGTGCACACCGCTCTCCTTGATGTTGAAGGCGAGCCCGCCCTTGCCCGTGAAGCCCGGCGTGAATCGGTAGACGGAATATTGGGCGCAGTACCAGTAACCACAACCGGTGGCGGTCTCGCGAAAGTTCCAAAAGTTGATGTCAAACGCACCCGAGATGTAGGGGAGCACCAGCTTCAAGCCGGGGACCTGGAAACGAATCTCGGGAAGTGAAAAATAGAACCGGCTCAACGGGTTTCGTCCGGACACGATGGAGCCGTCGTCCAAGATCGTCCCGCTTCCAAAGTCGATGGGGTTCCACATGAGGCCGAATGCTCCTCCGATCGCGAAGAAGTCGAAGTCGGCGCCCCCAAAGAAAAAGAGGCTCGCGCCGGGGCGCACGATGTCGCGCGGCACGTCCAAGAAGATCGGCACGCCGAGCCCTAGCGTCCAGGTGAAGCCTTGGTAGAGCCGTTCCTTGGGTGGTTGTGCTGGGGGCGGGGGAGCCGAGACCATTTGATCGGGAGGAGCAGGAGGTGGCGTTGGGGCGGTCGTGGCTGTCGTGGACGTTTCCTCTTGCACCGATGGGTCCCATTGCGCCGAAGCGAGCGACGCGGGAATCGAAAACGTGACCAGCAGCGCAAGCAATCTCCAGTCGATGGCTCTCATGGGTTCCTCCGAGACGGACGCAACCCTACGTTGCGGGGCGCTCTGATTCAATCTGATAGCCGGTCTTGAGAAGGAAGGAAACTTCGAGTAGCACTACCCCCTCTTCAGGGCCGACCCTCCGGCCGGGCAGTTTCATTTCATGGGGATAGAGCATGCATAGAACAGCACATTGGGTCCGAAAACGAGCGGCGATGGGCTTCCTTTTCGTCCTCGCCTTTTCTTTGTTGCCCCCCACCGCGTCACGGGCACAGGAGGATGCCGGACAGGAGCAGACGGTCGAGCAGCAGATCGATGCCTTGGTTCAACAGATCGAGACGCGCGACGCCGAACTCGAGGAGATGAGCGGGAAGCTGAAGACGCTCGATGAATCTGCGGCGGCGATCCTCGAAACGGAGCTTTCCGAGCGACGGGCCCGACACCGGCGCGATCTATCGAAGCTCGTCGACCTCCTTCTAAGCGCCGAAGATGCCGGTGCCGGCGTGGCGCAAGCGCGCGCCACCGCAGTCGAGATTGTCCGAAAAGATGCGGAATCGATGGAGCAGCGAATGCTGGACCTCAGCGCCGCCAACTTGGCCCGCGTGGAGCTCATCGAAAAAGGCAGTGCCGAAGAGGCGAACAAGGCGCGTACGGAGCTCAACGAGAGCCTTGCCGTTTCGAACCGCTTGATCAGCTACATGGACGCGAACCTCGACCAGCGAGAGAAGCTCGGCGTCGACGTCGAGAAGGATACGGAAGCCTTCAAGAAGCGGCTCGAGATTCGCGCTGCGATGATCTCCGGGCTGCTTCAGAACGCAAAGACGAAGATCGACGAGATCAACGCTCTACCCGGGTCGGGCGACGACGCCGAAGCGCAAAAGACGCTGGCTGCGCTCAAGAAGAGTCGCGACATCTTCGCCGAAACCCAACGGCTCCACGTGACCCTGATGGACGAATACGGGCTCGAAACCGCCCAGCTCAAGCAAGGCATCATCAGCGCAACCGGCAAGCTGTCGCAGGACGTCCTCAACAAGGACGTCGCGTCGGGTTTGATTGGGGATTGGTTCGAGGATGCCGGGGAATGGCTCCGCACGAATGGGGCATCGCTCCTCTTCCAGGCGCTGATGTTCTTGTTGATCCTGTTTGCGTTCTGGATCCTCGCGCGAATCTCTCGCAGTGCCGTCCGGCGGGGTCTGGAGCGCTCGAAGCTCCAAATGTCGAGCCTGGCAAGAGACTTCTTCGTCAAGACGACGGGCCGCGTGATCTTGCTTCTCGGTCTGATCATCGCGGTTGCGCAGCTAGGAGTCGAAGTCGGCCCCGTGCTCGCCGGCCTCGGAATCGCCGGCTTCGTCATCGGCTTTGCTTTGCAAGATACCCTATCGAACTTCGCGTCCGGTCTGATGATCCTGGTGTACCGGCCCTTCGACGTCGGTGACGCGGTCGAGGCTGGCGGCGTCCTCGGCAAGGTGGACCAAATGAACCTGGTTTCCACGATGATCCTCACGTTCGACAACCAGCTTCTGATCGTGCCGAACAAGCAGATCTGGGGCGGCGTGATCCGCAACATCACGCATCAGACGACCCGGCGGGTCGATTTGACCTTTGGCATTGGGTACTCGGATGACATTCCCAAGGCGGAGAAGGTGCTCACCGAAATCGTCATGAGTCACGAAAAGGTGCTCAAGGATCCGGAGCCCGTGATCAAGCTGCACGAGCTCGGCGAATCGTCGGTGAACTTCGTCGTGCGCCCGTGGTCGAAGACCGAGGACTACTGGGACGTGTACTGGGACATCACGCGCGAGGTGAAACGGCGTTTCGACGAGGAAGGGATCTCCATCCCATTCCCGCAGCGTGACGTGCACATCTACAACGAGGCAGGCGGCGAAGAGGCCTAGACCGAGTACACCCTGAACTGATCCGCCCTCGAATCATTTCAAGGTGCACTCGGTCTACAGCTTATCCACTATCTTGGTGCGCTGACGCTCCCCAAACCAGAAGAACGGCTTGAGAGCTCGCAGACCGAGCTCGGGAAAGGGCCGGAGCGCGTGGGCCAGCGCCCCACGGCTGCGTGGGATGCTCACTGTAAGCCTCGGTCTTTCGACCAGATCGAGAACAACGCCGGCCACCTCTTGCGGCGTCAAGAGCTGGGCCGATGCGAACACGAGCCCAGCTTCTTTCGATGTCCTCACGTTTCGAACCATGTCGGTATCGATCCCGTCCGGACACACGGCGCTCAATTTGATCGGAAGCGAGGCTCGCTCGAGGTCGCCCGCCAGTGAAATGGTGAATCCCAACACCGCTTGCTTGGTGGCTCCATAGACTGCCAGCCCGGGAACCGGCGTGATCGACGTCAACGAAGCGATGTTGATGATGTGCCCTCCCCGAGCCCGCATGCCATCGATCGCTGCACGTGCTCCCCACATCATCCCGAGCAGGTTGACCTCGGTCATCTGACGGATCAGGTCGTCGCTCTGCTCCCAGGCGTTGCCCGTGTGCAGCACGCCGGCATTGTTGACCCATAGCGCGAGGGACCCACGTGCGTTGGCCGCGCGCGCCACCTCCCCGTGTGAGTCGGGATCGCGTACGTCCTGTTGCATCGACCAGGCTCCGCCGCCAATGGCGTCGGCCGTCTTGGCCGCGCTCTCTGCATCGATGTCGGTCACCAGGACTGCAAAACCCTTCCCGGCCAAACCCTTTGCGACTTCCTTGCCGAGGCCTCTTCCTGCGCCCGTCACCACTGCAGTTTTCATGGGACCCTTTTTGGCGCATCCCACGAGGAGTTCAAGCAGCGACGCCGCATCCCCTGGTAAAAGGCAGCGCTTGCCTTTAGCATCGCGCGGATGAATCGACTTGGTTTTCTCGTGGTTGGCGCGATCTGCAGCGCCTCGTTGGCCGCAGGATGCGGTGGCGATGATGGTACAGGCTCGGGCGGGATGATCACCGCCCCGCCCTTGGGCTGCGACCCGCTGACCCCGACGTACTGCGGGTTCCCATACCCGAACGACTATTGGACGGTCGCGGACTCGGCCACGGTGACCGGGCTGCGGCTCGCGCTGCCCGAAGAGATCATGCCGGAAAACGAAAGCGGAGTCCGCTCCAACCCAGATGCGTTCAACGAGATGGACGGTTTCTCACCGGGTATTGCCGCGATGACCCATTTCCCCGGAGCGACCACCACGGGCTTGCCCACGCCCGATACCATCGCCGATTCCCTGCTCGCGGATTCCCCCACCGTGATTCTCAATGTCGAAACCGGCGAGCGGCTGGCTCACTGGGTCGACCTCGACGAGTACGTGGTCCAGGCCAAGCTGCGCGTCGACGCGGCGGAAGAACGCCCCGACTTCACGATCGATCGGCCGCTCGAGGAGCTCCGGCAAGAGCAAGCCCTGATGTTGCGGCCCGCCATCCGGCCCGAAGACGCAACGCGGTACATCGTCGCGATTCGAAACGTGCTCGACGGCGAGGGGACGCCCGTCGAAGCCTCGCCTGGCTTTGCCGGATTGCGCGACGGGACGGCGTCCGACGACGAGGTCATCGAGTCGCGCCGGGCCCACTTCGAAGAGCTTTTTGCGACGCTCGAAGATGCAGGGATCGACCGCGGGGACCTCCAAATTGCATGGGATTTCACGACTGCAAGCCGCGAAAACAACACCCGGGCCATGGTGCACATCCGTGATGAGGCGCTCGGGGCGTTTCCCGACGGCGTCTCCTACACCGTCGACCTCAAGAACGAGAATCTAATCGAAGGCATCGTGTGCCGTCTCGAGATCGAGTTCGACATGCCGCTTTACATGACGCAGGGAGAGGCCGGCGGCTTGCTGAGCTTGGGCGACGACGGTCTGCCCGAGCAAAACGATACTGACCCCTACCACACCTATGCGGCCGCGATGATCGTACCCGAGAGCGCGAGCCCCGAGACGCCGGCGGCTCTCGTCGAGTTCGGTCATGGCCAGCTCGGGGCAAAGGAGCAGGTCTTGGGGTTTCAGGAGATCGCCGCCCAAGCGAACTTCGCTACGTTCGCGCTCGACTGGAAGGGTTTCGCGTCCGATGACGTGTTGACGATCTTTGCCGCGATTGACGGCGGCGACCTCTCGGATTTCCGCGCCATTCCGGAGCGCATGCACCAGGGCTTCTTGAACTTTTTGATGGCGATGCGGACCCTTTCGCGCGATGCCGACGGGGGACCAAGCACCCCGCTGAACCAAGCGCTCCGAGACGATTGTGGCGGGGCGGCGATCGACGGGGGCAAGCGGTACTACTTCGGCGGAAGCCAGGGCGGCATCCTCGGCGCAAGCATCATGGCGCTCAACAGGGACATCGAGAGGGCGCTCCTTGCCGTACCCGGACAGCCCTACAACTTGCTGCTCAATCGCAGCGTGAATTTCGACGAATTCGCGCCACTGTTCTACGCCAACTACGACTGGAACGCGCTCGATGCCCAGATGAACCTCGCCTTGATCCAGGGTCTGTGGGATCGTGCCGAGCCGACCGGGTACTCCAAGTACATTCGAACCAATCGCCTTCCAAATACACCGGCTCACGAAGTCTTGATTCAGGTTTCGAAGTCCGACCACCAGGTCACCAACCTGGGCGCGCACATCATGGCCCGCACGATTGGCGAGGTGGTGAATCTCGCGCCGACGATTCGCGACGTGTGGGACATCGACGTGGTGAGCGGAGAGCACTTCGGCTCGGCGATGATCGAGATCGACTTCGGAAACCCCGAGGCGCCCCTCCTGAACATTCCCCCATGGGGGGACACCATGCGCGACCCCCACGGACGCGCGACCGAGCTCGAAGCGCTCGGACCTGTGCTCCTCGACTTCTACGAAAACGGCCGCATCATCAATCCCTGCGACGGCCCCTGCGACGAGAACGACCTCGCTATGTAGCGTGCCGTGAAGGCCGGACGGATGCTGGAAGGGGTTTCACCAGACACGGTTGCTGTGAAAAAGCGCGTTCTGGTGCTGTTCGCACATCCGGCGCTCGAGAAATCTCGCGTCAACCGCGTCCTGATCCGCGACCTCGACCGAATCGAAGGAGTCACGTTTCACGATCTCTACGAGGCCTATCCCGACTTCGACGTGGACGTCGAGCGGGAGCAGGCGCTGCTCGTCGAGCACGACGTCATCGTCCTCCACCATCCGTTCTTCTGGTACAGCACGCCTCCGCTCATCAAACAGTGGGAGGACCTCGTGCTCGAGCACGGCTGGGCATACGGAAGGGAAGGCACGGCTCTACGAGGCAAGGTGATGATGAGCGCAATCACGACCGGCGGACGTGAAGTCGCCTATCAGCCCGGCGGCCACAATCGCTTCACCATCGCCGAGCTGTTGCGCCCAATCGAGCAGACCGCAGTCCTGTGCGGTCTCGACTACCTGCCGCCCTTCGTCGTCTATGGAACGCACGGGATGCCGCAACACGAGATCGCCGCCCATGCGGCCGATTATCATCGCACGCTTCGAGCGCTGAGCCGGGGAACGCTGAACCTCGAGGCTGCGCGCAAATACGACAGGATCAACGCGGAGCTGAACGCCATCCTCGAGGAATGAGAGCCGACCATGCACGGACAAGGATTCTTCTTTCAAGCATTCGTCTATCTGGGCGCGGCGGTGATCGCGGTCCCGGTCGCAAAGCGCCTCGGCTTGGGATCGGTGCTCGGCTACCTGTTGGCGGGCATGGCGATCGGCCCCTTCGGTCTCGGGCTGATCGGGGCCGAGGGAGAGGACGTCATGCACTTCGCGGAGTTCGGCGTCGTCATGATGCTCTTCCTGATCGGCCTCGAGCTGGAGCCGTCGCTCCTGTGGCGAATGCGCGCACCCATCGTGGGGCTCGGTGGACTGCAGGTGGCCGTGACGACGGGCGTGATCGGGGTCGTCGCGATGTCGCTCGGCTTCCGGTGGAACGCGGCAATCGCCATCGGAATGATCTTGGCCCTTTCTTCGACCGCAATCGTGCTGCAGACCCTCGCCGAAAAAGGCCTCATGAGCACCGACGGCGGACAGAGCGCATTCGCAGTCTTGTTGTTTCAGGACATCGCGGTGATCCCGATGCTGGCGCTGCTTCCGTTGCTGGCGGTGGAACCCGTAGCGGCGGCAGCCGTCGCTGCAACGACGGAGCATGGTGCCTCGTGGGTCGAAGGCCTGCCTGGATGGGCGCAGACGCTTGCCGTTCTCGGCGCGGTGGCCGCCATCGTGCTCGGGGGGCGCTACCTCATGCGACCCATCTTCCGCTTCATCGCAAAGACGCGACAAACCGAGGTCTTCACCGCTGCCGCGCTATTGCTCGTCATCGGCATCGCGCTTCTGATGGTGCAGGTGGGGTTGAGCCCTGCGCTCGGAACCTTCCTCGCCGGCGTTTTGCTGGCCAACAGCGAGTATCGTCACGAGCTCGAGGCCGACATCGAGCCGTTCAAGGGTCTCCTGCTGGGGGTTTTCTTCATCGCCGTCGGTGCATCGGTCGATTTCGGGTTGATCCTCGGCGACCCGGCGACGGTCGTTGCTGCCGTGGGAGCGCTGATCTTGCTGAAGCTCGCGATTCTTCTCGTGCTCGGACGGATGTTCGGCATGGGTTTCGACCAAAACCTGATGTTTTCCTCTTCCCTCGCACAGGGAGGCGAGTTTGGCTTCGTTTTGTTTTCCTTTGCTTCGCAGCAAGGAATCTTGGACCCAGAAACGACGCAGAGGCTCGTCGCGGTGGTTGCGATCTCGATGGCGACGACCCCGGTCCTGATCCTTCTGAACGAGAAGCTTCTTCAACCGCGCTTTGGCACTCGGGAGCGTCAAAAGCGGGAGGCAGACGTGATCGAGGAGGCGAACCGCGTGATCATCGCCGGCTTCGGACGCGTCGGAGGCATCGTGGGACGGTTGCTCCGAGCCAATGGGTTCGGCGCAACCGTCCTCGAGTACGACTCGGACCACGTGGAGCTGTTGCGAAAGCTCGGGCTCAAAGTCTTCTACGGGGATGCGTCCCGGCTCGATTTGCTTCGGGCCGCGGGCGCGGAAAAAGCCGAGCTCATGGTATTGGCCATCGACGATCACGCGAGGCTCATGGGCTTGGTCGAAACCGTCAAGAAGCACTTTCCGCACCTGCGGATCTTGGCTCGCGCGCGGGGACGCATCGAGGCCTACGACCTGCTCGAAAAAGGGGTCGAGCACGTGTACCGGGAGAGCTTCGACACCTCGTTGCGCATGGGGGTCGACGCGCTTCGCGCCTTGGGAGCTCGCGCGCACCATGCCCATCGCTCGGCCCAGAAATTTCGGCGGCATGACGAGGCGGCGCTCGCTGCGCTCGGCACCGCACGGCACGATCGAGAGCAGTACGTCAGCGCCGCGCGCCACCACATTCAGGCGCTCGAGCAAACCATGCTGCGGGACATCCAAGACCGCGACGAGCTCAGGGACGCGGGTTGGGACGCGGACTCGTTGCGAAAAGAGTACGGGGGCGAATGATGCGCTTTCGGCCGGCGCTCAGATCCACCCGAGCACGGCCCCAAAAACGATGAGGCACAGCGCATCGAAGCCCAAGATGACGCCCACCGCCGTCGCTTGCCTCTTGATGCAGGTCATGTCGTGAACCCAGTAGGCCACGACGAAGAAAGGGAAATAGCCGACCAGGAAGATCAACCACGGCGCGGAGCGATTCCACCAAGAATAGTCCCAGGTCAGGGCGCCCACCGCGTTCAGCAAATACTCCACGAACACGGCGAGAGCGGCGAACACGACCGCAAAGAACCACCGGTTCGGCAAACCGAGAACCCGGGCTTCCTTGCTCGGCAACATGACGGTGGTCGCGATGCCCATGATCGCGAACATGAAGCAGATCTCGATGTTGAGGCCTATCAGAATCAGATAGGCCGTCTCGCCTGGCGCCGCCCATGCCGGTGCGTATCCACTGAAGTGAAAGATCAGCGAGTTCCAGATCTCGTTGAACCAATCCATGCCCCACAAGGCGAGGCCCGCGAAAACCACGTTGTAGTTCTTTCGGCCGATCTGATCGTGATAGATGTAGAGGACGATCAGCAGCAGGGGGATCACGTACCACTGGAAGTCGGACGGATCTCTCAGGTGCGACAGCGCGCGTTGCGCAGATTCGGACGCCATGGCGGGGAATTACCCGTCGAGCGGGGATTTGCCAATCCTCAAAATTCGCGTGGAATCGGGCGTTTGAACGATCTTTTGAATCTCGCGAAAGTGGCGCTATCCTCGGGCGGCGGCGCACGGCGAGTCGAGCGTCGCCTTCAAAACGACGTGAGATGCTGCGATTTGTCGCAAATCGGTGGTCCTTATTGTCGTTGGCGGTTCTGGTCGCCGGCGTCAGTGGCGGGACAGTTGCTCTCGGCGAGCACACCACGACGGAACGAGATCTCTCCGGGGAAACGGCCGATGGGCAGCGCGTGCTCCGCGCGCCGGGGCTGGATGGCTGGAATGACCGGCGCAAGCCGCCGCGCAACAATCCCGGACAGTCTCCTCTGTTCGGCGCCGCCTTTCATTACGACGCATTCATCTACGACGGCGCCACGGCAAGTCCCAAAGTCGCAGGCGTCGTGCGGCGTGGATCGGTGCTCAAGGTGGGTAACAAGGTCGGCGGCTCCGGCTGCAAGGACGGCGCATGGTACGAAGCCGTTCCCTTCGGATACGTCTGCACGGGTCTAGGCTTTCACGTCAGCGACCAGCCGACGGCAGCCAGTTACGGCGTGCCCCCGGCCGAGGTGGAAAACCACCTTCCCTATCAGTACTCGCGCGTGATCACCGAACGTGCGCCTCGCTACTACCGCATCCCCACCGAGCAGGAAGAGAAAGAAGCCCGGCGTGCGATGGAGAAAAAGGGGCCGACGCCGGAGGTGGTGTCGTCGCTCATGGAAGGTGACTATTTTCTAGCGCTTGCCGAAAGAGAAAAGCGCGAGAGCGACGGCGCGGTGTTCTATCGAACCGTCCGCGGCCGTTATGTCCGAGAAGGCGACGTCGAGCTTCGAAACCCCGAACCGATTCGCGGAGAGGAGCTCGGCCGGGGGGGCTGGGAGCTTCCCTTGGCATTCGTCTACGGTGAGGGTCGGGAGCTCTTGAGCCTCGAAGGTGGAGCGGTTCGGGTCGCAGGAAAGGCCGAAAAACACGCTAGATTCGTGGTCACCGAAGAGCTCGTGAAGGAAGGCGTGACCTACGTGGGCGGATTGGCCGGATTCGTGCGACGGGACGAGGTACGCGTGGCGCGCCGGACGAAGCGCCCGAGCGACGTTCCAAAAGGCGCAAAATGGATTCACGTGGACCTGAGCCAGCAAACGCTGGTCGCGTACGAAGGAGACGAGCCGGCTTACGCGACGGTCATCTCGAGCGGCAAAGAGGGCTACGAGCCGCCCACGGGGTTGTTCCAGGTGCAGCAGAAGTACATCTCGACGACCATGAATGCGACGGATCCGATCGATGGTTTCTACGAGGTGGAAGAGGTTCCGTGGACGCTCTACTACCACGGCGGGTACGCGCTTCACGGAGCGTATTGGCATACCGATTTCGGCAAGGTCCGGAGCCACGGATGCACCAACGTCGCGCCCGTCGATGCTCGATGGCTCTACTACTGGAGCGACCCCGAGGTTCCGCCGGCATGGCATGCGATTCGCTTCCAGCCGGAAACGACCTGGGTCTACTTCACCAATTGAGAGCGCCACGACCGAGTAGGAGCAGCGCTGCTCCACCGGCGATGACCACGATGGCGTTTCGCAGCACGGGCCCCTCCACGCGAGGAATCAGCGTGCGGCTCGCGCGCAGGCCGAGCCAAACGGCGGGCAATAACCCGATGCCGACTGCGACCTCGCTCGAGCTCACCTCGCCGGCGGCGGCACGCACGCTGATGGTGATGCACAGGCCTACGGCAAAGACGAGACCGAGATTGGCCCGCACCGTGGGGCCCGAGTCGTTGCGATAGAGAAGCGCGATGGGCGGTCCGCCAATGGCCGATACCATCGCCATGATTCCCGAGGCGACACCGGCGCCAAACTCGCGGCCGGCCGTCCGGCGAAAGCTGCCATGGCTCGAGACGAGGGCCACGCCGGTGAGCACCATGACCGACATCAGAACATCGAGGGCCGCTGCGGAGAGCATCTTGAGCAAAGCCACCCCGGCGAAGGCGCCGGGAACGCGTCCTGCGAAGATCCATAGGGTGCTCCGGATCTCGATCGCATGGCGTTCTCTGAAGACGATGGCCAGCGTGAGCGGCAGCACGACCAGCAATTGCGGCACGGGGGCAAAAACAGGACCGAGCAATGACAGTATCGGCACGCTGATGAGCGCGAAGCCGAAACCCACGGTGCTGTGAAGCGCCGCCGCCAGAAAGCTCACGACCAAGGCGATCGCGAACTCGGGCGTCGCAATGTGTGTTACGGCATCCATGGGCAGTGCTAGGGTAGTCAGGCTCCGATCATGCGGCCAATCAAGATCGATACGACGAGCGAGCTTTTGCTCGGGGCAACCGGCCGAGCACTAGGAGCGGCGGCGGACGCGCTCGATTTGGCCGTCCGCAACTTGGAGAACGTTCGGCGAATCGCCAACTTCCTTCGAGGACGCATGGAGTTTCGGGTCCGGCCGAGCGACGTCTTCATTTCGAGCTACCCGCGTTCCGGCACGACGCTGACGCAATGGATTCTCTATCTGCTGACCCACGAGGCGCAGCCCGATCCCGAGCATCTGACCAAAGTGTCGCCGTGGTTCGAGCGCTCACTCGCGATCGGGGAGGTCACCGCTGCCGATCTCGAGAGGTTTCCTTCGCCCAGGGTGTTCAAGAGCCACCTGCCGCGGGAATGGCTGCCGGATGGGGCGCGCTACATCTACGTGGAACGCGACCCGAAGGACGTGCTGGTTTCGTACTTCTACTTCTACCGGTCGTATCTCGGCTTCCATGGCTCGTTCGACGATTTCTATCGCCGGTTCATGGAAGGACGGGTCCAGTACGGTTCCTGGTTCGATCATGTCGCTGGTTGGCGTAAACGATCGACCGAGACCGACGTGTTGATCGTGCGCTACGAGGACCTAGTGAGCGACCGAAAGGCGTCGATTCGACGCATCGTCGAGTTCCTCGGCTGGGAACGCGATGAAAGATGGATCGATCGCGCCGTGATCGAAAGCAGCTTCGATGCGATGAAACACCGCGAGTCGGTTTTCGATCATGCGACGGCGCTTCTGCTCGAGCGGGGCGTCAATCAGCGGACTTTTCTTCGCGCGGGCCTCAGCGGAGGTGCCGCGAACGAGATCAGCGAAGCACAGGCACGCGAGATCAGGGAGCGAAGCTCGTTGGGGCGCCGGCCTGGGATTCGACGACTCGCCGCGTTCCTGCAGTAGAGGTACCGGACGAAGCGTCGACCACGAATTGAAGGAAGCTTTCCGGGGTGCCGGGATCTTCGCCGGTGAGGTGCTGATAGGCGCGGGCGAGCTTGGCGATGAGACGCCGGTAGCCGCGGACAGCCGGCGAAACGGCATCGGAATAGAGCTTGCGCACCGCGTTTTCTTTCGTTCCCAAGAGAAGGCGGTCCCGGGGCTCACGACACAGATAGGGGCACGCCCTCGGCCGCTGCGCGTTCAGGGTTCGCCCGCCGATCGTGTAGACGAACGTCACCAGATCCCCAAAGCGGTTTCGGTAGAGTCGATCGAAGTAGGTTTCGTCGTAGGTGCACGCGGAAAGGGCCCACCCGACCTTCACCCCCGCGCCTCGCTTGCGCATGATCTCGGTCTGAACGAGCTGTTGGGCGACGTAGCCGTTGTCGATGTCGAGGGCTTCCTGCTTGCGCTCGACCTCGGAGGCCGGAGCCAAGGAAGACGAGCGGCGGATGTCGACCGGGAAGCGGAATCGATCGATCAAGGCTTCCAACGGAGCCTGAGCGAGCGATGCCGATCGGTGCACGTCGAGCCGCGGCACTCCCGCATTGCACGCGTTGCTGTCGGCGATGAGAATGAAGCTCCTGTTGAGGCCGAGCTCTCTGCGAACCATCTCTTGGGCGAACATCAGGATCAGCACGTCCACGGGAAGGCCGCAGCTCGCCTGGTCTGCGGCGATGCCTACGCCGAACCAGGCGGAGGTCGTCGCAGCCAGCGCCTGTTGCGAGATCACCGGCTCGTACTGTCGCCTGGCAAAAAGCTCTTGGCGATTCGTGAGCGATGCGAGGCGCTCCCCCAAAATGTCCGTCGCTGCTGGGCTGGTCATCACGCGTGCCGTTGCAAGGCTCGATCGGCACCCTAGCGGACATGGCGCGCGGCCGCAAAAACCTTTGCGCTCAAAAACGTGTGAATACTTACACCATTAAGTTGGACAGGCGGCGCGGAAGGGTCATGCTGAAGGCTTCGGAGGGATTGCTTGAGAATCCTTGCTTGTTGCACATGCCTCGGGCTAATCGCCGCCCTGGGCGCCTCCTTCGAGTCGAGCCACGCACAAGACACACCCTGGAAGCGCCGAATGCGAACGGGCGTGGTCCTCGACGACGCTTCAGCGCCCCGGCTGACCCCCCCTGGCGCGTTGACGGCGCAGGAGCTGCGCCGGCTCGGACTGCGTCCGCGCGGCGCCGGATTGGCGGATCTGTCGCACTGGCCCGAAGAGCCGCCGTCGCCTGCAGACGTCTCGCCTCGAGAGCTTGCCCAGGCAATGCGGCAGTTGTGTCCCGCTTCGGTAGGCTCCGAAGAGCTCGAGGGATATGCCCGCGCCATCGTCCGGTACAGCCGGGAGTTTTCGGTGGATCCCTGGCTCCTAGCTGCCCTGGTATATACGCAGGGCCACTGCAGCGCAGACATCGACAGCGGCTATGGCACCGGGCTCACGCTCATCAACGTGGGCATGCACGAACGGAACGTTCGCAACGGTTTCTATCATTTCGCGGTCCGCACAGACCACGGCTGGGAGCGCAAGCAACTGGACATCGGAGAGTTCCCGTTTCGTCGCGCCGCGCTGACGAAGCCAGATCCGAACCTCTACTTCGCGGCGGCTCTGCTCAGCGTGTTCGGGCAGCAGTGTCCGGACATCGATCACGCGTTCCACTCGGCCCCGCACCGCCATCCGGTTTCCCATTTCGTCTGGGGCGACCGGGTGGGGGATACCGGACCGGAAGACCGAATCCTCACGGCGCGGCGGCGCTTGCTGAACAGCCATGCGCAAACCAACCGGCCCGGGGGGAACCGCCTCGGGGACCTGGCTTTGGTCAGCCCGCTGGACGGGTACCCGCGGATCGTGACCAGCGGCCTCGGTGAGCCGCGCGACCATGGCAGGCGGCCGCACCGGGGAATCGACTTCGCGTCGGAGTATGGGGAGCCCGTCCGGTCCGTCGCAGCAGGGCGAGTCGTCTTCGCGGGAGTCGACTGGGAGCGCAGGGCGCACATCCCGCTCGAGCCGTGGGGCGCCAGCATCGTGCACGAAAGGCACATGGGACCGCGAGGGCTTTTCGTGGAGGTCGACCACGGCAACGGCGTGGTTTCCTTATACGCGCATCTCGCGACCTACGAAGTGAAGATCGGCGAGCGGGTAGAGGCAGGCCAGCGGCTCGGCGAAGTCGGAAGGACGGGCGTGCGGGACTCGGGTCCGCACCTTCACTTCGGCTTGTTTCGCAACGGCGAGGTATTGGACCCGTTGGACCACCTCGCCCCGTACGTGTTTCCCCCGGAGCTCACCAAGCGCGGCCATGCACAGCTCGCAAAGCGATACCAAGGTCAAGCTCGCGACGCGGCCTCAGCCGGCTCGCCGCGCCCCGACCGCGCCAAACGCGGCCGGGTCTCGCTAAGATAACGTCACTGCACCTCGGGACAGGTGCGTTTTTCAGGCCACTGTTGGAAGATACGGTCGACGGCCTCACGCACTTTGGTGTCGACGTCGGGCGCGGTCTGAATGATCGTTTGCGCCAGGCCGAGAAACAGGGCGTCCGGCTCCTCGCCCGAGGCAGCCGGTAGAGAGGCGACCGGAATGAGCAAGCTGCCCACGTCGTACTCGACGTACTGCGGGCACCAATAGGCGCAGGGGTCCCAGTACCAGCCCCAGTAACCCCACCAGTAGCCGCCGCAGCAGTCGTAGTAGTAGCCCCCTTCGGTTTCACGTCCGAGCCCGTTGGCCGCCCAGAGGTCGGGCTGGTTCTGCTCGGTGACGTCTTGGGGGCGAATGAAGGTCAGGCACACCGGCTCGGCCTGCATGGCCTCGATGATGAGATTGTTGACCGAGTTGTTGAAGGCTTCCTGATCAGCGTCGAGATCGGGGAAGTCGGGGTTCTCTTCAGCCATCTCTTTGGTCACGACGCTGAACGTCTGAAACTGCGTGAAATCCCCCGCGGACTTGACGTTGACCGAGACCGACGAGGAGTCGTCCGCGCAGCTCGCGGCCAGCAGCGCCGGAGCAACGAAGAAAGCACAAAGCAAGCGGGTCTTCATAGAAACCTCCTGTGGCAGGCCTATAGCATCCGGTGGTGACGCATCAATCTACACGGGCCCTCGCCAGACAGGTCTGGGCGTGGCCTGGAGAATGATGCGCCTTGCGCCCCAAGCGGGCGGGGACGAGCAACCTCAGCGCAAGTCGTGAGCGGCTGATTCGCGATCGCCCGGATTGGACGACCGCGCGAGCTCGCTCGGCGGGCTCGGCGGGCTCGGCGCCGGTGGTACGATGCTTTCGGGCGGAATGGTGGTGCGTAGCATCCGCGTGCCCCACGGAGCGCGCGCAATCACGAAGAGCGACAGCAAAATGAGGGCGAGCACGATTCCCGCCAGCCAAGGATTTGGCTCGCGCTTCTGAAAGATGTCTCCGGTCCCAACCTCGGGCGTGCTTCGGGGCGCGATTTCGAGACCGTATTCCTCCGCGAGCTCGACGATGCGAGTGATGTGGATGCCCGGCACCCCGGTCTTCAGAAACGCTCCCAGAACGGACGGCGGCATGTCCTCCATGCCCCGCGGCGGGCGAGTGTTGACACCCGGAACGAACTTGCGCTTCCCTACCTTGGTGCCCACCGAGACCGTGCCTCCGCCCACGTTGATGTAGGCCTTGATCGCACGATCTCCGGCAGCTTCGTAGTACACGCGAACTCGTTCCCGAACGCTGTCCTGATCGACCAGCGCCAGGCTTGGCGTGGGCTGTTCGGCCCCCTCCTCTTCTTCCGCCGCTTTCGCGGTGACCTCTTCTGGCTCGACCTCGGTGAGAGCAGACACGTTGTTTCGCTCGATGGCCCGCTCGAGCATGCGTTTGCCTCGCTTGCTCAAGCCGATCGCCTCATCGCCAACCCCGCCGAGCGACGCCGCCACGGACTTGTAAGGGAATACGTCCGCTTTTCGCAGCTCGGCCTCCATGTCGAGCCAGGTGAAGGTCGGCTCGTTGGCGCCCCACTGCGAGGCTGCCGTGCTGGTGACGACGATCGGCTCGACGCCCAATGCGCTCATCGCCGAATACACGGCCACGTTCATCGCGGGGAAAGAGCCTGATAGCCCCACGGCCACCACGTCGCCGCTCCGAACGCCCAGCTCCTTCAGCCATTGGACGACGACCGCGGCGAAGTTCGGGTTCACCGAAGTCTGCTTCGACACGAGGCTGCCGCTTCCGCTCGTGATGGGTGACAATACCTCGCCGATCAACCTCGACTCGGCTGGGTCGGTCTTGACGCGCAGGCTGAGGCCCTTGCGCTCGGAAACTTCCGCAAGGACCTCAAACGCCTCTTCGGCCTTGCGGGCCGCGAGAACTTTCTCCGCATAGTATGGCTGCTGTTCCTCGGAAGGGAACACCTCCACGGCGATCAGCCCGATGATCGCCAGGGCCGCAACCAGGGCCCGCTGCACCTGAGACGCCCCGGAGGGCTTCCAGTACATTCCCCTCATATCCGAACGTCTCCGAGGAAGAGGATCAACACCATGCGAACGATGACCGCGGCCGTGAGAAGGCTGAGCGTCGTCTCCATCACGCCCTGACGCTGATACCAGATCGCGATCAGACCGGGGATGATGAACCCGATGATGGCGCCTTCGGCAAATGGCGTGACCGGGCTTTGGAGCCACATGCGAAATACCATACCCACCAGATATCCGATGAGAATGGTGAGCGCGGTGCGCCTGCGGCCGTATACGATCGCGATCTGCGAAAGGCCCTTGAGGAAACCGAACGTCACGAGCGCCGCCAGCAGGGTGAGCCCGACGTCGACCGGCTTGTTCGCGTAGAGCGCAATGTAGCCGGGAACCACCATGCCCCCGGCGGCGAGGCCGAAGAGCTCCCCGTAGAGAAGGCTCGCCGTCAGGCCGAGCCCGATCGACACGGTCAACAACTCAATTTCTGGCATGATCCTTCCCTCGATTGGCGAAGTATTCGGCTAGTGCCAACCCCGGCCCAGCGATGTTCCCGAGACCCATGACCAGGGCTGAGGATTCGGCGAGGCCCAGCAGAATCTCGAAGATGTCGGCCGGATGAGTCCGATCGACGAAAACCAATCGTGTAGGGTCGAGTCCGTTCCTCACCGCAGCGCGGGCGAAGATGTACTGTCCCGTTCCCAATAGCACGACTTCGTCGGCTTGTGTCCAAGTGGCGTATGACTCGGCGAGCTGCTCGGAGCGATTCGCCCGGTCGGAACGGCAATTGAAGACCGCGATGCGCCGGCTCAGCTCGCGATGCCTGCGCAGGGATTGCTCCCAGATGTAACGGGTCGAGGTGGGATCGTTTGCGGCAAATCCGTTCACGAACACGATGGTGCGCCCGAAGAACTCGACCTCGTCTTCGGTCATGGCGCCGGGATCGGGCTTCGCCCTCCACATTCCGCGAAGTGCGGTTTCGTAGTCGATGCCGAGCTCCTCGCAAACCGATATTGCGAGCTCGACGTTCTCTTCGTGCTCGAGATAGGAAAAGCCCGACATGTCCTCGGCTGTCACCGAGCGGCTGATGTCCTTGGCCGAGCGGAACCGGGAGCCCCGATCTTCGGAAGCCCACTGAAACAAAGGCTGGTGCTTTCGTTCCGCGGTGACGAGGACCCCGCCGACGGGAACCGTCGCGGCAAGCGCGAGTGCCACGTCTTCTTCGGTGGGACCCATGACGTCCAGGTGATCGGGGCGCGCATTGGTGATGACGCCGTGGGTGGCGCGAATCAGCTTGGCCTCGGACAGCCACTGCAACTGAGGTTGCAGCGCCATGCACTCCACGACGAGAGCGTCGGCGCGCTGGGCGGCGGCCATGGTGACCGACTGCTTCTGCTCGATGATGTTGGCGCCGCCCGGCCGATAGACGGGGACCTCACGGCCGTTGGTTAGGATGAAGCGTGGCACCGTTCCCGTGGTCTTGGCCACGCACCGGATGCCGGCCTCGCGGAGCCCGGCTGCGATCAGACGTGTGACACTGGTCTTGCCGCGTGTGCCGTTGACGTGGATTCGAATCGGTATGCGCGCGAGCCGACGGCGATGGAGCACCAGCTCGATCGTCCCCAACACGATGAGGACTCCGCATGCGCTGAGAAGAATGATGATCTCTTTCGGCACTCGACTCGCCCCTCGCAGGCCTCGAAAACGGCTGCGGACGCAGCCTCTTACCAGGTCGCAACTGCGCAGCAAGGTCCACGGGGTGATGCCGCCGTGGAGCTGCGTCGGAAATCCAGTACCGCCGTACATTCGATCGCGCCAGCACGGGCGAAAGGGAAGAGGGGCCCCTAGGGACGAATAAAATTGTAAACAACTGTCGGCGTCTCTGGACACCTACACCCAAAAGGGTTCATACGGATGGGGAGAACCGAAAAGGGAAATGGGGTCTCAAGACCTTTCATCCAGCCTTGGCGAGCGGTGACGGGTCCTTCGGAGATAGTCAGGGCGGGTCGCGTTCGGGGGGACGGCGGCCCGCCCTGCAGCTCCGGCTTTCCCTCGGTCAAGCCTGACCGCGCAGCACCGTCGATTCGAGGTGCCTGCAGGTTCGTTCGATTCCCTCGTCTACGCTGACCGAGGGACTGTAGCCGAGCTCGCGCCTTGCTTTTTCGATACTGAAATAGTGGTGCGTGCACATGTAGCGAATTGCGAATCGCGTCAGGCCGTCCTCGGCGTTGAGCGTGCCGCCCTTGAGCGTGTCGATGCCTTCTTTGACCGCGGCGATGGCGTACACCAGCCCTTTGGGCACCCGATACTTGATCGGCGGAAACCCGAGACGCGCCGCCACTTTCCGGACGAAGTCCCAAAACGGCATCGGCTCGCCATTGGTGATGAAGTACGCCTGCCCCGCGGCGATGCTTTCGGGGCCGCCAGCCGCGAGCGCCTGATCGGCAAGCAACACGGCGTCCACCAAGTTGGTCACGTAGGTGTAGTCCGACAACCAAACGCCCCGGCCGACCTGCACCCGAAGCTGGCCGGACTGCGCCTTGTCCAGCAAAGCGGGCATGAAACGATTGTCGCCCGGGCCAAACACCACGTGGGGGCGAAGCGCGCAGGTCGCGACCCCATCCTTGCCATTGGCGGCGAGAACCCGCTTTTCCGCTTCGATCTTGCTGTCTGCGTAGGGCGCCTGCGAGACGGACGAGTATGGCAGGCTCTCGTCGCCGTTTTCGATGTCCTTGCCTTCATACACGACGCTTCCCGAGCTGATGTACACAAATCGTGGCACGCGATTTCGGCGCGCCGCCTCGAGCATGTGCTCGGTGCCTCCGAGGTTCACCGCCCATACCAGGTCCTTTCGATTCTGCTTGGTGTGGACGATCGAAGCGTTGTGGATGATCGTATCGACACCACGGCAAGCGTCCCGCACGGCAGCCTCGTCCGTGATGTCGATGCGGCGGTAGTCGACGCCCTCGATCGGGCATCGCGGGGCTACGTCGATGACGATGACTTCATCGCCCCTGGATTGAAGCCCGCGAACGATGGCCGAGCCCACGAAACCGCAGCCCCCAGTGACCAAGCTGACCGTCATGGGTTATTCCACGGTGCCGAAGATGATGTCCGGCAAAGGGGTGATCGATGCGTAGTTGCCGGAACGCATGCTGTGGTGGTGTCTATCGTGCTTCGCGGCCAGGATCCCCAGTGTCTTCAAGGGAAACTGAGGAACGTCGACCCCGGCATGGTTGAGGATGTTGAACGCCGTGTAGGTCACGAAGAGCGCGCCGAGCGTGTAGATGTGCACGCCGCCTACGAGCGCCACCGATCCGAAGAACAAGCCGAGCCCGAGCACGGTCTCCACGGGGTGGAGCAGAAGACTGTCGATGACGCGAGGGTTTCGAGCCGCATGATGGACCGAATGGACGCCCCGAAGGATCTTCCACTCGTGGAATGGATATCGGTGCATGAAATAGTAGCCGAAATCGTAGATCAGGATGACGGTCACCGCCTCGAGCAGGTATCGCCACGCGGGAACGGCGTAGTCGTAGTACAAGTAGTCGGCGAGGCCGAACATCACCGAGAAGATCAACGCAATGGAAACGGCGGAGTTGAGAGCGGCCCTCCAGTAGAGCTCCCGATCGCTCTTCGAACGGTGCGGATCGTCGCTGATCAGATACCGTTCCGCCTTCTTCGAGCGATACGCAGCCAAGAGCACGGCAATGGCCAGACCAGCCGATGCGTAGCTGGCCAGGATGACGAGCAATGCCTTCATGTCGGTTTCCGTAAGGTCATGTTATCACCTAATGCACCAGCCTGAGAATGAGCGTGCCTGCGACCATGAATGCAAACACGGCTCCTGCAGCGAGCTGAGAAGCGCGCTTGCCGAATGAAGACCTCACGGCGGAAGCCGCGCGGAACGAGGTGGAATCCCCATCGACCTCGAGTGGCTCAGCCGCTGCAGGGACGCTTTGACAAAGGAGGGTCACACCTCGTGCGACGTCCTTGTCCGATAGCGCTTCGTGCGTGCGCATGTGGACTTTGCCGGTCTTCACGTGGGCCATACAGGAACCGCAAAAGCCCGATTGGCACGAATGAGCTGGCCGCAAGCCAACCGCCTGCGCACACTCGAGCAGCGTCTTGCCGCGAATGTAAGGCACCGTCCGGGAGCGTCCCTCGAGCCAGAGGCTGAACGCTTCGGGAGCGTCGAAGGTCTCGATTTCGGCTTCCCCCTTGCGCTCCCGGTCTGCAGGAGAAACGAAACGCTCGATGTGAATGCGCTCTTCGTGAGCGCCAGACGCGACCAGCGTGCGCTCGATCAGCTCCATGAACGGCTCGGGACCGCACAGATAGAACTCCGCGATGTCCGCATCGTGGATCATGGCGCGAACGTCGGAAGCACGGAGGTGTCCGCGGTCACAATCGAGATGATGGCGAAGCTCGACTCTTCCCGGATGCGAGGCCACGAGACGATCGAGCTGCGCACCATAGATGATCGATTCTCGATCGCGATTGGCGTACAGCATCGAGATGGGGCGTTTGGTCGTCGCAAGCGCGCTCTTGAGCAGGGAGATGATCGGCGTGATCCCACTGCCTCCGGCAAACAAGAAGAGCGGCCTGCCCGAGCGCGTGTCGGGATCGAGCACGAAGCGGCCTTGGGGAACGCTCGCTCGAATCGAGTCGCCCACCCGAAGGCGGTCGTTCATCCAATTCGAGGCGCGCCCTCCCTCGACTCGTTTGACCGCGATCTCCATGGGCTCGTCGAGCTCCGGGCAGCTCGAGAGCGAATAGCAGCGGCTGATCTCAGCGCCTTCGCAGGGGAGGCTGAACGTGAGGTGCTGTCCTGCCCGATACTGAAACTGCGCGGCGAGCCCTGTGGGGACCGACAGCTCGAAGGAGCTACAGTCGGAAGTCTCCCGAGTCACGCCGGAGATAGTCAGCGCATGCAGCTCGACTGCCATCACGCCTCCGAAACGCGAGCGACCTCGAGAGCGAAGGCGAGGTGCTCTGGCTTGCAGTAGCTCCGAAGAAGGTGCCGGATCGCCGCATCGGCGACGCGGTCGGTGGGCTCTTTGGCGCCGCGGTTCATCCATAGCGCGAGCCGCACCTGCTGCGTGGCAATGGTCATTCTCGCCATCAGCTCGGGATCGTCATCGACGAAAACGCCTTCCCGAATTCCTCGGCGGAACAAGTCGGCGAACAAGGCCAGACCCGCGCCCAGCGCCTCGACCTGCTCCGGGCTTCGCAAGAGCTCGACGGCCGACCACGCGGTGACCTCCTTTAGCTGCATCCGCGTGAAGTCGCGGCGCTCCATGAAGAACTGAAGCTGGGCGCGGCTGCCGGCGACCAGCTGCTCGAGCACGGGCATGTCATTTCGAATGACGCCCTGCACGAGCCCCATCACCTCGGCGAGCCGTCGCCGATGGACCGCGCGGTAGATCTCCCACTTCGATTCGAACACGCTGTAGAGCGTGGTGAGCGACACGCCAGCGTCCGCAGCGATGCGCTGGACCTTGGTCGCCTCGTAGCCATCGTCGCCGAAGACGCGCTCCGCGGCGTCTAGAATCGCCTCCCGGTAGAGCTGGCGTTTTCTGTCCTTGAGGCTCTGTTGCGGGTTTTCCGAGGAGATCGAGGTCGACACGATGACCGGAATGGTAGTGCGGAAAACCGGAATGTCAATTCTGATGCTTTCGAGGCCGCGCGAGGCGCCCGGTCAAAGGCGGTCGGGCTCCGGAATGTCCGCGACCTTGATGACCGACATCTCGGGCGTCAGCTCCTCCTCGGCGAGCAGGGTGCGAAGCACCACCTGGCCCCGGCGATGCCCTTGGGTGCAGATCCAGTTCTTCACGCCGGGGTTGCGGCGGCTCGCGTAGATTCGAAACGAGCCATCCTGGTCGAGCACGACTTGGCGATTGTTGAGTGCGACCGGGTAGTGCCGATAGTCACCCGCACGAAGATAGTGATCGAAGATCTGGCATGACCAATATCGGCACGGAACGTCTTTTCCCCAAATCAAGATCGCCTCGTCGTCGGCCAGTTTGAAGGACACGCCCGCGTATCCGATGCCGGGACCGGGAAGATTGTTGGCGACGACTTTGGGATCGATCATATCGAAGATCTCATCGGGGCTATAGCGATCGTCGCTTTCCTCGTCGACGACAAGCGTCCCGTCCTCACCGATCCGCGTCGGAGTGGCGTTGTCGTCGTTGTCGTATTCGATGGTGCTCATGCCCACGATGGCCGACACACCGAGGCCTGCATCGACCGTGTCATCGAGAAAATCGATGATTCGCTCGAGGCCGGAGGAAAGATCTGCTTCGGTGTACTGCTCGCGCGGGGGCACGTCTTGCTCGCACTCGATGTTCATAGTGGCCGCGCGATACTTGCCCTCGTCCACCTCGACCACGCATTCGGGGAAATACTGACGCGTCATGATGAACGGCCGGTTTCCCTTTACCTCCAACCAATTCTTGGCGCCTTCGGGGCGCTGGGCGCCGATGTGGATGGTCGCCACCTCCGCGCCATCTTCGTCCTCGAATGCGATGTCCTTGTCGATGAGAAAGCTCACCATGGAGCGCATGCCTTCGTCGTCGCTCGCATACACCACGATGGAAAAGAAGATGTCGTCACCCCGGCGCATCGTGAACCGATAGCTAAGCTTCTCGTCGAGCTTGGCTTCGTGGTAGAGCGTGTCGGGGCCGTCCCCCACGAAACTGCGAATCGGAGTGAACATGCGTGTTAGAACCGGATGGGCGCGGTCGGCTTCCATCTCGAGCTCTTGGCCGCCTGCGATGAGGGAGGCGAGATAGCGAAAGCCGTCGGCCCGCTCGCGGGCGCTGCGGGCGCCGAGGGGGCCCACGATCTTCTCGCCGACCCGCTTGAGGCCGTCGGCGAAGCGGTTCCATGCGGCTTGGCTGGGTGTGATTTCGTCAGTCATCTGTCGGTCGTCCGTGCGTCATTCCAGGCCCCCATTTGTACATCTTGTGAAGGACGCGCTCAGCCAGCTTGTGGGGCATCAGGGCAAACATCCGCGCCGCCGTTCCCGCCGAGCGGGGCGAAAAGTAGCGAGCCTTCGGATGCTTCGAGGTGGCGATTTGCAAGATCAAAGCGCCCACTTCGTCCGGGCTGATGGCGCTCTCCAATTGCTGCTTTGCAAACGTATCGAGATGATCCATCAGCTCCCGGTACGGGTTGCTCGGGTCCTCGCGAAGATGCTTGCCGGCCTCTCTGCTGATGTCGAAGGCCGGCGTATCGACGAAACCCGGCACGACCACGCTCAGCTCGATGTTCCAGGGCGCGAGCTCGAGCCGCATGCATGCGTTCATCGCTTCCATGCCGCCTTTGGTTGCCGCGTAGGATGATGCGAACGGAGCGCCCACGTATCGGGTGAGCGAGCTGATGTTGATGACGCGGCCGCCGCCCTGCTCTCTCATGATCGGGGCCAGCTCACCGATCAGCTGCATTGCCGCGAGCAGATTGACGTCGAACACGTGCCGAAGGGCATTCCGATCGAGCTGCTCGAGCGCATAAGGGGGCCCGTAGCCGGCATTGTTGACGAGCACGTCGACGCGACCAAATGTGTCGAGCGCCCGCCGCACCAGGGCGGAGGTTTCTTTCGCGCTGCTCAAGTCCGTGGGGACGGCGAGCGCACGGCCCCCCTGTTGCTCGATCTCGGCTGCGATCCGTTCCAATCGGTCTTTGCGCCGCGCCGCAAGCACCACCGAGAAACCAGCTTCCGCGAGGCAGCGAGCCGTCGCTTCGCCGATCCCGGAAGAAGCGCCAGTCACGATCGCTGATTTGATGGGCTTTGCATCCTCGGTCATGCGGCTCCGGATTTTGCCGGCTATGATGTCCCGTGCTACCCGACGCAAGCCGTTGACCATGGCCGCGCCTCCGCCACATCGGCCTCGTCTCGTGCGATGGCTCAACCGACTTGCGCCTCTGGCGGCGCCCCGGTGGCCTTCGCTCGACCCGGAAGACATCATCCGCACGGCAGCAAAGAAGGCCAAGTCGGACCAGCTCGGCGACCGCGGATTCGTGGACAGGCTTCCCGTGCTGGTCGAGGCCGTCGAGCGGGAGGCAAGGCTGCACTGGATCGGGCGAGTCGCCGTGCGTCAGTCCTTGGTGACCGGATTGCAGAGCCGCTTCTCGATCTACCGTCATCGGGCCTTGCACCCGGAGCTTCGAGGGGTGCCCATCGACAAGCCGCTATTCATCGTTGGATTTCCTCGGACCGGAACGACGATCCTCTTCAATCTGCTCGCCCAGGATCCAGCCAATCGGGCGCCGCTCGGATGGGAGGTGCAGTTCCCCGACCCCGCCCCCGAAACCGCGACCTATGCGAGCGATCCCCGGATCGATCAGGCGCGCAAGTACTTCGGCCAAATGGATGCGATGGCGCCTGCGCTGGCTTCCATCCACGAGGTGGGTGCCGAGCTTCCGCAGGAGTGCATGCCGATCATGGCCCAGACCCTGCTGAGCCCGCAGCCCAGCATTGCCTACAACATTCCCGGCTATCAGAGTTGGGTCGACCGTCAGGACGCAGCGCCCGCGTACACCTATCACCGGCACTTCCTCGAGCATCTGCAGAGCCGTCACATGAAGGAGCGCTGGGTGCTGAAGAGCCCGGTGCATTTGGCCACGCTCGACTCGCTGCTTGCCGAGTACCCGGATGCAAGGCTGATCTTCACACACCGAGATCCAGCCAAGACGATTCCCTCCTTGGCCAGCTTGGTCTACACAGTGCGCGGCATCGTGACGGACTCCGTCGATCCGAAAAAGGTGGGCCCGGAGCAACTCGCTTGGTGGGGCAATGCGCTCGATCACGCGATGGAGGTGCGCGCGAGGCACGCCGACAAGGCAGGGCAGCTCATGGACATCCACTTCGAAGAAGTGATTGCGGATCCGATCGCGGCGCTTCAGCGCGCCTACGATCGTTTCGAGATGCCGTGGTCGGCAGAGGCAGAGAACCGCATGCGCGCCTTCCTCGCGCAAAACCCCCGAGGCAAGCATGGCACGCATCACTACTCGCTCGAGGATTTCGGTCTCGACATCGGTGCGATCCGGGAGCGGTTTGCCGGCTACTGCGAGGCCCATGGCGTGCGGTTGGCCTCCTGATGATCACCCGTTTCGCCGGGCCCGAATCCGTTGACAGCTCCGCCGCGGAAGGCTAGGAACGAAAACCAGAATGACGATTCCGATGCAGATCGGCGAAGGCCTGCGGGCCGCGGAGCCCGGCGCGATTCCCTGCGTCGATCCCGCGACCAAAGAGGTCTTGGGCTCGGTCAGGGTCGACACGCCCGAGGATGTCGCCCGGGCGGTAGCCCGTGCCAAGTCGGCCCAGAGGCTGTGGCGCAAGAGCTCGTTCGCGGAGCGTCGCGAGGTGTTGCGCAAGCTCATGGCCTACACGGTCGAGCACAAAGACGAGATCTGTCTCGACATCCAGCGGGATACGGGAAAGACCCGCGAGAACGCGCTCATCGGCGAGATCTGGCCGACGTGCGAGAAGTTTCGCTGGATGATCAAGAGCGGCGAAAAGCACCTTCGCCCCGAGCGCGTTTCTTCGGGCCTCCTGCTTCACAAAAAGGCACGGCTCGAGTTTCATCCCATCGGTGTCGTCGCTGCCATCATTCCTTGGAACTATCCGTTTCAGAACATCGTGAATCCGATCATCCCGGCTTTGATGGCGGGCAATGCGATCGTCCTCAAGCCTTCCGAGTGGGTGGCATGGTCCAGCCAGCGCTTCATCGAAGCATTCCGCGCGGTCCTGGCAGATGCCGGTCACGACCCCGACTTGATTCAAGCCGTGCAAGGATACGGCGCTACCGGCGCCGCGCTGGTGCGGGCAGAGGTCGACATGATCCTGTTCATCGGCTCGGTCAAGAACGGACGCCGGGTCATCGAGGGGAGCGCGGAGCGCATCACGCCCGTGGTCATGGAGCTCGGAGGCAAAGATGCGTTCATCGTCTGTGACGATGCAGACCTCGAGCAGGCGGTGCACGCCGCGATGGCCGGCTGTTACGTGAATTGCGGCCAAAACTGCGTCGCCTCCGAGCGGATTCTGGTCCACGAGCGCATCTGCGAAGCGTTCGAGAAACGCGCCGCATCGCTGGTCGGACAGCTTCGACAGGGCAACAGCCGCGAGGGGCTTGTCGACGTCGGCGCGATCATCACGCCCCTGCAGCTCGACATCATCGACAAAGCCGTGCAAGGGGCGATCGCGCAGGGCGCTCGTCTGGTCGCAGGTGGAAAGCGCGTGCTCTCCGACCAGGGCGACTACTTCGAGCCGACCATCTTGGCCGACGTCACGCCGGACATGGACATCGCGCAAGAAGAGGTATTCGGGCCCGTGATGCTCTTGATGCGCGTTCGAAACGATGCGCATGCCATCGAAATCGCAAATGGGATCTCCTATGGCCTTTCGTCCTCGGTGTTTTCAAAGGATCGGCGCCGCGCCCGAGCAATCGCCCGGGAGCTGGAGGCCGGCATGTCGGCCATCAACGAGTTCGCCGGCATCACCTACATGGCACAGGATCTCACGTTTGGTGGCGTCAAGGAGTCCGGCTACGGGCGGATGAACGGCCGCGAAGGCCTACGCTCGATGTGCAACGTGAAGGCTGTGATCGACGATCGCATTCCCCTAACCCGCGCGAACGAGATGTATCCGGTGAGACCCGCGCTCTATCCGACGTTCGGCGCCGTGATCGATCTCATCTACGGGCGAGGCTTCAAGCGCCGTTGGCGCGGCCTGATGCAGTTGCTGCGCCGCAAGCCCTGATGCAGCGCTACGACTACATCGTGATCGGCGGCGGCTCGGCGGGGTGCATCGTCGCAGCCGAACTCGCGAAAGACGGGGCGAAACGGGTGCTGCTGCTCGAAGCGGGGCCGCCGGCGGAGGCGCACCCCGAGACGCTCAGTGCAAGCGGCTACAAAGAGGCCTTCATCAACGACGCGGTGATGGGGGAGCGCTTCTCCGTACCTCAGGAGCATGCGGGAGGGCAACGCGTGTTTGCGGGTACGGGCACCGTCATGGGAGGCAGCGGATCGGTCAACGGCATGGTGTACACGCGCGGCGCGCGCGAAGACTACGCGGAATGGCCGACTGGGTGGCGCTGGAGCGACGTGACGGAAGACTTCGAGGCAATCGAGCAGCAACTCCGCCCTCATCGCCGACCGCCGACGACGTGGACCGAGGCATGCATCGCTGCTGCCGAGGAGCATGGCTTCAGCCGCAAAGGAGATCTGAACGATGGCGGAATGCACAACGCGATCGGATACGAATGGATGTCGTACGAGGACGACCATCGTCGCAGCTCCTACGTCGCATTCATCCAAGATGCGGGCGAGCGGCCGAATCTCACCGTGCTGCCGGAAGCCCGGGCGCACCGGGTCGTCTTTACCGTGGACGCAAGGGCGAGGGCAGTCGAGTTCGAGCATGAGGGAGAGCTCAAACGCGCGGAAGCCGACGACGAGATTGTCCTTTGCGCCGGCGCTCTCGAGACACCGAAGCTCTTGATGCTTTCGGGTGTCGGGCCTGGCGAGCATCTGCGAGCATTCGGCATTCCAATCGTCCGGGATCGTCCGAGCATCGGCAGCGGCCTTCACGATCACCCGAACGTCCCGGTGTTCTTCAAGACCGATCGAGACATCGATTGCTTCTACCCTCAGCTCTACAGCTTTTTTCGCACCAATCTGGACTCGGATTTGCCCCCCACGCAAAGCGATACTTGCTACGTCTATTGGCCTGCCCCGTCGGCCATGCGCCAGATGATGCAACGCATGCTGCCGCCCAAAATGATCCCGCGCGCGTTGTACGGCCCTCGTTCACGCGCGTGGGCGCGGGCCTTCATCGGCGGAGCATTCAAGATCGGCGCCTTGCAGCGATTCACCGATCACGTGTTCGGAATCATCTTGATTCTCGGAAAGCCCAAGAGCCGAGGCGTGCTGCGGCTTCATTCGGCGAACGTGAAAGAGCAGGCGCACATCGACCCCGCGTACTACTCGCATCCCGAGGACATGACCACCATGATGAAAGGTGTCCGGCTCGCCCGCACAATCGGAAGCAGCGAAAGCCTCGCCGCCTGGGGCACAAAGGAGCTCATGCCCGGACGACGGGCTCAGAGCGCCGCTCAGCTCGAGCGATACATCCGGAAGAACACCATCACCACCTATCACTTCGCAGGTACCTGCAAGATGGGAGAAACCAAAGACGATGCGGTGGATCCCTGGCTTCGCTTGCGGGGAGTCAGCGGTCTACGTGTCGCCGACGCCTCGGTCATTCCGTGGACTCCCGTTTCGGCGCTCAACGCGCCTAGCATGCTGATCGGCTACCGCGCTGCCCGACTGATTCGGGCCGAAACGCGTTGACGCCGGGCCGTCAGCCGAGATCGCCGTCGACGAACTTGAGCGTGAGCTCGTTGAAAAGCTTGGGATACTCGACCATGACCCAATGGCCGCAAGCGCCGATCACCATGGTGCGGGAGCGATGGCAACGCGATGCGACCTTCGATGCGCCGCTGACGGGGCAGAACTTGTCGTCGACGCCCCAGAAGCAAAGCACGGGGCATCGAATCTCGGACAGCCGGTCTTCCTGATTGGAAACCTGGATGCGGGCAATGTTGTCTTTGTGCTGCGTTCTCGCGATTTGGTAACGCTCTTCGATGATCTGGTCGGTGATCTTCGATGCGTCGTGCAGCTGCAGCGCAAAGACCTTGCGCATGGTCTCCCTGCTGATGCCCTCCTTGTAGAGGACGCGAATCATCGCCTTGATACCCTCCATCTCCATGTAGGTCTCGCGGGTCTCGAGACCTCCGGGAGCCATCAGGACCAGCTTCTCGACGAGCTCGGGGTAGTCGAGCGCCATCGTGATGGCGATGGCACCTCCTTGCGAGTTGCCGACGACCGTGGCGCGCGAGATTCCAAGCGCATCGAGCAGACGTTTGTATTGCCCTGCGACGTCACTCAGGCTGAACGTGCCCTCCTCGGGCTTGGTGGAGTAGCCGTAGCCCATCGTGTCGGGCACGATCGTTCGGTATCCATGCTCGGCGAGAAACGGGTAGTTGCCCTTGAAGTTGCTCCACCCGCTAGCACCCGGTCCGCTGCCATGGATGAACAACACGACGCCGCGGCTGCCAGGCCCGGACTCGTGGTAGTGCATCGTGATTCCCCCGCCCACCTCGGCGTAACTACCCTCGGGAACTGATTCTACGACCATGGCCTCACCTGCGTGCTGCTGACTAGAACATGTTCTAGCCCAACCCACCGATGCGAGCCAGCAGCGGCGCTCAGCCCTGCTTTTCGCGCGCTTCCTTGGCGCGGCGATGGGCCTTGGTGAGCAGTTGCGGCGGATGATGGCCCCACTCGCTGACTTTCCGGTGGACCGTAGCTTCCCAGGTTGCGTCGTCGATCTCGATTGCGCCTGACCCGAACTCGAAATGAAAGCCCGAGGGCGTGTAGCCATAGAATGAAAACATCTTGTCGTTCGGATGACGGCCGAGCGTTTGGTGCACCATGCCGCCCGCGAAGAGAAAGCGATCGTAGCACTTTCCAACCTCGTCGATCGACCGAGCTTGCACCATGAAGTGATGGATGCGTTTGTGCTGACCCTTGGCAAAGGCAAGCGAATGGTGCCGCGGGTTGGCGTGCATGAAGGTCACGTCGATCTGATGTCCGAAGTACTCGCACCGGATGTAGTCACTGAGCCGAAGACCCAGCATCTGAGCGTAAAAGGCCTCGTGCTCGCTCTGATCGCGTGAAAGCACGACGACGTGCCCGAGCCCCTGATCATCGGCGATGAACCCCGACGGCACGACTTGGGACGCGAACGGCTCGGAAGCCATGGCCGCACCAAAGTAGACCTCGTTCGGATTTCCTGCCGGATCTTCGAAGCGAATCAGCCCTTCGACGTGTCGCCGTGCTGCGTCCTTGGCGTTGCCCCGAGTCACTCGGTGACCAGCGGCGGACAAACGCTTCTCGATCTCGTCGAGCGCCGCCGAATCTTCGACCTCCCATCCAATCGCCTGGAGATCGTCGGCCGGACCGTGCTCGATGAAAAAACGCTGCCTGTGTGCGTCCATCTGCAACGAGAAGCCCTCATCGCCGCGCGGATCGACCAACCGCAGGCCGAGAATGCTGGTGGAAAAGCTCTTCCACGCTTCGAGGTCGGCGACCTCGAACACCAGGTAGCCGAGCTGCTTCACCCTGCTCATTTGCCTTCTCCGGGCTCATCATAGTACGGAGCCATGATCTTGCTACGGAGAAAGTTGATGGAATCGAAGACGAGCTCTGCCGGTCTCACGATCCCCACCGGAGTCGTCATCGGCCTCGTGGTGATCGCCGGTACGCTGTTTCACACCTGGCTTCATCACCGCGTGCACGGCGTGTACAACGTCACCCAGATCGGCTTGGCGTTCTTCCTCGTGATCAACGTCTTGGTCAACTGGTGGGAGATTGCCTTGATGGTCTGTCAGGAACAGATCCGCACCGAATACGAATCATTCAAAGAGCCGTACCGCGGGCGCGAGCTCGAGTGCGTCGTGAACGTATTCGCGAGGCCCATTCCAGTGCTTCGCGTTTTGTCGTTTCGACAGTGGACCACCGTCTGGTCCAGCTACTCGCTGTTCGATCCGGGCTATTCGGATCGCCGATCGTTTGGCTACACGATCGATGTCGGAAACGGGTTCACGACCATCGTTCCCGCGTTGATCTTGGCCTTCGGGATGACGTTCGAGCTGCTACCGGCGCGCGTCCTCGGCATCTTGGGTGTCATCGTGTTCTGGCAGATGTTCTACGGAACGGCCCTCTACTTCTTCCAGTTCTTTCACAATGGGCGGCACAAAGGGCACTCGATGAGGGACGTGGTGCTTTTCGTCGGCATCACGAACCTTACCTGGTTGATCTTTCCCATCTGGGGCTTGGCCACCAGCATTCGGCTGATCCTGGACGGCTCCTACGGGCTCCTGCGCTAGACTCCGGCCCGCCGGGTTGCGCCCTGCGCCGGAGCGTCTTTTGCCGAGATCGAAGGTCGAATCGTCTCCCGGGCCCCGGACCGCAGCATGATGCGTTGCATCTGGTTGAAGTCCGCGACCGCGTGGGGATTGTCCCGCGGCAAGGGGTACGGAGCCCCGACCGCCTTCGCTGCGACGAGGCCGGACATGAACGACAGATCGTGTCCGCCCTCCGGCGTGGTGAAGGTGCCGCAATAGTAGATGCCGCCCTTTCCCTGAAGAAACCGCACCATCGTCATGATGATGAGATTGCGAAACGACATCGTGTGCGTCGGATGCGGAAGCTCGATTCGTTTCTGCACCTCGGAGAGGGGCTTGGTGGAGTTGAAGGTCACCAACATGGGCACCCCCTCGTCCTTGGTGCTCGGATTCTGCGCCGAGATGACGAACGTGCATTCCAGTGAGCCGGATTCATCGATCTCCGAATAGGTATTGAAGTCCGATAGGATCCTCTCTCGATGCGGCTCCGGAAGGACGGTCGTATCTGAATGCACGACGAACCGGGAAAAGGTCGGATCCACGTCGTCGACGTACTCCGCGTTGCCGAGAAGCGCGCGTTGCAACCAGCTCGGAGATTCGAGCGACCGCAAGACGGAAGCCGCGTCACAAGCGAAAACGACCTTGTCCACCGTGTACGAGCGGCCCTCCTTGTCCTCGATGACGAAGCGCCCCTCGCGTCGCTTGACGCTCGTGACCTCGTGGCTCGTATGCACGTGGTCCGAAAACGACGCGGTCATGCGGTCGAAAACCTGACGCGGAGCTCCGACCCAGGTTCCCATTCGACCCGGCTCTTCGAGCGGCACGATGCTCTCGAGAAGCGGAAGTATGACCGCAGGCACACCACGCATCGAAGTGGTGATGAAGCTGGCGCAGTGAATGGGAACGAAGATGGTGTTCCAGAAGTCGCTCGATATGCCGAAGGCGCGAGCCAGCCAATAGAGGGGGATGAAGTTGAGTGGGTTGAAATACGAAAAATGGTAGAGGGAGTCGTGTCTCTTCTTCGGCAAGAAGAAACCATTCACCTTCGCAACGAAGGCGACCAGCTTTTCCCATCTTCGAAACTCGTGAGCGAAGCGCGCTTGGATCGCCGTTTGGCCGTCTTGACAGAAATGACCGTCGGGCGTCTGCACGAAGTACGAGATGGGCAGGGTCGTGATCCCGACGCCGAGCTCCTTCAGGAGCAGCTCGTAATTGTGGTAGTACATCTGCGGCCACGCCACGACGAGGAGCGGCGACTCGGCGTGGCCTCCGTCCTTCAAGGGCCACCGAAAGGTCTTCGCGTTTCCTCCGAGCGCAGGTCCTTTTTCGAAGAGCTCGACTTGGTAGCCTGCGCGGTGAAGCGACCAGGCTGCTCCCACTCCGGCGATGCCGCCCCCGACGATTCCTATTGTTTCGCTCATCTCTCTCCCAGAGCTCGCTACGAACGCCTCGGCCACAAGTCGACGATCGGCCCGTGCCGCAGGGTATGGCAGGCGCCTTTGTAAATGCCAAGCGATTCGTAGACCGCAGCTGTCATCATGACCGTCCGTAGTTGTCCGCTAATCGAAAGTGGAAAGCCGTTGTGAACGAACCCGAAAGACAGCCTCAGCACCGGGTTTGCCCACCCCCCAGCGCCTCCCAAGCCGAAGTGGCCGAAGGCGTTTGGCACGTCCATCAAGAAGGCATCGGCACGATGATAGCCGAGCTTCCAGTGAAGCGGATACACGATGACCCGGTCAGCACGCTTGGTTTGAACCTCGGCGGCCTTACGAACGATGTCCTCGGAGACCAGCCTCACGCCGTCGATCTCGCCGCCCATGGAAAGGGCTGCGTACATCTTTGCGAGTGAGCGTGCCGTAGCCACGCCGTTCATGGCCGGCAGGCAAGCTTCCCAAAACACCGGGTGCGTGAAGAGCTCCCGCGCATGGCGCGGCGTGAGCCCACGGCGGCACAAGGAACGGGCTCTCGACGATCGAACCCAAAACGGGACGCGATACTCGGTCGCCAGCGGCTCGGGGCTGGTTCTTTGCAGCGCCGGAAGCCCGACGAAGTCCGGGAGCCTGTCCATCTGCCAGGCGGCGCCTCCAACGTGCAGCCCGTCGAGCTCCAATGGCCCGACCATCCGGTCTTGCACGAACTGCGGAACGCTCAGCCCGGACACGCGGCGAATGAGCTCCCCTGCCAGCCAGCCGAACGTGACAGCCTGGTAGGCGTTCGCGGTGCCCGGGGCAAAATCCGGCTTGGTTTGCGCGAGTCGTGAAACGATGAGCTTCCAGTCCAGGATGTCGGTGATCCGATCGACGAGGTGCCCCAGCCTGTGAAGGCCGGCTTGATGAGACAGGAGCTGGCGCACCGTGATGTGCTCCTTGCCGTTGCAGCCGAACTCCGGCCAGTACGTAGCCACCGGCGCGTCGTAATCGATGAGCCCCTCGGTCACCAGCATGTGGATGGCGGTCGAAGTGATGCCTTTGGTGCCCGAGTAGCAGATCGACATGGTGTCGCGTCTCCAGGGCGCTCCGTCGTGGCGAGCCGTTCCAGCCCAGATGTCGGCCACCGGTTTTCCGTCGAGAAAGACCGCCGCCGCGGCACCGCCTCCGTAGTAACGGATCTGCTTGCGCATGAGCCTCGCAACCGGCTCGAACCGCGCTTCGTAGGCGCCTTCGATTGCGATGTTGGTGTCCGTCAAACCACGCCTCCAACATCTGGCCTAGATCGCTCCGAAGATTCCGGCCGCGAAATCCAAAAGGAACATCATGATCATGCTCGCCGAAAGCGCCGCACCTGCAGTCTTCTTTAGGCTCCAGCTTGCGTCACGCCCTTCGTCGAGATGATAGAAGATGGGGAAGCTCGCGATGAAATAGAGCGAGTAGAACAAGGAGCCATGCGACAGCATTCGCGCCATGTTTCTGTAGTAGAACTGGCTCGCGATCCAAGGATTCGCCATCGATTTGGTTTCCATCCAGGCCCAGAAATAGGCGACGGTCGCGAGCAAGACCGGCCACACGAGACCACCAACGGGCAGTCTCGAGGTGCGAATCCTTCGCAAGACGACGACGGCCGTCGTGTGGTAGGTGATGAAGTACGCCTGCGTCAGCAGATACATGATGATGGGAACTCGCTGCGCCCCTGAACCGACCAGGGTAGCGTCCAAGTTGATCCGGATCATCGGGTATTCGTACACCATCCCGAGAACGTCGAAGAAGTACTCCGAGCCGAAATAGTTCGCGGCGAAATTGAAGATCGCGATGTAGAGATTGGCCTTGAGCCAGTAGGTCTGATACCAGCGCCGCCCGATTGCATTCTCGTCGCGAGCCAACGCCGGAACCACGATCAACGGAAGCGCCACGGCCGAGCCGATCGCGATGAACCCCCACTGTCCGACCCGCTCCGTGATGCCGAGGGCCATGACCAGGCCGATCATGGTCATCCAGACCGGCGAGTAGAGTAGGAAGAACTTCTCCCCCCATGCCTTGCTCGGGTTTTCGGAGAGCCAGCGCGGCCTGTCGCTTCCGTTCATGCGCGTCGGCGTTTGTACCGAACGGTGATGGGCGGCTTGGGTCCCAACACCAAGCCTTGAAAGTCGGTTTCCACCGGGTCGTCCCCGAGCTCGAAATCGTAGCGATTCAGCAGAACCGCAATGATGGTCTTGATCTGCAAGATGGCAAAGGCGTTGCCCATGCACTTGTGCCGGCCGCCTCCAAACGAGATGTAGGCGAAGGGTCGTTTGTCTTCTTCACGCCCCGGGCCGTAGCGGTGCGGGTCGTAGGCCAGCGCGTCTTGGAACACTCGTTCATCGCGGTGCGCGACCATCGGCGAAACCGCGACCCAGTTCCCCTTCTTCACTTGGTAGCCAAGTATCTCGCAGTCCTGCAGGGCCGCCCGAAGCAAGATGAAAAGAGGCGGATGAATGCGGAGCGCTTCTTTCACGGCACCCTCGGTTTTTTCGAGATCGCGCAACGAGTGGAAGTTGTAGTCCTCCGAATCCGAATAGCGAGCACGAATCTCGGTCCGGACCTCCTCCAAGAACCGGGGATGCCGAAGTAGCTCTATCAAAGTCCATGCGGTGGTGACCGAGCTGGTGTGATGCCCCGCAAACATCGCGGCAACGAGCATGCCGGTAATCTCGTGATCGCTCAGCTTGCTGCCGTCGGAGTATTCAGCGTCCATCAGCGTCTGGAGGAAATCCTCCCCACGATAGCCGGAGCGCCTCCGTTTCTCGACGATCTCCGAAACCATCTCGCCGAGCCGTGCGCGGGCGCGATCGCGGCGGCGGAATGCCGGGATCGGCAGATACGGATGGATGTAGCCCCACGCCACGATCCCGCGCTCGAGGTCGTAGTAGACCTTGGAGAACTCCTCGCTCATCTCGTTTCGAAACTCGGTTCCGAGAAGGCAGCTGCTCGAGGTGAAGTTGGTGAGCATTCCAAAGAAGGAGCTGACCTCGATTTGTCCTTCGTCGCCCCAATCGGCGATGATGTCGAGCGTTTCCCGTGCGACCGTCTCGGTGTACGTGCGCATCCGGTTGTTGCGAAGCGCCGGATAGAGCATGTGCATCTGCTCCGCCATCTTGGCGGGCTCGGCCCCGTATGCGACGCCTTCGCCGAAAACCGGCACCATCATCTTGTATGCCGCGTTGGGGCTGAGCACCTCGTCGGGCTGCCGGAACAAAGCTTCGTGCGCCTCGGGGCCCGTGAACAAAATCATGTCCTTGCCGAAAAGCTTGAAGCGCCCGACGCTGCCGCACTCGTCGTACGTCTTCTGAAGCAACCCGATCGTGTCCTTCACGAACGGCATGGTGTGGCCGATGATCGGAAAACCGCCTTTGAGCTTGGGGGGCTTCTTGGCCCTCCCTGCGCTCAAGGGCGTGGTGGTGCTTTGTGCCGGTGCTGTCACTTCTTGCTCCTGAAAAGGCTCCGCCGCAGTTGCTCTTCGATTCGTGAAGCGAGGGCCGGAGCCCCCTCTTTCATACCCGATTCGAACCAAGCGGAGATGAATACTTGCTGGATGGCTGCCATGAGCCGTGCTGCGACGACCGGATCACCTTCCCATAGCTCGCCGTCACGCATGGCGCGCTCGATTACGTGGGCCATGAGATCGATGCCCCGGTGCCACGCCTGTACCAGCCCGGCCTCGGCCCGCTGGGGATTGGACGACCAAGCGCCTCCTCCTTCCAAGTGGATCCGAAGGTAGTCCGGATGCTCGGCGAGCCACCGAATGAAGACCCGATTGCCTTCGAGCAAGCGATCGGCGGCGGGCATCTCGCTTTTCATGGCACGGCCCGTGAGCATGAAGAGCTCGCCCAGCCGCTCGGCGTGAACGGCCGCGTAAATGTCGGCCTTGCCGTCGAAGACGGAATAGAGCGTGCCGAGCGAGAGCCCGGAGGCGGAGGCGATGTCCTGAATCTTCGTGCGCTCGTAGCCGCGCGTCGCAAACAGACGCTCCGCGGCCGCGACCACCAAGGTCCGATACATGGACGCCTTTGCATTGCGCGCTTTTGCGACCGCTTCAGTCAACGGAAGCGAGTTTAGAATATAATTCTTTTTTTTGAAACTTTATTCTAGAGGTATGATCGGCGGGCCTTTCGGGCTCCGAGAGAGGAAGAACAGCCGATGCGAATCAAAGTGGATTTCGACCTTTGCCAGGGACACGCCAACTGTATGGGCGAAGCCCCCGAGATTTTTCAGGTCGATGACAAAGGGTTTCTGACGGTCCTTCAGGAAGAGCCGCCCGAGCGGTTTCGGGAGCAGGTCGAGCTGGCCGTCAAATATTGCCCGACGGGCGCGATTAGTCTCGAAGATTGAACGGGCGGCCAAAGCGGAGATTGCCGATGCCGTCGGGCTGGTTCCGGATCGCAACCAGCGGCGAGCTGTCTCGACGCGAGGTGTCGGTCTTTCGTATCAACGGCCGGGAGGTGGTCGCCTTTCGCGACGCACGAGGGGTCGCTGCGGTGGTCGATCCGCACTGCCCGCACATGGGCGCGCACCTCGGGCACGGCGGCCGCGTGGTCGATGGTGCCCTTCGATGTCCGTTTCACGGCCTACGGTTCGATGCACGGGGGACATGCGTGGGCTCGGAGTATCCCGGAAACCCCGAGGTGAAGCTCTCAATACGCGCTTGGCCGGTCATCGAGCAGCTCGGCTGCATTTTCGTGTACGCCGCCTCGGATGATTCAACCCCGAGCTGGGAGCTCCCTCGGTATGAAACCACCGGTTGGACCGAACCCGTCACCAAAGTGCTCCTGCTCAAGGGTCACGTCCAGGACGTGGCCGAGAACTCGGTCGACTACGGCCATTTCGCCGCCGTCCACGGGTACTCGGACCTGGAAGATCCCACGCTCCGAATCGAGGGACCGCACCTCTACTCGAGGTTTGGATTCACTCGACGCAATCCGTTCCTTCCGTTCACCGACCTCCAATCCACGTTCGACACGGCGGTTCACGGGCTCGGCTTGTCGGTCACCGACCTGCGCGTACCCAAGTTGGGAATCCACTACCGCGTGCTCCTCACCGCAACGCAGCTCGACCAGGACACGATGACCTTCGGGATCGGCGTGAGCTCGGAGATCCCGCCTCCCTTCGTGCCCAAAGCGATTCGCGGGGTCCCCTTCCCCTGGCGCGCGGCGACTCGGGCCCAGATCCAACTGGTCCACGGGTTCATCGTGTCGGACGTGCTTCAGGATAAGGAGATCTGGGAGCACCGCATTCCCCTCGAGGTCCCAGCGCTGATTCCGGGTGACGGCCCCATCGCCAAGTTTCGCCGGTGGGCGAGGCAGTTTTACGAGCCGGGCTAGCGCGAGCCGCAAGGGCCTTCGGACGCCGGAGGGCACTGCGCGACCGCCAGCCAATCCATGGTCAGCGCAACCCCGACGTGGATGAGCACGCCTCCCCAGATCGATCGCGTACGCATGGCCAGCGTTCCTAGGGCAATGCCTGCAAAGATGGCGCCGAGCGTCTCGGGCAGCGGCTTAGGGTAATGAATCATGCAGTATGGAACGACCATCACGAAGATCGCACCGTAGCCGAACTTATGTCTCAGGCCCTGCAGCATGTAGCCGCGAAAGAAGAACTCGAGCGCCATGAACTGCACCGCGTAGAGTATCTGCCATCGAACGAAGTGGCCCCACGACTGATTGGCGTACTTGTAGAACGGGTACGTGGCGAGGAATTGTTCTTTCGTCGCCACGAAGAGCACCGCGGGCAACACGAGCAGGTAGAGGCCGACATAGATCCATAGATGACGGCGGAAGCCGCGAAATGACAGATAGTAGTCACGGACGCGCTCTCCAGGCATGAGAACGATGGTCAGCATGGGGATCACGACATAGGTGATCACGCGCGTCCCAGACCACCAGGCTCTTGCGAGAAGGTCCCATTCGTCGCGCGCGTACACCTTTGAATCGAAGGGCACCAGCTTCGAAAAGGTCGCGTTGCCGCCAAAATACTGGGCTAATGTGAGCGTCACAGCCGTGGTGACGAGCACGACGATCGGTCGCCAGTCGAGCCTCTCGGCACCCGCTGCGTCAGCCTGCGCGTCCGCATCTCGCCAAGAGTCCAGCAAGGCGCGCCGCAAGAACAGCTTGATGGTCTGCATCGGGGCGCGCGACTATAACCGATTGACCACGCCGATTGTAGGCTAAGCTCGAGTAAACATGGCGACGGCCACGAATGACCGATTCAGAATCGTGCTCCTCTTGGGCACGCTGGCGGCATGCGCGTTCTTCCTCGCGCAAGCGGCCACGGCCCTGTTTTCCGCCCAAGTGCTGAGCCGCAGGCCGGAGGACGGGCCGATTCCGTCCACGAGAGCCATCGCGCCGACTTTGACCACGCGCAGGCACGATCCCAACGTCATCTTGCAGCGGAACATCTTCGATTCGGCACAGGGGGATTTGACCGACGTTCCGCTCCCGGATCCCGCGCTTCCCGACGAGGATGTCCCGCTCGGAGAGGTGGAAGCGCCCTGCAGGGGCACGATGCGGCTCGTCGGAACCGTGGTGCTACCGGGGGATCTGGAGCGTTCTTTGGCTGCGATCGTGGACGCGAGCCAGAAGATGGGGCTCCATCAAGGGGGCTCCGAAGTCGACGGCTCGAGAATTCGCGCCATTCGGTCGGACAGCGTGATCCTGCAGAGCAAGAGCGGCTTTTGCCGCCTGGCGATGTTCGAGGTCGAGGGCAAGGCGGGCCCGAAGCCGATTCCGCCGCCGGTGGCAGCCAAGAAGGAGAAGCCCGCGCCCGGAGGGCCCAGCATAGATCGGAACGCCGGCCTGACCGACGAGGAAATTGCCGAGGGCATCGAGAAGATCAACGACACCAACTACAATCTCTCGCGCACAATGCTCAACAAGGTGCTGGACAGCGCCGGCCGTCTGATCGGGATCGCCGCCGTGTCGCCGAAGATGGAGAACGGGCAATCGGTCGGCCTGGAGATACGAGGCATTCGGCCCGACACCTTGCTGACCAAGCTCGGGCTCCAAAACGGCGACATCTTGGAAAGCGTCAACGGACAACCGATGAGCAGCCCCGACGCCGCCCTCGGCGCATACACGACGTTGAGGACCGCAGACAAGTTCAACATCTCGATCCGCCGCGGCGGGCAGTCGGTGATGATGAACTACAATCTTCAGTGACCGAAGTCCGGGAAACGTGGCCCCGGCGTCACTCGCTCGGACTAGGCGGCGGGCGCCAACCCGCGGGGAGCGAGCGAACGTGCAGATCCCGCTGCGGGAAGGCGATCTCGATGCCAGCCTCGCGAAACGCCTGGTCGATGCTCATGTGGAGCTCGTGCTTGACTGGCAGCAAGTTGTTGACGGAACGTATGAAGACCCGAAGCTCGAACGAGAGGCTGCTGTCGCCGAAGCCGAGGAACAAAACCTGCGGCGGTGGGTCTTGGAGCACTCGCCAGGAGTCACGCGCAACCTGCTCAAGCACCTCGATCGCCCGGGCGGTGTCGGAGCCGTAGGCGATGCCCACGGGGATCTCTACGCGAAGCACCTGATCGGAGAGCGTCCAGTTGATCAGGCGCCCCGTCACGAACTCCTTGTTGGGCACGACGAGCTCCTTGCGATCGAAGGCCGTGATCCAGGTGGCTCGGATCTGGATCTTCGATACCGTGCCGCTGACCTCACCGACCGTGACCGTATCACCGACCCGAATCGGCCTTTCGAACAAGATGATCAAGCCCGAAACGAAGTTGGCGAAAATCTCTTGGAGCCCGAATCCGAGGCCCAAGCCAATCGCGGCCACCAGCCACTGGATGCTCGACCAGCCGACGCCGAGCGCGTCGAACGCGAGGGTGAGGCCCGCCAGCACAATCGCGTATTTGGCGATGGTCGAATACGCGTAGCGCTCCCCAGGACCCAGCCGCCGCAACAACGTCGCCTCGAGGAGCCCGGGAATCGCGCGCATGGACGCCAGGGTCAGCAGCGCCAACAGGAGCGAGCGGAATAGATCCGCGAGCGTGATGGCCACGACGCGGTCCTCCGTGGAAACTCGCATCGCCCCGGACGGATCGACCTCGGAGACGGTGATCCTTTCCGTCGTGGTCCAGAGCTCGACCTGCTCGAGAACGCGCGTCGCTGGCAGGAGATCGGCCCAAATGGCGAGAAGCCCGACGATGCCGATGAGCACGCCCGCACCGATCATCAGCCGAGTGACCTCCATGGTGGCGGGAGGAGGCCTCGGCTTCTCTTCGCCTTCCTCGAGCGCGGCGCGCCGCGCAGCGATCATCGACCAGCGAGTGTAGAGCTGCACGGCGATCACCAGCGCGAAGAGGAAGAAGAACGAGAAATGCAGCCGAATCGCGAGCTGAAGCGCGGTCCAATAGAAGCCGTAGAGCGCGGCTGCGCCGAAAAGGAGCGGAAGGAGCAAGGCCGCCAGATGGAACGCACGCCAGACCCAACGGAAGCGGGGTGTCGGTCCGCGCAGGACCTGCCCGAGCGAGCGATCCGATCGCAACGAAGCGTAGTTGAACGCCGCGACGGCAATCATGGAGACCAAGAAGGCGACCCGGCCGACCGATTCTCTCCACAAATCCTCCCCGCGCATCTCGAACACGAAGATCAGGAGCACGAGCGGGGCGGTGATGGCCACAAGCCATCGAAGATCGCGCCAAAGCGCCCGGGCCGCAGGCGCGGGCCAGCCGCAGTGGGCCTCTGCAATCCCGCCCGGCCGGACGAGCTGCCGACTCACACGCAGCGTCCCCCAAAAGACCGCCGTCACGACCAAGCCGTGCGCAATGCTTCGGGTGAACTGCGTGGCCACCGGCGAAACGCCGAGGCGCCATCCAACGTACGCCAGGATCGCGGGCAACCAGGCAGCCAAGAGAAGGCTGAGCCAGAGCGCTTGCAGCGTGGGTGCGATGCGGGTGCAGTCGGGCTCGCGGGCCTCGTCCCCGAGGCTTCGAATGCGACGTCTGATCGGCCGGGCGAGGACGAAAAAGAGCAGCGCGGCCACCAGGGCCAAGACGTTCAGCGGCCAAAGACGTGTGAGCGCATCGCTGAAGCCGGTCGCAAGCTGACTCCAATACGTCGGCCCGAAGAGCCAAGCCATGGCGTCGCGGCCGTCGGATAATAGCTTGGGTTGGACCGCTTTTCCGCTGGGGATCCATAGGATCCGCTCGTCGATGAAGTCGAGGAGATCTTGGGTGCGGTCGATGAGCTCCTGTTGACTTGCGTCGAAGTCCACGAGCTTTTGGAAGTAGGTCTCATAGCCTTCGAGAAGCGCGTCCATGTACTTGCGTTGGGTCTCGAAGAGCTGGCGTAGGAGCCGCTCGATCTCCTGACGTTCCTTTTCGGGAATCGGCTCGTCGATGGAGGCCATCACCTCGTCGACCAGGGCGTCGATGTCCGCCAGCGCTTGCCGCTGCTCACGCAGGCGAATCTGCTGAAGCTGCACATCGCCAATTTGCTCTTTGCGCATGCGTACAAAGCGGCGGTACATCCCGATGTCGGGCGCCTCCGCACGATGCTGTCGCAAGAGCGCGCCCACCGAATCAGCCAGCCCGACTGCCTCCACTCGAGCTGCGAGTCGCGTGAGCTCCGCCTCGATTGAAGCCACTTTGGCCTCGGCGCGGGAGAGCTTTTCGCTCACGTCGCGAATTTGGGCGTGCAGCCCCTCGTCACCAGCCCACAAGGACGCCAGCGCGTCGTTGCGTTGATAGAGCTCCTGGAGGGTCTGCCGGAATTCGTCGGGGAGTGCCGTCAGCTCCTCCATGAGCCGTTTCGCGGCCTCCTTCTCGCGCTCGATCTCGAGCTGTTCGAGTCGCTGCTTTTCGTCGCGCAGCTGTTGGCTCAAGGACTCGTAGCGAGCGATCTGCAAGGTCGCTCGATCTCGCCTCTTTGCCAAAACCGCCCCGCGCACGTCGTAACTCGCGAGCTCGTTCTCGTAGGCTTCGATCTCCGTTCGCTGAACCGCCTGTCTCAACGTGCGCAGGTCGACAAGCGCCTGGGCGACCGCTGGATCACCGCTTGTTGCCGGAGGCGTCGTCTCGAGCTCCTTGAGGCGCTGCCTCGCGAGGGAGAGCAACTCGGGAATCTTCTTACGCCGCTCCGAGCGCATCTCGGCTTCGGCGTCGAGCTCCGCAGCCTCCCGTCGCGCCAAAGCCAACTCTTGCTCGGCTTCGACGAGCTGCACGTCAAGGTCGGCGGCCGTCGCACCTTCTGGGACCGTCAGCTCTTTTCGTTGCTTGAGCTCCGCGATCTCTTCTTCGAGTAGCTCGATGCGCGTCTCCGCCTCTTCTGCAGCTCGTATGTACTCGTTTGACTTGGCCTGCCATTCCTCGAGCCGCGTGCGAAGCTCCTGCGCCTTCTGCTTGATCTCGGCGAGCTGGGGCGATGCACCGGCAGGCGCGGGCTCCTCGGAGGGTATCGGTAGGGGGCCTGGCTGGGCCGCCGCCGGCAACACCGCCGCCAGCGTCAGGAGCCACGCTGCCTTCGCGAGCACCCAAGAATTGATGGCTCGACTCGTCATTTGTGCTTTCGGATTCGCATCAATCCCTCTTGCGCAACCGACGCGACGAGCGCGCCATCCTGAGCGTAGATGTGGCCGAAGTTCAGTCCGCGGCCACCGGCGGTCCGCGGGCTCTGGGTTACATAGAGAAGCCATTGGTCGGCGCGAAAGGGCCGATGAAACCAAACTGCATGATCGAGGCTCGCGAGGATCAGCGTTTCGGTCAGGAAGCTGTGCCCGTGCTGATTGAACGCGGCTTCGAGCAGCCCATAGTCGCTCGCGTAGGTCAGGATCGCCTGGTGCAGAACGTCGTCGTCGCCGAGCTTGCAGCGCGCTCGGAACCAGGTGCGGTGGATGCCGGTGTGCGGCTTCGGCTCGAGCAGGTCGACGTGCTCGACTTCGCGTCTCTCGATCGGCCGGTCGAGCGATAGCAGGAACTCGAATGCAGGGTGATCGGATCGCGCTTGGTAGGCGCGCAGCCGCTCCTCGTTGGTCGGCACCGTTTCGGGCGGAGGCGCCTCTGGCATGGCCGCTTGGTGGCTGAGGCCCTCCTCGGGCGCTTGAAACGACACCGACATGTTGAAGATGGCCTTGCCATGCTGCTTCGCCACGACGCGGCGAGTCGCAAACGATCGACCGTCTCGAATGCGATCGACGTGATAGAGGACGGGGACGGAGGTGTCGCCCTCGCGCAGAAAGTACCCGTGCAGCGAGTGCGCGATCCGGCCTTCCACCGTTCGACAGGCTCCGACGAGCGACTGCGCCGCGACGAGACCTCCAAAAATGCGTGGCCGACCGTCTCGAGGGCTGAAGCCACGAAACAAATCGCTGTCCAATCGCTCCAGATCGAGCCGCTCGAGAAGACCGTCGCAATTCACGCCCCGCAATTAGCACGGCTCTTCAGCGAGGCGTCGCGACCGTGTACGTCGCACGGAGACTAGACACCTACATCCTGCTGGGTATAGACATTATCCCTAAGGGTTAACCCCATGATTCGATGGCTAGCAGTCGGCGGCGTCCTTTTGCTCGGAGCATGCAGCGGCGCGATTGGCGATAGCGGAGGTGATCCGAGCGGCGGCGGCACCGATGGCTCGTCCGAGCCTCAGTGCGGCCGGTCGGTCTGCGGGGCAACCGGCGAGCTTGCGGCAGCGACCGCGTTTCCGCGCCTCACCCATGCGCAGTGGGAGAACACGGTCCGGGATCTGCTTCGCCTCGACCAGCAACCCAATCTGTCGGGCACGTTCGAGCCCGACACGCGGCTCAGCTTCTTCGACAACAATGCACGCGCGCTCCGCGTCAGCAGCGATCTGTGGAGCGACTACCAGGCGTCCGCGGAGCAGTTGGCCGAAGCGGTGACGACCGATCCGGCGGCGCTCGACCGATTGCTACCAGACGGCCTGCCGAGCGATGCCGCCGAACGTGCACGCGCCGTCGTGCGCGATCTGGGTCGGCGCGCCTATCGGCGGACGCTCACCGCCGAGGAGCTCGAGGCCCACGCGATCTTGTTCGGCGAGGGTCCCGCGCATTTTCCGGGTATGGATTCCTTCGCGAGCGGGGTGCGCATCGTGCTCGAGGCGCTCCTTCAGTCGCCTCACTTCCTCTATCGCGTCGAGCTCGGAGTGAGCCAGACCGGCGATGCAGTCGAGCTCGGCGACTTCGAGATCGCCTCACGCCTCTCGTACATGATCTGGAACACGATGCCGGATGACGTGCTACTCGGCGAGGCCGAACGGGGCGCGCTCCATACGCCAGAGCAAGTGGCAGCCCAAGCCGCCCGCATGCTCGACGATCCGCGGGGCCGAGCCATGGTCGAACGATTTCACGCCCAGCTCCTCAACTGGGATCTCTATCGAAGCCTGAGCAAGGATCCGAACGAGTTTCCCCTGTACTACCAGGGCGTCGGGGCAGACATGTACGAGGAAGCCCGGCTCTTCGTCGAGAGCGTCGTGCTCGAGGAGAGCGGCAGCCTGGCTGAGTTGCTCACGGCGCCCTACACGTTCGTGAACGACGGGCTTGCGGCGATTTATGGGCTCGAAGGCGCTTTCGGCGAGAGCTTTTCGCGCGCGGATTTCGACTCGGTGGACCATCCCGAGCGCGGGGGTCTGCTCACGCAGCTCGGATTCCTGGCATCGCATGGAGGGCTCACCGGCTCGATCCACCGCGGGGTCTTCATCAACCACCGAATCCTGTGCACGGAGCTTCCGCCGCCGCCGGACGCCCTGCCGCCGATTCCCTCAGACGACGGCACGACGATGACCTCGCGAGAGCGAATCGAGATGCACACCGGACCGGGCACCTGCGGCGCGAGCTGCCATGGCACCTTCATCAACCCCGTCGGATTCGCTTTCGAAAGCTTCGACGGCTTCGGCCAGTACCGGACCGAGGAGCTCGGGCTACCGGTCGACTCGAGCGGCAGCTTCGAGTTCGAGGATGGGCCGGTTGCATTCGATGGCGCAGAAGAGCTCATGGGGGCGGTTGCCGATCGCGTGCAAGCGCACGACTGCTATTCGAAGCACTGGCTCGAGTACGCCCTCGGTCGGAGCACGGCGGGCTCCGACTTGGACTTGATTCAAGATCTGGGTGATGCGTCCGTGGACGGGCTCGCGATCGAAGCCCTGATCATCGAGCTGGTGAAGAGTGAGGAATTCCGGGTGCGAAACGCGGAGGGCTCATGAGCGTCGTGACCAGACCTTTGACCCGTAGGCTCTTCTTGACCGGTACCGCGGGAGTCACCGTGGGTCTGCCATTCTTGGAGACGTTCGCGAAGAAGATGGCGCGGGCGGCCGGTCCGGACGATCCGGGCTTCGCGGTATTCATGCGGCAGGGCAACGGCTGCTCGCAGGCACTGAGCTACAGCGATCCGCCCGAGCCGGAGATGTTTTGGCCCCGCAACCTCGGAGTGCTCACCGCGGCATCGATGGCCTCGGACGGCGATCGTGCGACCAGCGAGCTGAGCGCCTATGCGGACAAGCTTCTGCTGGTTCGGGGCGTCAACGGAGCGTTTCAGATCGGCGGATGCGGACATGCTCGGGGCGCCTTGCAAGCGTTGACGGCCCAGCCGACCGGCGATACCGAGGCCAGCAACAATTCTCTCGCGCTCGGGGAATCGCTCGACAACCGTATTGCGCGGGAGCTCAATCCCGCAGGGCGGGGTCCGCTGACGCTTGCCGCGATGCGACCATACAACTTCCTGGACAGCGTCCTTTCGTACCGCGGACCGAACGACCGTCGAGGCGCCCAGACCAATCCGAAGGTTGCCTTCGACGACATCATGGGGCTCGTGGATCTCGACTCGTCGTCCGCCGATGCGTTGGCGATTCGCCGTCAAAGCGTCAACGACCTGGTGCGCGATCAAATGCAAGCGCTTCTCGGCCGAAGCGATCTCAGCTCGGACGATCGCAACCGCTTGGACTTACACTTTTCGGCCATTCGTGATCTGGAGATCCGCCTGGCCGAGTGCGCCCCGCTCGATGCAGCGACCGTGAATGCGATCGACGCCATCGACGGAGATCACCAAAATGGGGACCGGGTGGTCGAAGTGGCCGAGCTGCACATCGACGTCATCGCATTGGCGCTCTCCTGCGGCTACACCCACGCGGTGACGCTTCAGATCGGCAATGGAAACGACGCGACTCGCTATCGATGGGAAGGAGATCAGTTCCCCTCCTATCACTGGATCTCGCACCGCATCTTTTCCGATGGCTCGGATGGCGATCCGATTCCGGACGCGCAGTCCAAGCACAACGCGGTCGACCGGATCCATGCTCGTCTGTTCAGGCGGCTTCTCGATAGGCTCTCGGCGTATACCACGGACGCGGGCACGTTGCTCGACGAAGGCGTTTGCGCCTGGATCAACGACCTGTCGAACGGGCCGCCGCACGCGATCAACAACCTGCCCTACGTGCTTGCCGGAAGCGCCAAGGGCTTCCTGCGGACCGGCGTCTACGTCGATGCGGGCGGGGTCCCCCACAACAAGCTCCTCAACACGGTCGCCACTGCGGTGGGTCTTCGCAAAACCGATGGCAGCCCGGTCGATGACTTCGGCCACGAGAGCCTCGAGCGCGGATTGATCGGTGCGATGATGTCTTCGTGACGGTCGACGATGAAGCCGCAGGGCTCTCGCTCGCCCTTGAATGTGGGGAAGACAACAATCGAGCCAGCGTCGGCACCGTCCACTGCTTGGTGGTTCATTAGCAAAACACGCGCGTTCGAGCCCGATCGTGGTACGCTTTGGCACCCATGCCGGAGTCGATCGGGTTTTGCGAGAAGCACGAGCTCCCTCTGGACCGCAACGGAGAGTGCGAGCTCTGCCGCTTGAGCGGCATGCCTTCGAGGCCGCCTCCCGTGCGAAGCGGCTTCCTAGCGGTCATCATCCCCGTCGCGCTCCTGATCGCTGGCGCGCTATGGATGGTTTCGGCGTATACCTCCCAGCCGGCGAGCGTGCCGCAACGAGGGGTTCCCGTCCCGGGATCCCAATGACGGGGTAGCTGGGCCTCCAGCCAAATGATTGCGAGCCGCCGGCCTTTTTGGATACCCTGCGGTCGTGGTGGGTAGTCCGCAAATCGCCGCGCCGCCGGCGAACGTGGGGATTGAGTTCGACGTCTCCATGTGGCCACTCGTATTCGTCTCGATGCCTGCGCAGATCCAGCTCGCTGACATCGAGTACTTACAGGAGTCCTACGAGCACGTCTTCGGCGCACCGAACCGTCATGCGCTGATCGTCGACACCACCCCTATCGAGACGATTCCGGATGCCACGCTGCGCCGCCGGATGAAGGAGTTCGAGGACAGCCGGCGGCCAATCATCCGTGAGAAGAACATCGGAAGCGCCATCGTGCTCTCCAATGCGGTGGTTCGCGGCGCGTTCACGGCGTTGCGCTGGATTTCACCGCAGCCCGCGCCGAACAAGGCTTTTTCGAACGTGCGGGACGCCGCTCGGTGGTGTATCGAGGGCATCGAGGCAGACGGCCAGCGGGTGCCCGCACCGGCCTATTTGCTGGCTGGCATGCGTGGGGAGCCCTGAGCCGTTTGATCGGGCGATCCGGTCATTTGAAGGCGCAGGCTGCCTGCGGCGGTCAGATCCCGATGGGATAACACCGGTTCGGATAGCCGGGCGTCGTTCAAGACCGCCTCCGCGACGAAAACGTTCCGCGAGGAGTTGTCCATCGCTTCGATCACGAACGCGTCCGCGCCGTGATGCTCCTCGCTCAGATGAATCGTCGCGCGCTCGAACAAGGGGCTGCCTAAACGGTACTCGGCGAGCCCCGGCGTGACCGGATAGAAGCCGAGCGCCGAAAAGACGAACCACGCGCTCAATGCTCCCGCGTCGTCGTTGCCGGGAAGTCCGGCGGGACCACTCCCGAAATACCGGTCCATCGCGTCGCGAACCTCCGCCTGGGTTCGATGCCCTTCACCGTCGACGAACGTGAACAGGTACGGATACGCCATGTCCGGCTCGTTCCACATGACGAAACGGTCGCTATCGAACATCGATTGGAGCCTCGCCACGAAAGCGTGGGGGCCGTGCAGGTCGATGAGCCCCGGGAGGTCGTGGGGCACGAAGAAGGCATAATGCCATGCAGTGCCCTCCACGTAACCGGGCCCACCCAACCGCAGGGGCAACGAGCCCTCGATGGCATCCGGATCGAATGGAGCGAAGAACGACCCATCCCGGTTTCTCGGCCGGAGCATTCCCGTCGTGGCGTCGTAGAAGCCAGCGTACGAACCCGCCCGTGCTTCGAGCACCTCGGCGTCTTGGTCACGGCCGAGCGATTGCGCCAAGCGCGCCAGCGCCCAGTCGGAGAGCGCATATTCCAGGGTGGTTGACACCGGACCCCAGACTGCGTCTGCCGACTCCATCGGAATGAAACCGAGACTTTGGTAGTCGTCATTGCCGGGCCGATGCTCCCCGCTGTCGGCTGCGGAGACGAGCCGCTCGTACATCGCGCTCACCTCGAAATCGGTGAGTCCCTTGGCGTACGAGTCCGCGACTACGATGGCGGCGGGATCTCCCACCATCATTTGCACCTCTTCGGCGGCGAGCTCCCACTTGGGAGGCACGCCGGCCGCCGAGATCATGTCCTCGAGCGAACGCAGCATCTCGAGCTGCACCTCGGGATAGACGAGCGTCAGAAGCGGATGGACCGTGCGATAAGTATCCCAAAGCGAATGAACCGTATACCGCGTCCCCTCGCGAATGAGGCCGATCTCGTCCGTTGCGAACCTACGATACGTTCCGCTGACGTCGTTCGACACGCTGGGATGGATCAGGCCGTGGTAAAGAGCCGTGTAGAAGCGGGTCCGATCGGCCTGGCTGCCCCCTTCGACCTCGATGCGGCCGAGCACGCGCTGCCATGCGAGGGCGGCCACATCACGAGCCTCGTCGAAGAGCATTCGCTCGGCCATCAAATTGGCGCGCGCCTCCTCGATGCTGACCCACGAAAGGCCCACCCATACAGTCACCGGCTCCCGGAGCGCTTCGCGAAAGTGCCAATACGCCATCGCTTCCCCGCTGGGCTCGTCCGGAAACGAAGCGCCGAGTGGGTCGACGATGCCGGCTTGATCGGCTGGGTGATCGATCTGGGCGACGAAATGAAGCGTTCCGCCCTGCGAGACCGCGCAAAACCCGCCGAAACCCGAGGATCCCGCGATCTCGTCGAGCCCGGGGTCCGCGGGCAGCCTGCCGCGACCACGGGTCCAGCTGACGCCGCGGGCGGGGTCGATCAGAACGTTGGCGGGCTCGCCCGGCGGGAACCAAAAGCGAAACACGCCGGTCCGCAATGTGGCCGTCATCTCGGCGATGAGGCCCTGGTCTCCGAGCTCGACCGCGTAATACCCGGCATGCGCGATCTCGTTGCGATATCCGGATGCGTACCCGTCCACTCGCTGTGGAGGATCTCCCAGCGTCGGTGCAATCACGGGAAGCCCGAGATCGGGGCAACCCACTCCGCTCAAATGGGTCAGGCCGAAACCTCGCATCTCCGGGTCGCCGTGCCGGTAACCGGCGTTGACGAAGAGGTCTTCGAGGGCGTCGATCGGTGTGGTCAGCGTCGTATGGGGGCTCGGGGACGCCATGCCCCACGGGACGACCGCGCCGGGAAAGGTCTGGCCGTCCGCGGGTCGATCGCCTGCCGTCCCGATGAAGGGATTGACCTCGGCAGCAAGCGGCGCGTCCGGCGGGGGAAGCGGCGGCTCGTATTGCCTACGGGTGGGCTCGCTGCAGGCTGCAAGCACGATCAAGGCGACGGCGGCGCGGCTTGAAACAAGGGATCGTGCGTCGCGGCCCAAAGGCTCACTCCGGCGAGTCGGTTGCCTCGACCGACCGGATGATTGGATCGCTCGGCAGGCCTTGGTCGTCCACCACGCGGAGGGCGACTCGGTAGGTTCCCGCCACGTCGGGGGTCAAGGTCGCCCGAGGCGACTCGGCGCCGGAGAGGAGCCAGCGCGATCCCGCAGGTGCCGCGACCAGCGACCACTCGTACGAAAGCGCGCCTGCCTCCGGATCGCAGCTCGACGAGCCGTCAAGACTGAATGGCTCTCCGACCTCGGCTCGAAGCGAGGACGACAGCACCGCGGCCGGCCGGCCGTTGCTTGCGCCCGAACGCACCCCGAACCGTCCTCCGCCCGTGGTGATGGTCGCGCTCGAGCCTGAGGCTCGAATCTCGCATGCGCCGTCGAGGGCTCCGACCTCGAACGGGAGCCCCTCGATGGACACGGTTTGCGGCTCCGGACCCAAGTACCACTCCACCTCGCCCTGTCCTCGAATCTCGACGAACCGGCCGGGCCCGCTGAGTTGCGCCAGCGCCAGATCCGCACCGCGCTCCACGTAGCGAAGCGTTTCCAGCCCGTTCGAGGTCTCGACCAACGAGAGGGCGCCGCCCGGCTGCAACCGCGCTTCGGCTCGCCAAGAGCCGTCACCCAGGATGATCTCGCCGTCCGCCGTGCTCACGTTGGAAACCGGCTCTCCGGCGCGATATGGATAGACGATCGATAGCACCGAAACGTCGGAGCCCTCGCGCGTTGCGGTCCACACCGTGTGGGAGCCGCGTCCGATCTCGCCGCTTTCATCCTGACCGCCGGGCTCGTGAAAGCTGATGTCCTGCGAGTAGCTCATGGGTCCGTCGGCGGCCACGGTGACGGCCAGCACGGAGGCGGCTTGTCGATGCCAGTGCGCTAGCGGATCGACGCGCTCGAACGTCCCCAGGTTCGGCAGGTCTCCTTCCTGCGCCTCGCCGCCGCCGTTTCCATGAAACCGCCATGTGAATTCCCGCGTCTCCCCGGCCTCGCTCGAGACGACGTGATCGGCGATCACCAGATACCGATTGGACGCAAACAAGAAGCGGCGCTCGATGTCTGCACCGCCCGGCAAGCCGTACCGCCCGGCTCCGTACTGGGTGGTGACGGTGACACCGTCGGCCGTCGAGGTATCGAACGCATGGCTGAGATAAGCCATACCGTCGGCGGGCGGAGGCGAGCCGGGTGGGAGGGCGCCCCAAGCCAACGAGGCGTCGAGGTAATCCACCGGACCCCGCCCGTCGACCAAGATCATGTTGTGGTCTTGCGGGCGATTCACGTCGGAGCGTCGTGTGAAGTCGAGGTATCCGGGGTCGAGCATCAACCGCTCGCCGTATGCATAGAACATGAAGGAGGCCGGGTCGGCGTGCTCGTGCGAATCGGGGTACACGGGATCGCCGTCGGGGCCCCGTCCGAAGGAAGCCGCGACGGCGTGCTCGCCTAGGATCACGGCGACCACGTCGTCCTGTTGCCAGCCGCCCCGTAGCACCGCGACTCCGCCCTGCTCGTAGATCCGGGTGGGGGAGCCCACTGGCGCACGTGGCGTCACAGAATCATCGAAGTCGAAGATCGCGTCCGGTGCGAGCTCGATGTTTCCATCGGTAGGATACGGGTAAGGGGCGGCCAAGTATTGCGAATCGCGGCTCAATGCCCAGGCCCAATGGAGCTCGGGCGCATCGGTCTGCGTTGCCGGCGCGAGCCCATAGTAGTGCCGCCGGCCGACGTTCCCATCGTCGTGCGGTGCGAGCGATCCGTCCGGCAACATCAAGTCGAGCATCCACCGGTGGGCCCGGATGATTCGGGGGTCGCGCCATGGGCTGACCCGGTCGACGTCCGGCGCGACCGGCCACGGCTCTCCCTGAACCCATCGGTCCCAGGCCCGTGCCATGGGCAGTAGATTCTGCGATGTGTAGCGAAAGTAAAACGGACCTTCCGAGTACACGCCGTCTTCGGTCAGGTGCGAGTGCTCCAGAATCCGCTCGAGCAACTCGAAACCATAAACCGCCCACCCCGCTGGATCCTCGTATGCGGCACGAGCACCGCCGGGATCCGGCTCGTGCTCGGCGAGCACGATGGCGGCGGTGATGAACGCGCAGCCCACCTTCGAGCGATGGTTGTTCTGATGAAGAATGGGGAAGCCGCTTGCGGTCGAAGGCTCGCGATAGTTCTCGTAGAGCGCCGAGGTGAGCTCGATCAGGTTTTGCCGGACCTGCTCCTCGTCCTCTGGCGCCATCAGGTATCCGGCCCCAACGAGCGTGTCGTAGGCCGAGGCCCACAAGATGATCTCCTCGCTCGTGGTGATGTCCCGATCCCATCCGCCCAAGGGCGCCTGGACTGCGATTCGGCTCTCGGTGTACATCGCGAGGAGCATCTGGGTGACCTCGGCCCCTACCGCGTCGCGCTCTTCCGGGCTGGAAAAGGGAACCGGCTCGCCGTCGACCACGGTCGAGTCGAGCAAATAGAACGCTGCGAGCGCACGCGCCCCATTGGCCTTCATCCGCTCTGCCCCACGAAGATGATCGGCGGGATCCTGCGCCCGAGCCTCGCTCACCCGTTGCGCCATGCGTTGCATCCAGCTCCGGTAAGGCTCCTCGGTGAGCTTGGCGCGCAGCGCCTCGACGGCGGCGTCCGCTCCGAGGACGCGAGGCCGCGTCAGCGATGCCTGGGCAGGGGGCCAGGAAAACACGAACGGCTCGCCCGCGTCGGGGTCTTGTGGATTGTCACCGGCACTGGAGCACGCAACCGCCGTGAGGAGGATGAAAACCAGCAGGGAGGGCAGTCGGTTCAAATGGGTAGCGGTCTGCATGGGAGCTGTCATCGCGAGGAAGATCATGCGCTCAGCCTAGGACGCCTATCTACACGCATTCGGTCCCGCTCGAAACCCGTCAGCTCTGCACGCTACGGGGAGAGCTCAGCAGCATGGCGAGCCAAGTCCATTCCTGCGACTGCGCGGCGATGATGCGCACGATGATCGTCAGCGGAACCGATAGGAGCGCCCCCATCGGACCCAGGACGAAACCCCAAAACACCATCGACAGCACGACGACCGATGGAGAAAGGTCGGTCGCTTGTCCGGCCCAACGCGGCTCGATCATGATTCCGAGGACCATGTTGATGAGAAAGTAGCCGAAGGCGAGCACGAACGCGGGCAACCAGCCGAGGGTGACGAGGCACAAGGCAATCGCTGGAATGGAGGCCAAGATGCTGCCGATGCTCGGGATGTAATTGAGCACGAAGGCGATCAGCCCGAACAGAAGGGAGTGCCCGAGCCCGATGGCGTTGGTCAACGCGGCGACCGCCAAGCCGGTAGCAGCGCTGATCACGGTTTTGATCAAGAGATAGCGCTGGACGTCGCGCGCCGCGCCTTTGAGCACTTGAACGTCCATTCGGCCGAACCGGTCGGCACCCCGGAGCTTTCGTGAAATCGACCCACTTTCGACCACGAGAAACACGGTGATCAGCAGAACGAGGGCCCCGGAAGAAATGACGCTGAGTCCCAGGGCGAGGCCGGGGACGGTGAGGCGGCGCACCACCTCGTTGGGGTCGAACTGCTCGACCGTTGTGGCCGGAATTCCGAGCCCATTGGCCCAAAGCCACGATGCGGTCTCGAACTGCAGACGGTCGAAGTCATCGCGGTACTGACCGAACGCCATCGCGAAATCGGTGGCCGCCCGCGTCGTCAAATATCCGAGCCCCATGACGACCATGATTGCCGCGAGCACGGCAAGCGATACGGCGAACCAATGCGGCAAGCCGCGCTCGCTCAGGTCCACGATCCTTGAGAGGCTGATCGCGATGAGCGTTGCCAGAAGAACGGGAATCACGATCGGCTGCCCCAGATGCAGCACGACCAAGACCAATCCAAAGGCAGCCAAGCGAACCATGCGCCGAGGCTAGCACCTAGCCACCGGTAGCGCTGGCACTGGCGCTGCATAGCGGCTCGGCTTGCATGGGTGGCGTAAGGATCGGGCTCGGAAAAACACGACACGAGGTTCCACGGAACGCGGCGGCCAAGGCCGGGGCTTGACGGAACGCGACACGGGGATGTGTCGAACGGCTCGGCTTGCATAGTTGGCCGGAAGGACAGGTGAGCTTGGGCCAAGCAAGCCTCGCCTCGGAGCTCGCGCCCAATCGGAGGTGGTTGCATGCATACCGATTGTCACTCGCTACGTCGCCCCATCCCCGCATCGCGTTCCGCCAAGCCCCTGCGAACGTGAACCTCTACGCAAGAGAATGGCCCGTTCGCCGTGCTGCCCATCCCGAACCGTCCTCCTACGTGGACGTGAGCACACACGATCCGCGGACCTCGGGCCCCGAACCCCTAACCTCGATCCTCGATCCTCGAGCCCCGCACGCTGTCGAGCTGAGGTCAGCGACAGTGGCAGCGACGGGGTCAGTGACAGGAGCAGGAGCAGCGACAGCGGCAGTGCCATCGCGCCCCGTCCTCTTACATAGAGGTCGACGTATGGAGGGCTCGGAAAAACGCGACATGAGGTGGAGCGGACGTGCGAAGTGCCAATCGGCATGCATGCAACCACCTCCGATTGGCGCG
>Ga0209536_100000394_pt1 | contig 69766 bp, 64 predicted proteins | sample DeeMarSeWOR28_12_FD_187461 | JGI IMG/M metagenome (GOLD analysis project Ga0209536, IMG submission 187461) | Marine sediment microbial communities from White Oak River estuary, North Carolina - WOR-2-8_12 (SPAdes) (version 2) | ecosystem: Environmental > Aquatic > Marine > Intertidal zone >...
CTCGATAAAGAAAGCGTATCGCAACCGGTCTTCGTACTTTTCCTCACTGTCGCGATACGTAATTCGTGCGAGCCTCACACGGTAACTGATATCCGTGAGTGAATTGAGGATTCGGTACGCGAGGTACTCCTTGATTATGTTTTGCTCGTAACGGTCGGAATTGTCTTTGCAGTGTGCGACAAGCTTCAGCTTGTTCTGTTTATGGAACAGGGTGTCCTTGGTTTCGGATTTTTTGAAATTGATGCGTAGAGGCGGGAATGGGCAGACGTCACGCTGACGCCGGAAATTTCCTCGGGTTCTGATGCCGATATCGAATTCGACGATGCGTCCATCAGCTTCCGTGTAGGAAAGTGCTCCCCGAAGGTAAGTGTCGTTCGGACGTTCGCCGAGTAGAGTCTTCATCGGCGCAGTAATTGTTATACCGATTACCGCATCATCCTGAAAAAGAGGGTCGGGCTCGCCGAGTTCGAGGGCAAGAGCTATCGGGGCGGCGAGCAACAATGTTCCGATAATCAATAGCTTACAAAAATTCAGCATGGATTCATTCGGGTCCGGTTATTCTCGACGTCGCAAAAGTCTAGCATGCGGGGGCATGCCGCGAGGGGCGCATAGACCGGCAAATTGCCGCAAGCTCCGCTTGTAACTACACTGTTACCGGGAACAACCCGGCTGGAATAATGATCCGAAATCTCACCCGATTGCTGGCACTCTGTGCCGCGTGTTCGCTGCCTGTGGCCGCAGGTGCAAGCGACTGGCAATACAGCGGCGTCGAGCGCATCGTCGCCGTATCCGATATCCACGGCGCCTACGAGCCCCTGGTCGCAACGCTGCGCAATGCGGGGGTGATCAATGCCGATCTCGGCTGGTCCGGTGCCGCTACGCATCTCGTCATCGTTGGAGACATCCTCGACCGCGGCCCCGACTCGCGCGACGCCATGGATCTGCTCATGCGACTGGAGGGCGAGGCGGAGGTGGCCGGCGGCATGGTGCACGTGCTGATCGGCAACCATGAGGCGATGAACCTCATCGGCGACCTGCGCTACGTTGCCAGGGAGGAGTTTGCAGCCTTCGCCGACGAAGAGACCGAAGAAGAGCGCGGGCGCTGGCTGGCCGAGTTCGCAGAGAAAAAGGGTTCGGGGAACGACATCAGCGACCAGCTCCGTAGCGAATTCGATGAGCGGTTTCCGGCCGGTTTCTTTGCGCACCGGCGCGCATTCGAGGCGGACGGCAAGTACGGTGCCTGGCTGCTGTCGAAGCCGGTGGTCGTCGTTATCAATGCCACGGCATTCGTGCACGGTGGCCTCTCGCCGATGATTGCCGAGATCGGCCTTGGGGGTGTAAATGGCACGCTTGCCGACGAGCTGGAACGCTACGTCGAGAACATGGAGTCTCTTTACGACGCGGGCGTTCTGACGCCGATGGACAATTTCTACGCGCATCCCCGTATCCTGCAGAGCTACATGCCTTCGGTCGAAGCCGACGCCACTCTTCTCGAAGCGATTGATGAAACGCGACGGCTGGCGGAGTCCGACGTTCACGCGCCGGACGGGCCTCTCTGGTATCGGGGCAATGTGGCTTGCTGCAGGCTCGTGGAGGAAGAGCGGCTGGAGGCCGCCCTGGACGCAATCGGTGCAACACGAGTCGTTATCGGGCACACCCCGACGCAGGGCCGCCGCATCCTCCAGCGCTTCGACGGGGACATCATCGAGGTCGACACCGGCATGCTGAGCGAGCGTTATGGCGGCAGCGGCAATGCGCTGGTCATCGAGGGCGATCGCCTGGCGGTCGTCAATGAAGAGAGTACTGAAGTCACCACTCCGCAGCCGCATCCCCGGCAGGTTGGCAGCCGTCCCGGCGGATTCCTTTCGGCGGATGCGACCGAGGCACTGCTTGCCTCGGGCGAAATTTCCAACGAACGCGAGGATGCCGCCGGTCGGACGATCGTCACGGTAAGCGACGGCAACCGCAGCGTGGATGCAGTGTTCATGAAGCGCGAAAACAAGGAGACCTACCCGGATCTCGCGGCTTACCGCCTGGACCGTCTGCTCGAACTGGACATGGTCCCGGTGACGGTCATGAGAGACCTGGGGCGCCGGGAGGGGTCACTGCAGTTCCTGCCGCCGAAACTCATGAATGAGCAGGAACGATCCGAAGCAGGCCGTGGCGGATCTGCGAACTGCCCGCTACCACAGCAGTGGTCCGCCATGTACGTGTTTGACGTGCTCATTCGCAACGAAGGCAGGACGCCGGAGCGCATAGCGTACAGGACCGATGACTGGCAGCTCATCCTTGTCGGCCACGACCGGGCTTTCGGCAAGGGCAAGGACCGGCCGCGACACCTCGAAAACGTCGACCTGGAGATGGGAGACGGCTGGAGGACGGCGTTGAACGCACTCTCCGACGACGTCATCGAGCGGGAGTTCGACGGGATTCTCGACAAGCGCCGCCGCTCGGCGCTGGCGGAAAGGCGCGACGCGCTGCTGGCGGACTAGCTGTCGGCGTCGTTGCCGACCACGGCAATGCACTCGATCTCGACCCGTGCATCCAGCGCCAGGCCGCTCGCGCCGAGGGCGCTGCGTGCGGGCGGATTTTCGAAATAGGTCCGGTAGACTTCGTTCATCGCGCCCCACTCGGCCATGTCGGCGAGGAATACGGTGCACTTCACAACCTTGTCCAGCGACGATCCGAAGGTCTCGAGAGTCTGCCTGATGTTCTCCATGGTCTGGCGCGTTTCACCCTGGATCCCGCCCTCGGCAAGCTCCATCGTTCCCGGGATATTGCCGATGTTGCCGGAGAGGTACAGCGTATTGTCGACCCTCACCGCTGATGAGAAAGGCAGGTCCAGGTCCTCGCTACCTGGAGCCTGCAGGTATTCGACCTCCGAACCCTGGTTAACGTGCACTTCGCAGCCACAGGCGACGATCGCTGCGAGAACCAGGGAGAGTCTTTTCATTGTCGTTCCTCTTTATTATTCATGACGACCGTCATGCGGTTTATGGCAACGTATAATGAGGGCAGTGCCGCGCGGCGCGCAAGCCGGAGAACCGATGGGACGACTGACGACGCATATTCTGGATACCGCCCAGGGTTGCCCTGCGGCGAACGTCGGCATCCGCCTGTTCTTCGTGGACGATGAGCGCAGGCTGGTCGCCTCCACGAGGTCGAATACGGATGGACGCACCGACCAGCCGCTGGTCGAGGGTGACGCGATGCACGGTGGCTGCTACGAACTCGAATTCGACATCGGTACCTATTTCACCTCCCAGGGAATGAAGACAGGCGAACCGGCGTTTCTCGACACGGTCGTGATCCGGTTCTCGGTCTCCGCCGGCGAGCACTACCACGTTCCTCTACTGGCCTCGCCATGGAGCTACTCGACGTACCGGGGCAGTTGAAAGCAGTGACACCAGAGCATTCCAACGACGCCAAAGCGAACGGCACGGTCCGTTTCGTGCTGGACGGCGAGATCGTTGAACTGCAGAACGTCGATCCGACGCGCACTGTGCTGCAGTTTCTTCGCGAGGACCTGCGCCGCACGGGTACCAAGGAAGGATGTGCCGAGGGTGACTGTGGCGCATGCACGGTCGCAGTTGCCGAGCTCGACAGCAGCGGCGACGGCATCTCGCTCAAAACCGTGAACTCCTGCATCCAGTTCCTGCCGACACTGGACGGCAAGGAGCTGATCACGGTCGAGAGTCTCGACCAGGGCGGCACCGGCTTGCACCCGGCGCAGCAGGCGATGGTCGACCACCACGGTTCGCAGTGCGGCTTCTGCACACCGGGATTCGTCATGTCGCTGTTTGCGCTGTACAAGACCCAAAGCGATCCCTCGCGCAGGGATATCGACGATGCGCTTGCGGGCAATCTTTGCCGCTGCACCGGTTATCGCCCGATCGTCGCCGCGGCCGGCGCGATGTACGGGGCTCCGGCAGCGGACGACGACTGGTTACGGCAGCCGCACGGCAGCACGCAGACCGTGGCCGATCGCGCGGAGCGGCTGCGAAAGATCGCGCGCGACAACTCGCTCGAACTGCGTCATGGCAAACGCATATTTTTTGCTCCCCGAACGATCGACGAACTGGCCAGCCTGCTCGATCAGCACCCGGAAGCGAAGATCCTGGCGGGCGGCACGGACATCGGCCTGTGGGTGACGAAACAGCACCGCGAGCTGGATAGCGTCGTTTACGTGGGCGAGGTCGAGGGGCTTGCAGACATAAGCGAAAGCGACTCGCATATCGAGATCGGTGGCGCCGCGACCTTCAGCGACGCGATGCCCGCGATTCTCGAGCACTACCCGCTGCTGGACGAGATGCTCCGGCGATTCGCATCGCCGCCGATCCGTAATTCCGGCACGCTGGGGGGCAACGTGGCAAATGGTTCGCCTATCGGCGACTCGATGCCGGCCCTGATGGCGGCTGGTGCGTCGATCGTTATCCGCTCCGCCGCGGGTTCCCGGGAACTGGCGCTGGACGATTTCTATCACGGTTACCAGGTTAACGACCTGCGGCCGGGCGAGTTCATCGAGCGGATCCGGCTGCCAGTGCCGGGACCGGACACGAGGCTCTATTGTTACAAGTTGTCGAAACGCTTCGACCAGGACATCTCGGCGCTATGCGTGGCCTCTCGACTGGAGCTGGAGGACAATCACGTCAGGTCAATCCGTATTGCCTGCGGCGGCCTGGCAGCGACGGTGAAGCGTGCCACGCAGACGGAGCAGGCGATGGCAGGTCGGCCATGGACGGAGGATACGCTAGCGGCCGGCATGGCAGCTTTCGCAAAGGACTTCGAACCCATAACAGACATGCGCGCGTCGGCTGCGTACAGACTGCGCTGCGGCCAGAACCTGTTACGACGCCTCTACCTCGAGAGCCGCGGTGAACTGACTGAATCGGTGTATTTGTATGGACGCCACGGCTAGGAAGGCACGCAAGGCGGCCGTCGGTACCGCGCTGCCGCACGATAGCGCACACCTGCACGTCAGCGGCAGGGCGGCTTATACGGACGACCTCCCGGAGCCGCGCGACCTGTTGCACGTTGCCGTGGGCATGAGCGCCAAAGCACACGCGCGCCTGCGCTCCATAGACCTCAGCGACGTCCTTGACGCCGAGGGTGTGGTCGACGTCTGCCTGGCCGCTGACATACCTGGCGAGAACAACTGCGGCCCGATCGTGCATGACGAGGAGATTCTTGCGGCCGACACCGTGGAATACGTGGGCCAGGCCATCTTCGCCGTTGCCGCAAGGACCGTCGAGCAGGCCCGCAGGGCGGCACAGCTCGCGAAGATCGAATACGAGGAACTCGAGCCGATTCTGGATCCGCTTGCGGCAGTCGAAAAGGATTCCTTCGTACTTCCCAGCGAGACGTTGACACGCGGCGATCCGGCTGCCGCGATAACAGGGGCGCCGCGGCGGCTGCAGCGTCGTATCACGATCGGCGGGCAGGACCAGTTCTACCTCGAGGGCCACATCTCCATGTGCACGCCCCAGGAAGACGGCGGTCTGCTCGTCTACAGCTCGACGCAGCATCCCGACGAGGTGCAGCATCTGGTTGCAAAGGCGACGGCGCGCGCGGCGAAAGATGTCGTATGCATTTGTCGCCGGATCGGCGGGGCTTTCGGCGGCAAGGAGAGCCAGGCAGCAACGATTGCCTGTATCGCTGCCCTCATGACGGTCAGGACCGGGCGCTCCTGCAAATTGCGACTCGACCGCGACGTGGACATGATAATGACCGGCAAGCGCCACGACTTCGTCGTCGATTATGACGTGGGCTTCGATGAAACGGGCCGGATCAGGGGCATCGATTTCAGTTTCGCGTCGCGCTGCGGAATTTCCGCAGACCTGTCGGGCCCGGTGAACGACCGCATGATGTTCCACAGCGATAACGCGTATTTCCTGGACAACGTCAACATTGAGTCGCATCGCTGCAAGACCAATACGGTATCGAACACGGCTTTCCGCGGCTTCGGCGGGCCGCAGGGCATGTTCGCGATCGAGTATGCGATCGACGATATCGCACGCACGCTCGGCATGGATCCGCTCGAGGTACGGCGCAGGAATTATTACGGCGTCGGTGAACGCGACGTGACGCATTACGGGCAGACAGTCGAGGACAACATCCTCGACCTGGTCACCGACAAGCTCGAAACGGATGCCGACTATCGCAGGCGGCGTGCTGCTGTCCGCGAGTTCAATCGTGCGAACACGGTCCTGAAGCGCGGCATCGCGCTCACACCCGTCAAGTTCGGGATATCGTTCACGTCGACGCACCTGAACCAGGCCGGTGCGCTCGTGCATGTCTACAGGGACGGCACCGTGCACCTCAATCACGGCGGAACCGAGATGGGGCAGGGGCTGTACATCAAGGTTGCACAGGTAGTCGCCGACGAGCTCGGCGTGCCGGTATCGGCGATTCGAATCAATGCGGCTGATACCAGCAAGGTGCCGAATGCGTCGGCAACCGCCGCGTCGAGCGGCTCGGACATGAACGGCAAAGCTGCGCAGATTGCCGCGCGCAAGATACGCACTCGCCTGACGGAATTCGCGGCCCGTCATTTTTCGGTCAATGAGAGTGCGGTCGATTTCGGAGATGGTCGCGTTTCTGCAGGCACCGAAACCCTCGACTTTGCCGAGCTCGTGCAGCTCGCATGGTTCGAGCGCGTGTCCCTGTCTGCGACGGGTTTCTACAAGACGCCGAAGATCAATTACGACCGCAGCACGTCAAGCGGGCGACCGTTCTTCTACTATGCGTACGGCGCGGCCGTGACCGAGGTCGTCGTCGATACCCTGACGGGCGAGAACCGAATAGTGCGCGTGGACATCGTGCACGACTGCGGTGATTCACTGAATCCGGCGATGGATCTCGGCCAGGTTGAAGGTGGTTTCGTCCAGGGTGCAGGCTGGCTGACCTCGGAAGAGCTGTGGTGGAACGATGCCGGCGAGCTGCAAACGCATGCGCCGTCCACGTACAAGATACCGACCTGCTCGGACCTGGCGCCGGAATTCAACGTGACGCTGCTCGAGAATGCCGCGAACCGCGAGGATACGATTTACCGTTCGAAAGCCGTTGGCGAGCCGCCGTTCATGCTCGCGATCTCCGTGTTCCACGCAATTCGCGATGCGATCGCCACCGATGGCAATCCGCTGCCGGCACTCGATGCGCCCGCCACGCCGGAGGCGATACTCCGGGCGATCGAAGGGATGAAGCCGTGAACGAGTGGATAGAGGAATTGTCGGACCTGGCCGCTGCGGGCGAAGCAGCCGTCCTCGTCACGATCTCCGGGATCCGCGGATCCACGCCGCGCGAGACCGGCGCGAAGATGATCGTCACCGCCCGGGAGACGATCGGCACGATCGGCGGTGGGCAGCTGGAACACCAGTGCACGCATATCGCTGCCGGCCTGCTGGACGGTGAGGAAATGCCGACAACTCGGCGTTTCCCGCTGGGCCCGGCGCTGGGCCAGTGCTGCGGCGGTGTCGTCGATGTCCTGTTCGAGCCGGTCGCGAGCGGCTTGCCCGGATGGCTGCGGGACCTGCGCGCGCTTCACGGCCAGCGGCAGCCGTCGGTGCTCGTCACTGCAACGGAGTCAGGAGTGAAGGCTGTCGTCTCCGCCGACAGCGTATTCGGCAGCGATGAAGGTGCCTGCGATTCCGTGGTCGTCGAGCAAGCCCGCGGCTACCTGCAGGGCGGGGCGGCGACCGTGATCGATGGCATGTTCTACGAGCCCGTGCTCGGCAGCGACTTCAATATCGCGGTTTTCGGCGCGGGCCATGTGGGTGCCGCCGTCGTCAACGTGCTGTCCGGGCTCGACTGCAACATTCGCTGGATCGACAGCCGTCGCGATATCTTCAGGGCAACGCCGCGTAACGTGAAAACCATCGAGGCCAGTGAGCCGGCACTCGAGGTGGCCGCCATGCCGCCGTCCAGCTACTACCTCGTCATGACGCACAGCCATCCGCTGGATCTCGATATCTGTGACCGCATCCTGAGGCGCGACGATGCGGCGTACTGCGGGCTGATCGGTTCCCTGACCAAGCGCCGCCGCTTCGAGAAACGCTTCCGCCAGCAAGGCCTTTCGCAAAGTGCGATCGACCGGCTCGTCTGCCCGATTGGCGTGACCGGCATCAGCGGCAAGAAACCGGCGGAAATTGCCATTGCAGTCGCCGCGGAGGTCCTGAGGGTGCACGAGAAGTCGCTGGCGCCCAGGGACTCGCTGCCCGACAACGTGCACCCGATCGGGAGCTGACGTGGAGGCCTACCTTTCCGACTGGCTGAACCTGCTCCTGCGCTGGCTGCACATGATCGCGGGTATCGCCTGGATCGGTTCCTCGTTCTACTTCGTCTGGCTGGACAATCACCTGCAGCCGCCGAAGGCCGAGGCCGATCGCGACAAAGGCGTGGGCGGCGAGCTCTGGTCGGTGCACGGCGGTGGCTTTTATCACGCGCAAAAATACAGGGTGGCCCCGTCAGTTCTGCCGGAGACCCTGCACTGGTTCAAGTGGGAGGCCTACACGACCTGGCTGTCCGGGATGTTCCTGCTCATGCTCGTCTACTGGCTGGGTGCAGGGGTCTATCTCATCGATCCGTCCGTCGCGAGCCTGACGCCGCTGACCGCCACCGGGATTTCCATCGGCTTCATCGTCGCGGGCTGGCTGGTCTACGACGGCCTGTGCAGGTCGCCGCTCGCCAGTAATGGCGGCCTGTTTGCCGGTGTCCTGCTGGTCCTGGCGGCCCTGCTGGCCTGGGGACTGTGCCAGCTGTTCGGCGGGCGTGGCGCCTACATTCATTTCGGTGCGGTGCTCGGCACGATCATGGCGGCGAACGTGTTCTTCGTGATCATTCCCGGTCAGCGCCAGATGGTGGCGGCGGCCGAGCGTGGTGAGGCTCCGGATCCGCTCCCTGGTATTCGGGGCAAGCAGCGTTCGGTGCACAACACCTATTTCACGCTTCCCGTGCTGTTCACGATGATCAGCAATCACTTCGCGATGACATACAGCCATGAATTCAACTGGGCGATCCTGGTGGCGATCTCGCTCGCCGGGGCGCTCGTGCGCGTGTACTTCGTGGCGCGACACTCGGGCAAGGCGTCGCCGCTGCCGATCGTTGCCGCTGTCATTTTGCTGCTGGCCGTTGCCGTCGCGATTGCTCCAGGGGGCGCGACAGCGAGCACGGGTCGCGTTGAGTTCGATGCCGTCCGCAAAGTGGTGCACGAGCGCTGCACCTCGTGCCATGCGGCATCGCCGGTGCACCCTGGCTTCCAGGCGCCGCCGGCCGGTGTAGTTCTGGAGACGGATGCGCAAATCGTTGCCGAGGCGCTGCGGATACATCACCAGACCGTCGTGACGCGGGTGATGCCGATCGGCAACCTGACGAATATCACTGAAGAGGAACGGGGCGTGATCGATCGCTGGTATCGCGCCGGTGCCGGGGCGAGCGAATGAACAAGGACGACTATCCGCGCGATCTACGCGGCTATGGCGCACGGCCGCCCGAGCCGAACTGGCCGCACGCCGCGCGAACCGCTGTGCAGTTCGTCATCAACTACGAGGAGGGCGCGGAGAACTGCGTGTTGCACGGTGACAGCGCTTCGGAGGCTTTCCTGTCCGAGATCGTCGGTGCCGTCGCATACCCGGGCCAGCGGCACATGAACATGGAGTCGCTCTATGAATACGGTGCCCGCGCAGGTTTCTGGCGGCTGCACCGGATGTTTGCGGAGCGAGAGCTGGCCGCCACCGTGTTCGGCGTCGCGATGGCCCTGGAACGCAACCCGGAGGCGGTCGCGGCAATGCAGGATGCAGGCTGGGAGATTGCGAGTCACGGCTACCGCTGGATCGATTACCAGGCCGTGGACGAGGCGACCGAAAGAGAGCATCTCGCCAGGGCGATAGACATCCACACCCGGGTGACGGGCGAAAGGCCCCTCGGCTGGTACCTCGGTCGCTGTAGCCCGAACACGCACCGCCTGGTTGCCGAGGAGGGCGGCTTCCTCTACAACGCGGATTCCTATGCGGATGATCTTCCCTACTGGGATCGGTCACAAGCCAGCCCTCAGCTCATGGTCCCCTATACGCTCGATGCCAATGACATGCGCTTCGCCACGGCCCAGGGCTTCAACTCGGGACAGCAGTTCTTCGACTACCTGAAGGACTCTTTCGATGTGCTGCATGCCGAGGGCGGCCGGATGATGTCGGTCGGCCTGCACTGCCGGCTCGCGGGCCGTCCCGGACGGGCTGCTGCGCTAGCGCGCTTCCTCGATTACCTTGTGTCGTTCGATGACGTCTGGACGTGCCGGCGTATAGACATCGCGCAGCATTGGCGCGAGCATTTCCCGGTGGATGGTGCGTAGCATGAAAGAGAAAGAATTCATCGCGCGCTACGGCGGCATTTACGAACATTCGCCGTGGGTAGCGGAAAAGGCAGCGCAGCTGGTCGACGATAGCGCGGATGTCGACGTCATAGCACGAGTCATGGCGGACTGCGTGGACAATGCCTCTCGGGAGCGTCGGCTTGCGCTGATACGGGCGCACCCGGACCTCGCCGGGAAGGCGGCGGTCGCGGGCGAACTGACCAACGACTCGCACACGGAGCAGGCCAGCGCCGGTCTGGATAGTTGCTCGGCGGAGGAATATGCGCGTTTCAAGGCACTGAACGAGGCATACCGCAGGAAGTTCGGTTTCCCGTTCGTCATGGCGGTTCGTAACAAGCGTCGTAGCGAGATCCTCGATGCGTTCGAGTCACGGCTCGAGAACGACTACGATGAAGAGTTCGAGAACGCCCTGCTCGAGATACACAGGATTGCACGAATGCGCTTGATTGCCCTGGGAGCCAACTGATGTCCCTCTCGAGTAATCCCTTTCGCGCGTGGATCCGGCTCGAGCAACCGCGCCTGGGCACGCGGGTCACTCATGCGAGCGACGAGTTCTTCGCCGCGAAGGAGCGCCTGATACAGCCCGCCGAACCGGTCTTCATCGACGGCAAGTATGACGATCACGGCAAGTGGATGGACGGCTGGGAGAGCCGCAGGCGCCGCACTCCGGGCCATGATCACTGCATTATCCGGCTGGGCGTGCCCGGGGTCATTCACGGTGTCGACATCGATACCCGCTATTTCACCGGTAACTTCCCGCCGCAGGCCTCGATCGATGCCTGCGTCAGTGACGAGGACGTGCCGGAGTCGGGCTGGACCGAGATCGTGCCGCGTACCGACCTGCAGGGCGACCGGCGCCATTTCGTCGAGGTGAGCGATTCGAACACCTGGACTCACCTGAGGCTCAACATCTATCCCGACGGCGGCATCGCGCGCTTGCGTATCTACGGCGAGGTGCGCGCAGAATTCGAGGAAGACGACGGCGTCGTCGATCTGTTCGCGCTCAGGAACGGCGGTCGGGCGCTTGCGGCAAGCGACGAACACTACGGCAGCATGCATAACCTCAACCTGCCGGGGCGCGGCGTCAACATGGGCGACGGCTGGGAGACCGCGCGCCGCCGTGGGCCAGGCAACGACTGGGTGATCGTAGCGCTCGGCAGGCCGGGCGTCGTCGAGCGAGTCGAGGTCGACACGGCGCACTTCAAGGGTAATTACCCTGACCGGGTTTCGGTCGAAGCGGCTTTGTTCGAGAGCCACGACGAGGCGACGGCCGGCAGCGATCGCTGGCGGACCCTGCTGCCGGAAGTGAAGCTCTCGATGGACCAGCAGCATTACTTCGACAAGGAGCTCGAGGAGCTCGGACCGGTCAGCCACGTGCGTATGTCGATCTATCCCGATGGTGGCGTCAGTCGATTACGCGTCTTTGGTCGCGTCGAAGCCGGCGCCGAGTCATGAGCCGACATTCGCTCAAACCGCTGCCGCTGACTCGCGAGCGCTTTCTGCCTTTCGGTGACGTAATCGAGGCGTCCGGTAACGAACGCGGGTCCATGAATGCGGCGCGATTCGAGCGCTTCGATGACCTGTGCGGCGTGGACGCGGGCGCGGACGGACGGGTACGAGTGAGCATTGCCCGCTGCCGCAGTGCGACGCAGCTGCCGTACCGTTTCGATGTCGTGGAGCGTCATCCGCTCGGCAGCCAGGCATTCGTGCCGCTCGCACCTGCCCGTCTCGTGGTGGTGGTTGCGCCGCCGATGGAGAGCGTTGAGCCTGCGGATCTGCAGGCATTCGTTACCAACGGCCGGCAGGGCGTAAATTACCGGCGAGGGACGTGGCACATGCCCTTGATTGCTTTCGAGGCCGGGCAGGAGTTTCTCGTCATCGACAGGGCCGGCGACCAGCCAAACTGCGACGAGCACGTGCTGGACGAAAGCGTGCTCCTGCTGGAGCCATGACAACATGCGCACGGCTTTTCGCGGCTCCGTCCTGCACTGTCTTGCCGATCCCGGCGAGCGGGACGACGACAACGCCATTGCATGGCTCGAGGACGGATTGCTGGTCGTCGAAGACGGCGTGGTGGCTGAACTCGGCGAAGCCGAGTTGCTCATGGCGTCGCTGTCCGGGGATACGCGTGTGGAGGACTACTCCGGCAAGCTGATCGTGCCGGGGCTCATAGACTGCCACGTGCACTACCCGCAGATCGACGTGATCGCATCCTATGGCGAGGAGTTGCTCGACTGGCTGCATCGATACGCATTTCCGCGGGAGATGCGATTTGCGGACGAGGCGTATGCCTACCAGGTCGCGAGGGTCTTTGTCGATGAGCTGGTCAAGAACGGCACGACGACGGCGCTGGTATTCGGTACCGTGCACCCGCACTCCGCTGACGCGATCTTCGAGGCGGCTGCCGCGAAGAACATGCGGCTGATAGCCGGCAAGGTGCTGATGGATACGAATTGTCCGGAAGAGCTTCGCGACAGTGCGGGCACCGGCTACGAACAGAGCAAGCAGCTGATCGAGCGCTGGCACGGCAAGGGGCGGCTCGGCTATGCCATCACGCCGCGTTTTGCGCTGACCTCGAGCGAGGCGCAGCTCGAGGCGGCAGGTCGCCTGGCTGGCGAGTATCCGGACGTATGGGTGCATACGCATCTCGCCGAAAATCACGACGAAGTCGAGCAGATTTCGCGGCTGTTCCCGTGGAGCTCGAGTTATCTCGATGTCTATGACCGCTTCGGCCTCGTGCGCGAACGCTCCGTGTTCGCCCACTGCCTGCATCTGCAGGACGAGGAATGCCGGCTCATGGCGCGAAGCGGCGCGGCGGCGGCCCACTGCCCGACGTCGAACATGTTCCTGGGCAGCGGGCTTTTCGACCTGCGCCGGCTGCGCGAACTCGAGATACGCGTGGGGCTCGGCACGGACGTCGGCGGCGGCACCAGCCTTTCGCTGCTCAAGACGATGCGCGAAGCCTACAAAGTGCTCCATCTCCAGCAGCAGCCATTGCCGCCCGGTCGGGCGCTGTACCTCGCAACGCTGGGAGCGGCGCAAGCCCTGTATCTCGAGGACCGGATCGGGAATTTCGAAACGGGCAAGGAAGCCGATTTCATCGTGCTCGATCCGCGCGGCACGTCGATCAGCGCGCACCGGACCGCGCTGGCCTCGTCACTCGGTGAGCTGCTGTTTGCGCTTATCGTGCTGGGCGACGACCGGAATATTGCGGCAACGTATCTGCAGGGTGTCCGCGCCTAATCCAGGCAGCGATTCTCGAAGCGTTTCAACAGCTTGTCTTCTTTTTCCGCGTCGCGGAAGAACTGGTCCAGGTAAGCGATACGCCTCTGCTTGTCCTTGTCACTGAGAACGGGCAATGACTCGATGAGTTCGACAATGTCCTGCCGCTTCGAGACGACAGTGTGCAGCGCCTTCTTCAGGGTGTCTCTGTCAGTGCAGAATCCGCGGTAGCGGCGTTGCGTCACCTTGTCGATGCGCAGGTCCGGTGGAGGATACGCGTAGGGCGCGTCGACGAATCCCGAAAGGTCGAAGTCATACGGGACGTACAGAATCGTTTCGCCGGTTTCGATGAGCGTGCCGTTATGGCAGCAGGTCTTCTTCTCGTGAGGCTTGACCAGCGACCAGTCGACGTTGCTGACCAGGTACTGGAAGACGTAGACAAGTGCGATGTGATCCGGATCCAGCCAGTTGAGTGCCACCTCGGGCAGGTCCGATTCCCGGCCGCCGAGACGTTCGGCCAGCTGCCCGTTGGGCTCGAGCAGGAACGTATGGACGAGTTGCGGGTCGGCATTCCGGTCAGTGTCCATGAAGCTCATTCGCACCAGCCGCACGCGATAACTCGCCGGCGTGAGCAAATTGAAAATCCGGTAGACCGCGTATTCTTCAATAAGGTCTTTTTCTGCACGTTCCGACGTGCGGCAGGGCACGACGAGCTTGAGTTTGTCCTGTCCGGCGAAGACCGAACCGTCGACCGCATTCTTCTTGAAGTTCAGCCGCAGTGGCATGAAGTTACAGACGCGCAGGCGGCTCTTTCCGCGGAGACGGACCTTGATCGCATGTTCCTTATCGCCGACGCGCAACAGGAAGGGCAGCTGCTCGCGGCTGTCCGTCTGGTTCATGAGGTCTTCGAGCGGCCCCTCGAACGCAGCGTCCATTGCGGCCGTATCATCGAACAGGGGCGTTGCGCGAAGCGGCGACAGCAACATTACGGCGAGCAGGGTCGCGGCGATTCTGGTGGCAGGCATACAGGCATGTTGCCCATGGAGCAGGGGCCCTGCAATATGCGGGCATGCCGGACGACATGCATTTCGCACAAGCAGACAGGGATTCCGTTGCTTCAGGACGTCGCCCCCGGGAACTCCCGACCTTTTACTATCACTCGCATTTCGTGGAGATGATGGAGTTCGTCGAGGCCAACTACGGCCACGTACTGCTCGACAAGCACGTAGCCTTTGTCCGTGATTTCGAGCGTCTGCCGAGGGACGCACAGTGCCTCTACGTCAGGTTGGTGAACCGTAAGGGCAAGGTGTTTGCGACCAATCGCCTCAAGTATCCCGAGCTGGGCGATACCCGGGCGCTCGTTGCGATACTGCGCGAACATGGCTGGCTGGAGCCGCCATCCGAAGTGCATTTTGAGGAGCTCCTGGGTTTCCTGACGAGAAGTGAACTGTATGAGGCCCTGGCCACACTCTTCGTCGGCGTGCGCAGTTCCATGAAGAAGGCGGAATACGTCGAGTTCGCAAGGACGAACTGCGCGGCTGCGGACTTCGTGAGCCAGGTCGATCTTTCGAGGCTCGTCGTACAGAGCCGGACGCAGGAAGTCGATTTCCTCATGTTCCTGTATTTCGGCCGGCTTCAGGATGGCCTCGCGCGCTTCACAATGCGGGACCTCGGGATCGTCAGGACGCACAGCTTTCGCGACACCTTCGAGCCGCGTTTTGCGGAGCGGGAAGAAGCCCTGGAGCACTACTTCTTTGAAACTCGCCTCGCCCGCCTGCGTTCGGCCGCGGAAGGCTCGATGGAGGCTCTCATGGACGAGGCCTGCGAGTGGCCGGAACCGGTCAGTCCCGGCGCCGCGGCGCTGCGCGACAAGCTCGCTTATCGTCTCGGGCGCAAAGCGGAAAGAGCGGGTGATAACTATGCCGCGCTGAGGCTTTACCAGGCCGGCGAGTCGGCACAATGCCTGGAACGGTCCGTGCGCATCCTCTTTGCCAGCGGCCAGAAGGACGAGGCCAGGCGTTACCTGGAACGGTGCATCGACGATCCCGGCTGCGACGAAGAATGGTTGTTCGCGCGAGACTTCTACGAGCGCAAGTTCGGCAGCAAGCGAACCGCCGCCGTCACCGACGTCCTGCGGGCTGCCGAGACCATCGACATCGACGAAGCGCAAAGCGGGTCGCCGGAACGTGCCGCCGCAGACTATTTCACGCGGCAGGGGCAACGCGCGTTTCGCGTGGAGAATGCGCTGTGGCGCAGTTTTTTCGGGCTCTACTTCTGGGAGGAGCTGTTTGCCGGCGAGGACGCCGACCTGCACTCGCCGTTCGAGTTCGTGCCGCGCAACCTGAGCACGGGAACTTTCTATGACGATAACCGGGCTGCGATCGACAAGAAGCTGGCCATGCTCGACCGGCCGGGAGCGGTGGTTCGGGAGATCCTGCGGTCGAGCACGACACATTACGGCACGCCCAACGGCGTATTCCGGTGGCGGCGCAGCATCATCGATGCGTTGTTTGCATTACTCGAAGCCGAACGCGGCGATCCGTTGCGGCAGGTACTTGCCAGGTTCTGCCGAGACTACGAGGGATCTCGCTACGGCTACCCGGACCTGCTGGTGCTGGACGACGGGGGAGCAAGATTCATCGAGGTCAAGACCGAGGGCGACCAGCTGCGGCGCAACCAGCTATTGCGTATCGAGCAGCTGCGAACTGCGGGATTTCGCGCCGATGTGGTGCGAATTCGCTGGACGCTGGACCCGAGGCAGGAATACGTGGTCGTCGACGTGGAGACCACCGGCGGTCGCGGTGAACATCACAGGGTCACCGAGATCGGCGCGGTCAAGGTTCGCGATGGCGAGATCGTCGGGCGCTTTTCGACGCTCCTGAACCCGCAACGCTCGATCCCGCCGGGAATCACCCGGCTGACCGGTATCACGCCAGCCATGGTCGAGGACGCGCCGTATTTCGCCGACATCGCTGACGAATTCGAGGAATTCATGCAGGGTGCCATCTTTGTCGCGCACAATGTCGAATTCGACTACGGGTTCATCTCGCGGGAGTTCGGCCGTCTCGGCCGTAAATTCCGCTATCCGAGGCTTTGCACCTGTGCCTCGATGCGCAAGCTGTATCCCGGACACCGTTCGTACAGTCTCGCGGCACTTGCGGAAGCCTACGATATCCCGCTCCGGAACCATCATCGCGCACTGTGCGATGCGGAAGCCGCGGCGCAGCTGTTGTTGATCGTCAACGAGAAGCGCAGAGAGCAGCTCGAGACACGGCAGGAGGCTGATCGCCGCCGTGCGGACCCCGAGGGGATGAGGTAGCATCGCCGCCTTGAGACTGTCGACAGGGGAAGAGAGTTGCTGATACCGAGAATAGCGCCGCTGGCACTGGTGTTGCTCGTCGCAGGCTGCACGGCGGTGACGGTGAACCTCCCGCCGATCACCGAGGCGCCGACGGACGCGCGTCACAACGGCAAGGTCGTCTGGCGCGATCTCCTGACCAACACGCCCGAAGCGTCACGACGTTTCTACGGCGAGCTGTTCGGCTGGGAGTTCGAGGAGCCGAAAGTGTTCGTTGGTGTAGGCGGCGGAGATTCCTACATGCTGATCCGTCACAATGGTGAACTGATCGGCGGGATGGTCGACACCAATGCGCTCGGCAAGAAGGAGAACATCTCGCAGTGGATCACGACGATTTCGGTTGCCGACATCGACGCCGCGGTCGAGCGTGTCTCGGATGCTGGCGGCAACGTGCTCAATCCGCCTGAGTCCATCGGGGATCGCGGTCGAATGGCCGTGGTCGCTGATTCTGCCGGCGCGCTGTTCGCGATGATTCAGACACGGGATGGTGACCCGGCGGACAGCGAACCCGCGCAGAACGGCTGGCTGTGGGACGAGCTCTGGACCAGCGACGTGGAAAGCGCCACGGGCTTCTACCAGGCCGTTCTCGGTTTCCAGCATGCGGATCATGACGTCGAGAACCTGGACAGGGATTACCGGGTCCTCAAATACCAGGGCAAACCGCGCGCCGGAGTACTGCAGAATCCGTTCGAGGATCAACGTCCCGTCTGGGTAAATTACATTCGTGTCGAGGATCCGTCGGCGGTCACGGCGAAAGTCGAGGGCCTGGGCGGTCGCGTGCTCGTCGAGGCGCAGGCGCGACCCATTGGTGGCGAAGTCGCATTCATAGCAGGGCCCTCGGGCGCGGGCGTCGCCGTGCAGACCTGGCCACTTGACTGAGGAGGCAGCAATGAGGAATTCGAAGATCAGGCGAGTGGCAGGACTCTCCGCGCTCCTGGCGCTGTGTTCGCTGCTGGCATCATGCGAACCGCCTGCGGTTTACGGCAGCGTCGGCTACAGCTCCTACAGCGGTGGTGGCTACTACGGTGGCGGAGGAATGAGCACCAGCGTGAGGATCGGCGGCCGGATCTACTGATCGGCTGTCGGTGCTTTCAGGTGCCGTTCGAGCCTGTCGAATATCCCGGCAAGCTCCGGACGAGATTCACGTAACTCCTGCAGCGATTGCCCTGAGAGTTCATACGGCAGCACCAGCCAGTCGTCGGTCTCGTGCACGTAGTAGTCCGGCGTCCGCAGTGTAGCCGCAGTCGGCCGGTACCATACGGAAGCGATACGTATGTCGCGCGGCAGGTTGCGCCGTGTCTTCTGCGCAAGCTGGTCTATGACGGCCTTGACGCTGGATCCCGTGCTGTAGACATCATCGACGATCAGCAACGCATGGTGCGAGCACAGGTTTTCCAGCAGGTACTGCAGGCCGTGTACCCGAATCTGTCCTTCCTTGCTGACCATCTCCGGATAGCGGTGCGCGCCGGAGTAGGAAGTGCGAATCGCAATATGGTCCGTGGGCGTGCCGAAGAACTCCAGGCCCTCCTGTACGGCTATGCCGACAGCGCTGCCGCCGCGCCACAGTCCGACGAGAAAATCAGGTTGGAATCCGGCCGCGTGGATATTTGCCGCGAGCTGGAATGAATCCCTGAGCAGGTCGTCTGCACGGATGAATCGCTTGTTCATTGTTCGTGGGCGCTCGCAGTACGGTAGAATTCAGGGTCGCATTATAGCCAGCGCGTGAAGCCCCGGTAAAAAAGAGAATAACGATGGACAAGACAGTACTCTCCGCACAGGACCTGCTCGAGGATTCCTTCCGCCTCGGGCTCGAAGTCCTCGAGAGCGGCTTTCGTCCGACGATGATCATCGCGATCTGGCGCGGCGGCACGCCGGTCGGGATGGCTGTGCAGGAGATACTCGATTACTGCGGCGTGGAGTCGGATCACATTGCGATTCGTACCTCCTCATACGTCGGCGTGGACAAGCGCGGCGCCGTTGCAGTGCATGGCCTCAACTATATCGTCAAGAAGATCTGTCACGACGACCGCCTGCTTATCGTCGACGACGTCTTCGACACCGGCAATACCATCGTTGCCGTTATCGAAGAGCTCAGGAAGAGGGCAAAGGACAACACGCCGGAGGATATCCGCGTTGCCGTTCCCTGGTACAAGCCGAGCCGCAACGAGACCGGGCTGGTTCCGGACTACTTCATCCACGAGACCGCCGAGTGGCTGGTGTTCCCGCACGAGCTCGATGCGCTGTCGGCCGAAGAATTGCGTGCCGCGAGACCCGAGATCGCGCAGATCGTCGAGACCGTCAAGGCGCCCGCAAGGACTGCCTGACGCCAAGCGAGCCGGCGATTACCAGAGACGCATGCGCCAGCGGCTGCCCTCGGCGACGCGGCGCTTGCGCATCTTGGCATGCAGCGCGGCACGTTTGTCGGCCAGCCATTCGTTGCGGCCGACCTTCACGTCTTCGCCGCGGGCCTTGCGGCGCGCTTCCTCGGTTTCCCGGAAGACGCAGAATTCCTCGTACAGGCTGATCTCGTTACGCAGCTCGCGGAGCACGATTTCTGCGTAGATTGCATCGTCGAGAAAGCCGAGGCCTGGGATGTGGTCGGGTATCAGGTCCTCGGGATCACACAGGTAAGCCAGCGCGCTGAGCACGTGCCGCCGTTCGTCTTCCGATAGGTTCCATTCCCGGTCGTTGATCATGTCGATCACGATGCTGAGCTTTGCCATGCGGGCCGAAATGAACTCGGGCAGTTCGGTCTCGCGCGTCTGGCGAAGCAGGTCACGTGCCGCTTGCTCGATGTGTTTCGCGGCAGAATCGTCTTCTACAGCGGTGCGGGCCTTGTCAACGATCGCCTGGAATCGTTCCAGGTCCTGGTCGCTCAAAGTGAAAGTGATGTCGAGAGGCATGGTGAGGGTTCCTGTCTGAACGCCTATCCTAAGCCGGCCCGGCCCGATATCAAAGCCGCACGGCACACCGCTCAGGGTAGAAGTCCATGAAAAACAGCTGCTTGTTACAGGTCCATGAACGAGAGCGGTGCGGAATTGTGAACTGCGCCTCAAAATGCCCTGAGACGCACTTCAAAAGCTGCGAAACAGTTCCGGGAATCAAAGTGTTAGCTTCAGTAGCATTTCCCGCGCTATCCGTGAGTTCGAGTGGACCTTCATGAACCTGGACATCGCAATGTCCATCGTGCTGACCTTCAGCGCAGCCTGCTACCTGCTGCTCGGCATACGTCTGATCGTTGCCAAGCGTGAAGTCGGCAGCGTGCCGATCGGCATGTTGCTCGTGATCATCAGCTTCTGGGTCATGGGCGGCGCCGTAGAGCTGATGTCGGAGTCGTTCCTCGTGTTCTCGATTGGCCGAACAGGCCACTTCATCGGTACGGCACTGTTGCCACTGGCGGCATTCGTCTGTTTTCGCGAATACACCGGCACATCGACCCCGTTACGGACGATCATCCTGTTGCTCATCGTCCCGGCGGTATCCATTTCGCTCGCGGCGACAAACCAGTTTCACGAATTCATGTGGCAGCTGCCCGCGGTCAGTGAAGACGGCCGGTATCTCACTCGACCCGACCACTGGGGTCCGTGGTTCCTGTACGTGCATGCACCACACAGCTATGCACTGATCGGTGCGGCGATGTTCACACTTCTGGTACACAGTTCGGCGGTTGCGCCGGCACACCGGCGTGGCCTCTTCCTGCTCGTGGCGGCCTGCGTCGGCCCCCTGATTGCCACCGGCGCTTATGACCTGGGATTCGGCTCCAATGTCATCTCCTTCGTACCGCTGGTGTTCGCGGCGATGTTGCCGATCTATGCGTGGCTGATCGTGGGAGAGGGCATCGTGGAGTTTACGCCCCTCGCTTACGAGACAGTGTTTCAGAACATGCAGGACCCGGTCATTGTCGTGGACGAACGGCAGCGCATCATCGGCCTGAATCACTGTGCCGAGACCATGCTCGCCGTCTCGGAGCACGACGCGCTGCGCATGCCACTCGAGGAAATCTTCAAGGACGGTGCGACCGTCGTATTCGAGGCACTGGAAACACATAAGCCGCAGAAGATGATGACGACCACGGGGCGTTTCCTTCACGTCCAGGTTTCGCCGATCCAGTCGGATCGAACTTCGGTGCGCGGTGGCCAGGTGCTGATGTTCCGCGACGTCAGCGACGTAGAAAAGGCACAGAGCGAGGTGCGCAAGAGCGAAAAGCTGCTACGCACGCTGATCGACCACTCGGTGAACGGCGTGTTACGCCTGCGCTGGGTCCAGGACGAGGATTACGGCGGCAGGGACCTGCGCTGCATTTTCGCGAACGCTGCGGCGGGCCGCTTTCTCGAGTGTGAGACGGACGACCTCGTCGACCTGCAGGCCAGCGACATCGCCCGGCGCGCGATGACCGGCATGGACGCGCACACCCAGCAGGGTCTGCTGGAGCAACTGCAGGAATCCTGCGAAGCCGGAGAAAGCGTGGACATGGAGCTGCTGCAAAGTACCGGCGGCAGTGTGCGCTGGCTGCGCTTGATCTGTGAACCGGTTGGCGACGACATCGCGGCAACGCTTATCGACGTTACCGACAGCAAGGCGAAGGAACGCCAGATGGAGTCGATTGCATGGTCGGATCCACTGACCGGCGTACTCAATCGGCGTGGATTCGAGCGCGATGCGGCGCAACGCCTGTCGGACAGCGCCGACGACGCGACCGGCGCGCTGTTGTTCATCGATCTCAACGAGTTCAAGGATATCAACGACAAGTTCGGCCACGTCGTAGGCGATCAGCTGCTTACCATTGCGGCGCAGCGGCTGCGCAAGAGCCTGCGCTCCCAGGACATCATAGGCAGGCCGGGCGGTGACGAATTCGTGGCCCTGGTGCCCGATGTCTCGTCGGCAGTGGCGGACAAGCTGGCAAAACGCCTGGCACAGGCCCTGGAAGAACCTTACAACATCGGCACCGAGACGATGAGCTGCGCGGCGAGCATCGGCCTCGCCCTGTACCCCACCAATGCCAACACGCTGACCGGCCTGTTGCGCGAAGCTGACCAGGCGATGTACCGGGCAAAGGCACGCACGCGAGGAGCGTCCGACGTGCGCCACGACGATCTGCTGGAGAAGGCAATCTGACCCCGCAACGTGATTAAATACAGCGCTCCTGTCACAGGCAAAGAGCGCGATGCACGCTGCAGCCCCATTATCGACTCCCGGCGCCGAACCGGTCATCCGGCTGGAAAAGGTCAACCGCTGCTACCGGATGGGTGTCGAGGAGATCAATGCACTCGGCAGCGTCGACCTGACCGTCGAGCGTGGCGACTATCTCGCGATCATGGGCCCGTCCGGCTCCGGCAAGTCGACGTTGATGAATATCATCGGCTGCCTCGATACACCGACCGGCGGTGAATACTGGCTCAACGGCCAATCGGTCTCCGCGATGAACGAGAAGCAGCTCGCGCGTATCAGGAACTCGGAGATCGGTTTCGTATTCCAGACCTTCAACCTGCTGCCGAGGATGTCCGCGCTCGCGAATGTCGAGGTGCCGCTGGTCTATTCCGGGCTGAAGCGCAAGGCACGGGATGCGCGTGCAAGAGAAGCGCTCGAAACGGTGGGCCTCGGGGATCGCATGCTGCACCGGCCGTCCGAAATGTCCGGTGGCCAGCGGCAACGCGTCGCGGTTGCGCGTGCGCTTGTTACAAATCCGAGCATCCTGCTGGCAGACGAGCCCACCGGAAACCTCGATTCCAGAACCGGAGAGGAAATCATGGCCCTGTTCGACCGGCTGCATGCTGCCGGCAACACGCTTATCGTAGTGACACACGAACCTCACATTGCAAAGCATGCTCGCCGCGCCATTTACCTGAGCGACGGCAATATCGTGAAAGACGAACAGCAGGGAGCGGAATCTTGAAACATTACTGGCCGCTTATTGCCCTCGCCGGGCTCGCGGCGTGCGCCGAGGAACAGGCCGGCGGGCCAATGTACGACACGGCAACGGCGGACAGGCGCACTATCGAAGTGAGCGTCAGTTCTTCCGGCGTCGTCGAACCACTCGCGACCGTCGAAGTGAAGTCCAAGGCGTCGGGCGAGGTCCTCGACGTGCTGGTCGAGGTTGGCGATCACGTGGAGCGGGATACGTTGATGGTGCGAATCGATCCCCGAATCGTCCGCAACGACCTTGCGCAGCGCGAGGCGGAACTGAAAGCGGCGCTTTCGCGCCGGGAAATCGCGCGGTCGCAGATGACGCGGGCCGAAGCGCTGCTCGCCAAGGGCACATTCACGCAGCTCGACCTCGAGCAGGCGGCACTGGATCTCGCGAATGCCGAGGCAGACGTCGTTGCCGCACAGGTCAGCGTCGAGAACGCGCGCATCGCGGTAGACGACACGGACGTGCGTGCGCCGATCAGTGGCACCGTCATACAGAAACCGGTGGAACGAGGCCAGGTCATCTCGTCACCGACACGCGACGTAGCGGGCGGCAGTCCACTGATGCAGATGGCGGACCTCAGCGAGGTCCAGATTCGGGCGCTCATCGACGAAACGGACATCGGCAAGGTGCGTCCGGGTATGACGGCGTCGGTGTCCGTCGCGGCATACCCGAACCAGCCGTTTCCGGGCGAGGTCGTAAAGGTCGAGCCGCAGGCGGTGGTGGAACAGAACGTAACGATGTTCGCGGTACTCGTTTCGATCGACAACCGCGACGGCCTGTTGATGCCCGGTATGAACGCCGAGGTCGAGGTATCGATTGCCCGTAGCAACGACGTGGTGACTATCCCGATCATGGCGCTGCGTACGAACCGGGACATTGCGGCGACCGCATCCATACTCGGAATCGAGGAGACCGAGTTGCGCGCCATGCTGAAGAACGCCGGAGGTCGCAAGCAGGCCGAGGCTGGTCCCGTTGAGTCGGTGCAGACCATCGTCATCGGTGACCGCGAAGTCGAGCTGCCGCCGGGAACCGACGCCGACAAGGTTCGGGAAATCATGAACAAACGCCGCAGCGGCGGTTCGCTGACGGCGGACGAGCGGCAACTGATGCGGCGGATTTTCCAGGGCGCCGGGGAGGGCGGCTCCGGCCGGTCGTCAGGCAAGGATTACCGCTTCGGTGGCGATTTCTGGGTCGTAATGGAGGCCGAAGGCGGTGGGCGTCCGGAAATTCGCAGGATTCGCACCGGTATTACCGATCTCGACCGTGTCGAAATCGTCGAGGGGCTCGAGGAATCCGAGTCGGTCCTTGTCCTGCCGTCGAGCCATCTCGTGGAGACGCAGCAGGACCTGCAGAACTTCCTGAACCGACGTATCGGTATCCCCGGTATCCAGCGCTAACGGATAGAAATGCTGATTTCGGAAACCATTCGCATTGCGCTGTCGTCGATCAGGAGCAACCTGTTCCGCGCCGCGCTGACGATGCTGGGCATCATCATCGGCGTCGCCGCCGTGATCACGATGATCGCGCTGGGCACCGGGGCACAACGCGCCATCGATGAGCAAATGGCGGCGCTCGGCGGCGATATCCTGGCCATCGAGTCCTCTTTCTGGTTCAGCCGCGGCGTGGCCAGGGACCAGCGGACACTCACCACCGACGACGCCGTCGCCCTGGCAAGCGGCACCGTGCATATCGACGAGGTGGTTCCGGAGATCAGCGAGCGGTACCAGGTCAAGTACGGCAACCGGAACACCAATACGGCGGTGATCGGTACGACTCCGAACTACCTCGACGTGCACGGTTTCGAGATGGCTGCCGGCCGCATGTTCACTCGCGCCGACGATTCCGCACGCAAGCGGGTCGCGGTGCTCGCCGCCGAAGTGCCGGGAATGCTCGACACCGATGCCGCCGGGATTATCGGCCGCAATATCTCGATACGCTCCATTCCTTTCGAGGTCATTGGCGTGCTCGAGGCAAAAGGAACGACAGGCTGGCGCAATCCCGACGACGATGTCTGGATACCGCTGAGCACGGCGCAGTTCAGGGTGACGGGCAACGAATTCGTCGAGCGCATCAGCGTGCTCGTGGAGGAGGCGTCGACCGTCGAGATGGCGATGCTGGAGATCGAACGCGTATTGCGGCGCGAACACGGCATCCTGCCGGGCAAGGACAACGACTTCGCCATGGTCAATCGCAAGCAGTTTGCCGAATCTCGCCAGGAAGCCACGCAGATATTCACGTTTCTGCTCGCGGGCATCGCCGGCGTCAGCCTGGTCGTCGGCGGCATCGGGATCATGAACATCATGCTCGTAACCGTGACCGAACGGACCCGGGAAATCGGCATCCGCAAGGCGCTCGGCGCAACGCGTGGCAATATCCTGCTGCAGTTTCTCGTCGAGTCCACCACCCTGTGCCTGCTGGGGGGAGGGCTCGGCCTGCTCGTCGGAGCGACGGCGGCGACGTTGCTGAACAGGCTTGCCGGCTGGCAAACGGTCGTTACCGTGGATTCGGCGCTCATGGCATTCGGTTTCAGTGCCACGGTCGGGATTGTCTTCGGTATCTGGCCGGCCCGGCGGGCATCGCAGCTCGATCCGATCGACGCGCTGCGTCACGAGTAGCGGGCACGCAAACCGCGTCGTCGCCGGTTGACCGGCATTCGCCTGTCGGGCGCCATCTGTGGCAGTCTTGCGGCTCCGACACCGGCAGCAAAGTGACCCCCGACAGATGAGCGAACAAGCGACAAGCGGACTGGGCCGACTGTTTCGCGGCGCGACGCGCATCGAACCCGACGAAGCGCGTGCTGCGATCCTGTCCTTTTCTTTTCTGTTTCTCCTGATGCTCGCCTACAACATGCTCAAGCCCGTGCGCGATGCGCTGGCGCCGGAGTGGAGCGATGTCGAGCTGGCCTCGTTGTGGACGATCAATTTCGTCTTCAGCGCGATAGCAGTGAGCATCTACGGTTACGCGGTGTCGCGCGGCAAGCTGCAGAAGGTCATTCCGGGTGTCTACGGCTTCTTCGCCGCCAGCTTCGTGGCTTTCTACCTGGGCGCCAGCGGCATGCAGGACGGGGTGCTGGTCAACAAGGCGTTTTACGTCTGGCTGAGCCTGTTCTCGCTGTTTCACATCTCGGTGTTCTGGAGCCTGATGTCGGATATCTTCAGCCGGCGGCAGGCGCCGCGGCTGTTCGGGTTCATCGCAAGCGGCGCGAGCATAGGAACTATCGCGGGCTCCGCGGTGGCGCTCGTGCTTGCCCAGACGATCGGTACGCTGAACCTGATGCTGGTTGCGGCCGCGATCCTGGTTGCCGGCGTGCCGATGGTCGCCATCCTGCGCAGGGCTGCGCAGCCCGGGCACACCCTGACAGCGGAGGAGCAGGCGCTGAGCGGAAATCCCTTCGCCGGCTTCCGGGAGTTCGTCCGCAACCCGTACCTGCTCGGCATCGGCGCCTTCATCTTCCTATACACGTTCATCGGTTCCTTCGCCTACTTCGAGCTAAAGAACCTGATGGCCGGTAACGACCGTGACACGAATACCGCGATCTGGGCGGGCATCAATCTCGCCGTCAACAGCATCACGATCGTAACAGCCTGGTTCCTGACCAGCCGTATCGCCGGGACCTTCGGCGTGGGCAAGACGCTGGCGCTGGTGCCGGTGCTCGTCGCCGGTGCGATGCTGCTGGTCTTCGTCAACCCGGTGCTCGCCGTGATGGTGGCAGGCTGGGTCGTGCTGAAGGCCGGCAACTACTCGATCACGAGGCCGGGACGCGAGATGCTCTACACCAACGTCAGCCGCGAAGACCGCTTCAAGACCAAGCAGGTCATCGACATCGTCGTGTACCGCGGCGGCGACGTGCTGTCGGGATGGGCGTTCGCGCTTCTGACGACGACCATCGGTCTCGGCATGGGCCCGGTCGCGGTGATCGGTGCTGTGGTCGCGCTGATCTGGGCGGCTGTCGGCCTCGTTCTCGGGCGTCGCTACGATGCCGCGGTTGTACGCGATAGTCAGGACGCGTCACCCTGCAGAACGGTCGCAGCGGAGGAGAGCGCATGACGAACTGCGCGGTCTTGGAGGATTATTTCCGTGGCTGAGGCGTTCATCTGCGACGCGGTGCGCACGCCGATCGGCCGCTACGCCGGTGCGCTCTCGTCGGTACGCGCCGACGATCTCGGTGCTGTGCCGATTGCGGCCTTGCTGGAAAGGCACACTGGTCTCGATCCTGCCGCCATCGACGATGTCGTCTACGGCTGCGCCAACCAGGCCGGTGAGGACAATCGCAATGTCGCGCGCATGTCGGCGCTGCTCGCGGGCTTGCCTGCCAGTGTTCCGGCCGTGACCGTCAATCGACTGTGCGGCTCCGGCATGAATGCGATCGGCAACGTTGCGGACGCGATCCGCTCCGGCGGCGTCGGGCTTGCGATTGCCGGGGGCGTAGAGTCGATGTCGCGCGCGCCTTTCGTCATGGCGAAACAGACTTCCGCGTTCGGGCGTAACGCGGAAATCTACGACACTACGCTCGGCTGGCGTTTCGTGAATCGCAAGCTCGAGGAGCAGTACGGCATCGACTCGATGGCGGAGACCGCGGAAAACGTGGCCGACGAATTCGGTGTTTCCCGAGAAGACCAGGACGCGTTCGCCTTGCGCAGCCAGGAGCGCGCCGAGGCGGCTATCGAATCCGGTGTGTTGGCCGAGGAAATCGTGGCTGTATGGGTGCCGCAGAGGCGTGGCGAGCCTGTCGTCGTGGACACGGATGAACACCCGCGGCCGGGATCGACGATCGAGGGGCTTGCGAAACTGAAGCCCATCGTGCGGAGCGACGGTACGGTGACCGCGGGCAACGCCTCCGGCATCAATGACGGCGCCTGTGCGTTATTCGTGGCCTCCGAGTCTGCCGCCAGCAACCAGGGGCTGGAACCGATCGCGCGCGTGGTCGCGTGGGCGGTAGCAGGCGTCGAGCCGCGCATCATGGGTATCGGACCGGCACCGGCATCGGAGAAGGTGCTTGCGCTTGCCGGGCTCGACATCTCAAAGATGGACGTCATCGAACTCAATGAAGCCTTCGCGGCACAGGGGCTTGCAACGTTGCGGCGGCTCGGCGTCGATGACGATGCGAAACACGTGAATCCGAACGGCGGCGCGATAGCACTCGGTCATCCGCTGGGCATGTCGGGTGCCCGCCTCGTGATGACGGCGGCTTATGAGTTGCGGCGCAAGGCTGCGCGCTACGCGCTCTGTACCATGTGTATCGGCGTAGGCCAGGGGATCGCGATGATCATCGAGAGGCCATGAGCAAAAAGGCACCACCCAGTTACGAGACGCAATCGCTGCGTGAATTTGCGGAGGTGATTCGCGGGCGGCGCACGATCAACCTGTATCTGCAGACGCCGGTACCTCGCGAACTCGTTCGCGAGGCGATTGAAACCGCGACATGGGCGCCGAACCATCACGTGACGGAGCCCTGGCATTTCTACCTGCTCGGGCGCGAGACCATACGGGAGTGCCTGGACCTGTGCCGTGACATCGTTGCGGCCAGGAAAAGCCCGGAGGCCGGCGAATTCAAGCGCGAGCAATGGTCGGAGAAGCCTGGCTGGCTCGTGGTGACGTGCAGGCGCTCGGATGACGAGCTTTTGCAGCGGGAGGACTACGCGGCGTGTTCGGTTGCCATCCAGAACTTCATGCTCCACCTCTGGAAAGCCGGTATCGGCAGCAAGTGGACGACGGGGGATATCACGCGCGACGCGCGCTTTTTCGATATCGTCGGCATCGATCCGGACAGGGAGTTCGTCGCCGGCCTGCTCTGGTACGGTTATCCGAAGATCACGCCCGAGCAGAAACGCCAGGGGCTCGATGCCGTCCTGTCCGAACTGCCGTAGCAGCAGCGGTTCGCTTATAATCCGTCCGATGCCCTCTTTTCTTTCCGAACTTCGACGCCGCAACGTGCTGCGCGTGGCAGCGGCCTACGCACTGGTCGCCTGGATCATTATCGAGGCGGGCTCGGTGCTGTTGCCGACATTCGGCGCGTCGGAAGGTGTCTTCCAGGTTTACGCGATCATCGTCCTCATCGGCTTTTTCGTGGCCGTGGTCCTGGCGTGGATCTTCGAGATCACTCCCGAGGGCGTGAAGCTCGACAGGGATATCGAACGGCACGACCGCGTAGATACGCGATCGAAGTCGGCGATGAATTACCTGATTATCGGGCTGCTCGCGTTAGCGCTGGGCGTATCGATCACCTTTAACGTAACCGGCATCCGCAACGGGGATCCAGCGGTACAGGAGGCTGTCGCGGAAAAGCCCGCGATCGCCGTGCTGCCGTTCACAAGCCTGAGTAACGAGCCCGATAATGCCGTTTTCGCAGACGGCATACACGGCGACATCCTGACCCAGCTGGCTAACATCGGCTCGTGCAAGGTTATTTCGCGACCGTCGGTGATGGAATATCGAAACACCACGAAGAACGTGCGCCAGATCGGCGAGGAACTGAACGTCGGGACGATCCTGCAGGGCACGGTTCAGCGTGTCGGCGATAACGTACGTATCAACGTGCAGCTGGTTGACGCGAAAAACGATGTCAACATCTGGGCGGAGTCTTACGACCGACAGCTGACGGCACATAACATCTTCGATATTCAAAGCGACATTTCGAGCGCGATCGCCGTCGCGATGGAAGCGGAGCTGACGCCTGCCGAACAGGTGAGGATCGCGACACGACCGACGGCGGACCTACGCGCCTATAGCGCCTACGTCTCGGGAAGGGACAACCTGTATCTGCGACGCCTCGAGCCGCTACGGCGCGCGCGTGAGAGTTTTGAGAAGGCGATAGCGTACGATCCGAACTACGCGGCCGCCTACGCAGGGCTTGCCGAGAGCGTGCTGTTGCTGGAGAACAATCACCAGGACCTGCCGCAGGATGAAGCGTTCGAGATTGCACGGCAGAACCTGGACAAGGCACTCGAACTGGACCCGGACCTTGCGGACGCTTATGCCGTCAAGGGATTGCTCGAGAGCAGGGTATGGCAGCAGACACGGATAGGCCCCGGCAATGTCGAGGCGGAGGCGGCGTTTCGCCGCGCCATCGAACTGAACCCGAATCATGCCAGCGCCTACATGTGGTTTGCCTCGCTCCGTGATGGCGAAGAACGGGACGACGAGGCCATCGAGTTGTTTCAGCGCTCGATGGAGCTCGACCCGCTGGGTCGCGTCCCCTACACCAATCTGCCAACCCTGTATGCGCAGCGCGGCAAGAATGACGAGGCAATCCGACTGTGGCTCGAGGCGATGCAGATTCACCCCGAATGGCCGATGCCACGTCAGTTCCTCGCACAGCACCTGGCGGGTCTCGGTCGTCTTGACGAGTCCATGGCGTGGACAGAACGAGCAGTTGAGCTGAGTGGGGACCAGGTACCCGCGTTGTTCAATGTGCGCATGTTCGTGGCCTTCGGCGACATGGAAAGAGCAGCGGAAATTGTGCAGACCCTGCCCGATGATCATCCTTTCGCCAAGTACATAGACGGGGTCCTGCTGCTTCTCGACGCAGACGTCCAGGGTGCGCTGGACTTTTTCTCAGCAATGGCAGACAGCGCAGAGTTAAGCGACGCCAACCAGTTCCCCGCGGGAGCAGCGGCGCAGCTTGCGATCATGCTGGGCGACTTCGAGCGAGCGCGGGAATTCGTATTCCTCGACGAGCCGATACTGCGGGAGGACACGGAACTGCAGATCGACAAGTTCACCATTCCGTCGATCATCCGCCTCGCCTATATCAGCCAGCGCGAAGGGGACAGAGCTTACGCGCAGAAGCTGCTGCTGGCAGCACTGCCGGTCGTGCGGGAGCAGCCTCGAATGGGCTGGTTCGGACAGGGAATCCACGAGGTTCGGATTCTCGCATTGCTGGGCCGCAAGGAGGATGCGCTCGGCGCGCTCCGGTCCCTGATCGACGATGGCTTTACGGAACCGGTGCTCACGGACCTGTGGTCCCTCGAACAGGACCCCTTTCTGACCGGCCTGAGCGGCGACCAGCGCTTTGATGCAATGCTTGACGAGGTCAACCGCTCTCTCGGCGAAATGTACGAGCGTGCTCTGCAGGCCGAACGATCGGGCGACTGGGAAAGCCTGCGTGCCAGGGCGAAGATCATATAGCCCCTGTCGAGGGACCGCGGTCCGTCAGTCCCGTAACAATTCTTCCTGGCGGTGCACGATGGGGCCGCCGCAGATCAGCGGCCGCAACAGGAAGATCGCCAGCATTACCAAGCCGGCTCCGCCGATAATGACCACCGTGTTGCGCAACGTGCCGTCGTAGATCGACGCGCCCAGTATCGCGCCCGACGCCCCGACGACGTTCTGGATCGTGCCGATGATCGACGAGGCGACGCCGGCGATTCGCGGCAGGGGATCGAGCGCGAGCACCATTGCGTTGGCGAGTACGACAGGCACCGCGAAAAAAAACACGCAGATAGAACCCCATACCCAGGCGAACGGTGCGCTGTTCATCCACGCGGCGAGCAGTAGCTGCAGCGACGCGAGCGTCATCAGCGAGATGCCGATACCGATGAGCGGCACGATCTCGAGGCGCGACACCAGCACTCGATTGATGATCGAGCCCGCGAGGATCGACAGCCCGGCGCAGGCGAAGATCAGGCCGTAGGCCTTGACCGAGAAGCCGTATATCTCGACGGCCAGCGCGGCGGATACCGCGATCACCGACATGAACCCTGCCGGTGGCACGACGATCAGCAGCAAGCCGAAGATGCTTTGCCGGTGACTGAAGAACTCGGCAAAGCTGCGCTGCAGCTGCCGCAGCGGGTGCCCGTCCGCGTTCGGCGTGTGGGTTTCGAGCAGGTTACTTCGTATACCGATAAGCATGAACATGCCGCCTGCCGCAATGGCGGCAAATGGTGCGCGCCAGCCCCATTGCGCGACCATCAGCGCGCCGATGGTCGGCGCGACGACGGGCGCGACGGTGAAGATCATCGTCATCAGCGACATCAGCTTCGCTGCCTCCTTGCCGCTCGAGATGTCGCGGACGATGGCGCGGGACAGGACGACGGCCGAGGCGCCGCCGATGCCCTGGACGAAACGTGCGGCCAGCATCACGTCGATACTCTGTGCAAACGCGGCCACCGTTGCGGCGACCGCAAACAGGCTCATTCCGGCGTAGAGCACCGGCAGCCTGCCGAGCCGGTCGGAGAAGAGCCCCGCAGGAATCTGGCCGCAGGCCATGCCCAGCATGAATGCACCGACGATGAGCTGGCCTTTCGGCAGGGCCGTGGCGAGCGATCGCACCATTTCCGGTATCGCGGGCAGACTCATGTCGATCGTCAGCGCCGCCATAGCGGTAAGGAGGCCGAGCGTGAGTACGAAACTCCGTCTGGCAACAAGAGTCTTGGTCATGACGCGGATGCAGGAGCGGTTACTGTTTCGGGCTGTAGGACCGCCCGGCGAGCAGCAAGTCTGACAGGGGATGTGTGCCAAGCCAATACGCGAGGTCTCGCGGGTGGTCGAGATCCCATACAGCGATGTCGGCCCGTTTGCCGATTTCGAGAGTGCCGCGATCATGGCCGAGCCCGAGGGCTCGTGCCGCTTCGCGAGTGACGCCGGCGAGGCACTCCTCCGGTGTCATGCCGAACAGCCGTGAGGCGAGGCCCATGGCGTAGTGAACGGAGCACAGTGGCGACGTGCCGGGGTTGCAGTCGGTCGCGATTGCGACAGGTACGCCGTTACCGCGCAGCTCCGCTACCGGCGGCGGCTGCTTCTCGTTCAGGGTCAGGTATGCGCCCGGCAGCAGCACGGCGGCCGTGCCCGACTCCCCCATGGCCCGGACACCGGCTGCCGACGTGTATTCGAGGTGGTCGGCGGATAACGCGCCGAAGTGCGCCGCGAGTTCCGCTCCCCCGCCGTCGCTCAGCTGATCGGCATGCAGCTTCACCCTCAGTCCCAGGGACTTCGCGCGTACGAACAGTCTCTCGACCTGCCTGGCGTCGAAAGCGATGGACTCGCAGTAAGCATCCACCGCATCGGCGAGACCCTTGCCGGCAACAGCCGGCAGTATTTCTTCCACGACATGGTTCATGTAGGCATCTGCATCGCCCTCGAACTCGGGCGGGACGGTGTGCGCCGCAAGCAAAGTCGTGCGAACGCTCAGCCCGGAGCGTTCGCCGAGCTGGCGGGCGACCCGCAGCATCTTGAGTTCGCTGTCCAGGTCCAGCCCGTAGCCAGACTTGATTTCGACCGTCGCCACACCCTCGTGCGCAAGTGCCTGCAGCCTGGCGAGCGCGTCGGCATAAAGCTGCTCCTCGCTCGCCGCCCTGGTTGCTTCGACAGTCGACAGGATGCCGCCACCCTCGGCCGCAATGTCTTCGTAGCTGACGCCGCGCAGCCGCCGCTCATACTCCTCGGCCCGCTGGCCACCGAAAACGAGGTGGGTGTGGCAGTCGATCAGTGCGGGCGTCACCCAGCGGCCATCGAGGGAGCGGGTTTCTGCGGCGCTCTGCCCGGGCAGGTCCCTGGCCGCGCCGATCCAGTCGATCATCCCGCCTGCAACCGCAATCGCGCCCGCATCGATCGCGCCATAATCCGGCGCGCCCTGGCGCATCGTGGCGATGCGAGCGTCCGTCAGCAGCAAATCCCAGTCGGCCATCACTCTCTCCGCAATTGCAAAGCAACCTAGCATGGACTAGCCTGTATATACAACTTGGCGGTACTCGGATGACCTCACTTTTTGCACGAAAAGCGCTGTTGCCGGACGGCTGGGCGGATGACGTCCTGCTGCGGATAGAAGGCGGCCTGATCGGGGATGTTTCGACGGGCGTGACGCCCGACGACGGGTCGGTCGCGACCGGCTGCATCATCCCGGGCCTGTGCAATGCTCACAGCCATGCTTTCCAGCGCGCGCTGGCCGGCCGCACGGAGGAGCGTTCACCGGCGGGCTGCGATAGTTTCTGGACATGGCGCGAGCGCATGTACGAGCTGGCAGCCATGCTCGACCCCGACCTGCTGCGGGCCATTGCCAGCCAGGCTTACACCGAGATGCTTCTGAGTGGTTACACCACCGTGGCCGAGTTTCATTACCTGCACCGGGACCCGGCGACGAATCTGGCGGGCATGCAGATGTTCGATGCGCTGGCCGATGCCGCATCGCGAACCGGCATTCGTCTCACTTACATCCCCGTGCTCTATGAACGGGCCGGCTTCCATGCGGCCGAACCGGAGGGGTCGCAGAAACTGTTCGCGTTGTCCCTCGAAGAGTTCCTGGAGCACCACGAGGACGCAACCGGCCGGCGGTCGGAACGACTCAGCGTCGGCATCGGTGCGCACAGCCTGCGTGCCGTCAGTGCCCCGTCATTGCTGGCGATTGCCGAGGCCGGCCGGAAAGCCGGCGGACCCATACACCTGCACATCGCCGAGCAGCAACGCGAAGTCGACCAGTGCATGGCGGCCTACGAACGACGCCCGGTGCGCTGGCTGCTGGAGAATGCGGACGTCGACGAACGGTGGTGCCTCGTGCATGCGACGCACATGGACGCCGATGAAACCAGGAACCTCGCCGGTTCCGGGGCAGTCGTCTGCGTATGTCCGAGCACGGAAGGCAATCTCGGTGACGGCCTGTTCCCGCTCGCGGATTACCTGGGGCAGGGCGGCAGGCTGGCCATCGGCTCGGACAGCCACATTTCGATCAATCCGTTCGAGGAACTGCGCTGGCTCGAGTACGGGCAGCGCCTGGCAACGCGGACCCGCAACGTCACGTCGTTCCGCGGTTCGCATGTAGGCCGGGAACTGTTCGAACGCGCCGTCGAAGGCGGTGCGCAGGCCAGCGGGCAGGCGACGGCGGGTCTGTGCCGGGGTGCACCGGCGGATCTCGTCGCACTCTATGACGATGACCCGATGTTGACGGGCCACGGCGACGAGTCGCGCCTGGATGCGCTGGTGTTCTCCGGGTATCGCCTGCCGATCGAGGGTGTAATGGTGCACGGCGAGTGGCTGGTTGCGGATGGCGAGCACAGGGCGGGCACGGCCACGCGCGATGCGTTCCGTGCTGCCGCTGCGGCCGTCGGTGCAAGGCGATGAGCGACAGCAGGAAACCGCGTTACCAGGAACTCAAGGACCTGATTATCAGGAAGATCTCGTCCGGAGAGCTTGGGCCTCATGACCGGGTGCCGTCGGAGAATGAACTCGTCGAGCGCATGAACGTATCGCGCATGACGGCGAATCGTGCGCTCCGTGAACTCACGGACGAAGGCTACGTGGAGCGCATTGCCGGCCGCGGCACCTTCGTGTCCGACTTTCGCTCGCGATCGCACATGCTCGAAGTGCACAACATCGCCGACGAGATCACCCAGCGCGGACACCGCCACACCTGCGATGTGTTGCGTAATTCGCGGCAACATGCGCGCGGTGAGATCGCAAAGGCACTGGACGTGGAGCAGGGCGCCGACGTATTTCACCTGCTGCTCGTACATTTCGAGAACGGCGTGCCCATACAGGTCGAGGACCGCCACGTCCTGGCGGAATTCGCCCCCGGCTGCGCCGGGCAGGACTTCCGTTCGATCACGCCCAGCGCTTACCTGACATCGATCGCGCCGCTGCAGGAGGCCGAACAGATCGTGCGCGCACAGCTGCCGAACGCCGCCGTGCGACAGCACCTGCAGATGCCGGAGAAGGAGCCCTGCCTTGTAGTCATGCGCCGGACATGGGCTCATGGGCGCCCCGTCACATTCGCGAGACTGCATCACCCGGGGAGCTGCTACGAGCTTACCGGGCATTACACACCCCCCGGAACATCCAAGTCGGCGTCTGACGACGTCGTGCAACTGGAGAAATTACAGCGATGAATAAACCGCGTGTCATAAGGGCGCCGGTCGGCACGAAGCTCTCCGCGAAGAGCTGGCTCACCGAGGCGCCGTTACGCATGATCATGAACAATCTCGACCCCGACGTTGCGGAACGCCCGCAGGACCTGGTGGTGTATGGCGGCATCGGCAAGGCGGCCCGGAACTGGGAATGTTTCGATGCCATTGTCGAGTGCCTGAAGGAACTCGGGAACGAGGAAACCCTGCTCATACAGTCCGGGAAGCCTGTCGGCATTTTTCCAACGCATGCCGATGCGCCGCGGGTGCTGATAGCCAACTCGAACCTCGTGCCGGCATGGGCGAACTGGGAACACTTCCGTGAGCTCGACCGGAAGGGCCTGATGATGTTCGGCCAGATGACGGCCGGGTCGTGGATCTATATCGGCAGCCAGGGCATCGTCCAGGGGACCTATGAAACCTTCGTGGAAATGGGCCGCCAGCACTATGGTGGTGACCTGGCCGGTCGCTGGATACTGACGGCGGGGCTCGGCGGCATGGGCGGCGCACAACCGCTGGCGGCGACGATGGCCGGCGCCTCGATGCTGGCGATCGAGTGCCAGGCCGATCGCATCGAGAAGCGGCTTGAAACGGGCTATCTCGATACGAAGACAGACGACCTCGACGATGCGCTCGCGTTGATCGAGAAATCCGTGGCTGACAGGAAACCCTTATCCGTTGGCCTGCTGGGCAATGCGGGCGAGATCCTGCCCGAACTCGCCAGGCGCGGCATCCGTCCGGACGCCGTAACCGACCAGACCTCGGCGCACGACCCGGCCAACGGCTACCTGCCGATCGGCTGGACGGTCGAGGAATGGCTGGAGCGCCGCGAGTCGGATCCCGACGCAGTGGTCGCTGCAGCCGTCAAGTCGATGGCGGTGCACGTACGCGCCATGCTCGCGTTCCACGAAGCCGGCGTGCCCACCTTCGATTACGGCAATAATATCCGCCAGGTCGCGCTGGACCAGGGGGTCGACAATGCCTTCGACTTCCCGGGATTCGTGCCGGCGTACGTGCGGCCGCTGTTCTGCCGCGGCGTCGGCCCGTTCCGCTGGGCTGCTTTGTCGGGGGATCCCGAGGACATTTATCGCACCGACGCAAAGGTGAAGGAGCTGATCCCGGACGACGAGCACCTGCACCAGTGGCTGGATGCCGCGGCGGACAAGATCCACTTCCAGGGACTGCCGGCGCGTATCTGCTGGGTGGGTCTGGGCGAGCGAGACCGCCTGGGCCTCGCATTCAACGAGATGGTACGCAGCGGCGAACTCAAGGCGCCCGTGGTCATCGGCCGCGACCATCTCGACAGTGGCTCCGTTGCGAGCCCGAACCGTGAAACCGAAGCGATGCGAGACGGCTCCGACGCGGTGTCGGACTGGCCGCTGCTGAATGCTCTGCTGAATACTGCGAGCGGCGCAACCTGGGTTTCCATCCACCACGGCGGTGGCGTCGGCATGGGCTACGCACAGCATGCGGGTCTCGTGATCGTTTGCGACGGTAGCGAAGAGGCAGATCGGCGGATCGCTCGCGTACTGTGGAACGATCCGGGCACCGGCGTAATGCGGCACGCGGACGCGGGTTACCCGGAGGCAATCGAATGTGCGAAAGAGCACGGTCTGAAGCTGCCGATGGTTGGCCGGGAGGACATACCATGAAGCTCGTCGTCGACAAACAGCTCGTCACGCTGGGAGAGCTCCGCGAAGCCTGGAGCGGTCCCGTCGAAGTGTCCCTCGGCATCGATGCGCGTCGTGCGATCGCGGAGTCGAGCGAATACATCAGGGATGTCGTGGAGGGCGGCGCAGAGATTTACGGGGTCAACACCGGCTTCGGGCAGCTCGCTCGCGTGCACATCAACGATGACGAACTGGCGAAGCTGCAGGAAAACCTGGTTCGCTCGCACTCGGTAGGCGTCGGTGAGGATCTCGGTGATGACGTCGTGCGCCTGATCATGCTCATGAAAGTCATCGCGCTCGCGGAGGGTTTCTCGGGCGTGCGCCTGGAGCTCGTTGACGCATTGTGCGCGCTGATCAATCACAACGTGTACCCGCGGATTCCAGCGAAGGGTTCGGTCGGCGCCTCGGGCGATCTCGCGCCGCTGGCCCACATGGCGAGCGTGCTCATAGGTGTCGGTGAGGCGAGAGTGAACGGCGCGCTGGTCAGCGCGGAAGAGGCGCTCGCGCACGCCGGCATCGAGCCGATTCGACTGGCGCCGAAAGAAGGGCTCGCGCTGCTGAACGGCACGCAGGTATCGACCGCACTGGCGCTGGCAGCGGTATTTCGTTGCGAAAACGTCCTGGCGGCGGCGCTGGTTGCGGGAGCCATGTCCGCCGATGCGGTGAAGGGCAGCGACACACCCTTCGATCGCCGCATACACAGCGTGCGGGGGCACGGCGGGCAGACGGCGGTCGCGGGCGTGCTGCGGCAGCTCATGAGCAACAGCGAGATTCGGGAATCGCACCTCGAGTGCGAGCACGTCCAGGACCCGTACTCGATACGCTGCCAGCCACAGGTGATCGGCGCCTGCCTGGATGTTCTTCGTCATGTCTGCACGGTTCTGGAAACCGAGGCCAACGCGGTCACGGATAACCCGCTGGTCTTCACCGAGTCACATGCCGTGCTTTCGGGCGGCAACTTCCACGCCGAGCCCGTGGCATTCGCGGCCGACTACCTCGCGCTCGCTATTGCCGAAATCGGGGCGCTCTCGGAGCGGCGTATCGCGTTGCTCGTGGATGAGCACATGAGCGGGCTGCCCGCTTTCCTGGTTGAAGAAGGAGGCCTGAACAGCGGCTTCATGATGGTGCAGGTTACCGCCGCGGCGCTCGCGTCCGAGAACAAGGCGCTCGCGCATCCCGCCAGCGTCGACAGCATTCCGACATCGGCGAACCAGGAGGATCACGTCAGCATGGCGACCTTTGCGGCGCATCGGCTGCACACCATGCTGGAAAACACGGCCGACATCGTTGCGATCGAGCTGCTGGCGGCTGCGCAGGGTATCGAGTTTCACCGGCCGAAGAAAAGCTCTCCGCCTATCGAGAAGACCTTTACCGCGGTGCGAAGCGTATCGCGGAGCTATACCGAAGACCGCTCGTTGTCGCGCGATATCGCACGTCTCTCGGCAATGATCGACTCGGGTGAGTTCTGCGAGCACGCCGCATCGGTGTTGCCGAGCCTCGGGGCATGAGCGAGGCATACGCGTTCTCGCGCGGTGATTCGCCGCTGCTGGTGAGCGTGCCGCATGACGGGCGGCTGATCCCGGAAGGGCAGGCTGCCCGCATGACGGAAGACGGGCTTGGCATACCGGATACCGACTGGCACGTCGCCAAGCTGTACGACTTTGCGCGGGACCTCGGCGCTTCTGTCCTCGTTGCACGGTATTCCCGGTACGTCGTCGATCTGAACCGCCCGCCGGACGACGGCTCCCTGTACGAGGGGCAGGTCGCGACGGGACTCTGCCCGCAGTACACGTTTGCCGGTGATCCTCTTTACCGAGACGGACAGCCCGTCGCGGCGGACGAAGTGGCGGACCGCGTGGATCGTTACTGGCGGCCCTACCACGAACGGCTGGCGCTCGAACTCGGGGAGCTGCGGGCGCGCCATGGCTATGCGCTGCTCTGGGACGCCCACTCGATTCCCAGCCGGGTACCACGGCTGTTCGACGGCGAACTGCCTGTGCTCAACCTGGGCGATTTCGACGGCCGGAGCTGCAGCCCGCAAATCGCCCGGGAGCTGCACCGGATCGCCGCTGCGAGTCCGTATGCTTCCGTATTGAACGGCCGCTTCAAAGGTGGCTACATTACCCGTCACTACGGCGATCCGGCCGATGGTATTCACGCGGTGCAGCTCGAGCTTGCACAACGCGCTTACATGGACGAGGCAATGCTCGATTACGACGCGGTTCTCGCGGATTCCCTGCGCGATACGCTTCGGGCGCTGCTCAGTGCTTACACCCGGGTCGCCGCCGTTCAGTGAGAATTCATCTCGAAGTGAGTAGAATGCGCAACTCACGAACACTCAATTCGCTGCCGGCAGGCCCGCCGGCAGTCAACATCAAGGACAGGACTATGACCAGACTCATCAAGCTCGTGATCGTATTCGGCCTTATTGGTGTGATGAGCGCATCGCCCAGCGCGTTCGCCGCGTCGGCCGCCGAAATCGACGTGCGCGTCAAGGAATCGATCGAGGAGTTCAAGAAGAACGTCAATGGCGCCGAGGTGTTCCTGCAGCAGGCGTCCGGTTACCTCGTGTTCCCGAAAGTCTACAAAGTCGGCGTCGGTATCGGCGGAGAGACGGGCGAAGGCGCGCTGCTCATCGGTAGCAAGGTCGTCGATTACTATCGTACCTCGAGCGGATCCGTGGGCTTCCAGCTTGGCGCGCAGGCGCGCTCGATCGTGATCGTGTTCATGACTGACGAGTCGCTGAACAAGTTCCGCAACAGCGAAGGCTGGAAGGTAGGCATCGACGGTTCGGTCGCACTGATCGACCTGGGCGCCGGCAAGACCATCGACTCCAAGAACATCAAGGATCCGGTCGTCGGGTTCATTTTTGGCTCCAAGGGCCTGATGTACAACCTCACGCTCGAAGGCACCAAGATTCACAAGCTTGACAAGAGCTGATTCGAAAAAGGCGTCGCCCGGGCCACGAAGATCGTTCGGGCGGCGCGTCGGCGAGAACCTTCGCGCGGCGGGCGAGGCGGGCCGTGACGCGGTAACGCGCCCCGGCGGCATACCGGACAAGGCGCACGGCTGGTTCCGTTCCTGGTTTCGCAAGGTATGGGAGGTCCGCGGAGGCGGTCTCTATGCCGTCGGTTTTGCCCTTGCGTTCCTGTTCTTCGAGATTCGCGAGGCCATCGTCGAGGACATACCGCAGCTCGTCGCGATGAACAACGTGCTGAGTTCGGAACTGATCGGGTTCGGGATCCAGTTCGTTATCGATACGATGATTAACTTCGTGCGTGCGTTGCTGTGGCCGGCGTACATCGTCGCGCTGTGGCCGCCTGCAGGCGCGATTGCGCTCGTTGCCGCTTTCATCCTGTTTCCCCGCTACCTGAAAAAACCCGTTGAACGGTGGCTGTTCCAGGATACTGACACACGCCGGTAGACTGCCCGGGTGCCAGGAGGCCCGGTTGGCAGCGGTTTTGCAGTCTAAATGATAATCGTTCTCAACAAACCCGCTTCGTTGCGTTGGTGATACGTACATGCCGTTATGCTGCCGTTCAGGTTCGGCACGTACAATGCGGCGCTGAGTTTGTAACTGGTTTAGAATGGCTTCCGCTGGTCTCGTTCCGGCGTAAAACCAAAAAAGTATCGAGGAGACTCCGTTGAGTAAAATTGCACGCCGTAAGTTTATCCAATTGTCTGCTGTCGCCGCCGCCGGCGCTCTCGTACAGCCGGGCCGCTCAGCTCACGCAGAAGATATGCCGAAACTGTCGGAAGACGATCCGATGGCTCAGGGCATGAAATACACGCACGATGCGAGCACCGTCGATCCGGCGAGCCGTGCCAACAGCGCCGAGGTGCAAAACTGTGCCAACTGTGCACTGGCACAGGGCGAAGACCAGGGTGGATGGCTGCAGTGCCAGATCTTCCCGGGCAAGCTCGTCAACGCGAAAGGCTGGTGCAGCGTCTGGGCACCCAAGGGCTGATAGCAGACTGCTTCAATACCGAAACGCCGGCTTCAAGCCGGCGTTTTTTGTTGCAGTTTCGGTCGCGACGCGATTAGGCTTTGCGGCTGTAGAGTTTTCATCGCTTACCCGAAGTCCGGAGAAGTCCGTTGTTTGAATCGCTAGAGCTGCTGCCGCCCGATGCCATCATCGGCCTCATCGCCGAGTACCGTAACGATCCGCGTGAACCGAAAGTGGATCTCGGGATCGGCGTGTACCGAAATTCGGCGGGAGAAACCCCGGTGCTCGACGTGGTCAAACGGGCCGAGCAGCGCCTGGTCGATACGCAGACATCGAAGACCTACATCGGCTCGGCAGGGCCGGCAGACTTCAACGAGGCTATGCTGGAACTGACCTTCGCGGGTACGGTCACCGGCGATCGAGTGGCGATGCTGCAGACGCCAGGCGGCTCGGGATCGCTGCGTGTGGCTGCAGGCGTCATCCTGCGCGCGAAACCGGACGCGACGGTCTGGGTCAGCAGCCCGACCTGGGCAAATCACGTCCCGCTGCTGGGCGGTGCGGGGCTCGACCTCAAGCCCTACGCATACTACGACGAGAAGAGCAAAGCGCTGGACCTGGACGGCATGCTGGACTCATTGCGCAGTATTCCCAAAGGCGACATCGTGTTGCTCCACACCTGCTGCCATAACCCTACCGGGATCGACCCGGATGAGTCGCAGTGGCGGGCGATAGCCGAGGTTATCGTAGAGCGCGAATTACTACCCTTCATCGACATCGCCTACCAGGGATTCGCGACGGACCTGGATGCCGATGCGTTCCTGATTCGTGAGCTCGCCGGGCGCGTGCCCGAGATGATCGTTGCCAACTCGTGTTCGAAGAACTTCGGTCTTTATCGTGACCGCGTCGGCGCGCTGTTCGTGCTGACTGCCGATAGCAAGGCCCGCGACGTCGTGCAGTCCCAGGCCAACAACGTCGTGCGCACGATGTATTCAATGCCGCCGGACCACGGTGCAGCTGTGGTTGCCATGATCCTGAACGACGACAAGCTGCGCGCAGACTGGATCGAAGAGCTCACGGAGATGCGGGAGCGCCTGCGCGACATGCGGCAGCTGCTTCACGACGCCCTGCTCGAGGAAGCGCCCGGTCACGACTTTTCTCATCTCGTGCGCGCGAAGGGGATGTTCTGCTTTCTCGGCGTATCGCCGGAGCAGGTCGGCCGCCTGAAGAAGGACCACGCGGTATACATGGTCGACTCGAGCCGCATCAACATCGCGGGTATAACGGCGGACAACGTCGGGCATATCGCAAGGTCGGTTGCCGCCGTACTCTGAGTGCTATTGCATTGCCGGTTCCCAGATGAGCCGGCTGGCTTCGTCGATAGAAAGGCGCCGCGCGGTGCCGGCATTGAGTTCCAGTACGAATGCCACCGGTTCGCTCGAAGTCACCGATTCTTCCGAAAGCGGCACGGTGTCGCTCGCTATGTTCGAGATACTGCCGTCACGATGTGCGAACACCATGTCCAGCGGTATGTAGGTGTTCTTCATCCACATCGAGCGGTAGTTCTCGTTCGCGTATACGAAGAGCATGCCGGTTCGCGCAGGCATATTGCGGACGAACATGAGTCCGCGGCGTTGTTGTTGTCCATCGAGGGCAAGATAAATGTCGAACCGGTAGCAGGCGTCGCGCGCGACGATGACGAGAACGTCCTTCGCAAAGGACTCATCGAGGGAGTCCTGCGCGCTCGCCGCCAGCGGCGCCAGGCAGAGCGTCAGCAGGAGTGCGCGGATGGCATTCATTTCGCGGTCCAGTCGAGGAGCCCGCCGAACTGCAATTCACGTACCGTCACGCTGCCGTCGCCGTTGATTTCCGCGAGCGGCGCTATGCAGTAAAGAGTGCCCGCGACGAAGTAGACGTCGGCGTTATCGTCCATCACCTGCTGTTCGGACACGTCGGTCCAGCAGCTGCCCAGGCCGGAGGTGCTGAAGAAGCGCCCGCTGCCTTCCTCGATCACGGTTACATTGCTGGCGAGTTCCCGTGCCGTAGCGCCTCGTTCGAGGTCGGGCATCGCAACGATTATCGCGATAGCCAGGTCGTTTGAGTGTCCGGCAAACCGCAGCCGCGCGCCTTCACCGCCCGGCCGCGGCATGCCTGCGCAGTCCATATCGCCGGCAGACCAGTCGACGGGCCCCGATACCTCGCCGTAAAAAGTAGTGCGAAGGTAGCCACGCTCGTCGCAGCCGCTGAGGTCCGGTGGCGGCGGCAACAAGGTCGGGCGGGCCGCCGGCTCGGGCGTATCGCTACAGGCGGCGAGCCAGGTGAATGCGGTGACGACGACCACCGCCGCTAAAGGTACATTTCTGCAAATTGCCTGCAATGTTCGTGGTTCGCTGCTGTCTGACAACGGGACATTATTACCGAAGTGATCGACCGATGGACAAAATTCCAGGAGACGAGTTGGCCTCGACAGGCATCCTCTCTACAATGTCTCGCCCCATACCGGCCCGGGAGCCATTGATGAGCGTCGCAGACCAATTCCAGCAACTCGAGGCGCATGCCAGCCGCCTGATCATCGGGCAGTCGCACCTGATCAATCGCATGCTGGTCGCGCTTCTGTGTGACGGGCACCTGCTGGTCGAGGGAGCACCGGGTCTCGCCAAGACCCGCGCCATCAAGGTCCTGGCGGAGAGCATCGAAGGCGATTTTCACCGTCTGCAGTTCACGCCGGACCTGTTGCCAGCGGATCTCACGGGCACCGACATCTACCGGCCGCAGGAAGGTACCTTCGAGTTTCGCAAGGGCCCGCTGTTCCACAACCTGATTCTCGCGGACGAAATCAACCGCGCCCCGGCCAAGGTCCAGTCGGCGCTCCTCGAGGCGATGGAGGAACGCCAGATATCCGTCGGTGACAAGAGCTATCCGCTCGATGACCTGTTCCTCGTGATGGCCACGCAGAACCCGATCGAGCAGGAGGGCACCTACCCGCTGCCGGAAGCCCAGCTCGACCGCTTCCTGCTGCACGTGCAGGTCGGGTACCCGAACGCCGAGCAGGAGCGCAGCATCCTCGTCCTGAACAGGAACGAAGCCAAGGCGAACAAGCGCGACGCGTTTCAACCGCCGGAGCTGCTTTCCGTGGCGTCCGTGATGCAGGCGCGCCAGGAGATCCTGCGCCTGCACCTGGCGGAGGAGCTCGAGGAATACATCGTCAATATCGTGCTTGCCACGCGCAACGCGGGCGCGGTGGACGCCTCCCTGGAGGGCCAGATCCTGTATGGCGCCAGCCCACGCGCCAGCATCGGCATCGACCGCGCCTCGCGAGCGCGTGCCTGGCTCGCCGGCCGGGACTACGTGGGCCCTGAAGATATCCAGGATGTAACGCCCGACGTATTGCGGCATCGACTGGTGCTCAGCTTCGAAGCCGAGGCCGACGGCATCGACGCGAATTCTGTGATCGAGCGGATACTGGATGGTGTCGGTGTGCCGTAATGCGGCAGCTCGACCACATCTCCGAGAACGCATCGCCCGTCAGCGTGTCGCAATCGGGCCTGATTCGCCTGAGCGGCCCGGCGCGCGCCATCGCGCTTGATGTCCTCAGGGTTCGGTCGCTACAGACCGGCGCCTACGTTTCGCATTTCCGCGGCCGCGGCATGGAATTCGATGAATCGCGACCCTACCAGCCCGGCGACGACCCGCGCTCGATCGACTGGCGTGTGACCGCGCGCAGCACGACTGCCTACACCAAGCTGTTCCGCGAGGAGCGCGAACGGCCGGTGCTGGTCATGGTCGACCTGCGATCCAATATGCACTTTGCCACGCGCGGCTGCTTCAAGTCGGTCAACGCCAGCCGTGCCGCGGCGCTGCTGTCCTGGGCCGCACATCATCGCGGTGACCGTCTCGGCGGGCTCATCTTCGGCGACACGGTGCACCGGGAGTTGAAACCACGGCTGGGCCGGCAGGCCGCCCTGCGATTTCTGCACGAACTTGCCGAGCATCCCGACTGGGAGCAGCGCGAACACGCTCAAGTGGCCGATCGTGAGGCGCCGTTGACGCTCGCAATGGCGTCACTCAGGCGTGTTGCGCGGCCCGGTAGCCTGGTCGTCATCCTCAGCGATTTCCTCGGTATCAACCGTGCGGCACAGTCGTACCTGTCGAGCGTCGCGCGCCACAACGAGGTCCTCGCCGTCGTTCTTAGCGATCCGCTGGAGCGGGAGTTGCCGCCGCCGGGGCGCTACCGGCTCGTAAATGACGACGACGAGCTCGCGATCGATACCCATGCGCAGGCCGCGCGCCGCGATTACCACGATGCATTCGAGGCGCGTGCCCACGCGCTCGATCAGTTCTGTCAGCGCTACGGCATCCACCTGATGCCGCTGTCGACCGATGACGACCCTGTGGCCGCGTTGCAGACGGCTCTCGGACGGAGGACGCGCTAGTGGATCCGCAGGCGATCCCGCTGCGCGGCCTGCAACTGCCCGAGGCGGTCGGCTGGTGGCCGCTTGCGCCGGGCTGGTGGCTGCTCCTGCTGATCCTGGTCGTGGCAGGCGGCTTGCTGATCCGCGCGTGGCTCAGGCAGCGTGCGCATGCGGCGGCTCGCCGCAAGGCGCTCAGGCAACTGGAAGAAAGCCGCTCGGCTTACGCCTACCACGGCAACCCGGTGGCGCTGGGAGCCGAGCTGTCGGAACTGTTGCGACGCACGATGCTGGCCTACGCGCCGCGAGCGGAGGTCGCCGGTCTGACCGGCGATGCCTGGCTCGAGTGGCTGGACCGCGACCTCGATGAGCCGCGCTTCCGTGACGGCGCCGGCCGCATGCTGCTGGAACTGCCGTACCGCGATCCCGAGACCATTGCCGCGGACGTGAATGTCGACGACATGATCGCCGCGGTCCGCGAACGGCTGCGGACACCGGTGGGGAGGAGCGCCTGATGCTGTCGCTCGCGTGGCCATGGATGCTGCTGGTGCTGCCGCTGCCGTTCATCGTGCGCAGGTTGCTGCCGGAGGCGAACCAGCTGCAGGAAGCGGGACTCCGCGTGCCGAGCTTCGCCGGCTTCGACGTACTGGCCGACCGGTCGCGGTCGGAGCAGTTGCTCAACTGGCGAATCTGGGTCGCCATGATCGCCTGGGTGCTGCTGGTCGTTGCCGCGGCGCGTCCCGAGCGCATCGGTGATGAGCTCGACGTGCCGGTATCGGGGCGCAACCTGATGCTCGCTGTGGATCTCTCCGGCAGCATGGACCAGAAGGACTTCGAACTCGGAAATCGCCGCGTCGACCGCCTCACGGCAACCAAAGCCGTGGCGAGCGATTTCATCAGCCGCCGGGAAGGCGACCGCATCGGCCTGATACTGTTCGGCGAGCGAGCCTACCTGCAGGTGCCGCTGACGCTCGACCGTGAGACCGTGAAGATACTCCTCATGGAAGCGTTCATCGGGCTCGCCGGTGAGAAGACGGCGATCGGTGACGCGATTACGCTCGCGGTCAAACGCATTCACGACCAGGAGGAAGATGCAGGCGAGCAGGTCCTGGTGTTGCTGACCGACGGCGCAAATACGGCCGGGGAGATCGACCCGATGAAGGCCGCGGAACTCGCGGCGCAGGTCGGGTTGCGGATTTACACGATCGGCATCGGCGCCGAGCAGATGGAAGTCGCTTCCATCATCGGCGGGCGCCGGCGGGTCAATCCGTCGGCCGACCTCGACGAGGAGACACTCACCGGCATTGCCGACCTGACCGGCGGTCGTTACTTCCGCGCGACCGACACTGCGACACTGCAGGATATCTACAGGCTCGTCGACGAACTCGAACCGGTCGAGGAACCGGAGGCCGGCTTCCGGCCTGTACAGTCGCTGTATTTCTGGCCGTTGTCCGGCGCGTTCGCCCTGGCGGCGTTCCTTTGCATCGTGAGCTTGCTGCAGGCGCTGCGCCTGAGGCGCATGAGCGGGGTACAGACCCATGCCGGCTGAGTTCCATTTCCTGCGCCCCGAATGGCTATGGGCCATCCCGGCGGTGATCGCGACCGCGGTGCTGCTCGCACGTCGTCAGCTCGGCCCCGGCAGCTGGCAGCAGGTCGTCGACCCGGCGCTCGCGCCGCACGTATTGTCGGGATCACCGCGGCGCAAGTCGGACTTGCGTTGGTGGTTGCTCGGCATCGCCGGGGTCATCGGCGTGCTTTCGCTCGCAGGCCCTGCCTGGCAGAGGATCGAGCAGCCGGTATTCCGCTCCGACCAGGCACTCGTCGTTGCGCTCGACCTGTCGCGGTCAATGGATGCGCAGGACGTGACGCCGAGCCGGATGCTGCGTGCGCGCCTGAAGATCCTCGACATTCTCGAGCGTCGTGCCAGCGGCCAGACCGCGCTCGTGGTCTACTCCGCCAACGCATTCACCGTCACGCCGCTGACGAGCGATACCGACACGATTGCGGCGCTGGTCAACAGCCTGAGCACGGACATCATGCCGAGCCGCGGCAGCTACCCGACGGCAGCTATTCACAAGGGGCGGCAGCTTCTCGAACAAGCCGGGGCGACCTTCGGCGAAGTGCTGCTGATTACAGATGGAGGCGCGTCGCCCGCAACCGAGCGTGCTGCGCGCGATCTTCGCGACGCGGGATACTCGCTGTCGGTGCTTGGCGTAGGTACCAGGGACGGAGCGCCGATACCGAAACTGTCCGGCGGGTTCGTTACCGACCAGGCTGGCCGTATCGCGGTTGCGCGTCTCGAGGAACGCGGGCTGCGCGAACTCGCGCTGAGCGGCGGCGGGCGCTACGCGACACTGGCGTCGGACGGTCGCGACCTCGACTACCTGATGGCAGGCGAGGTCGGCACGCGCAAAGCGAGCGACGACGCGCTCGCCACGGACCAGTGGCGCGAAGAAGGCCCGTGGCTGGCCCTGCTGTTACTTCCGCTCGGTGCGCTTGCGTTCCGGCGCGGCTGGCTGGTAATGGTCGTGTTCGCGGTATTGCCGCTGAGCCAGCCGGCCGAGGCCTCGTTCTGGGACGACCTCTGGCTCAACAGGGACCAGCAGGCACAGCGCGAACTCGAGGCGGGCAACGCGGCGGATGCGGCAGACCTGTTCGAGAACCCCGAGTGGCGCGCCGTGGCCGAATACGAGGCCGGCGCCTACGCCCAGAGTGCGGCGCGATTCGCGGAGCAGGACGATCTGCGTAATCTCTACAACCTTGGCAACGCGCTTGCGCGGCAGGGCGAATTCGAGTCCGCTATCGACGCTTACGAGCAGGTGCTCGAGGGGGATCCGGACAACGAGGACGCAGCGTACAACCGGGACCTGCTCGCGCAAATGATGCAGGACCAGGAGTCGCAACAGCAGAACCAGGGAGATGACCAGCAGTCTTCTGACCAGTCGGGCGGCGACAGCCAGGACTCCGACAGCGATGCCTCGTCCGAGCAGCAGGGGTCGGAAGGTTCCTCGGAATCGCAGAGCCAGTCCGGCGAGCAGAACGCGTCGCAGCGTGAGGACGAGATGAGCGAGGAAGACATGCAGGCGCTGCAGGAAGAATTGCAGCGCGCGGCGGAGGAAGCCGAGCAGCAGGCCCGGCAGCAGTCGCCGCAGCTCAGCGAGGAACAGCTCGAAGCGTTGCGCCGCGAGCAGGAGCAGCAGCAGGCAATGGAGCAATGGCTACGACGCATACCGAACGATCCGGGTGGACTCCTGCGCCGCAAATTCCGTTACCAGTATCAAAGAATGGGCCGCGACCAGGACGGCAACAACCTGTGGCCCGACGACGAGGTGCAGCCGTGGTGAATTCGCGCATCTTCAATGCCCGTTACGCATGGCTTACGTCACTGATGATCCTGGTGACATGCAGCACTGCACAGGCGGCCGTGACGGCGCGGGTGGATCGCAACACCATCGACCTCAACGAGTCGTTCATGCTGGAGGTCGTGGTCGACACGGAGATCGACCTGCAACCCGACATCTCGGCCCTGGAAGAAGATTTCTATATCGGGCAGAGCAGCCAGCTCAGCAACACGATGATCATCAACGGCGAGATCTCGCGCAGCCGTACCTGGAGTTACCAGCTCATGGCGAAACGGACCGGCGAGCTGCTGATACCGCCGGTGACCGTCGGTGCGGAGCGCAGCCAGCCGTTGCGCGTCACCGTCCGTGAGCCGGCCAATGCCCCGCCCGGCGAGGCCGACGTGTTCATCACGAGCGAAGTGGACTATGCCGAGTCCTACGTGCAGGCGCAGGTGCTGTACCGCATCAAGGTGTACCGTGCCGTGCCGACGCGTCAACCCGCGCTTCGCGATCCCGAATTCGGCGGCGCCGAGGTGCTCATAGAGGTTGCAGGTGAGGAGCGCAGTTACGACGCGCGCCTCAACGGCCGCACCTACAACGTCGTCGAACGCGTCTACGCCGTGTTCCCCCAGGAGAGCGGCGAGGTCACGATATCGCCAGCGCGCTTCGAGGCCCGCGTGCTGCGCGACGGACGCATTACAGGACGCAAGGTGTTCGAGTCGGAAGCGCAGTCGATACGCGTATTGCCTATCCCGGAACCACCGGTCGATTATCCGGATGCGGCGTGGTTGCCGGCCAAAGACCTGCAGCTTCGCGAAAGCTGGTCGCGGCAGCCCGACGATCTCAAGGCAGGCGAACCCATTACGCGCGTCATCTCGATCAGTGCCCTGGGCCAGCTTGAAACGCAGATACCGGCCATGGAGCCGCCGGAAGTCAGCGGCCTGAATGTCTACCCGGACCGGCCCGAACTCAGCCGGCAGATCGAGCCCGGCGGTATCCGCGGCATTCGCAAGGACCAGTACGCGATTATCGGCGTGGACGGCGGCGTCATGACCTTACCGACGCTGCGTCTTCCGTGGTGGGATGTCGATGCCGGCGAGTGGAAGGTTGCCGAGTTGCCGGAACAGAGTATCAGCATACAGCCGTCGCGCGAGGCGCCGGTCGTGGATCCCTCACCGACGGTGACGACGCCCGTCGAACAGACGGAATCACCAGCCGCCGATCCGATCGGCTCGGGTTTGTGGCGCCTTGTCGCACAGGTGCTCGCCGCACTCTGGTTGCTGACACTCGGCGCGTGGTGGCTATCCTCGCGCCCGAAACGCGAGCCGCGCGAACCCGCCCCGCCGCCGCTCCATAAACAACAGGCACGGCACCTGAAGGCCGCGCGCAAGGCGGCGCTCTCGGGAGACGGCGCAGGTGTCAGGCAGGCGATGCTCGAGTGGGGCCGCCTGCAGTGGCCGGATGATGCGCCCCGCAGTATCGGCGCGCTCGCGCGGCGCGTCTCCGCGCCGTTGTCCGATGAACTCGGTCGGCTGTCGCAGGCTGCGTACGGGACAAAAGGGGAGGGCTGGGACGGCGAGGCGCTCGCCAGGTCGCTGCGTTCCTTCGCCGTGCTGGACGAAAACGGCAAGGACACCACGCGCGACCCTCTGCCGCCGCTGATGCCCCAGACCTGAATAGAACCAGTCTCCCCCGACAACATCGCCTGATCCCGGCGGGCACGGTGGAGAGGCAGGCCGCTGGGGAATTCCTCTCGGTCATGGCTCGGCTCGCTACGCTCGCCTGCGCTTTACTTCCCTCGAGGAACACCCCGGCCGGCCTGCCGCGGACAGTGCGCCGCAGCCGTGATAGAGCGCCGGGATCTGCAAGGCGGGCTGGCGGCGATGTTTTTCGAGCTGTAGGAGCGCGCCTCGGCGCGCGATCGACGCGGAAGTGCGATTCAAGAAGGTCTTCTACGGTAGTGCTGGCGTCAAATCCTGCTATCAGCGGGCGGGCATCACGGGTGTTTATTCGAGGAAGTAAAGCGCAGCGCCAGCGAGCCATGACGAGAAGAAATACCCGTGATGCCCGAAGTCCGCCATCAATGTGCTCTACCAGTGCCCGGAATTGGGCATCGACGCCCAGGGTTCCTTCGGCGGGAGCGCGTCGCCTTTTTGCAGGAGTTCGATCGAGATGTTGTCGGGGGAGCGCACGAACGCCATGTGGCCGTCGCGCGGCGGGCGGTTGATCGTCACGCCGGCGTCCATGAGCTTCTGGCACAGTGCGTAAATGTCGTCCACGCGGTAGGCGAGGTGACCGAAGTTGCGGCCCTCGTCATATTCTTCCGGGTCCCAGTTATACGTAAGCTCGATCTGTGCTTCTTCGTCGCCGGGCGCGGCGAGGAAGATCAGCGTGAATCGACCCTGTTCGCTGTCGTAACGCTTCAGCTCCACGAGCCCGAGCTTGTTGCAGTAGAAGTCTATCGACTCGTCCACGTCGCTGACGCGCACCATCGTGTGCAGGTACTTCATCAATTCGCCCCGGTTGCAGTGATTTGTTGAAACGGACCACAATGGTGGTCTATTGCGGCATGGCGAGCAATACGTGAACGGCATTCGCACGATAACCCTGGATCTCGACGACACGCTGTGGGACATCGCGCCCGTCATCCGGCGTGCGGAATCGCGCCTGCGCGGCTGGCTCGCGGAACGATATCCGCGCATCGTGGAGATGCACCAGCCGGAGGACATCATGGAGTTGCGCGCCCGGGTCGTCGCGGAGTACGAGGACCGGTCTCACGACCTGACGTTCATACGTTGCGAGGTGCTGGCGCGCATGGGTGTCGCCGCGGGCTACGGAGACGATTTTGTCGACGAGGCATTCGACGTCTTCGACAGGGAACGCAACACGGTCGAGTTGTTCCCCGAGGTGCAGCCGGTACTCGAATCCCTCGCGGGCCGCTATACGCTGGTGGCTGTGACGAACGGTAATGCGAGACTGGACCGAATCGGCATCGATCACTTTTTCCATGCCGTCGTGTCAGCCCGGTCGGCCGGCGCCGCCAAACCGGCCAGGCCTATCTTCGATGCTGCGGTGAGCGTCGGCGGAGCCGAAGCGCACGAGACGCTGCATGTCGGGGACCATCCGGAGTTCGACGTCGACGGGGCGCGCGCGGCGGGCCTGCGGACGGCCTGGCTGAATCGCAACGGTCATGAATGGCCCGGCGGCCTCGAGCCACCCGACCGCACGATTGCAGATCTCCGCGAGCTCGACGAGCTGCTCGCTGCGCCCACACACCCCGAATGACCGTTCCACTGATTCTCTACGTGCCGGGTCTGCTGCCGAAGCCCGCGGCCGGCGTTCACAAGGAGGCTCTGCGGCGGTGTCTCGCCGCGGGATTGCGGCGCCACGACGCCGGCGTCGCCGATGAATTCGCGGCTGCCGAACGGAGTTTCGATCTTGTCGCCTGGACGTACGACTTCTACCGGGAGCATCGCGACTATGCGCTCGACGCGAAGTCGATTGACGAACTGTTGGAGCAGCCCGGCGCGAGCGAGCAGGATATCGTCGAGGCATCGTCGCTCGGCAAGCGCCTCATGCGCTGGCTTTACAGGGTCGGGAACCTGTTCCCGTTCCTGATCCCGCATCTCGCGGACGAACGCATCGAGCTGCACTTACGTGACCTGATGCGTTACGTGCACAACAGTAATGACATTGCCAACCATACCCGGGAGATGCTCAAGATGCCGCTGCGGGCGGCATGGGAATCCGGCAGGCCCGTGTTGCTTGCGGCGCATAGCATGGGTTCGGTGATTGCCTACGATGCGCTCTGGGAGATGAGTCACGACAAGCGTGACGACCTTCGAATCGATCTATTGCTCACCATGGGGTCGCCGCTGGGCCAGAGCTACCTGCAGCGGCGGATCCACGGGCACGACAGGACCGGGACTGCACGCTATCCGAATAATATCCGCCGCTGGGTGAACCTGTCGGCCGTGGGCGATATGACCGCCGTCAATCCCTCCCTGGGAAGCGATTTCGGGGAGATGGTTGAACTCGGGCTGGTGGAGCACATCGAGGATATCGAGATATTCAATTTCTTCCGCCACGATGGCGAACTCAATGTGCACGCCGAATACGGCTACCTGGTCAACAAGGAGACGGCTGCTGTCGTCGCCGACTGGTGGCGACGACAGCAACAGTGCGGCTAGCCGTCAGCTCGCGTCGAGATTCGGCTTGATGACAATGTCGATGCGACGGTTCTTCTCGCGGCCCGACGCAGTCTCGTTGCTCGCAACGGGACGGGTTTCGCCGTAGCCGGTCGCGATCAGGCGGTAGCTAGGGATGCGCATCGCATTGATCATGTACTGCTGCACCGACTCGGCGCGGTCTTGCGACAACTTCTGGTTCAGGTCGTCGCTGCCGTGAGAGTCGGTGTGCCCTTCGATGATCAGCTCGCTGCGTGGAAATACGTCGATCGCTTTTTCCACCTTTGCAAGTAGGTCGAAGTTCGCTGGTTTGAGCTGCGCGGAACCACTGTCGAACGTCAGGCCGACGAGACGCATGATGATCGTGTTGCCCTGGCGGAACACGCGCGCCTCGTCATTGCTGAACATCTGCTCGATCTGCTCGAATTGCTCCTTGATGCGTTCCTGTGCTTCGATGCGCTGGATGAGCGCGGTGCGTTCGGCTGTTGCGCCGCCGAGACGCTCGTCGAGAACGCGAAGTTCCTCTTCCATGTCGGTCAGGCGCAGCTGGTTGTCGGCGTTCTCCTGTTCCAGCGCCTGTTTTTCGTTGCGCATGTTATCGATATAGGTGACGAGTTCCTCGGTCAGGCGATCGGGTCCGTCGTGCATGTCGGGAATGACGTCGGCAGCACCCGCGACAGCCCTGAGCTTCTCTTCCCAAAGCAGCACCAACTGCTCCGGTGACAGGTCCTTGTCGCGAACCTTCAGCACGATCTCCGACAGGTAGATCGCATGTTTGGCCTCGTAGTTCGCCTGCTGGGCGAGGCTGCGAGGCAGGTCGGTGTCATAGCGATTCTCGTTGAGTTCGCGCTCAGCGTCGGCAAGCAGCTGCTTCGCTTTGCCGAGGGTGATCGGGGCGTAGCGGCCGACGCGGCGGCGATCTGCCTCGGACAGCAACTGGCGGGTCTCGCCCAGGTACTGCGCCTTGATCGCGACGAGTTCCGCGTCGCGGTACAGCGTGGTTGCCTCGACTTCACGACGTTTCGCGCTCTTCAGGTTGCCGGCTTCGAGGTAGCGTATCGCATCGGCGAACTTGTCCTGCGCATCTTCCCAGAGATCGGGCGACAGCTTCGGTGCCTGCGCATTCGCGGCGTCCTGGCGACTCTTGAGCGCCTGCGCCAGCGCTGTGCGCGCAAGCTGGGCCGCTTTCGCAGCGTCCGTAAAGTAATTGGCAGCTTCGGCCGCGTTGGAGCGGACGTACTCGATATTGCGGCCGCGCTGCAGCGCCTGCTCGGCATCCTGGTACTCGCGCATGCCGCGCTCATAACTGCGCGGCGCCAGCCACTCGGCATCGACGGCATCGGCGGCCGCCTTGGCCGCGTCCGCGTCCTTGAAAAAAGTGCTTCTGAGCTCTTCCTGTGCCTGGGCTGATGCGGCTCCGAGCGCCAATACGCCCAGCAAAATGCCCAGTGGCAACCTTGGTATTACGACCATTGAATCGTTCCCCGGTTTGTTCGTGAGGAGAACTGCCCAAGCGACTGGCAGTTTCAAATCGATATTACATATGCTGCGGGCCCAAAACTGTGCACCGCGTCGCCGATTTTCGCTGTTTTTTCCCAGAATTCCAGCATTTTACGCTTGATTTCCGTTCTTTGCAGGGGGGCGCCGAGATCACGCTGCGTTGCAACAACAAGAACCAGTGGCAGGTTTCGGCTGTGACCGAGGTCACCGTTTGCGAAGCGCATCGTTCGTGGTCCGGATTTTGTGCTGTAGCTCACAGTAGACGTAATACGACGGGCGTAATCTATCCACATGTCCGCGAAGTACTACACACAGTTCATCCTGACCGACACGCAGTATCGTGACGGTAATGAATTCAGCGGCGTGGTGGAACTGAGCCAGCCGATGGATCACAACACGGATACGCGCGACATTGAGGCCGCACTGGCCCGGAATTTCGACCTGCACCGGAGTTCGGTGAAGCTCCTGAGCTGGTCACGATTGCACTAGTTACTTCTGGCGTGCTCGCAGAATCTACGGATTCCCCCTGACTCTCCCGGCTTAGGCCGGGATTTTTTTGCCCGACTCTCAAGCGAAATCTGGTATCGCTGCCTCGTGTTCTGATTTTGCGGGCTGCGGCGATGCTTTTTTCTCGTCATGGCTCGCTGCGCTGCGCTTTACTTCCTCGAAAAAACATCGCCGTCAGCCCGCAATGCGACCATCCGACACTGCGGCTCAACGTTGGCCTGCGTGAGGCCGGGCCGTGGGCGTTCTTCGAAGGAAGTAAAGCGGACCGAAGGGAGCCATGACTGAGAGGAACGCCCACGGCCCGCCGGGACAGGCCCGAATTTGCGGGGCTCGCCGGGGTTTCAGGTGGCGTGCGTCGCGATTTGTGAGAAAATGCGCGTCCGGCATTCGGCCGGCAAGCGAACTTATGACTGACAGCGATACCAGATTTCGCGGCATTCCGATTGTCGAGAGTGGCCGCAAGTACCGGACCGATGCGGGTTTTTCGGCGATCAAGAACGGCGTGAAGCAGCGCCAGGACGCCGAGCCGCTCGTGCACGGCCAGAAACCGAAGTGGCTGCGCGCCAAGATGCCGTCGGGGAAGGGCTATTCGAACACGCGGGACATCGTGCATGAGCACAGGCTGAGCACGGTCTGCGAGGAATCGATGTGTCCGAACATCGGCGAATGCTGGAATGCGGGTACTGCGACGATCATGGTGCTCGGCTCGGTATGCACGCGTGCGTGCCGTTTCTGCGCCGTCGACACGGGCAACCCGAAAGGATGGCTGGATCCCGAAGAGCCCGCCAACACCGGCCGTGCGGTGCAGCTAATGGGGCTCGAGTACGTCGTAATTACCTCGGTGGACCGGGATGACCTGCCGGACGGAGGCGCATCGCATTACGCTGCCTGTGTGCGCGAGATAAAGAAACGCAATCCCGCGACGGCCGTGGAAGCACTGACGCCGGATTTCAACGGCGTTCGCGAGCATGTCGAGATCGTCGTCGATTCCGGCCTCGACGTATTCGCGCAGAACGTCGAGACGGTGAAACGCCTCACGCACCCGGTGCGTGATCCGCGCGCCGGTTATGAACAGACTCTCGACGTGCTGCGGCACGCCAAGCAACATCGCCCGGACGTACTGACCAAGACCAGCCTGATGCTGGGACTCGGCGAACGCGACAGCGAGATCATGAAGACCATGGACGACCTGCGAGACGCCGACGTCGACATTTTGACACTGGGACAATACCTCCGGCCGACGCCCTATCATCTCGCGGTCGAACGCTACGTCACGCCGGACGAATTCGAAGCCTACCGTGCGGAAGGCCTCGAACGCGGTTTCGTCGAAGTCGTCGCGGGCCCGATGGTGCGTTCGAGCTATCGTGCCGAACAGGTCCTGCAAAAGAATAACGTCGGCCTGGCCGTCGGTTCATCATAGCGACGGGCCACAGCGGAAATCGCGACGATGGAGTTTCTTGCCGAGTACGGGTTGTTCCTGCTGAAGGTCATGACGATCGTTGTGGCGATCGTGATCATCATCACGGCTGGCGCTGCAGCAGGGCGTAAAGCAACCCAGGACGGCCTCGAGGTCGAAAACCTCAACAAGAAATACCGCAAGACAGCTGCCGTGCTCCGTTCCGCCGTCCTGAAAAAGGACGAGCGCAAGAAGCAGGCGAAGGAAGACAAGAAAAAACAAAAGGCCGAGGAAAAAAGCGCGAGCCGGCCGCGCAGTTTCGTGATCGATTTCAAGGGCGACCTCAAGGCCAGCGCGGTGTCGTCGCTGCGTGAGGAAGTCAGCGCCGTGCTCGACGTCGCGGTACCCGAGGACGAGGTCATCGTGCGGCTCGAGAACCACGGCGGAATCGTGCACGAGCACGGGCTCGCCGCTTCACAGCTGGCGCGTATCCGGGACCGTGAGATTCCCCTGGTGGTCTGTGTCGACAAGGTTGCCGCGAGCGGCGGTTACCTGATGGCTTGCGTCGCGTCGAAGATCTATGCGGCCCCGTTTGCGATCCTGGGGTCCATCGGGGTGCTGGCGCAGATCCCCAATTTCAACCGCCTCCTCGATAGCCACGGCGTCGATTTCGAGCAGATCTCGGCCGGCAAGTACAAGCGGACCGTGACGATGTTTGGCAAGAACACGGACGAGGATCGCGCCAAGCTCAAGGAAGAGCTCGAAGACGTCCACACGCTGTTCAAGGCGGCCGTCAGCCGATACCGCGCGGACCTGGATCTCGAGACCGTGGCGACGGGCGAACACTGGTACGGTACGCGTGCTCTCGAACTGGGGCTTGCCGACGAGATTCTGACCAGCGACGAACTGCTGCTGCAGCGCGCTGCCGAGCGCGATCTTTATCACGTGAGCTACAAGATCAAGCAGCCGCTGCAGCAACGCATCATGCACAACATCGACGGTGCACTCGAGAAGGTCGACGCCGCGAGCTGGCGCCGCCGCTTCGAGTCGCGGCTGCCACGGAGCCCTTGGAACTGAGTAAACGCCGGGCTGTCAAAATCGTTACCGTAAAGCGGGCGCGGCAAAGGCTATAATGGCGCCGCAGTTCAAGGAGTAACCATGGCCCAGCTAAACCTCAAGTTACTGATTTCAATCGTATTAGCTGCCTTTTTCGTCGCAGCGTGTTCGACCTCGCCGACCGGGCGCTCGCAGGTCGTTCTCAAGAACGACCAGGAGCTTGCGGTCGAGGCCGCGCGCCAGTTCGCGGAAATGAAGGCGAACATGCCGCTGGAGACGGATCGGACCAAGATCGATTACATCCACTGCGTCGCGCAGGCGGTCGTGCTCGAGCTGCCACCCGAATATCGCGACCTCGAGTGGGAGATGGCGATATTCCAGTCCGACGCCGTCAACGCATTCGCGATGCCCGGCGGCAAGATCGGTGTCATGACGGGGATCCTGAAGGCTGCTCAGAACCAGGACCAGCTGGCCGCCGTCATCGGCCATGAGATCGCGCACGTAACCGCGCGGCATGCCAATGAACGGGCATCGCGCGGCTCGTTCTCGAACGTCGGCGTGCAGGTGGCCGCAGTGCTGTTGGGCGGCGGTAACCAGGGTGCGACATATACGGCGTACGAAGCGCTGCAGGCAGGTGCCGCCCTCGGCATCATGCTGCCGTTCTCACGGTCACAGGAAAGTGAGGCGGACGTCATCGGCCTGGAGTACATGGCGAAGGCGGGCTTCGACCCGCGCGAGAGCGTGCCGCTGTGGCAGAACATGGGCCAGGAAGCCGAGGAGGCGCCCGCGGAATTCCTGTCGACGCACCCCTCGAGCGAAAAGCGCATCGACCAGCTCGTGGGGCAGTTCGGCACCACGCTGAAGCTCTACAACGAAGCCAAGCAGGCCGGAAAGACACCGAACTGCAGCATGTAGTGCCGCGCGGGTCCGGTTTCAAAGATCACTTTTCTGCGCAAGCGGCGGGCTACGCGCGCCACCGGCCGCATTATCCTCGCGCATTGTTCGAGTATCTCGCCAGCCTGGCCACGCGACGGCAGCTGGCCTGGGACTGTGCGACCGGCAACGGGCAGGCAGCGATCGCGCTTGCGGGGTATTTCGGCAATGTCATTGCTACGGATGCGAGCAAGACGCAGATCGACGCGGCGATTGCACATCCCGGGGTCAGCTACCGCGTCGCCCCGGCCGAGGATTCGGGGCTGCTGGATGCCTCCGTGGATCTCGTCACGGCCGGCCAGGCGCTGCACTGGTTCGATACGCAGCGATTCTTTGCGGAAGCGTGCCGTGTGCTCGTTGCAGGCGGCTGCATCGCCGCGTGGTGCTACGAATTGTGCAAGGTCTCGCCTGAGTGTGATGCTGCAATCGGCCGACTGTACAGGGACATCGTCGGACCGTTCTGGCCGCCGGAACGGCGCCTGATTGAGGAACGTTACGCCAGCATCGATTTCCCGGGGACCGCGATCCTGGCGCCGGCATTCGAGATGAGTGTGCAGTGGGCGGTCGATGACATGCTCGGGTATCTGCGCACCTGGTCGGCCTGCCAGCGCTTCCAGGACAAGTGCGGCAATGACCCGGTCGGATTGATCGAAGACGACTTGCGCGCGGCATGGGGCGCGGCGTCGCAGACGGTGTGCTGGCCGCTGACGGTCAGGGTCACCCGGCCATGAGTTAGTGTCGTTCGCCTTTTTTTGCGAAGATAGCGGCTTCCAAACAGGGGGCAGGGCCTTGAACACGCATTTAGCCAACGCTCGTCGATGCCTGATGCTGCTGGCGCCGGTTGCGCTGTCGGGTTGCACGTTCCTCGAAGAGCTTTACTCTGGCTCGCCAGGCGACGCGCGGCCCGAGCCGGTACCGCTCGAGGAGCGTCCGGTGGAAGAGCCCATCTCGCGCAATTATTTTGTGCTCGAGACGGAGACCCAGTCCGTCATCGGTGCGCCGCAGATCGTCTATACGGATGCCGAGAACACCCTGTCCGACCTGGCGCGCGAATACGGGCTCGGCTACGACGAAATCGTTGCCGCAAATCCTGACGTCGACCCCTGGCTGCCGGGCGACCGGACCCCGGTGCTGCTGCCCACGCAGTACGTCGTCCCCGACGTCCCTCGCGAAGGAATCGTGCTGAATATCGCTTCGAAGCGGCTGTTCTATTTTCCGGATGCCGCAGAGGGTGAGCAGCAGACCGTGCTCACCTATCCGATCGGGATCGGGCGTGTCGGCTGGGAGACGCCGGTCGGTGCGACGGAGGTCGTCTCGAAGGCCGCGAACCCGCACTGGTTCCCGCCGGCGTCGGTACGTCGGGAACACGCGGAGATGGGCAACCCCTTGCCGTCCGTGGTACCGCCGGGGCCGGACAATCCCCTCGGCTCGCACGTGCTCAAGCTGGCGATGCCCGGCTACCTGATTCACGGCACCAACCAGCCATACGGCGTCGGCATGCGTGTCAGCCACGGTTGCGTGAGACTGTATCCCGAGAACATAGAGCTGCTGTACTCGCTGGTCGAAAACGGGGAAACCGTCCGCATCGTCAATGAGCCCTATTTGCTCGGATGGCGAAACGGCGAGCTTTATTTCGAAGCGCATGCGCCCCTCGAGGACGACACCGTATCGCCCGAAGAGCGGCTGCAGCTGCTCCTGGAGGGTGCGGCAGCCGAGGCAGGTCTCAGCGGCCGCGACGCGGATCACGTGCGATCCCTTGCGAGCGTGGCGAACGGCGTGGCGTCCCTTGTCAGCTATCACGACGCGCACGAAGTATTTGCGCGCGCGAGTCTCGTCCGCAACACCGTCGAGCCCGACCCCAACGCCCCGACGCTCACCGAGGTACGCGAGATCATCGACGAGGTGATGGCCGAGGAGCCGGAGGAAGAGGAAAAGGATTTGTGAACGACTGGCTCGACGTGATGCTCGAGGAAATTGCCCGCAAACAACGTGAAGCACGCGAAGCCGAAGAAGAGCGGAAGCGCCGCGAGCAGGAAACGGAAGAATCGGGCGACGATCACTCGAAGTAGCGCAGAAACTCCGCGGGCAACAATTCCCTGTCGATGGTCGACGCCTGGATTTCCGGCAACGGGTTCGAATTGTAGGTGTTCCAGAACATCAGCGATGCGTCGCGATGCGATGCTTGCCTGGCATCGTGAAGCAGCGCAGCCATCGCCTTTCCCGTATAGGTCGTCTCCAGTTCGAGACCAAGCGCGTCGCGCGCGATTTCGATGGCTGTGTCCGTTGCCTCGTTGCTCCTGGCGTAACCGTCGGCGAAGAACTCGTGCCGGACCTCGATACGCGCACGGCGGCAGAGATCGGCGGGAATACCGGGCTCCAGCCTGCTCAGCATGCCAGCCGTCTTCGCCATGAGGTGATCGAGCCGACCGCGGTTCATGATCTCCTCCGGCGACACTCGCACGGCCTGCACCTCGCTCTCGAGGCCCGCGAGCGCCAGCCCCAGCGCCAGCCCACCGGCCGAACCCATCGTGCCGGTTGCCATGTAGATCCTGTCCGGAGCAGAGATCTCGCCTGCTTCGACCTGGGCAGCAAGTTCCAGGCCGGCCGCGACGTAACCGACGGTACCGAGCCACGACGAACCGCCCAGCGGGATCACCCAGGTGCGTCTCCCCTGTACGTGCTGCCGCATGGTATCGATCCGGGAACGATAGTCTCCGCCGTATCGGACGATCTCGGCGCCACATTGCAGCAACTGCTGCAGCACTTTGACCACGGCGGGCGAATTGACCTGGTGCGACAACAGGCAGGTGCAGTCCAGGTCGAGACGCCGCGCATACAGCGCTGTCGCCAGCGCATGATTCGATGCTACGGAGCCGAACGTCGCGACGCGTTTCGCGCGCCTGTCGATAGCGCGTTGCAGGACATACTCGAGCTTGCGGAGCTTGTTGCCGCCGTAATACGAACTCGTCAGGTTGTCATACTTGATGCCGATATCGCGTACACCGGGCCCGGCCGGGATTGCACCCCGGGCAACCGGTGTCGGCAGGTTCGCCAGCGCTACCTTGCGAAGCTTTCCCGCTAGCGCCGGATAGGCGTTGACGAGGTAATCGGTCATGATGGCCTCCTCATATTGGCAATGAGCGGTCGCATAAGCAAACACCACTGGTCAGGTGCTACAGTGGCCTTGTTCACTGTGTTGGCACACCCTAGAATGCGGGCACGGTAATCTGACTTACGGAGAACAAGTTGTCAGATGCGGTCGATCGTGGCATCACTGTCACAGAGATTGCGGCGATGGACCAGCCCATCGACGCAGCACCCGAATCCACGGCGGCCTTTGTCGGACGTGCGCTTCGCGGCCCGCTGAATACCCCGGTTCTCGTTCATACCTTCGGAGAATTTCGCCGTCGTTTCGGCGACGCCTGGTCACGCTCGAGTCTCGGACCGGCGGTCAGGCAGTTCTTCGAGCACGGCGGCAGGAACCTCTATGTCGTTCGCGTCGCAAACGAAGCACGCGGCGCGATGATCTGCCTGCCGGCCAGCGGCTCCGCGCTGGTGCTGCGTGCGCTGGACCCGGGTTCCACGGAATGTATCCGGGCAGCCGTGGACTACGACGGTATCGACCCCGGCAGTGACGAGTTGTTCAACCTCACGCTGCAGCGCATAGACCCGGACTCGCGGCTCGTCATCGACCAGGAGATGTATCGCAGGCTCAGTTACCTGGAAACCGCCGATTCCTTCGTTGCGGACGCGCTGTTGACGTCTTCCCTGGTCCGCGTCGAAAAACCGTATCTTTCGCACAGGCCCGAGGCGACCGCGCCGGGCAAATCCAGGCAGGGCTCCAGTTACGTTGGCCACGCTCAGGACGGCACCGACGGCCGCGAGCTGTCGGATTACGACCTCGTGGGGTCGCGCCGCGACTACCGCGGACTCTTTGCGCTGGACCAGGTCGATCAGTTCGACATCCTGTATCTGCCGCCGCCGGGAAAAGGCGTCGACCTGGGGCCCGCGGCCGTTCTGGCGGCGGAGCGCTACTGCCGGAGTCGCGGTGCCATGCTGGTTGTCGATCCGCGCGCGTGCATCGACGCGCCCGCGGCCATGGTGCGGGAGGTGCGGGAGCAGGGGTATGCCAGTCCGAATATGTTGAGCTACTTCCCTCGCATGGTTCCGCGCAGGGACAGTGACGCACAACCGCGCGCGGTCGGTGGTGCGATCGCCGGTCTGTTGTGCAAACTCGACCGCAACTGTGGCCCCTGGCAGCAACTGGATCAACGCGGGCTTGGTTTGAGCCGCGAACTCGTCCCGGCCGTGACTGTCGAGGAAGAAGACACGCAGACCCTTACGCGCGAGGGTATCAACGTCATTCTGCCGGGCGACGCCGGCAGGCCGCGTGTAACCGGTTCGACGACAATGGCACGAGGCAGTGAGATGCAGCGTCCGCTGACAAGTCTCCCGGTTCGTCGCCTGTGCCTGCGGATAGTGAACTCTATCGAGCAGGCGACGCGGTGGACGGTTTTCGAGCCGGTCGATCAAGCGCTGGCGAAACGCATTGAAAGCCGGGTATTTGCATTTCTCAGCGCCCTGGTCGACATGGGGGCATTCGCCAACGACCGTATCGATGTTCAATGCGACGCCGGATTTCGGGGATCGCTCGATAACCCGGGTCACGGGGTCTCAGTGTTGATTTCATTCCAGCCACGGGGTTGCGACAAGCCGATCTCGCTGACACTGAACCAGTCCATGCGGGGTTTCAGGGTGGCGAGTACCGCGTTCGCACCCGTTATCGGCGACAGCGACTGAAGCGGCTGCAATGAAGCTGGACAAATTCATCCGCCTCGTTCTCGGGCTACTGATCGTCGTGGTGTTCCTGGTTGCGATCGGGGCGTTGCTGTTTTTCACGCAGGCCGCGCTGAATGTCTGGGACCAGCTTCTCGAGGGGCCGTGGATACTACGCTGGGGTTACGTAGGCGCCATGATCGGGCTGGTGGTGCTGGCCGCTTACCTGATCTGGCTGCTGCTCATCCGCCGCAGGGCGCCAACGGCAAGGAAGGCGGTTGCGAGGGCACCGCTTACGCGCGACGAGATCGAATCACGACTGCGCGATGCCGAAGCCGCGGGGGTCGACGTAAGCGAAGCGCAGCGTGAGCTGCAGGAACTGGCCTCCCGCCAGCAGGCTGGTGTCATTCACCTGTGCTTCTTTGGCGAAATCAGCACGGGCAAGAGCTCGCTGATCAAGGCGCTTGTGCCCGAGGCCGACGTTGTCATCGACGTCGTCGGCGGCTCGACGGGTGACGTACGACATTATCGATGGGAGAGTGGCGACGGCAACGAGATCCTGCTAACCGATGTGCCGGGTACCGGGGGACACGAAGAGGGCCTGGACGAAATGGCTCTCGAGGAAGCGCAGCGTGCCCATGTGGTGCTGTTCGTCTGCGATGGTGACCTCACACGGGCCGAGAGCCAGGCCGTGGGACACCTGCTTGCGCTCGACAAGCCGCTGGTGCTGGTCATGAACAAGGCCGACCGTTTCAGTGTCGAGGAGCAGGCGGCGATCATGCAGAAACTGCTGCGGCGTGTCGATGACATGGGGGGTTCCCTCGAGCGCGACAGGGTCGTAGCGGTATCGGCGGGCGGAGAAATGGATGTCGTGCAGCGCAGTGACGATGGCTCGGAAAGCGTCGTGCGACGCAAGCGGCCCGCCGATATCGGTGTGCTGGTCGTTGCCGTAAACCGCATGCTGGGAGGCGAGGGGCAGCCTCTCGATGTGCGCCGCGATCGGGCGGTGTTCCGACTCGCGGCGGAGAAACTCGCCGAAGCGGAGGAGCAGTACCGGGCGCAGCGATCCGAGCAAATCGTCCGCAACTCGACGCGCAAGGCCGTCATCGGTTCCCTCGCGGCCGTGAGTCCCGGTACCGACGTCATTATCCAGGGCTATATCGGCACCACGATGACGCAGGAACTCTGCAAGCTGTACGGCGCGGCGCCGAGGGATCTCGATATCGAGGAGTTCCTGAACCTGAGCCAGAGCCGGGTCGGCAAGGCCCTGCCACTTACGCTGGCCGTTGCCGGCAATGGCCTGAAGGCGTTTCCGGGCATCGGCACCGTGGCCGGCGGGCTCGTGCATGCGGTTGCCTATGGCCTGATATTCGATGCGCTTGGGCGCAGCCTGGTGCTGACGCTGAAGCGGCATGGCGAGCTGGTGCCCGAGGAGGCCGCAAGAGAATTCGAGGAAGGAATCAGTGAACATATTGAAGCGGGCGTTCGACGCGTTGCCAGGCTGGCCCTGGAAGAAAAAGCGGACGCCGGCTGACGCGGAGGGTGGCGAAGACCACCTCAACCTCGCCCGGGAGAGTCTGCGTGAACTGATCAGCGACAAACGCCTGCCCCCGGGCGTACGCGAGTCGCTGTCCCAGGACTACGACGCGGTGCAGGCCATGCTGGACAAGCTTGAGCACGGGCACATTCACCTGGCCGTATTCGGACGCGTGAGCACCGGCAAGTCGTCATTGCTCAATGCCCTGATCGGTGAGGACCGCTTTGCGGTAAGCCCGCTGCACGGGCAGACGAAGCAATCCTCCATGCAGGCCTGGCGCGAGGAAGAGGCGGGCGGCGTATTCCTTATCGACACGCCCGGCCTCGACGAGGCCGGTGGCGAGGAGCGCGAAAAGCTGGCGAAAGAAGTAGCCGGCCGCTGCGACCTGGTGTTGTTCGTCGTCGATGGCGACATCACGGAGACCGAGCTCGATTCGCTGCGCACGCTGCTCAGCCGCGGGCGTCCCGTCATCGTTGTGCTGAACAAGCGCGACCTGTTCACGGCGGATGAGCAGGCGCAGCTGCTGTCGTCGCTGCAGTCGCGTACCGCAGGACTGATCGACCCGTCACATATCATTGCCGCCGCGGCGCAGCCCCGGCCGCAGTCCGTCATCGAGGTCGATGCGGCCGGCAACGAGGTCACGACGCAGCGGGCGCGACCGCCCGATGTCGAGGAGCTGCGGGTCGCACTGTGGGACATTCTCGACGCCGAGGGCAAGACGCTGGCGGCACTGAATGCGAGCCTCTTCGCAGCGGACCTGAGCGACCAGGTCGGCCGCCGCATCCTCGCCGCAAAGCGCGAGATAGGCGACAGGCTCGTGCGGACCTACTGCATCGGCAAGGGCATCGCGGTCGCCTTCAACCCGGTTCCCGTGGCGGACCTGTTTGCAGCGGCGTTCATCGATGTGGGCATGGTCGTGCACTTGTCGCGCGTTTACGGCCTGCCGATCAGCAACCGGGAGGCCGGGTCCCTGGTCGGCGTCATCGTCGCCGAGTCGGCAGCATTGATGGGTACGGTCTGGGCGCTGCATTTCGTATCCAGCGCGCTCAAGGTGGGCACGCTCGGTTTGTCCACCGTACTGACGGCGGGCGCACAGGGCGCGATTGCGTATTACAGTACCTACGTGGTCGGCCGTATCGCCGCGGAGTACCTCGCGAAGGGCAAGTCGTGGGGCGAAGGCGGGCCGAAGCAGGTGGTGCAGCGGATTCTCGACGACCTGGATCGCGAGACGGTGCTACGGGATGCCCGGCGCGAGATTCGTGCGCGCCTCAAGTTGAGCTGAGAGCCTGGTCGTGGACAGGCAGGCACGGCTCGAACGCATCTACGAGACAATTCGCGAGATTCCGCAGGGTTGCGTGGCGAGCTACGGGCAGATCGCCGAGATCGCGGGTATCCCGCGTGGCGCGCGACAGGTCGGCTGGGCACTCAGGCACTTGCCCCGGGACCAGTCCGTTCCCTGGCACCGCGTGATCACCGCGTCCGGTAGAATCGCCTTCGAGCCGGGCAGCGACAGCTTCGAGAAACAGAAGCAGTTGCTCATCGAAGAAGACGTAGCGGTCATTTCCGGGCGTGTCGACATGCGCAGGTATCGTTGGCAGCCGCAGCTCGACGAGTTGTTGTGGAAGCCGACGTCGGCCTGGGATGAGCGTTGAATCGGGGAGACAATCGAATGACGACAGTAATTTTTTCGCACGGCCAGGAAAGCGGGCCCTGGGGTACCAAGATCAAGGCGATGGCTGCGATGGTGAAGGAACTCGGCTGTGACGCAGACAGCATCGACTACCAGGGTATAGCGGATCCGGCGGAACGGGTAGGGAAACTGCTCGCCGCATGCGAAGGTATCGAAGACACGCTGATACTCGTCGGTTCAAGCATGGGCGGACACGTCGCGACCGCAGCAGCCGACACGGTCAAAGCGGCGGGACTGTTCGTGCTGGCGCCGGCCTACTACATGGAAGGCTACGAAGAACTTACGCCGCCGCCACCCGGAATGCCGATCTGCATCGTGCACGGCTGGCACGACGACGTTGTCCCGGTGGATAACAGCATTCGTTTTGCGAGAGAGTGCAATGCGGAGCTGCATCTCATAGACGGCGACCACCGGCTGACCGATAACATCAACGAAATAACCGCATACCTGAAGCGCTTCATCAGAACCGTCACGAATGACCAGGGGGGTTCGGCGTGAAGCAGGCGTTGTTGCTGGCATGCCTGGTGATCTTCGGCTGTTCAGCCGAGCCCGATGAAGAGGACGATCAGAGTGTCCTGCTCGATTCTGCCAAAGCGCCCCTGGACAAGGCCGAGTCGGTCGAAGCTCTCGTTATCGAGTCTAAAGACAAGATCGACGAGGCTATCGACGCGGCGGACGAGTAGCGCATTTTTCGTCAAAAACAAGGGTTTGCAGGCACCGTCTTTTAGGTAGACTGGCTCGCCATGAACATCGGGGGAATCCTACTACGGCCGCTGTACTGGCTGGCCGGCAAGGTCTTTGCGATCTGGGCGCGGCCGGCGATCCAGCCGGAGGTGCCTGCCGAGCTCGTCGGCGACCAGGATGCGGCCGTCTGCTACGTGCTCGAGACCGGCGGCCTTGCTGACATGCTTGCGCTGGAGCGTGCCTGCAAGCTCCATGGCATGCCCTCACCCAGCGAGTCTTTCGAATGCTGCGACAGGCGGGAATCGCGTCGCGTCGTCGTCATGCGGCGCATGCAGGGCCTGTTGTTCCGGCGCCCGGCGCCGAAAGGCTCACCCCGGCTCCGCCGGCTCGTCGCGGCCGCTGACGCCAAGCAGCAAGAGTTGTTGCTGATTCCGGTTGCGATCTACTGGGGGCGATCGCCGCAAAAGCAGCGGTCCGTGTTCAAGCTGCTGTTTGCCGAAAACTGGGATGTCGCCGGCAGGATCCGCAAATTTTTTGCGACACTGCTTCTCGGCCGCAATACCCTGCTGAGATTCAGTGAGCCGCTGCCGCTGAGCTCAATTGTCGCAAGCGATGTCGATTCCGAGGTGGCTTTCCGCAAGGTCTCGCGAATCCTGCGCGTGCATTTTCGACAGCGGCGCACGGCCACTGTCGGACCCGACCTGTCGAATCGCCGCACGCTCGTCAACCAGGTATTGAGGACTCCAGGAGTACGCAAGGCGATTGCCGGCGAGGCTGGCGACGATCCGGATGCGCTGGAGAAAGCCCGCAGGAATGCGCGCGAGTATGCGCTGGAGATTGCGGCGGATATCTCCTACCCGACGATCCGCGTGCTGGAGCGCATGCTTCGCTGGCTGTGGACGAACATCTATGACGGCATCGACATCGCCCATGCCGAGCGTATGCACGATGTAGCAAAAGACAAGGAGGTCGTCTACGTACCGTGCCATCGCAGTCACTTCGACTACCTGCTGCTCGGCTACATCCTCTACGAGGAGGGGCTGCAGACACCGCACATTGCGGCCGGCATCAACCTGAACTTGCCGATCGTTGGCGCGATACTGCGGCGCGGCGGCGCGTTCTTCCTGCGGCGCAGCTTCAAGGGTAACCGGCTATACGCGGCCGTTTTCGACGCCTACCTCGACCAGATCCTGCAGCGCGGATACTCCGTCGAATACTTCGTCGAGGGCACGCGCAGCCGCACCGGGCGGTTGCTCGCGCCGAGGGGCGGCATGCTGGTAATGACCGTGCATTCCTACATCAAGAACCCGAAGCGGCCGATCGTGTTCGTGCCCGTCTATTTCGGCTACGAGAAATTGATCGAGGGCGATTCCTTCATCAGTGAACTGAGCGGTTCCGCAAAGAAGAAGGAATCCCTGTTCGGGCTGATCCGTTCAGTAAATTCGCTGCGGGAGAATTTCGGCAAGGTCTACGTAAATATCGCTGAGCCTATCGAGCTCGATTCCGTGCTCGATAATCTCAAGCCGGACTGGCGCGAAGCCGTGCCCGAGGACGGTGAGCGTCCGGCCTGGCTAGGGGGCGTAGTCGATGAACTCGGCATCGACATCATGAGCAACATCAACTCGGCCGCAGCGGTGACGCCGATCAGCCTGCTTGCCTGCGTCCTGCTTGCGACACCCAAACAATCGATGGGGGCGGAGGAACTCAAGCGGCAGCTGGAGCTGTATCTCTCGCTGATGACGAAGTTCAGCTACTCCGATTCGGTGACGCTGCCGGACTGGTCGCCGGACGAGATCATCCGCCACGGTCAAACACTGGACGTCATCAGCCATACGTCGCACCCGATGGGCGACGTCATCCACATGACCGAGCACACGGCGGTGCTCATGACCTATTTCCGAAACAACATATTGCACCTGCTCGCGGTACCGGCATCCGTCGCCTGTTGCTTTATCCAGGGCCGCGAACTGGAGCACGCCGAGCTGCAGCGGCTCATTCGCCTGATCTACCCGTTTATGCGCAAGGAACTCCGCCTGAAATGGGACTACGCGGATATCGATGACGTGACGACCCAGGCGATCGAAGCGCTGCTGCAGCTGGAGATGCTCACCCGCGGCCGCAACAAGAAGATGCTGATACGGCCCCCCGCCGGATCAGCGAAGGCCTACCAGCTGCTCATGCTGGGGCAGTCGATGGTGCCGATGTTGCAGCGTTTCTACCTGGTCATCGCGATTCTCGTGCACCACGGCTCGGGCAAGCTGAACCGGGGAGACCTCGAACTGATGTGCCAGCAGAGTGCCGAGCGGCTGTCCATGATCTACGGCTTGCACTCGCCGGACTTCTTCAGCAAGACGCTGTTTCACGATTTCATCAAGAAACTGCAGGACCTGGACGTGCTGCGCCGCAATTCGGACGGAAAACTTGAATTCGACGATAGCATCACCAGTATCGG
>Ga0209536_100000395_pt1 | contig 69729 bp, 133 predicted proteins | sample DeeMarSeWOR28_12_FD_187461 | JGI IMG/M metagenome (GOLD analysis project Ga0209536, IMG submission 187461) | Marine sediment microbial communities from White Oak River estuary, North Carolina - WOR-2-8_12 (SPAdes) (version 2) | ecosystem: Environmental > Aquatic > Marine > Intertidal zone >...
AGTCCCTATCGCGACCGCAGCGTCGAGGAGAATCTCGACCTTTTCGAGCGCATGCGGAAAGGTGAATTCCCCGATGGCTCGCGGACTCTGCGGGCAAAGATCGACATGTCGCATCCCAACCTGAACATGCGAGATCCGGTCATGTACCGAATTCTGCACGCGGCCCATCACCGCACTTCCGACAACTGGTGGCGGCCTTCCGGCCGCGATCCGGCGGGCAATTTTCTACCGGTCGGGCAACTCTTGCCCGGGCAATTGTTGCCGGTGCAATGCGGCCCCGTTTCCGGCAGCCTCGACGATTTCGCTTCCGGTGCGTCCCCCTTTTGCTCGTTCTATCGCGATCCGGCGTTGCATACGGCGAGGATCGGTGCCACTGCGGCGTCGCGGTCCGGCCGGCACGGCCGTTGCATCGCCGAGTCGCGGAAACGACGACGACGCCCCAGGACGCGAGACGGCCATGCGGGCCTTTCCTGTCTTGCGGCGCCCTCGTCCAGATATCGGAGATCCATCATGAACAGAAGAAAAGAGTGCTATCTTTACCTCGTATCGGCGATATCTCTGGCGATGCTCGCCGGATGCCAGGGGGAAGAGCCGGGCTCCGTCGAGAACGCTTCTCTTCGCTCGGACGGTAAGGTGAAGGTCAACTACCGCGGCAGATGGGTGATCGCGGACCGTATCGGCGAGAGGCTGCTGATAGAGGGAGATATCGCGGTGGCGCCCGGTGACATCTGGGCCCCCATCGAGCAGCTCGGAGAGGATGAAGAGCCGCAGGGTGTCGGGCGCCTCGTCGAAGCGGTGAAGATCCAGGGAAGCCAGTACCAGTGGCCCGTGGACACCGACCCGAACCACCCCGGTAAGAACGTGGTGCCCTATGAATGGGCGGGAGCGGTCAACGACGTAGACGGCGACGGGGTATCCAATGATGAAGCTCCGTGACGGACGATACGCCGTCGAACATGGTGACAAGTACATGGCGATCATCGCCGTACCGTTCGTACTTGAAACAGAGCGGTTGGCGAACAACGACGTAGACGGCCTCGGTGTCGTCGTCGACGCCCCGGATGTCATACTCGAACTGCAAGACGGCTGCATGACCGAGGACAACGCGTGGAGTGGTGTTCCCCACGACAGGGGCGTGTACATGTGCGTCGTTGAAGTCAACGTGAGCTGCTATGATGAGGACGCGGAAGTCGAGTTCATCATCGTCAAGGCAGACAAGATCGCTGAACTGAAAAGCAGTGGGCCGATAAAGGAGGGGCCTGCGTAAATGGGAAAGCATGATAACGACTCATTTCATCTCTCCGTAGGCATCGACCTGATGGGTCCAGATGCGTTGGACAGCATTATCGAGCAGATCAAGTACCAGAACAGGATGGTGACGAATATCTGTCGGTGCAAGAACTCCGAAGTCGATAGATTGCTTGGCTGTCTCAACAGCCTAATGCCAGATGGCATCACCATCGAGTGGCGTTGCACCAGGGACGATTGCTATACGAACCATGGTGCAAGTGGGCATTATGACGAGCGCTCCCGCCAGGGGCACTACGTAACGGCGACAACGCGCAAGGAAGCAATCGAAAGGATGCGCGAACTGTTTCCGGACGATACAGACGGATCGTTTACCGTCAACTTCAACAAGTTGGTCCCAATGCAGCCGTTGGAGCAGAAGCCAAGGCGTCTCACGTCCGTAGAGGAGAAGTGGGGAAAGATCTTCCAGTGCCCATTTTGCCACAGTCGCAACGTGCGGCTGGAGTCTACCGTCAAGCATGCTGGCTGGGTCTACTCGAACGGTTCTTGCGCTGACGATGTTGGTGAGCGTGGCGTATCTCTCGATGGCAGCGGTGAGTGCTACCAGTGCCACAGGAGCTGGAATTTCGATGAGGCGATACCATGGCCGAATAACGGAGAAGTCTGCCTGTATTGCGGGACGATCAAGAAGAGAAGCGATCGCTGCCCCAGTTGCAATCTTGGAGGTGACGACGATGAAGAAGAAGACAACGCTGATACAAGGGGCTGAGACGGAGCGCGAGATTGTACTTGACTCCGAGTCTGGCTGGGCCATCATCAGGAGAGACTACATGGACGACGGAGAGTGGGTAGTCATCGGCTACTGCGTCAAATTCTTCGGAGCGCCAATGGAGATCGTGCTGGACGACGAGTTCGTGTCGGCGCTGTGGAGCATGTCTTCGCCAGATACGTGCCTCCACTGCGGAGGTGAGTTCGACGAGGACAACCCGCCGGCAGGCGTCATGTGCAGACGATGCGACAACGACTTCAAGGCGTATTGCTCGGCATGTGACTGCGAGATAACGCCTGTCGGGGAAGCCGTGCCGACGAATGGCAACCACATGTGGCACAAGGAGTGCCTTGAGAAGCTGACGTGCGCCCATTGCGGGAAGGTGATACACCCGGGCAGGATATGCTCGTCGGGTCCATCGTTCGTGTGCGAGCGGTGCAGAGACAAGGCAATGGCAACCGGGTGTCACACGTCGCATGGAGGGGGGGCGCCGGATGAAAAATCGTGAAAACCGGTGGGAAAGGTACAAGGTTGACATCGAGCCGATCGATAAGGACGGTATCACGATCGAACGGTTTACGGTCAGCGAGCACGATACTCTCATATTCAACCTGCGTCAAATGCTCCATCGCACGAGCGACTTGTCGATCATACCTGGAACTTATACCAGGATGAAGATCGACGGCGTGCTCGTGATGAGTGACACGCCCGGTGAAACCGGATGCTTTACCGGGTTCTTGGGCAAGGCAGAAGGCCATGTACTCGTCCATGGCTTGGGACTCGGATGTGTAGTCCAAGCACTGCTGCTCAAGAAAGAGGTGACCAAGGTCACCGTCATCGAGATCGACCAGCGGGTAATCGACATCATCGGGCCGCATTTAATGAAGAAGTTCGGATGGGCTGGCGTAGGTCGGCTTGAGATTATCTGCGACGACTGTCTCACGCGCAAGTGGCCTCCGGGGACCAGGTGGGACTACGTGTGGCACGACATCTGGAACACGATATGCGAGGACAACTGGGAGAGCATGAAGAAACTGCACAGGAGCTTCGGACAAAGATGTAAGCACCAAGAGTCGTGGCAGCACGACATGGTTCGCGACATGGTACACACGAGCAGGTACGATCGCCTCAACAGGTACGATCGGTTCCTGCCGATGATGAGATGAGAGGAGCGCCTGCATGGCCTGCAAGCCGACCGCAACGCCCCCTTGGGGACTGACACCCCCCGAGGGGGTTCGTTTTTGTTGGGGGGCTCGCATGATCTACGAGCCTCGCAGCAAGTATTATCTCGATGTCGTCTGGGACAGGCAAGGCGGTGCCTGCGTGGACGAAGCCGACAGACCTGAACTCAACAAGCTGCTTGAGTGGGTGTCGGAAAATGGCATCCAGCTCTTGCGCGATGAAGCGAGGAAAGTCAAGCTGCACGAAAGCAGCGGCGAGCTGATCACGATCAAGCGCGACGGTTACGTGCTCATGGCGAGTCCGAAGAAAAGCTATGGGTACATGTACTGTGGGGCATGGAAGGAGCTGAAGTGAGGAACCTGGCTGGAGATAAGCATTGTGACGAGTATGCTCTGATAGAGCAGTGATGATTGGTGGTGCAACAACGTGACTTTCAAAGACCCATGGGCGGCTGACGACAGCGAATACTACATCCGTGCCAGATGCATCGATGGCGTTCCACGGTACTGGAACGGAACTCGCTTCGTCAACGACAAGAGCAAGGCAAAGCGCTACAAGCCGATGACTGATGCAGACGAAGACTTGCTGCTGATCGCTCACGAGTTCAAGTGGGTGTTCGCAGAGCTTCTGAAAGTTGGTGATTGAGTGCCAATCAAGATCAGCGTGTGGCACGACGAGGATGCCATGGACCCGTGCGACTTCGGATTGTGGAAGGTCTTCAGCTTCAGCCGGCGCCATTATAACTTCAAGAACCCGGACGACATCGACCTCAAAAAGACAGAACCCAAACTCAAGGACGGACGCGCCTTCTGGCTCGACTGCTACCAGCATGGCTGTTGCACCTGGAGTCTGCACGGAGAAGGAACCCAGTGCCAATTCGACACGGCGAAGAAGGGCGGCATCCTGTTCCTCCTCGATCAAGAGTTCGTACTCGAAGAAGACCGCAAAGAGCGCGCCTGTGAGTTCTTGAACATGTACAGCCAGTGGTGCAACGGAGAATGCTACGGCTGGTCGGTTGAGGACGAAAACGGCGACGTGATCGACTCCTGCGGCGGGTATATCGGCATGGACGACCTGATCGAGGGGATCAGGGAGAGCTACGGGGATGAACCATTCGAGATCATCACCGAACGAACAGAAACCGTAACCGTTCATGACCAACTCGGCGAGTGGGTCGCCGAAAGGATCAAGGAGGACAAGCGATGAGACAGGTAATCGAAGGACTGATCTACGACACGGAGAAGGCTGAAAAGATCGGCTACAGCAGCTATTCCAACTCTGGGGATTTCAGGCACTACGAAGAGACGCTGTACAAGACGAAAAACGGAAACTTCTTCATCGCCGGAGGCGGCGGTCCGATGTCCAGCTGGGGAAAACCAGCCGGGAACAACGAAATCCACGGCTCAACTGGCATCATCGCCTTGAGCGAGGAGGAAGCCATCCAGTGGTGTGAGGAGCACGAGATCGATGCCGATGACATCGAGGAGCATTTCGAGGTCAAAGAAGCATGACAGCACCTGTACACAATCATCACCTGAAACGGCGGCAGAATGAAAAAGAAGGAAAGGATCAGATCAGTAGTGGAGGAGGTCCGCGCACGGCTTGGGTCTGACTTGATAATACCCGTATATCTGCTCGATGCATCGATACGTCTTGTCGACTCATGCTACGTGTGCGGAGAAGTGAACTGCATCACTATCAACCAGTTCGTCGACGGGAGACTTGAGTTCATGTGCAAAACCTGCAACGTAAGCTGGCCATGGGACTACCAAGAGGTCGTATGGGGTATCCGCAAGCCTGACGATGCACCGAAGACTGAGCCTGTTGCACCGACCTGCTCGGTCAAGAAGCGCAAGAAAGGCGGCTGATAAGCGCCCAGAGCCGCCGCCGTGAGCGGCGATTTTTTTTCTTGACTGCCACCATACTCAGGTGGCAAACTTTGGTAGCAACACGAAGGGAGCATGCCATGATGCTGGGTTGTCGCAATGGCAAATGGCAAACGATGAAGTGCTGCATGATGCACACCTTTGGCCTCCTGAAGCTGGGGGACATTCCGGATGACAGATGCCGCAAGTGCAGAGAGCGCACGGGATGCCCGCTGCTCAAGGAGGCCGTGATCCGCAAGCGCTATGCCGAGGCTGTTGAACGCGCCAAACGGCGAGGATCGTTCGTGATCGACGACCTGCCCGTGGTCGGAAGCTCGCCAACGCCAGACGAGCTTGAGAACGATGGGGGGGTCAATTGAGCGTCAACGTCAAATATACGAACAGGATCTTCGCCGCAGGAATGCTGTGCGGTCTTCACGTCGGCTACTGGACGGCGCAGAAGAAGCTACAGCCGGAAGATCTCGGTCTCAGTGGGGAGGACGTGCCCAAGGATCTCATATCGCTCGGACGCCGTCGCCTGATGCCGAAGGAGGCGCTCGACGACTTCAAGCGGCTTGAGGGCTATGGTCGTCGTGTGCTCGACAAACACGGCCACAAGTTCATCAGGTCGATAACCGCCAGGTTCATCCCCGCATCGAGGATCGAGAAGGTAGATGAAGAGCTTCTGGATCTCAAGCGCAACGGCGTACCCGATGCCAAGCCGCCTTTGCCCAGCTTTTATGCCATCGTCGAGGAGTACGAGGCGATGTTCAACCAGCGCAGAAGCGAAATGCTTGAAAAGTGGCACCAGCAATTGCGCAAGATCGCCGATGAGAAGGACCTGGACGACTCGTTCATAAGCGAGACGCTGTCGCGCATAGACAGCTTCTACCCGACCAGGGACGAGGCCGTCGCCTGCTTCAGCTTCCAATGGGACTGGTACAACGTCCAGTTCCCGAACGGCGAGTCGTTCAGCATAGGCGCTGAACAGCAGGAGTCGCGTCGCAAGATCTGCGAACGGTATGAAACACTGTTCAAGCGGCAGATGGAAGGCTTCATCGAAAGCGTGATCTCCGAGTACAGACACGCCGCCGCAGAGCTTGCTACCAAGTGGGCTGAAGAACTTGAGAATGGAAAGAAGATACACCACAAGCGGATACTTGAGCTGCGCAACTTCTTGAAAGACTTTAGCGACATGAACTTCGCACACGACTATGTGCTGTCGGATAGGCTGGCAGATCTGGAAGCCATGCTCCCAAACTCAGCAGCCGAATTGAACGGTGACGAGACTGCCCGTGATCGCATACGCGATGCCATGGGCCGCATTAGGGATGTGACCTCAGAGATCGGCGACAGAAGCGCCGGATCGATAGCAGCACAGTTCCTCATGGGCGCCGAACGCGCAATAGAAAGCGAGGAGTAAGCAACATGAAAGAGCAAATGAGCCTGCGTGACGTGATCGTAAGCCGTGGACGCGCGGCGTTTCCGCTGGTCTACATACCGGAGGAAGACGAGGTGCAGATCAGACGTGCGATCAGGTCTGCCGCGACGGACATGAGTCGCAAGATGCGTACGTGGACGGTGACGCAAGGCATAGTCGAGATCGAAGGCGACAAGCTGACGCCAATCGGCAAGAACACCGACAAGCCGCGTGCAGCCATGGATCACATCACGAAGGAGGTGTCGACACAACAGAAGAAGCGGCAGAAGGACACGTTCATCTACGTCATGCACGACTTCCGCAAGTGGATGGAAGACCCGTTCGTGATCAGGCAAATCCGCGACATCGTACCGATGTTGAAGTCGACTCCAGCGATGATCGTGTTCGCCGGGCCTGGGGTGAAAAAGCCACCCGAGCTTGAACGAGAGATCTACACGACCCATCTGCCGATGCCGAACAAAGATGACGCAATGGAGATCTTGCGGGATGCGATTACCAGCAAGGTCTTCAACGGCTTGAGTCAGGAAAAGCGATTGGCGCTCGTCGAGGCCGGCAAGGGTCTCAGCTTCCACGAGATGGAGTGCGCATACGCCCTGGCGGCAAGCAGTGGGGATCTCGACCCCAAGACCATCTGGGGTCTCAAGGCCAAGGTCATCGACAGCCCGGAGCTACAGTTTATCGAGAAAGGCAACACGCTCAACATGATCGGTGGCCTTGTGAACGCAAAAAACTGGCTGATCGAGCGCGCGTCTGCCTACACGGCCAAGGCAATCGAGTATGGCATCGAAGCTCCACTCGGTTGTGTATTTCTCGGCCCGCCAGGCACCGGCAAGTCAGCCATGGCCAAGGCAATCGGTGACGTGTTCAACGCCCCGATCCTACGACTCAACATGGGCGCCTGCATGAGGCCGCACGTCGGCGAGTCGGAACGCATCGTCAGGGAACTCATGGGCCGCATCGACATCATCGGTAAGGTGATCGTATGGCTCGACGAGTTCGAGAAGATGTTCGCTGCGGCGAGCACATCCGGCCACAGCGACAGCGGCCTGTTTCTCCGCATGTTCGGAGAGTTCCTCACCTGGATGGGTGAGCGCAACCAGACAGGATCGCAGTGCTTCCTGGCGGCGACCTGCAATGCCATCAAGAACTTGCAGAGCGCACTGACCAGAGCCGGCCGTTTCGACGTGACCTTCTACGTAGACTTGCCGAACTACGTCGAGCGTAAGGCCATAGCCAAGATCCACGTCGAGAAGCGCAAGAACATCGTAGTTGACGATCAGGGCTACGACGACATCGCTGGAAACTCACAGGGATACAGCGGTGCCGAGATCGAGCAGGCCATCAAGTCCGCCATGTTCACCGCGTTCAGGGATGGCGTGCGCAAGACCGAAACCAGGGACATCATCGAGCAGATCAAGAAGCTCAAACCGTCGTCGGAGCTGTACTCGGAAGAGCTTGCCGAGATGGAGGTGTGGCGGGACAGGACCGTCCCTGCTTCGGACGAGGATAGGATCGACGTGGACAACCAGGAAAGAGCCACAGTCGTCGCCGGGATGAACTGATGAAGTGTCTCTATTGCAAGCAGGAGCTTCAGGCGGACGGACTTGGTCAGTGTGTCTGCTGTGGGGCTCCTGCTATGGAGACGATCATCTACTACGAGGAAATCAGAAGGAGAATAGAAGACCAATGCAGACTCGCAAGGATCATTGCGATTACGACGTGGCTGAAAGCCGCGATCAACAAGTAGGCCGAGGTGTTGTGATGAAATTCAATCTGCTCAAGGAGGCAATCCGCGCTCAGTTCGAGCGCATGGCCCAGCACGCGCTTTATCTCACCGATGTCACCAAGGACGACCTGTGGGAGACGTATCTATCGTCGTTCCCGAACGGCTCGAACCCGATTTACCGCGAGCGCACGGAGCACGACTGCAACTGTTGCCGATCGTTCATCAAGGCATGCGGTAACGTCGTTACCGTAGTTGGCAACAAGATGACTTCCATCTGGGACGTGGAGGTCGATGAGCCAAACTACCAGGCCGTCGTGGACGGAATGGCGGCGTTGGTCAAATCGCGCCCGATACGCACTAGGTTCGTGCGCACAGAGAAGACGCTGGGCACGGACAAGAACCACAAGCTGGAGGAGAACGGCGACGTGAAGGTGTGGGAGCACTTTCACTTCGAGCTTCCACGGGTGTTCGTCGTTCCGTCAAGCACGATCGGCTCGTACCTGTCTGAGTCGACGGCCTTGGCGCAAGTGTTCGCGCGCAGCCTCGCCGAGATCCCGGCAGGGGTCGTAGAGACCGTATTGGAGCTGATAGATCAGAACAGCATCTATCGCGGCGAAGAGCACAGGTCTGCCCTTGAGACGTTCCTGGAACAGGTTCACAAGTTCAAGGGCCTGAAGACCGACGAAGAGCGCGACTGCTTCGTCTGGGGTGTGTCGGGGGTCATTGGACCTGTCGCTCGCATTCGCAACACGGCGATCGGCACGCTGCTGGTCGCTCTGTCGGAAGGCCAGGAGCTTGACAAGGCGGTTACCGCATTCGAGCGTATCGTGGCTCCGACGAACTACAAGCGCCCGAAGGCATTGGTTACGAAGACGATGATCAGGCGCGCTCAGCAGAAGGTTGAAGAGCTTGGCCTGACATCGGCCTTGCAGCGACGCCACGCAGTCATCGACGACATCACCATCAACAACGTGATCTTCGCAGACCGAACGGCGAAGAAAGCCATGAACGTCTTCGACGCAATGGCCAGTGAAGTGGGGGATGATCCCAAGAAGTATTCTAAGGTCGAGGAAGTACATATCGACGAGTTCGTCGGCAAGATACTTCCGAAGGCCAAGTCAATCGAGCTTCAGATGGAAAACCGCCACGAGGCCAACCTGATGAGCCTCATCGCGCCGGTCAACGACGATGTCGAGCGCCTCTTCAAATGGCACAACAACTTTTCGTGGGCCTACCACGGAGAGGTCGCCGACTCCGTGATGAAGGATCTGGTCAAGGCTCACGGCGGAAACGTCAGCGGCATCTTGCGTTTCAGCATCATGTGGAACGACAGGCCGGTAGGCGAAAATCAGAACGACTTCGATGCCCACTGCGAAGAGCCCAATGGAAACCACATCTGGTATCCAACCGCTGGGATCATACAGCCGTCATCGGGCATCCTTGACGTTGACATCATCATTCCAGGGGACAAGCCAGCTGTCGAGAACATCACCTGGGGCAACCAGAAGAAAATGAGGGAGGGGAAGTACAAGTTCTGGGTCAACAACTTCAACCATCAGGGTGGCTTGTCCGGCTTTACCGCAGAAATCGAATACGGTGGCGTGATCCATACGTTCGTGTATAATCGCGAGCTTCGACACAAGGAGAACGTCACCGTGGCGGAGTTGAATTACAGCAAGGCCAACGGGATCACGTTCATCAAGGCACTGCCGTCGACAACGGCAACGTTGGAGATCTGGGGCCTGAGCACCAACAGGTTTCATCGTGTCAGTGTAATCATGAAGTCGCCAAACCATTGGGACGGCAAGGAAACCGGAAACAGGCACTGGTTCTTCATTCTGGATGGATGCAAGAACCCGAAGAGCGCCAGGGGATACTTCAACGAGTTTCTCAGAAACGACCTGAACGAGCATCGCAAGGTGTTCGAGATACTCGGCTCGAAAATGCGAGCTGAGGTCTCTGACAACCAGCTCAGTGGGCTGGGCTTTTCGTCCACAAAGCGAAATTCGGTACTGTGCCGGGTGACGGGCAAAACGACCAGGGTCATCCGGATCAACTTCTGACAAGGAGGCGAAAATGATCTTCGAGATGGCAACGAGGATGAAGCTGCGGTTCGAGACGGAGAAAGGTGTCCTCTCAGCCGAGGACATCTGGGACCTGCCGCTGACCAGCGCGAACGGAGTGTCCCTGGATGGCATGGCCAGGCAGTACAACAGGAAGCTCAAGGAGGGTCGCGAGGAGAGCTTCGTCGAACGACCGAAGCCAGATCCGATGATGGCCGAAACCGAACTGCGCTTCGAGCTGATCAAGCGTGTCATCGAGGTCAGGCTCAACGAACGCGACCGCGCCAAGAAGGCCAAGGAACGCAAAGAGCGCAAGGAGAAGATCCTCGCCATCATGGCCGAGAAGCAGGACGAGTCACTCAAGAAGGCATCGATGTCGAAGCTCCAGAAGATGCTGGACGAGCTGGACGACTGAAAACGTTGGAAAGGAAAGCGATGTCACACAACACCAGGATCAAGACTGAACTAAGGGACCTGGGCTGCCTCCGCAAAGCAGCAAAGGAGCTGGGGTTCACCAAATTCCGCGAGAAGAGCGCGTGGGCGGGCTACGGTGGCGGGATGACCAGGAACAAGGCGGATCTCGTCATGAGCCACCCCTCGTCGAGATACGAGGTCGGCGTCGTCAAGCAAGCGGACGGGACGTACACCATCAATACCGACTTCTACGGCAACATCGGCAGCATCATCGGTGCTGACGCCAAAATCCTGATCCAGGAATGGACCAAGCAGACCGCAATCGAGGCGGCGCAATTCGACGGGTTCATGGTGGAGGAGCAGGTCGAGGAGCATACAGGCACGATCAGGTTGAAGTGTACTCATTTCTGACGGGAGGTTCGTGATGGATAAGGTAATGTGGATCGAGATCACCCGCGACGGCGAGGTCACCATCAAGATGGAAGGCTTCACGGGGACCGATTGCCTGGAGGCATCAAAGAACGTGGAGAAAGCCCTGGGCAAGGTCGACAAGAGGGAGGATACGCTGGAGATGTACCAGGAGGCCGAGAATGTTGGAACCCTTACGAACGGATGACCAGGCCCAAAAGGGAAATGGCGAGTTCACAATTGCCATCGCCAAGGACGGATCGGTCACGGTCGACTTCGTAACCGACCAGTCAATCAAGGTCCTGGAACGTTTCTGCGATGTGAAAGTTGAAAATTGCCTATGCGGGTGATAGCGAAAGGCGATCGATCTTCCGCGCGAAGACACGCCGGACATGTACGAGGAGGAGGTTACCGTTGACACGACGCTCAAGGTCTGAGCGGCACAGCATCGTCGACTTCGGCAAATGGGTCACCAAGCATCCGAACGGCGTAAGTCCGGTGATGACGCTGAACAACATGTGGCTCAATGCGAAGGACGATGAGGTCATACAGGTTGAGTTTGCCGACGGTCGCCGTCAACTCTTCGCGTTGGCCAACGTACAAGGATGCGTTGACCACGGCAGGCCGTCACACCGAGGCCCAATCGCCAGCAAGGAGATCAAGCGATGGCGCAAGATCACGATCACGTAGATACGTCGGCGCTGGAAGATGCCGACCGCGATGACAAGCTCGACGACAATCACTACTACAACTTCCTGCGCTCATTCCTCCAGTGGCTCAACACGACCAAGTTCAGACTCCCGATGGATGATTTCACGCAGCAGGAAGTGATCAAGCTGTTCATGCTGAAAACGCAACAGCGATGAAAGGGGCGACGATGAAAAGACCACTTTCGCGGGAAGAGGCGAGAAAATACGCCAAAGAAGACGCGATGGATGGGGAAAAGAGCTTCAAGCGACACGGGCTGTGGGTAGTCGGCCGCCAGGCGTCGTACACAATCATGCGCCATCTGCGTCTGTTTCAGACAGCAACCAGTACGAGTTCACAAGCAATTGCTACACATGGGGCGTTCAATTCGGGAACCATATCTACGCATTTCACCTTCCCTGGGCGTAGTCGGTTATGCGTGTATGTCTACAACAGGATCGTGAAATTTCTGCGACACTGGGACAGCGCTGATGCCCGCGCCAGGTTCACAAAGATGTGCGGGGAAATACAAATACAACCAATGCCAATAGATGCATATCTCAACGTAGATGATGTAAAGAAGTCGAAGTTTTATGGCTCTGCGCGCAAAAAGCCAAAACGCAGGAGAAGTAACAACAACTCGAACGGACATGTCGGTATTCACAGCACTGACAAGTCTTCACAAGAGCTTTCGCAGATCATCGAGAAAAACAATGGCGCGAAGACAGAATACGAAGCATTGACCATGGATGTCATACGTGATGGACGCATGGCAAGGATGGTCTGCGACTGCGGTGCCGATATCAGTATCGGTCCCAATGCCCCGCGCATTTTCGAGGGCCATCTGCGATCGTGCGGACATTGTCCAATCTGCGGTGGAACCTCGGTCAAGATCTATATATCCATAACAGTGACGAAAGAGTTGAAACTTCTGGAATGGCTCGATGGCACTTGGGGCTAAACGTACGCCAAGGGTGGACGGTGGGTCGTCACGGCAGCCAGCCTGTCGTGGCGATCTGCCTCCCCCTTTTTTACCCAAAACGGTTACGAAATTTCGCCAACTGATACACGAAAGGAGCCTATGTGGCGAAGGTGAAGCTAAGGCGACCTGTCGAACCAGGAGTCAAGATCATCGACAGGACAGGCAAAACACGCGGCTTCGGTGTTCCGCGCAAGAAGCTCGGATACAGAATGAAGCGGCACGTCTATGAGGCGGTCATGACAGAGGCGATCAATCAGGACAGGTACTTCCAAGACGTGCTCGACGAAATCATCGACAAGGGATGCGACGCCCTCAAGATCAAGACAGTGAAAGGAAAGAAGAAATGATCCCTCTCGGCCCAACGGACATCGAGGTCGGCCTCGATCAACGCGGCAATCAAGCGTTTACCATCCTCACGAACCCGAGGAAGGCATGGGCTGCCTTGCATCCTGGCCAAATGCCTCCTGCCGGCATGCGGTTCGACCCGCTCGCCATTGGGTTCACCCATGACCCGGAAGTGGCCATCTGGTTGGCCAACCTCGGCGATCTCAAGAGCGCCCTGACCAACATGGCCAACATCATCAACAAGAACTCTGCCGACCCAATGGCGGCGATTTCTCAGGTTCAGAACCTGATCGGCTGGGTCATGAACTTGGTGACGACATCTGAGTCTCAAGCAGCCCAGCTCGACGCCAAGGCCAATGCGGCAGTGGCAAGACTGAGACAGAAGGCTGGCCAGAAGCAGAAGTGACAAAAAACGAAAAAAATCTGTTGATTTCGATCTTTGGTGAAGCTACGCTGTTTCCACCCCTTGCGGTGAAGGGTACGCCCGAAAGGAGAAATCCGATGCAAGTCGGCCATACTGCGCTCGGAAGCCGCAGAGTGGTTTCGGCCACTGGGGTTTTCTCCACCCTTGGCGTAGGCAACCGGGTCATTGGCAATAGGGGAGGCCGGCTTCACCGAGCCGGCCACCCCGCTTCTATTTCCACGAAGAGAGCAACACCGAATGAGCAAACCCGTCAAGATTACTGGACTACGACTCGTAAAGAACGAGCGCCGTCCAAAGCCAGAGGAGCAAAGTAGCGATCTAATCTGGAATAAGCAGCAGCAGGCGTGGGTGAAGCCTCTACCACCTGCCCAGATAGATCGACCACGGCCCCAGAAAGGCCCGATCCCAACCGTAGTCCATGTCGACAAGATGGGCGACTGGTGGTACGTACGTTTCAGATACCACTCCAAGTTCATATTCCACCTCAAGAAAGAGATCCCCGGCGGACCTGATCACAGCACGGCCAGGCGCCTGTGGAACAACAATCTGAAGGCGTGGCTCGTCCATGACGACTGGACAAGGCACCTGTTCTTCCTGCTACACAAGTTCTTCAAGGACATTGTCATGACCAGAAGAGCAGGCCAGTCCCACAGGGTACAGCCGCCGATGAGCTTTTCCGAACACGAGCGCGCACTTGCCGAGGCCAATCCGGACCCAATCGAACTCGACCTGTTCGGAGGCGAGCGCGCCATCGATGCCAATGGTGAACCAGGAGAGGAGGACCCCAAGGCCATACCGAAAGATGTCAAGGACAAGATCACGTTCGTATGAAAGGAGACACGATGCCAGAAGGCATCTTTTGCACGCAGTACAAGCAATGCGAGGATGGCAAGGCCAAATGCCTTTACTACAGCGGCCTCGGCCTGTGCGCAAAGCCACATCGGTTGCGCTGTATCCAGTGGTTGGTCAACCACCAGGATCAAACGTCAATCGAGGAACTTCTGTCGCACTCCGAGTTCGCGCAGATACCGGTTGACCTGCGCGTTGGCAACAGGCTCGGCACTGGCGAAATCGAACTCAAGAAGGAGACGCTCGGCCACTTCGCCAAGAGCCTACTCACCAAGCTGCCTGGCGTCTACTCGTTCAGTCAGATCTTCGGCAGCTATCTCAAGTGCCGGCGCTGCTGGTATCTGGAGTACGTCAAGCGAGTCAAGACGTTGCTGACGCCACACTACTTCGCTGTCGGCTCGGCAGGGCATCTGGTGCTGGAGAAGTTCCTCACCGGGGTTCCGATCCAGGACGCCGTGAGGTTCACCGAGGAGTTCGCCGATGTTGAGACTGGCGGCAGCAACTACCACCACAGGCTTGCTGGCATCAGGGCCGTTTGCCGGGTATGGGCCGAACGCCACCCAGATCTCGTCGGCAAGGGTAGAACCGAGGTGTACCACAGGCACCCGCTCCTTCCGATGCGCGCCTTTGTCGATTTCGAGCACGACATCGACGACGGCGTAGAGATGTGGGAGCACAAGTTCGCGTCCAGCCTGGATTACATGCCGAAGTATCGTGCGCAGTCCATGTTCTACCACGGACTCGTCGAGAACGCTTGCCGAACGGTTGTCAATCTCATCAAGAAGCCCGACATGAGATCAAACAAGCCGAAGCGTGGCGAGTCGCTTGAAGCATACGAGGAGAGGGTTTACAACGTCGTCCTCAAGGACCCACGCAAGTGGTTTTCGGAGATTACCGTCGAACACTCGCAGAGCCAGATGGACGACTTCAATGAACAGGTGCTTCAAGTCATCGACGAGCTGGAAGGATGCCGCGAAAAGGGCTGGTTGCAGAACCTGTTCCCGAAGAACTACGGCGCCTGCAAGCAGATGAACATGGAGTGCAAGTTCATGCCACTATGCGAGTCCGGCAGGATCGACCCGACCGTGTACTACGTCGACTCAAAGCCATCGACCAGGGACAACAACGAAGCGGAGGCAGGCGACGCATGATATGCCCATTCAGACTGATCGGCAGGCCAATCGGCGATGTGGAATTCTCAAAGGAGCACCACGCCTGCCTTACCAAAGACTGCGCCTGGTGGATCGCATACAAAGATGGAGGCGGGACGTGTGCGATGAACGAGCTGGCGCTCCAGTTCAGCGACTTCAACGGCGACGACGATGACGAGGAGGGCTGCGACGATGAGACTTGAAATCTGGGGTGAGCGCTGGCTCCTCATGGGCCGCCCCAAGGTTGGGAAATCTACACTCGCAGCATCGTTCCCAAAGCCGTTGGCCATCAACCTCGACGGAGCGGGCAACAAGTACGTGTTCGGCGTTGACAGCATGATCAATGCCTATACGTACGAGGACTGCGTCAAAGCCATCGGCGAAGCGAAGAAACGCCAGGGGTGGGAGACGCTCATACTCGACCCTGTAGACAAGTTCGTCACGTTCCTGAACAGGTTCGTGGCAAAGACGTGCAAGAAAGAGACGATCGCCGACGTCGCGCACGGACGCGGATACGCCAAGCAAGTCGCCCTGTTCAAGCAGTACCTTGAGGACTTCTGGGCCATCGCGGAGTCCAGATCGGAAACGTGTGCGTCGATCATCATCGCTCACTCGAAGAAGGGAGAGTGCGGAGAAAGTCTCACGATCAGGGATCGGCTTCACAGCTACATCCAGGGAGGTGTCAACAACATCGTCTACTGCTACAAGCAGCGCGGGGAGGGAAACAATCTCAGCTTCCACGCTGATCTCTCTGGCAGTGAGAACGTAGAAGCGGGATGTCGAAATCCAGTATTGCAGGGCGCCGGATGCATACCGGCGAGCTTCAAGTCGGTCCTGGCGCTCTTCGGCCCCGACGGTGCAAGTATGGATAAAGCCTATGGCTGGCTTGTTCGGAAAGGGGGTGTAGATCAAGCAGGTTTCATATCCTGGTGCAACGACCAGGGGATGATCACGGACATCGAGAAGTACGAGTACATTAGGCTGGTGCGCGAGAACGCCGCCATGCTGGAGAACCTCAAGAAGAAAATGGCCGAAAGGAGCCAGTAGCCAATGACAAAGATCAAGCTGAACAGACCGATCGAGAAGCCGACGGAGAATGTTATTCTCCCCGGCAATACCTACCTGTTCGAGATCGAGCGGTTCGACGACGGACTCACCCGCAAGAAGGACAAGCAGCTGCTGAGGGGGTACTTCAGGGTCATCGACGAGGGCGAATACTTCGGCGTCAAGCTGCGGCACAGCTACAGCATCGAGGACGACGTCGGAAACCGCAAGTTCGCCGAGCTGTGGAAGGCCGTGATGGGCTCCGGGAGCCTGGAGACTCCGTTCGACGAGATCGATACGGACCAGCTCGTCGGCAAGAAGATCTACATCACCGTCGAGGTGAAGGAGGACACCAGGGTCGGCGAAGACGGCGTCGAACGCAAGTTCAGCTACAACGACATCCTCAACAGAAACGGCTATTCGCCGTACGAGGGCGGACGGCCGGCAACGCAGGCCCAGCAGACGGCAAGCACGCCGCCACCGAAGCAGGAGGAGAGCAACCAGGTGCAGGCCGCCGCTGCGGCAAAGACGGACGATTGGGACTGAGACGGAGACCAACAGCGATGCCGGTAGCTCAATGCGGTAGAGCAAGCGTGCGGGACACCATGCCCCACGTTCTGTGCGGGTTCGACTCCCGCCCGGCATTGCTTATTTTCGTATATCAAGCCGGGAGTCGGTTCATAACCATGTAGCAGTGCGACGTCCGACTCTCGGCTTGGCCGTTTTGGAGATGTGCGATGCCGAATGAGCTGACCGACAAGGACCATAAGCGGATCGCCAGGTTGATAGTAGAGCGTAAGGCTAACTTGCAGCAGCGATCTGGCGAGTTGTCGACCTGGCTGCTGGAGTACAAGGGCACGATCTACCGTATCACCTACAACGAGCTTCAGCGTGCGATCGTAACGGTGCTACCAATGGAGACGCCCGACCTTGCCAAAGCCCACAGAGACAATCCGTTTGCTGAGCTTCTGGAAATAAGAGGCGACCTACCACCAATGCCGAAGCCGAGACAACGCGGACGAGGGAGGCGAAAGAAAAAGTGAGATGGAAGCCTATCGTCGTTGGCATAGTTGATATAGGATACGAGGTGAGCGACACTGGCAAGGTTCGTATCAGTCCGCTGAAGGCGTTCGTCGACCAGCAGAACATCTTCAAGCCAGTGAAGTTCCACCTGTCGCGTGGATACCACAAGGTCAAGTTACCTCTTCCTGGCGGCGGTCATCGCTGGTTTTACGTCCACATTCTGGTGATGGGTGCATTCGGGCCACCGAAATCGTTCGATGGTGCGCTGGTCAACCACAAGGATGCCAACAAGCGCAACAATGACATATCCAATCTCGAATGGGCAACGCCAAGCGAGAACACGAAACATGCCTACGACGTCGGCGTTGCCAATGGAAAAAAAGGAAGCAAGCATCACAACTCGAAGCTGACCGAGGCAGATGTACTGGGCATACGAGCCGAACATAATGGTGGAGTGAGCCAAACATCACTTGCACGCCGCTATGGTGTCAGCCGCAAGCTGATCTGGAGCATTATCAACAGGAAAGCGTGGAGGCACGTATGAGCGAGAAGCGTAAGCGCAGGCGGTTCGTTGCCTGGTACGGCTCTGGCGAGAGCCTGTGGGTTGGGCCGCCATCGCGCGATGGCAAGGAATGGACGAAGAAGGAGAAGCTAGCCAGTGGTGTGGATCGCTGCATTGGTTGTGACTTGGACGACTACATCGAGTCTTGCGCATTCGAGGCACAGGCAGCGCTGTACGATCTCGGCTACGGGAAGTTGCCATTCGGGGTCGTTTACAACATGATCGTCGTAGCGCTCACAGAACGAATGCTGAAAAGGCAAGCACCGATGTTCGTTATGACTAGGTACACGCATAAAGAATTGGCCGAGGTCTTCGACCAAGGGTTCGAGGAGGGCATAAGGGCCGATCTTAATTTATTATACACACACGCCGACCAACGCAAGCTGAACCCATACAACAAGCTCAAGGACTATGAGCGCTACGTCGCTTGGCAACTCGGCTGGATCAAGGGATCGGAGACTCAGGAGTGATTATCCTCGTCGATACCAGGGAACAAGCACCATACCTATTCGGCCGGTGGGACAGCTATGTCGTCAAGGATGCGCTTCCAACTGGTGACTACTCGTTGCTCTACTGGCGCAATCAGGTGGCCGTCGAACGCAAGTCGCTACAGGACTTCTATCTATCGATCGGGCGCGGACGCAGCCGCTTTTTCAACACCCTCGAACGTATGTCTACGATGGTCTACAAAGCGCTTGTGATCGAGGCGAGAATGGCCAGCCTCGTAGATCCGAGCAGCAACAAGTTCACCAAGCTGCACGACTCACACGTCTGGGGCGCGTTACAACGCACAATGCTCGACCTGCACATACCGGTCATCATGTGCGAAGGCAGGTCGCTCGGTGAAGAGATGACATACAAATTTCTGCTCAGGGCCAACAAGCTGCTTACGAGCAGAAGCAACCTGACATTCCCCGCCTTTGCAAAGAACATGTGGGTCTCATGCTCACTGTGCTCAAAGAACCGCATCGATGCGATCAACGAGCGCCCTGACCTCGGTCTGCGAAACTGGCTTCGGGTAGCAGTAAAGAAGAACCCGGAGTCGCAAGTCGTACTCGGCCATCAGCTTGCGGTCTGTTACGACTGCCGGGCACGCATCAACAAGAAAGAAGCAGTGCTTCCCGACGGCTATGAGTGGGAGCGCTGATGTCGGGAGAGACCAGCTTCACGATCAGAATAAACAGCAGGCAGGGCAAGATACTGTCGATGGTCGAAGACGAGTACGGCCAGAGACGAACGGAAATCGTCAGACGCCTCATCGACACGCATCTTGAGCCAATCGCCGTGAGGCTCGGTCTTGAAGCAGAAAGCAAGACGATGGAGCGCTCGTCAATGGACATTCCGCCGAGCGTAAGAAGGTTGACGAAGTCGCAGTTCTCCGCATTGGTAGACATGTTTCTGAAAGGTTGGCGAACCGATGACCTAGCCAGTTTCTACAACGTCAGCAAGGGCGATCTGGACTTGATACTCATCGATAGGACACGCGCCGAAGTGTGCGAACTTCGTGCCAGACTTAGACGCATAGTGGGACGAGAGCAGAGAAAATGGCAGCACCGAGATGGCGAGATCTGAAGCGCCATATCATCAACACGCTTGGATTGATTGATCAGGACCTCCCGGCTGTGGTCATCGGAACGGCATTGTCGACGCACATTATGGGAGACCCAGTTTGGATGTATGTGTCTGGGCCGTCTGGCTCTGGCAAGACAGAGATACTTCGGCTTCTGCACGGACCATCGATCAAACAGTATACGGGGTTTACCGCACAAGCATTGGCCGGTGGCTATATCAAGAAGGACGAAGAGGGCAGGCGCATATCGACGTCGATGCTTGCCCAGCTGCACATGAAGACACTCGTGATACGCGATGCATCGCAGATGGTGTCGTTGCCGCCAGATCAGTTCAAGAAGGTCATGGGCATACTGCGTGATGCGTTCGACGGCTCTACCACGCAAGGCTATGGGACAGGGACCATCCATATCAAGTGCCACTTGTCGATCATTGCTGCGACGACGCAGGCAATCGAGATCACCATCGAACAGGTGGACAAGGCATTCGGCGAGCGGTTCACCACCATCAAACCGATCATGAGGAGCCGGGAAGAGCACCTTGAGCACGCGATCATGATGGCAGGGCGCAGCCATCACTGGCGTGAGGAGCTACGCAATCTGACCGCCGAATTCATACACGAAAACAAGCCGCCTGTCTGCCTCGACGACATCGAGTGCGATATTGGTGACTTGTGCCGGATGGCCAACTTCGCATCGGCAGCGAGGACCCCGGTCGTGCGCAACAAGTATAGGTACGACAGTATCGAGGCGCCGCCAGAGCTTGAGTATGGGGCGCGTCTTGCAAAACAGTTGCTCAAGCTGGGGAAGATCACTGCCTGGATGGGAGACAACCATCACAGGATAGTCAAACGAACGGCGCTGTCGTCGATACCTATCGTCAGGCAGAGGATACTGAAAGAAGTTTACGAGGGCAACTTCAGAAACGTGCCGCAGCTCGAAAAGGCCGTCAAGGTGTCCAAGCGCGTTGTAGCAATGGAGGCCGACAACCTGTATCACATTGGCTTGCTCGGCAGGTCGCAGACCAGAAGCGACAGCAAGGGGCGACCCAACTACATCTATACCTGCGATACCAAATGGCAAAGGGATCTTGGCATCATGTTCAGCGACAAGTGGATGGGTATGGACGATCGCGAAGCCGAAGAGGCCCAGCACGAGGAGGACAAGAAGATCAAGGAGAAAACAGGCCGCAAGACGGTTTACATACCAATGCCAGATGATTTTTTTCCAGGAGAAGAGTGATGGAAGAAGAGCGCAGCACTAGGTCGGTTGTGAAAAGTCAGATCGCGGTCGGGTGCCATCGGAGAAGCAATATCTACTTCGAGGGCACGTTTCGAGTGTTCAGCGCGATGGGGACTGTTAGTAGCGGCTACCATTGTCCATCATACGGACAGGTCACGATAGAGCCGCAGAGGCACGGACGACGCGTAACGTGGCGACTGGCAGACAACATTGGAAAAGAATGCCACGGCGGATACCCGATCAACGTGTGGGAGAGTGACAGCCCAGACTTTCAGCAATACTTCGTTTGCGACGAAGATGTGGACAGCATAGAGGTTGTCACAATGTCGGCATATCCATGTCGGGTACACGTACGTGCGGAAATATTCGACTCGAACATCGAGTCACTCACACGGGTGGTCGATCGTCTTGCATCGTCGGTCGTAAACATTGAAGGCAGACTCAGCAAGCTGGAAGGCAATGGTGCCGTTGCCGAGTCGATGTTCAACGGTGAACGCAATATCGAGAGAGGAGACTGATGAATGGGAAAGAGAGGGAAACGGAGAAAGCGACAGAGGAGAGAGAACCGTCGAGTCTCGAAGCAGCACTTGAGTGGGCTTGCAACACAGGGATGCTCAGCTCGTATACCGGAGTTTCCGGCGGTGAGCTTGTCTACGCAGTGCGCATCGTCGGAAGGTTCGGCGAGTTCTGGATCGGCCGCAGCAAGAAAGGGTATGCCGACGCTCTCCTTGAGGCACATGGCAAGTTCCTTAGTAAAGCTGGTGCTGGCTAAGGTTGCGCCGTACATTGCGGTAGCCGCTGCGGTAGTGATCGTGGCTGTGGTAATTGGGTGGGTGTGGTAGGAGGTGAAATAAGGTTTGGCAAACAGAAGGTGTCATGAATGCGGGGCTTGGGATACATCCAAACTTGATCAAGAATGCCTTTGCAGCAACTGCGGAAGTCACTCTATGATCTCGCTCGAAAGATACAAAAGCGATGACGGAAGGACCTGTAGGAAAATTTTGTCTACCAGTGAAAGAGAAATGACACGGGATCAAGTCGCTGGGGTGATAATGTCAGTCCGCAATATATCCTACGAAACAGCGTGCCTCCTGGCAGGAACTGACTATTCATACTACGTACAACCCGATGGAACGGAGCCGCCTGGGAGCCCAATGAGGCAAGTCTTCAGATATGTATGGGTATGCGGTGGCATGCTCAATGTAGTTCCGAGGGAAATAAGAAAAGGCCATTGCAGGAGGCATGCCCCGAGGCCAAGGTACTACAGGGGGGTCTATAAGGATGAAGGCGAAGCAATTTTTCCAGAAACGAAGGGCACAGATTGGTGTAAACATTCGATACCAATCGTAAGGGAGGATACACGATGAGACTCAAGCTCAGCGGAAAGTACAGCGACGGAACGCCCAAGGTGTTCGTGCAGCCGGAGAGCGGCAAGCAGACCGAGTGGCTGAAGAAGAACTTCTCCACGGAACGCAAGCTCAAGGCGCGACTGATCGGAGACGATGACACTGGCATCATGCTACAGCTCAAGATCGAGCAGTAGGGAGCGACGGGTCGTGGCCGGTTACAGGTGGACCTGTCACGACCCGAAGCTCACGGCAATGATCTTACGACGCCAGAAGGGAGAAAACAATGAGTACGACCACATCAGCATATCTGTTCTTCGGAGTCCAGCTCAGGCGCAGCATGCTGAAGGTCAATCGCAGGCGCAAGATGCCAAAGGTGTGTGAGAACTGCTACGCCGAATACGATACTGGAAAGTATTGCAAGGAATGTGCCGGCAGGTTGCTGACTGCGGACCCAGCTGACGATCGCGTGGCTGAGATCATCGACAACGACAGGTTTAGATGGTCCAGACGCACCAGGAACAAGATCCAAATCATCAACACGATCGATGACATCAGCTGGAACCAGGACGAGTACGACAAGCCGCACAAAGACATCTTTGGATACATGTTCTACAAGCCAACGATGATCGAGCTAGGAAGAGCAAACGAACCGATGAGTGTCGACAAACAAATAGCTAGCGCTGACGACAACGCGATGGAGCAGCTGGCTAACGCACTCAAAGAGATCGGCATCGATCCGCTGAGCCATGACGAATATTGCTGGTGGCTCGTCAACTACGTTGGATAGGGGGACCATGTACGACCCGTTGTTCAGCGGCATTATGAACGAAAAGCTCTCCGCAAAGGAGATAGAGCAACTCAAGGCAAGAATAAGAAACGAGATGGTCAAGCACTTTCTCGATTGCATGGTGGTCTTCATGCTGGCTGACTTCGCCGATAGCGGTGAACTGAAGAAAGCGAAGACAATGGCGTGGATCAATGCGTGGAGAACGCTGGCCAAGGATCAATCGAAAAAGATCGAAGAAAGTGAGGTGAAACTTGCAAACCAGCTTGGAGTTGACCTACCAGGAGTCTACGATGAGGCCATCGATTGGCTTCATGGGAAGTACACCGGACTCATCAACAGCAAGAAAAAAGACGCCAGTACCCTTTACTGGATACCCGGAGGAAGGTATGAGCCGCCAGAAGAACCGCCCAAAGACCAAGGGTGAAGACTGTCCACACTGCGGCTCGAAGAGGACGGTGAAAGATGCCACGGCGGCAACAGAAGTCACATTCACGCGCTGCAAAGAGTGTGGCGAGTTCTGGACAGCAGTCCTTGTTCGAGAAGACGACCGAGGGCGAAAGACCAGATGCGTCACACGGACGGCGTCGGAGCGGAAAAAGGAAAAGGAAAAGAGGCAGGCAGAGAGAGATGCGCGCAACCTGGTCGGGCAAAAGTATCTTTTTGACGTGTGAGACCACGATCGACGAGGAATGGGTCAAGGTCCACATCGGTGACGTGCCGAAAGACGGCCACGTCGATGGTACTGCCAGGTTCCGCGCAACCAAGAAGGCCGGCGGCTATGCGACCGGCGAGAACAAGACGACCGTTGAGATACGGTTCAAATGAGAAAGGACAGCAACTGATGGAAACCTGCAATATCGATTTGAGAATGCGCGCAGCAGCGCTGGAGAAGCACAACGCCACCTTACAGGCAACCTTGTTGAGTGTGTCAGAAGAAAAGCAATCGCTGGACGCAGAATTGCGCGTGCAGAACGGAGAGATCGAACGCCTGCGGGCAGAGCATCGTCGCGCGACCGATTGCGTCAAGGATCTCTCCCAGAAGATGATGCACGGCTATGTTTGCTGCGCCAAGTGCCGACGTCACCGCTGCTATGCGGAAGGTCGTATTACCGATAGCAAGTGGTACTGCGTCGACTGCTGCCCGCCCACCGTCAACGGGTATGAAGACAAGCTGGGGATCGTGAGGACCCAGCTAGCCAAGCTCACCAAGACGCACGATGCACTGATGAAGCAGTACAAGGAGCTGGTGGGCATCAAGGCCAGCGAGATACGCAAGACGATCGGCGAGGTGATCGAGAAGTACGGTGTGGGTCACATCATCGCCAAGATCGGTAGCGCGATCGATACGTTGACCGACGGCATGAGGGCAGCGATGCCAGAGTCGGCGCAGGAGAACGTGTCGCTCGACACACCCGACGAGTGCGAATGCTGCGGCCGTCCGATGGACGATGGCGAGGTGCGCATGTTCGTACGCAAGCCAGGCGACGCTGAGTTCATCGAAGTCGAGCCGAGCGGCGAATACGCGAACCTGGACGAGGACAACGTGATCATGTTCAGGAGGCGCAAGGATGGCTAAGGTTCCGATCAAGATGATCAGCAGCAAGCACATGAACCAGAGGGATCTCGATGTCGCCCAACGTCGCGCGGACATCGCTGGCGAACTCAAAAAAGGCGACACAATCGAGAACGCCTGCAAGCGCCTGAAAGGAGAACGCGTGGGCAGCAAGTTGACCTTTGCGGTAGAGAACCCGATGGCAAAGCCGAAGCGGCTGTATGCCGAGCGGCTGGAAGACAAGCTGGCAGCTGTGGCACACAGGCTCGACCATTGGGAAGTCATCGGCCGCACGCACGAGAACGAGAAGGTTCGCAAGGCCGTCACCAAGGTCTGCGCCAGTATTAGGGATGTGTTATGAGCAGACGAGTGACGGTTACGCTCGGCATCAATCTCAAGTTGACAAAAAAAATCACGTTCGACGTCGACGAGACACCGTATGTCGAGGAGAAATGGTATGGCGAAGACGTCAACTACAAGAAGCTGGAGGAAGACAGCCGCTTCAAAGCAATTGACCTTGTCATGAACAACAAGCGCGTGATGGCCAGGAAAGGCGTGTTCCTCCACGCAGCGATGAGCAACATCGGCCACTGGCGCATCGCCGAGTGCCAAGGCCCTTACTGGGTCGAAAGTAATCTTGGCATCGGGAAGAAGGTGTTCAATTTCTGATGAACAAGAAAAAAGTCAAGTCCACAGCCGACCGCATTGCGGAGTTTCTCCGTCGCGCCGGCTGCGTCAAGAAGGTCCATATCGGGGGTTCGCTTGGTCGTGGCGAGCCAGACCCGAACGATGTCGACCTGGCCGTGATCACCCAGGACGGCAAGTGCGCGGCCGAGCAACTACGCAATGCACCAGGGGTGACCAAGGTCCATGCCTGCGGGCCGAAGTATTGCTGCGTAGATGTGGACAGCATGAAGGTGGATGCCTGGTTCGGTCATCCAGACGAAGAAGGCGCACTCAAGCTGCACGTCGAAGGGCCTGCCAGCTTCTCCATCGCCATGCGCAAGGCTGCCAAGAAGTACGGCTACAGGCTGAGTCAACACGGGCTGGCCGACAAGGACACCGGCAAGATCGTCGAGAGCAAGTCGCTCAGGAGGATACTGAAACTCATCGGCATGGAGCAGTTCGTCAGCAAGGCCAGGAGACGCAAACGGTTCGGGAGGAAACAATGAGCGACACGATGTCACTCGAAGACAGAGATCGACTGTTCAAGTTGAAGTGCAGGAGCAAAAGCGGTGGCAGGCTCAGCAAGGAAGAGCATGCCTTCTGCATCAAGATGCAGAGGCAGTTCAAAGATGAGTATCGCGACATCGAGCGCGAGGTCTTCGTCGCAACGGCGCCGTTCGGGTCGTACGTAGGCAGCAAGGGGAGACGAGAATGAAAATACGCTGTCCGATCTGCGGGTTTTGCGCCGAGTTCGCCGAATGGCTCTGCCTGCTGTGGAACAAGGAGTACAGGGCCGAATACAAGGGGAGAATGCGATGCCGAAAAAAGAGCTGACGCAGGAAAAGGCGTGGCGCTGGAACGACAACGTCCGCTTCTTCTCGGCCATGATCCTCGTCCAGAAGATCAGTGAGTGGGGCTACCACGACTACCTGGTGCTTTGGTGTGGCCTGCCCTGCGCCGTGAACGACTGCGACGAGTTCGACGCTGAACTCATCTGGCAGGCCGACCTGGAGATGGAGAAAGGCGTCATCTACTGGGTAGGCTGCGCCGAGAGCTGGCATGAGCCCTGCTACTATACCGGCGAGTGCGACGGCCAGGTGGTCGTGCTGCAAGCTCGTCCGTGGTGGAAGATCCCGAGGAAAAAGCGACGCCAGCTCCTGGGCTGGCCGAAGGAGGCTGCATGACCGACCGCTACTATGCGCTCACCGTCGTGCTCGACCGCGACATCAGGGAGGACGACGCCCAGCCGATCGTCGAGGCCATCAAGACGATCAGGGGCGTCCTCGACGTCCAGCCACATGTCGCCGAGTTCGAGATCCACGCGACCAGACACCGGCTCTGGTACGAGATGCGCAAGCGGGTGCTCGATGCACTCGATAGGGGACACATCACGCCTGAGTTCGCAACGATGGATTAGGAGGTCATCATGGAAGCCGTCATCGTTCAACTCCAAGGCATCAAGGCGTACCTGTTCTTCATCATGCTGTTCACCGGCTGGACGGCGATGGTGGCCACGGTGGTGGCAATGACCGTCTACAAGAAATTGAAACGAATGGGGGTATAACCATGACCTACTACGTCAACTACCAACCGGTTCAGCATTGGCACTGTCCTGTGTGTATGCGCCCACATGCCATCGGCGTCGATAAGGGCTGTGTCCTCAAATGCGAATGCGGCTGCGAGTACAGGCACCCAGACGACATGCCCGACGAGAAGGGGGACTGACATGGAACGGCATATCCACTGTTTCGTCTGCGAGCATCCAATTCGGCTCGTTGACAAGCGAAACATGCCGCTGATGCTAAGGGAAGACGATGGGCCGCACACGGTATACTGCCCGCACTGCAAGATGCAGCACGACTGGGTGCCGCCAGACCATGGAGACAAATTCGTTGGCAGTTGGGTTGCGGTGGACGATGACGACGATGGCGAGGTGAACCAATTATGACGACCTGGCTCATCATGCTTATGGTACTGGCCTTCGTTATGATCGCGGCCTTGCATCACAGTATCGGAAGGCACAAACGGTACGAGGCTACCATGAAGACCACAGAGCGCAAGCTCGTCGTCGTGTGGATCAACAGCTTGAATGCTCGTCTACTGGCCTGCGAGACCAAGCTCGACCTCGATCCGTGTCGACTGGGGGCACGGAGCACGACGAGGGCTGCCGAGGCCCTGAAGATCGAAATCGAAAACCGGTCGCGATGCAGACGCGGCAACGACATCGAGCCCAACATCGTGATCCCGAGAGAGGAGATCAATCCGAAATGATGGAGCTAACCAAGGTCAGCCTTCCCTATCTTGGCTATGTGGCAACCTGGCGGGAAGTCGTCCACATTTTCGTCGGCGGGGATGAGGCCAGTCACCTGCCAAGGGACAACGCCACTGACACCCCGATGTTTCATAGACCAGGAGAGCATTCGGTTCCCTTTCCAGGCTGGGACCTCCTGGCCAAGGTCTACCATCGCCTGAATGACTTTGATGAGTTCATGGTAGGCAAGGTCGGTAGTTCCGAGTGGAGAGCAAGCTGCACGTACGGAGGGCCAGAGAGACATCTCCTGGGCACTGGCAGGACTCGTTGGCAGGCGATCAGAGACCTGTACCGCGAGATGAGTGAGTTCGTCAGGCAGCTTGAGAAAAATAGCGGTGAGTGATATGCCAAACATTCGTTGGGATCTCCTCATCGCCGGCATCGCCGTCTTCGCGTTGTCGATCTACAACATCGTCATGGCGCTCAGGAGGTTGAAGTGAAACCTTGGATGAAGATGATGATCAGGACCTTCCTCGACGAGAACTGGGAAGCATTCAAACAGCACTGCCGCAGCGGTGGCGACGAGAAGATGGCCGACGTGATCACGCGTGTATCCATCTCGACAGGACGATGGTTGAGCTGCTGATCTCTGGGCTGAGGATGGTCCAGGCCGCTTACGACGAGGGGAATTGGTGATTTCATGAACGAGCCAGTAGTCAAAACCAAGTGGGGACCGGATCTCCTCGACGAACTGTGGCAGGCCATCGACTGGATGATGGTGAACAAGAACGCCAGCAAGGAGGTCCAGCGGACCTGCTGGCGAGATCTCCAGGTACGTATGCGTGCCGCAGTCAATGCGTGGAAGCGTGTGAGGCATCGTCTTGACAATCTTGTTGGGCTACGCCCTGAAGACTCGGCAGCGATCGAAGAGGCCCTGAACATATTGGATGGGATCGACCGGACAGATCCGGGATCGGAAGGGATTGAATAATTGGTGAAGATTCTCAAGAAGATCAACTATCTCTGCCTGGGCTTCCTGATCTATGTAGCCATTCGCGTAGCTTGCGCTATCTGGCCACAGTCTCCGGGTGGGGCAATGTGCTTCATCTTGTTCTGCGTTTCCTGGTTTGTCGTTGGGCTGAATGCCCACGCGTTCGCCAAGGGAGATGATGAGGCATGAGCACCTTCTGGCGAGGCCTCCCCCACGGCGTCCTCTCAACCGAGGAGATCTCCAAGAGAGACTGCGGCCACCCCGACCGCGAGCCGGGTAGCTCCAAGTGCCCCAGGTGGCGCGAGGAGGGGATGTGCTGCGTATCCTGCACCTGGTTCCTCCCCTGGGACCAGGTCAAGGCGATGCGGGAATCCCGCCTGGCCAAGCTGAGCTCCTTCGAGAGGTGTCAGAGAAAGCTCAAGTACACGTTGACGAAGCTCCAGGACGAGAGGTTCAGGAATATTGGAGGTGATGATGGGCAGTCCGAAGGTGATTAACCCCAAGGCCAAGGTTCCAAGCAAGTCAACAGGCAAAGAGGACGCTATTTTTGTGCTGAAGTTTGGTGGATGCGCTTTGGGCGCGGCTATTGCTTTGTCTGCCTTGCTCGGGGCTTCTGTATGGGTATTTCGGATGATTTCAGGGATCTGACCGACTGGAGGTGAGGCGGAATGACTGTAACTGAGTTGCTCGAAAAGCTGGCCGATGCCCAGCACGAGATCTGGTCGGCGTGGATGAAGTGGCAGGCTGAGTGCTCGTATGACACCGGCACCTGCTGGACCATTCCCCGGGAAAAGCGAAGGCGATGGGAGCGACAGATGAACACCCCCTACGCCGAGCTATCCGAGGAGGAGAAGGAGAGCGACCGCAAGGTCGTGCGCGAATTTCTGGGGTTTCTGCTGGACGGGTACGCCCGCATCGCTACCCTTGAGCGCGAGCTTGAGGAGGCGCTTCATGCAAGGGACCAACTCGAAGACATTTGCTACGGGCTCAAAAAGGGGACTATTCCCACCCTTGAGCGCGAGCTTGCGCAGCGGCAAGAGGAATTGAGCGCGCTGCACGAGGATTGGCAAGCCCAAATAGAGCGCGCCGAGGCGGCAGAGGCGAAGCTGGAGAGGGCGCTTGTCTACCTTGCGTCTATGTCCGCATCTCCACCATGCGCGACCTCTTGCAAAATGTCCAGCGCTCCCCGGGAGCGTTGGCGCAGCTACCTCGAACAGGAGGCCGACGATGAGCAAACGAAAAAAGAAGAAGGATGAGTTTCCAATTTCATTCGAGACTTTCAAGTATCCTGGCGAATGGGCCTTGCACGCCCTAAAACAAAGCGAACCCAATTGCTTCAACGGCATAGTCAGCGTCCGCAAGTTCAGGATCACCGTCGAAAGGATCGACGAGCCAGACGAGGTAATACGCGAGCGGTTACAGAAGCTGTGGGACAAGAGCAACAACAGTCACGACTGGGGGCCGTTGAGGGCAGTTGCAAAGGAATTTGGCCTGAAGCTCAGTCACTGACATAAAGGAGCCATCACCGATGGAGGAAACTAAGAGTGGGATCATCCTCGCAAAGGCAGAGGACATACAACCCAAGATCAGTCACCCAGATGCAGTTCCCGTGGACGTCCAGGCCGTCATGCGCATACTCAACGAAGGCAAGCGCCAGACCATGGAGCTGATTGCGGCGCAGCTGCGCAAGATCCTGATGATCGCCGATGCCAGGCCGACGAACGACAAAGGACGTCGCGGCAGGCGCAAGAAGTTCCAGATGCAAGCGCTTCATAGCAAAGCGATCGGTGAGGTCCGCAAGCTGGCGCGAGCCCTTGAAGAGTCCATCCGTGGCATGCCGCCATTGGAAATGCCGCTGGTGAAGAAGGAGGTCGAACATGCCCAAGGTGACACCGGCCGAGATGGAAAGGTTGTTCCGCTCCGACGATGAGTTCCGACCATTCGTCACGCCGGAAGGGACGATGCTTCCGCCAGGCCAACGTGTTACGCTCGACATCTGGTTGCCAGGCGAAAAGGCGAACGGAACGATCTGCGAGGACCAGGGCATGCTGTTCTTCAGAACCACCCTGGTCAATCCGCAGGGTATCATCATGATCGATAGAGACAGCGGGCAGCCCTACTTCTACATGAAGGCCGCGTTGCCACCGGCCGGAGTAATCGGTTCGTAAAGGAGAAGCGCAGTATGGAAAACGACTATGGGCATTGGAAGTTCGAGGCGGAGGTATTGCTCCGCTACCTGTCATCAGACGATGGCAACGATTTTGCCAGGCTGCATGACGCTCACATGTCGATGGCAAAACGCATCGTGGCCATGGCCGAGCGCATCTGGCATCTGGAGTCGTACGTGCAGATGCTCGAAATGCCGACGCTGTCATGTGAGCTGGACAGTAACGGTATCTACGCAGCCACACTGGAGGGCTGCGGTGCCACGTATGCGGTCGGAGACGAGTATTGTGATGCCCTGCGCAATCTGCATGAGAAGCTGATCGGGCTGAAGGGCAGGAACGATGGGTAAGCACTGGAAGTACCTGAGCTACGTGATACGCCACAAGTGGTACGTGTTCATCGAGTGCATTAAGCTAGGGCTCTGGTGGCGTGGGCTGGTCCACGACCTCAGCAAGTTCCTGCCCAGCGAGTGGTTCGCCTACGCGAATTACTTCTATGGCGACGTGGACGGCGCAGCGTTCGATATCGCTTGGCTGCGACATCAACACCGCAATCCGCACCACTGGCAATACTGGTTGCTTCGCGAAGACTCTGGTACGGTCAAGGCACTAGAGATGCCGTATATCTACGCCTTCGAGATGGTTGCCGACTGGCGAGGCGCAGGCATGGCTCAAGGTAAGCCAGACACGCTCGCCTGGTACGAGGCCAACAGGGGAAAGATGCACCTGCATAAGGCCACAAGGGTGCTGGTCGAGGACCTGTTAGGGAGGAACCCGTTTTGACTTTCCTGGAAATCGTTCTGGCAATCATTGTTGGCTCGATCATCGTTTGTCTTCTTCCGTTCATCATGTTTGGCATATTCGCCAGCCTGATGTTTGGGCTTGCCTGCATTTTAGAATTACTCGGCAAGAAACCAAAGCCGATACTGGCGGAGGACGATGATGAGTGACACGACAATGGACCTCTCCAAGCTGCCAGTCTACCTGGACCCCGAAGACGCAGACGGCTATGTTTACATAGCCGACTATGTCGCCTGGTGCAACTGGACCAAGAACCATGTCGCAGGCAGACATGGCGACAAGTTCGGCGGACCGCCGAAGCAGTATCCATGCTGGGGACACGTCGAGCTGTCAGAATACCAGTGCGGCTGCGATGCGTACGACTATAGCTTTGTCTACGAGAAGCCAATCGGTGACCAATGAGGTTAATCGTTCAGGTCGTATGCCTACCGATATTGCTGGCACTTTGCATTGCGACATGGCTTGCAAGCGAAGTGGACTGGTACGACGCCGAGTATCGGCTGGAAACGCTCACGTTGGACTTCGAGATGTGGCTGAGGTAAGATATGGAAACACCCGCGTCTCAGTAGCTTGTCGCACAAAGCAACCGGGAGTCATCACTCTCATCGAGGCGCGGGTGTCGCCAGAAAGGAGACCGTAGACATGATGACACACGAGTACGAGAGCCGGTTCGATCACCACCATGAGAAGCCGCCCAGAAACGATGGCATCTTCGCCTTCGTCGCCATCGCAATCGTAGGCATACTTGGCTACCTGATCTACATGGCTGGGATGGTGGTAAAGTGAGCACCTACGAGAACCCGAAAGTCAGACTCGATGAACCGACCAAGCCGATGGAAGGCAATATGACCTGTGACGACTGCAACAAGTTTGCCGGCGCCTGCATCCAGCTCGCCATGCAGCTGGGTGAACTCAAGCTCCAGCTCGTGCGCGACCGCAACCACTTTAAAGCCGAGATCCAGGAGCATGCAAGACGTGAAACAAACGCCCAACGCCTACATGCAGAACGATACCATTCCGGCCAGTGCAAGGCTTACGCTCATGTTGTCGAGCACATGGACAAGCTGATCGAAATGGCAGGGGCCGAGGGGCTCGATGTCGAACGACCACCGAAGGGCAAGCTCATGAACGTGGCCACGGCCTCGACCATCTGCGAGTTGGCCATTTTGGACCACCTCGAAGGTGATGATGAGCTGGCACTGCGCTCATTGCTATGGTGGGTCCACGACAAGCGGAAGGCCGGTGTCAAATGAGCAGGCGACCGAGGAAGCGCAAGCGACACGCCATGAAGTACGAGGAGCCGTTCCGAATGGTGAGAAGCGAGACGCTGGTTGCTCAAACAAGGCGAGTTGACTGAGTTGCACTTGAGCAGTGATGCGAACCCAACGTAGTATGCATAACGTAAGGCATTGGGTTTCTTGCGACAGAGATCACATAGCCATGCACGGTCTCGAAAAAAAGTGTAACGAAAGTGAGAAACGGCGAAATTTCGCCTTGAGGTCAACTTCTTTTTTCATGGAAAGTGTAGCGTGCCGCTACGTTTTTGCCTAAAAACCATGCACGCCGCTCCAGAAGCCATTCGGGGGTTAGGTACAAAGCTGCACGCATATCAACCATTACCCCTGCGGCGAAATGACCATTTAATTCCCGGAAAATCAAGCGATAGGTGTCTTGAAACCGTGCAATGCCACCAAAGCTAGCTAGCACGGTGCGCTAGGACCTGATTTCATTTTTTCAAAACCATGCACGCAGCGGCAGAAGCTAGATATATAATTATCTCTCTCTCTATTCCTGACGAATACAGGAGTGCATGGGGTTAGGGGTGACAAAAGTTATAACGAAGACTTCATAACCTCAAGGCCAAACACAGGTTCCAGGTGGCAAACCTCGGCCTCAGAGATATATATCACCCTCAAATCGTGAAAATAAATGCCTTAAAGCTGGCACGCAATTGCAGCGGCGGCGTGCAGCTTTGTACCAAAGCGGAACTTGTCTGCTGGAGCTGATTTGAACTTTTTTTGTCATAATGCCACGGGTTTGGACACTTTTCCGTTATCCAAAAGTTACTATTTTGCCATTCGGCCATACGCTGCTTGCATAGAGACTCTTGCCGAGCTATTCTATACACGCTGAAAGGAGGGTGGAGACGCAGTATGGGAAAGCACGCCTACCGAAACCCAGCGAGATGCGACGTCTGTCAAAAGGTGCTCAAAAGCCCTCATGGAGCGCGAATGCACATCTCATTAGCGCACCCAGGGGTGAACACAACCAGCTATACCAAGCTGCGCAGAGTGCCATGGGACAAGGACGAAGCGCCGCGTCGGTGGGACGAAATCGAAGACGAGCTGAGAACCAAGGTCTACTACGGAGACCATGAAGACAACGATGGAGGTTCCGAGACGATGGCGAAGGAAACGGACGACAAGGTCGCCGAGGCCATCAAGGGGCTACAAGACAGCCTGAGCACTGCGCTCAAGCCGTTCCATGGCGTTCAGCAACCGGTGCAGCAGCCAGTGCAGCCTGCTCAACCGCAGCCGCATGGGTTGACCGAGGAGACCGGTCGGAAGATCTGTCACGGGCTGGAGTGTTTCAACAAAACCGGCGAGATGTTCAAGGCCGCAGCGGAGAACATCGCCAAGGGCATGAGCGCCCAGAAGGCAGCGGCCCAGATGCAGACGAACCAGGCGCCGGCCGATGCAACGCCCCGTGATGCGACTCCGAGGCCAAACTACAACCATGCCCACGCGTCATTGCATACGCAAGGCGATGTCGAGAAGGTCGAGCAGGCCATCGACAGCTTCGTCAGGTGCAAGGACGGAATATGTCGGCGTACGCTGGCTCGCAAGGTGCTATACCATTTCGACACACTCTTTCCCGGCATGACGATCAGGTCGGAGAAGGAGACCGAGGTCGAGGCCGTCGAGCGCATCGTGGCAGAACGACTCAAGGAAGGCATGGCAGAGAACGAGAAGGAGGCCGACGCGGAGCCGCAGGAGCCAGAGCCCCCAGCAGCAGAGCCGGAGAAGAAAGCCGAGACGAAGAAGCCAGCGAAGGACGATGAGGAGGTAGCGACGGACGAAGCGGACGACGATGCCGCCGAGGAGGATGTCGATGACGAAGAAGAAACTGACGACGATGTCGTCGACGACGACTGGCTGTTCTGAGGTGTCTATGGCAGTTGATAGAGAAATCATCGATGCGCTGGAGGAAGAGGCCATCAGGCGGGCTGAGGATGCAAGGCCGAAACGCAGCAGCGGTGTCGTCAGGGGTGTAATCTCAGACGCCCTCGATGCCGCCACGAAGGGTAACCCGGCACCAGATACCAAGCCTGCGCCTGCACAGCCGCAGCAATCCATGGTGACGACACCTGTGCCGCAGGCAGAGCAAGACAATGATGACGACGACTACGGTGATGACGAGTCGGTCTCGCTCTACTCGAACGTGGACGGCTTCAACCAGGCGCCGCAGTTGCCGGCACAGCGTACGACGCCAGCACTGTCAGGCTCGATCGAAGACCGTGTGGCCTACCTTGAAGAACAGAACCGCATGCTCATGGCTCAGATCGAGCAGCTGCCGACGATGTTGAAAAACGCCGTCGGTCAGCTTGGGGCAGCTGGCAACAACGGTGGCGGCCAAGCGCCTGGCGGTGGTTTGACCGGCATGCTGGGTAACGTCGGAGCTTTGGCGGCCATGGGCAAGCAACTGGGTCTGTTCGGCGGCGAAGAAAAGCCGAAGGAGAGCACCCAGTTTCTCAGCCAGATGGCCGAGTTTCTCAACATCCAGAATGCCATGGAGAGCCTCCAGATGAAGAAGCTGAACAACACAACCGTCTGGCTGGCTCGCATGTTCCGCTCGTTCGGAAAAGAGGCGCTCGCCAAGTTCGCTGAGGAGACCGAGCACGATGCTGCGACGCAGAAGCATCAGTTCGATGGATACCTGATACCGCCTGGCGACAAGTCTGGCGGCGACCGTTCGGCGGTTACCAAAGACGAGGAGGACGACGACTGATGAGATTTTTACCCAACTGGCGGTGCAATCGTCGCGGTGGCGTCGAGGCAGTGGCACTCGGCCTCAGCCTGCTGGCGTCCGTACTCATCTTCGGCAAAGCTCGCAAGGCATCGCCGTCTCGCCAGCTTTCCGTACTACGCATGCGTATCGTTCAGACGGCCAAGGACGTCGAGGCCATCAACGTGGCGCTTCTGATGGACAAGGACAGGACGGTCGAACAACGCAAAAAGGACCAGACTCTATATATAGAGTCAAAAAATCGTGTTCTGAAGGCCACGAGGATTTACAATAAGATGCGGGGCGACTATGCCAAGCTCAAGAAGTTTGCCCGATCTGACAGAGAGCAGGTGGTGGCGCTTCTTGTGGCAACAGCCAGGGCCTTCACGTCGGAAAGGAGGAGCGGCAATGAGTAAGACGCTCGAAAGCCTGCTTCCTTTCCTGAAGATCTTCGTCAAGCAGTTCCAGACCTACCTTGAGCAACAGGCGGCCATCAACAATCTGCCGCCGCCAGAACCGCTACCGGAGACGTGGGAAGGTCTGCTCTCGGAGCCGTCGATACCCGACAATGGCGGTGACGACACGGGATAGGGGCGCACGCTTTGCCGGAGCACGACAAAATATGCGCACGTTACACAAGGACGATCGACTTGTCGATCGTCTTCGTGCTTCCTATCATTGATATTGGGAGGTCGTACTGATGATAGTTCCGCTCATCGCCCTTGGTGTTCCAGCTATTATCGGCCTCATCGACATCAAGAAGCGATCGGAAGAAGAGGCGCTTGAGCGTCAAGCTGCATCCGGACGTAACCTCCTTCTGATCATAGCAATCATCCTTGCGGCAATTATTCTGAGAGACAAGGGGTAGCTGCCATGATCGAACTGATAGGCGTGGTCGTCGTAGGCGGAATGATGCTGAAAGGGTTTCTTGCCGTTGCAAGAGGCGTGTTCGACGCCATAAAGAGAGAGCGAGAACAGCCGGAGAGGGTTGAACGACAACGGTCGATGGTTATCCTAGCAGCGCTTGCGATTGTGATGTATTTCTTGACCAGAAGGAAGTAGCATGGCGCAAGAGAGCATCATCAGGCAGGACCCCATCGTCAAGACGTTTCGTATCATCGGTGATACCGGAAAGCTACTGTGGGGCAGTGTCTTTGGTCCAGATGAAAATGGCGGCAGCGGATTTCGCAACATCGTCATCATCGGCATTGCAGTTGCAGCCGTGTACTGGATTGGGAAAAAGTTCTTATGAACATAATCATCAAAGACGTTGCTACTAAGGTCGGGCTTGTCATCGCCACGTACCTCGGCGCTGGCTTTCTTGCTGGTGCTGGGGTAACCGTGCTCATAGGCCGATCGATCTTGAACAAGAAAGAAGCCGAAGCACAGGCGAAGTTTCGTGCATTCGTCTGGCTTGCATCGGCCGCGATTGTCGCAGCGTATTTGCTGGGAAAGCGTAGTTAGGATGAGCGTTGACTTCCAAAAGTACACATACCGAGAGGCCGGCAAGGAGCTTGCGACCATCGAGCAGCACCTGCGTGCGTTCGGGCCGAATAGCCGTGATTTCTGTCTTGAGTGCATCGCAAAGCATACCATGCACCTCAGCAAGCTCGCCTCCGAGGGCAAGGGTTTCTTCCCAAACGATGTCGATTGGTGGACGAAACTCGAAGACTGGACGGACAAGATCCTCGACGAAGGAGAAGCCGGCGAAGTGAACCACGAGAAGACCCAGGCATGGGCAGAGGAGGCAAGGCTCTTGCGAAAGGAGCTTCAGTCCAAGTACATGGGCAACATGGGTCGGTGCGAGTGCGTGACCGGATTGGAGCCATGTTGCCATGGCGGTTGAGGAGCAGCCACTTGCGCAACCGGATCAACCTACGTTCGATCGCTTCTCAATACTCCACTTTCTGTCTGGGCTGGTTCTCGCTGCCTACTTACCATTGGGAACGATTGTCCTTCTATCGGTTGTCTACGAACTCGTCGAAGACAGGATCAAAGACCAGTTCCCCGAGTCGTTCCCAGAGCCATCCCACGATCGTAAACGCAACGCTCTGGGCGATGTTGCCTCCGTCACCGTTGGAGCCCTGGTATCGAAGGAACTTCTATGAGTCAATGTGACAAGCAGTTCGTGAACGATGGCATTGGAACGTATCCGTACGAAGGTCTCGGAAAGTCGATATGGACCAGGGCCGCTGGCTGGAAACCGAAGAAGAAACTCGTATGGGGACGAGTGGCCAAGCAACTCGAACAGCAACGCGAACAGCAGCGCAAGGTCGAAGAAGCAGCGGCTGCGGCAGAGCGGATCGAGCAAGAGGCCAAAGTGGCGGCATTGACCCCAGATGCACAAAAGCTGTATCACATTGCCCGCAACATCAGCGGCGGTGACGCGGAGGTCGAGTCTGCGATCATGACCGGCTGTCGTTTCGCCAGAGATCTCAGCGCCATGCAGATTTGCGCCCCACTGCAAAAGAAAAAGGTTGAAGCCAGCAGGGCGGAATACTCGCCAGCAGCGCAGTCGGCGTACGAAGCGGCAGCGTTCAGGGCAGGCATTGTCACTGCTCAGCAGGAACGGGAGACGGCCCAGGAAAAGGCACTCGCTCCACTCAGGCCGCTGGTGGGACCATTCGTAATTCCTGGCCGAGAGCTTCCCGAATGGAAGTCGGACCTGCAAGAGATCGTCACTCCGCGCATGTACGAGCTGGCGGGCCTGGGTCAAAGTACGAGCGGCGGCATACTAATGCCGATCGTATCGTTTGCTGGCATCGTCTCCGCCATCTCCGAACCATTCGTTTTCTTCACGACCATGGTCGTCGTGTTCTCTCTTCTGAGCATGTTCAAGGCAGCGAAGCCCGGACAATCCGAGGTAGAGCATCAGGTCGAAACCGCAAAAGCATCGTTGCTGTTGACGACGTTTTCGACGATACTGTTCATAGCCGGAAGGTTCAGCAGGCCGCGCGTCATACAACAGATCGTCAGGAAATCGGAGGAACTATAGTGGCTTCTGAGCTTGCAAGGAGCAAGGTCAAAAAGCTGGTTCTCGAACGCTCGGACAGCATGAGGATTTCAGCAGGAGCTGTCGCCGATACAGTCAAGATCACCGCTTTCATCCTTCGCCGCATTGGGTTTCAGGCTGCAAGTCGTGCTCGCGGCTTCGGGCGCAGGACAATCCTTGAGGAAGACATCCGAGGCGCATTGCCGGCTGTCTGCGCATTGTCGCAGGAAGAGATCGACAAAGCGCTTGGGAAGGAGTAACGCATGGCAGTAGTTGATCGCGATCCTTTCCGAAAGCCGGACAGAGAAGATCGCAGAAGGATGGCGCGGTCCTTCAAAAGTCGCCTGAAAGAGTGCGTCGAGAAGTGTCCCGACGCCAAGGATGAGGAGCTGAAGGCATCGGTGAGCGCCGAGGACTATCTCATGGCGACATACAAAGATTGCGGTGACGAATGCGCGAGGGATGCAGCGCAGTCGGTGCTCGACGAGGAGCTTAAAGCCGCCGGTGAAGATAAGAAAACGCTCGGAGAAGAACCGGGCATCATCGATAGCGTGCAACGTGCATTTCTCAATGCCATTGGCCTTCGTCGCAAGGAAGACATCCCAAGGCCGCGCGAGCCGTTCGAGCCCGAGACCCGTGCATCACTCGCGGCAAAAGAGGCGTCTGAACTCATGGATGATCTCAAGATGCTGGCCGAAAAGCGACGTGATGCAGAGCGCAGACTCCTCGGCGAGCTTGTCGATCTTGAGCTGAAGAAGCATCCAGGCATGGGCCTCTCGGATGCCGAGAAGGAGCTTTTGAAGACCCTCGGCGCCAAACACGGCCCCATGGTGCCAGAGATCAGCAAGGCGGTCGATGAAGAACTTGCGAGGATTTCCGTGAGGGAGCCTATCGCGACAGCAGAGAAGATGGCAGCCGCAGAACCGATCGACGCTGCTGCCGTCAAAGCATTCAGGCCGGTGATCGATACGATCAAGGACAAGGTTCTGCAACAGGTTCAGGCTGAACGCGTCAGGGAGACGGCTGGTCCTGGCGATGAGGCGAAGGAAATAGCCATCGGTATCAGGCCGATAAAATCTGACGTCAGGTCCGACGATCAGGCCCTGATCGACAAACGTGTCGACATGATCAAAGAAAGGCTCGCGAAGTTTCCCGATGTCGATGCACGGGACTTCGGCATCCTGCCATTCTCATGGAAGGACATGCTCGCCGACGCGGTCGCCAACGGCATAGTCGAATGGCCGGACAGGGGCAGGGTTCCCGTGAGGAGGTACAGGTAATGGCTGAGCTATCTACCGACCTCATGGCCAAGATCAACGGGCAGTTCATCCTGCTTCCGATAGACAGAGCCATGATCAAGCGTCTGCCTTTCAGGAAGCCGGAAAACGTGTCTGCCGAAATAGTAAGGGCGATCGCAGACGAAGTCCAAAAGCATGTGCTATGGTTCGTATCCTGGTGGAAGAGCAACAAACACAGCCCGTTGTTCGACATAGAGGACGAGCAGCTTCTGACCAACATCGTCACGAAATGGACAGACGCGGTGGCGAACAAGATAGTAATGCAGTACGTTACAGAGAACTGGGACGAGTTCAGAAAACCGTTTCAGCGGCAATGAGCGATCTTGGTTCTCAATGGCAAAGACACGAGCAGAGAAAGCTCTCGAAAGCATAGGGGAACTTGACTACCTCAGAGAATTTCTCACTGAGGACGAGATAGCTCGCGTATTCGAGTTGAAGGAAATCTATGCGACCAGGTTTACAGAGGAACAAAGGAACCTGTTCGACACGCTGCGTATTGCGAACTGGTTGTTCCTCGCAACCAGCTTTCTCAGCGACTTCGAGTCCAACTTCTTCGTCGACACCGAGGAGGAAGACATAGACTTCAAGATGGAGAACCTCGTGCAGGGAGCTACCACCGACATCTGGATCGAGGCGAGGGCACTCGTTGGAGGAAAGATACCGGATCTGTCCGAGGAGGAAGCGCTGGAAAGGCTGAGAGAGTCATTGAGAACGAAAATGGAAAGAGACATCGAGCAGCTCAAGGGTGAAGACTTCTTCGTCCGCCCACCATTCGGCTTTCCTGGCGAGGACGTTGACATCGACGTTCTCGACGCCATCGACGAGTTTATCGGCGATGCCGCTGCTGCCGATGAGATACGTTCCGTCATCAACGAGATCAGACGCGAGCGCGAGTTTGCGCCTCAACCTGGTGCATTCGAGCGCGAAGAGCATGTGGCAAGACTGGAAGAACGCAAACGCAAATTGGAAAGTCTCATTGCTGGCGAGTATGGCAAGGAAGGACTGCTCGAAATCATGGCCCACAAGGGCTTGACCCCCGAGGAGCTAGAGCGCACACCGGAGGAGTTCCTATTTGAGGAGCGGCCTGTCGTTGAGCCCGACATCTACGTCACAACGAAAGGCAAACGCCGCAAGTTCGAGGACCTGACACCCGAAATGCAAGAAGCCGTGCTGGCCAAACGTCGCGACCAGGCAGCTGCGCATGCCGCTTCGCTTGAACGCTTCGAGGAGGAACTTCCAGAGGACATTGCCAGGCTGGAAGAAGCCGAGGAAATGCTCGCCGATGCGATGACTGGCGACTTCGACCCGGACGAACAGGAGCGCCTCCTTGCCCAAGCCAACGAGATCCTCAAGGAGACAGGCGTCATCGAGGACGAGAAGGAAGTCCCCATCAGCCCCGAGGAGATCGAGCGCATGGAGGAAGAGCGCGGCGAGGCGTTCGAGCGAACCAATGGAGGCTTGTTCTGATGGCAAAGAAGCCCAAGGCGAAGAAGGCTGCCAAGGAAGTCCAGCAGGAAGTCGACGTCTGCGATCAGGCTGTTTTCAACCTGTGGAACCTGGTCCGCAAGTTCATCAGCCTTGGCGATCAGAACGACCAGCTCTTTGCCGAGGAGCAAGACGCAAAGCACGAGTGCGAGGTCCATGGCAAAGGCACCGCATGCATCAAGTGGGAGCGCGCTCGCAAGCGCCGCAAGCAATTGAGAGAGTCCGTATCCGGCATGGCGCTCGACATCGAGTCGAGGGCCGCTGACGTTATAGACTTCTGCGGGTTTCCGAGAAAAACTGCCGATGTCGTGGCCCGTCGCGAGGCAGTTAAAGAAGCCGCAGCCAAGTCGGACGAAGACGTTGCCGAACAGATCAAGCGCGCAAAGAAGCGTGCCAAGAAAGCGGTGGACAATGGCAAAAAAGCGTAAGAGCGTAACCAAGGCCCAACGCAAGAAGATCGCCAGCATGCGTCGATGCGTTACCGTGTGCTTCAAGCACCTGCCGCTTTCCGGCGAGTCGGTCGAGCGCGAGGCCATCGACTGCATCAAGGCGTGCAAGAAACGCGGTGGGCGCCTCACCAAGCGACGGAGGAAACGCTGATGGCGAAGAAACGCCGATGCTCGATCATGCAGGGACTGACGTACCAGAAGCTGATGAACGCAGCGCTCTGGGCGTTCAGAGCCGCATTGGACGAGCACGAGTGCCGCAGTCACGGAAATCCGTCTGCGTGTGCCAGGCTTGCCGAGACCGAGCCGCAAGCCAAGCGTTTCGTCGAGGAGTTCAACAAGGCGCTCGATGACATGGCGGTAACCTGTGGCATCGAGGAGCTTACCAAGGAGCGGCCGTTGCCTAAGAAGAAGAAAAGGAAGCGCAAATGATCGACGTCTTCTTCAAAATCATCAGCCTGATAAGCATGACAGTCCTGCTCAAGCAAAAGGCTGTTGACATCAAAAAGGAGTACATCGACGGCATGATCATCCCGGCCGCCAAGTTTACCGTCTACATCATTGCGGCAAGCATTGCCGTTTTCATCGTCGTTCAGCTAATATCTTCCATCGAACAGGAGGCTCGAAATGCCGTTTGACTATTGGGGAACGCTGATGAGCTTCGGGCGCACTGCTATCCAGGACCCCGTCGAGACCGTGGCGACCGTTGGACGCGTTGCCCTGGCCGTTGGAGAAGAAACGGCCAAGCAGGCGGTCGTTTCGATCGGCAAGCAGATCTACCCTGCTGCCGGAACCGGCAACCTCGCCGAGACGACGATCATGACGTCCAAGGCGATGATCGAGCAGCCTGCGGCAGAGGGAGAGTCGCTCAAGCAGATGTACGACAAGATCGAGCAGAACGTGAGCGGCGCGCTGAAGGTGGCCGAGACGACGGCCAGGCTCATCTTCGCCAACCCAGAAGTCGGCGCCAAGGTCGCCATGGCGACGCAGGTGGAGCCGACCGAAAGGGTGGTCGGGCAGATCGTGAAAAAGGCTGAAGAAAAGGCGACCGAGGTGGTCAAGGGTGTCGTCAAGAAGCTCATCGGCGAGACGGCAACGCCTGTCCTGCCATGGATCATCGCAGCCATCATCGCCATCGTGATCATCAGAGGAAAGACGAGGGGCTAGCATGAACAAGTGTATGATCTGGAAGATCGCCCTGATCATCCTGCTCGTCATGGGCTGGATGCACATGCGAGCGATGAAGCAGGCCGGTTGTGTCACCAGGGAAGGCCAAGCCTGTCCCACGTTCTGAGGAAAGGAGGAGATACGTGCCTATAGACCCCAAGACTGGCAAGGTAGACCCGTTCAGGCGCAGAGCCTTCAAGGGCTGCCAACGCCTGTGCAAGGGGTTCAAGGGAAGCATGAAGCAGGGGAGAGGAAAGAAGCTCGCAAAGAAGCCGCCGTTCCCCCGCTGCGTATCAATCTGCCTCTCGGTAGCTCAGAAGGGGACGAAGAGGGGCTTTACCCGCATTCCGAAGAAGGGTGCGAAAAGCTGCAAGACGAAGTGTCCTGATGCCGGTGTTTCCTGCATCAGAAAATGTACCAAGGCTCGATTGCGAGTCCCCAAGACGAGGGACCGCTTTTGACGAAAGGATCTGTACGCCATGCCAAAGAAACCGAAGTTCAGCACCTGCCGAACGGCCGGCAAGCGGAAGCTGGCCTGCTGCTCCAAGGCTTGCGCCGGGCTCACCAAGGGCAAGCGCAAGTCGTGCATGAAGCGATGCATGCCCGGTCCCAAGAAGCGGAAGGGCCGCAAGCGCAGGAAGCGGTAGGTGCATCTTCGGATGATCGGTTTGACATCAACACCGTGATCGTATCAGGGAGGTGACCACTATGGCGAAGCGCACGAGTCCCAAGCGCAAGCGGTGCCGTGCGGCCTGCAAGCGCAATCCCAAGCGCAAGCGAGCCGCTTGCGTCCGCAAGTGCATGAAGCGCCGCAAGAAGCGGTAAGACGCCAGCAATGGACGCGCGCGTAACAGCGTGCTAGAATGATGGGAGTCATGAACTCGATCGCGTGCCAGCAGGCCAAGGAGCATATCGATACCAAGAGGCACATTTACCTGCTTCTGGTATCAGAAGAATGCCCATTTTGCCAAGAGGTGCTTGACGCCATTCACAATGGCAAGCTGCGCCTTTCCCACTCAACGATGGTGCTGAACACCGACTCGTGTTCGGATGAGATCGACAAGATCGTCTCATGGCCAGCTACTCCCATGATCGTTCACTTCCGCGATGGCCAGGAGGTCAATCGCGGTGTTGGTGTCGAAGGCATCATGGCTTTCGGTGAAGACCCGGTCGGCAATGCGCCGTCCGAAGGGGAGGAGGTAGACGAAAGAAGCTGACGACTCCTCTTCTGTTGCCGTAAAACGCCAAGGGTTGGAGAACTCCGAGCGCACCTGTGGCCTGTAGTAACAGCCATAACACGAAAGGTGTGCTAACGGAATGGCGAAGAGAAACCTCGTGGGACGTGCCAAGGGCGTCCTCAACAGGGTATTCAACTTCGAGCTTCTCGGGCAGCCTGTCGGCAAGGCCGTGATCTGGTCCGCCGGCTTCGGTCTGTCGAGGGGACTCGGAGCCCTCGTGGCGAAGGTCCTGCCGCTGGAGAAGCAGAAGTTCGGTGGAGACGTCGAACTCGGCGTCAAATCCGAAATGCTGTTGTCCCAGCTCGCCGTGGCCTTCGTGGTCCGCATGAAGCCGGTCCAGAGGATGATCGGTGAGAAGACGTCATCCATCATCGCGATCAGCGCATGGCTGGATGCCGTCAACACGCTTCTTCCGATCGGCGACGTCATCGAAGGATGGCTCGACCCTGCCAGGAAGGGCATCCTCGCAAGCATTCGCAAGGCGATTGCTGGCGAAGATCCGACCGCAGGGTTCGGACCATTCGCTGCCATCCTCAAGCCGATCAGGAGGGCGCTCGGCCTCGAAGGTCTCGGTGACATCGACACCATGATCCCCGTCGCGTCCGACTACGACGTGGAGATGTCGGGTTTCGGGGCCGATGAGGACCTCATGCTGACCGCAGTCGAGGACAAGATGGCCAACATCGCCGGCTAGTGGGCGACAGCCACGGTCGAAAGGCGCAACACGGCAACGGACAGTTGGGAAAACCATCCCTTCTGACTAAGGAGGAAAGAACGTGGCAAAGCAGAACGTATACACCCTTCAGCAGAGGCACATCCCCGGCGCAGCGGCAGCCTTCGCGCCCAACGTGACCACCTCCGTGCCTCTTCCGCTCTCGGGCTACATCACGCAGCTCGACTGCCTGATCCGGGTCAACGTCACCGACACGGGCGGTGCGTTGCTGGAGGACCCATTCGCCAGACTGATCCGCGCCCTGCGGATCAAGTCGTCCGGCGCAAGGTCCTGGGTCGACTTCAGCGACGGGCGCCAGTGGAAGTACTACTCCTGGCTCCAGTACGCCGGCAAGCTCGGGATCGACCCGTTCTCGGTGAGCAGCGTGACGGCGGACTACTACGCCCTCATCCCGCTGCACATCGGGACCTTCCCGCAGGACGATTTCGACACGAGCGTGGTCATCCCGGCCGTCGAGACCACCGACCTCAACATGGAGGTCGTGTGGGGTGCCGCCGCCGACATCGGCGCCGGTATCACCATCAACAACGCCGAGATGATCATCACGGTCAACGAGATCGCCCTCGCGCCAGGCGAAAAGCGCAGCCTGATCTGGAAGAAGGGCCTGGTCATGCCCAGGTTCGAGCCCGTGATCGTTCCGATCGCCCAGGCGTTCGCCAACCTCGGCCAGAACAACAACCTTCCTGTGGGCGACACGCTCAACAGGATCGTCGTCATGGTGGCCGAGACCACGGTGAACCCTCGCGGCCTGCGCACCAACGCCTTCGCGACCGACCTCGGCGTGAAGTTCCCGAAGCTGCGCGAGATCCCGTGGGAGAGCCAGTTCCTCTCCCAGGTCTACCGCACCCAGCGGAAGTACGACCTCGCTCAGCAGCTCTTCGTGCATGACGCAATTGCGGCCATCCCTGCCGGCCAGGGAGACACCCGCTACGCTCTGCGTGGTCACATCAACGGCGTGACCCAGGTGGACGGCATGCAGCTCAGCGGCCGTGCCATCGGCATCGATCTGACCAGGGCCGTGACCGGCGACGCACAGCTGTCGTTCACGACCAGCGTCGCTGCCTTCGCGACGGCCGACATCCACCTGCTGCACTATCTCCTGAGCTAGAGCACGGAAGGACCGGGGGGCGGCTCCGGCACTCACTGGGGTCGCCCCCCCTTACGGAGGGCTTGAGGTAGAGATGTTTGGGACAAGTTCGAGTCAGGCACACAGGGCATCGGTACGCAGGCGACTCGAAGTGCTGGCATCGATGATCAAGCAGCGTCGCAACAATCCAGATTTTGTTGCCTTGGCAGAGCGCTTGTCGCGTGGTGCCAGGTCTCAGCTCGAACTTGTCGATCGCATATACAAGTACGTGAACACGGCATTCGTGTATCAGAAGGACCCGGTTGGCGTGGATATCTTCTCGCCAGCCGAGGTTGCAATCGACCGGGGCTTTGGAGACTGCGATGAGCAGACCCAGCTCGTCGGCATTCTGGCAAACGCAATGGGCATGCGTGTGAAGCTGCGGGCAGTTTCTTTCCGCAATGGAAGGTTCTCGCACGTCTACCCAATGGTCTTTGCCGACGGAAGATGGGTTGCCGTCGATGTTACTGCGCGGCGTGGCGCTGGGCACGAGGTCAGCGGCCAGGAGGTGATGGACGAGCCGGTATGAGCATTGAGAAGACGATAGAGAAGGGGCTCGAACGGCTGATCACCAAGGCGCTGAACAAGTTCTTCTCGGACACTGAGGAGACCCTGATCAAGCGCATCGAGGCTAGTCAACGCGCCGTTCTCAACAAGGCGCAGAAGGTCATCGACGATGCTGAGCAGAAAGCAAAGGTCAAGGTCAGGATGACGAAAGCGCAGTTGCGCGCCAAGCAGCTTGAAATGGCCTATTCATATCTCGGGGTCAGGCCGGGCGATCCCGAGTCGCTCGTGAAGGGCGTGTATCGAGCGAAAGCGAAACACTTTCATCCAGACTGTAAAACAGGTGACAAGGCGGCCTTTCAGAAGTTGGAGGCAGCCTACAAACTCGTCATGGACGACCTCAGAAAGCGAGGAAAGCAATGAGAAGAGGTCTGTTCGACAGAGGCTTCGAGGACTTCGGTCTTCCTGGCAACGGGCTGCCGAGCGAGATGGTATTTTCCGGCCTCGGTGGTTTCGGCGCCGTCGTGTCTGCCGCAGATCTTCGTGAAGCGCTGAAGATCTCTACGTGGACTGTGACGGAGTCCGCGTGGCTGTCGTGTCCGACCGGGGGCGACATCGTCATGGGCAAGCCGGTTCCCATCGATGTGATCAGCAAGCTCACCCAGAGGCTGAACATCGTCGGCGTGCGCAAGGACCCGAGGCCACCGGTTGGTGATCAGATCACCCCGGCAGAGTTGACTGAATACTACAAGTTCATGACCGCAATCGGCCTACAGGATGTGGCGATCAAGATCGCTGGCGGTATCAACCGCGAGGGCTGGGCGATCTTGAACTGGTATGCCGGCAAGATCACCAAGAACCGGCCCGGATTTTCCCCCATCGAGTCCACAGCCAATCCGTACGTCGACCCGGTCAAGGCAAGTCAGCCGAGCCTGGAAGAGAAGACGGCAGCTCCTGGCATCAAGCCAGGGGAGACCGGCAACCGAGTGCTGGTCAAGGACAAGTCCATCTCCGGCGGGTCTGGTGGGACCACGTCGCCCAGTACGGTCAACGAAGGCCAGGAGCGCGCCAGGCTGACGGAGCAGTTCTCAAGGATGTTTCCGTCGTACGCAGGCAACCTGTCAGCACTGACGAACGAGCAGCTCAAGAAGCTGCTGGCAACGGCTGGACTTCCGAAGGCGCAGCCGACCGGTGGGCCAGGTCCGGTTCCGCCAGGCGCACCCCCGAGTGCTGCCGGCATCGGCATTGCAATTCTCTTCATCGCCATCGTCATCGTGATGGCAATGAGGAAGAAGTAGGAGCCAAGTGCCCGTAGTCGAACGACAATCGAAAGACGTCAAGCAACGGTATCGGTGGGCCATCAAGGTCTTCCGTGCCGTTGCTGGCGTGAAAGACGAGTACACGGACGACGACATCAGGCGTGCTATCGAAAAGCTGGAATGCAGATACAAGCCGTCGTCCGTGAACTCGATTTTCAAGGTGTGTCGCACGTACATACCTGGATGGCCGAAAGACTTGTCGTACAAGTTCTCTTCGGCGGACGTGACGAAGGTCATCGCCGGCATTGGCGACATTGCCAAGATGATCTATGCCGTAAAGGGCGATGGCGACGCCATGTACAGGGGCTACATGCTCCTGTCGACGCTCTACGGCCTACGATGCTCCGAGCTGGCGGCAGTCAAGCCGGAGGACATTCGCCTTGACCAGAACATCTTCTTCGCAAGGACGCTCAAGGGTGGTGTCCAGCGCGAGCACTTGATCCCGGAGTCTGTCAAACACCACTTCAGTGGCCTGTCTATCTTTCCACAGAGTCGCCAGCTACTCACTGCGATCTACAAGATGATAGAAGCGAAGGCCGGAATAGAGCACAGGCAGGGCGCTGGATGGCACGCGATACGCCATGCTCTTGCGACCGGACTGGCTGAGAACGGCGCCGATCCGACCATGGCCAAGAATTTCCTGAGATGGAAAGACACAGGGATGTACGAGAACTACATCATGTTTACATACCGCACCGACAGGGTCATTTTCGACATTCACCCGTTCCTGTCACTTTGGGAGGATAAATGAGGCCGCTTCTTGCCAAGAACATTGCTCAAGTGCTGGGTGCGTTGAACATGGAAGCGTTTCCAGGTATACCCAACACCGTTGAGGCGACGAACCAGATCCTGCTGCACAGCCTGATCTTGCAGAAGATCCTGATTGCAGCGTCCGACGTTGGCATCGACTGGGATGCGTATGAGGTGTGGATCGAACCGGGTCAGCGTCCGACCCTCATCACGCAAGTGCAACCGGGGGACATCGTCGTCGTCAAGCTGGTCAACAACGACAGCGACAATGCGGGGACCGTCTACTACGAGCAGAACGTCGGCGTCAGGCCGGGCACGAACCTCGGGCTTGAGTTCCCACCGACGACTATCGCTGCGCCGGCGAACCTGTTCGACTTCAACGAAGCCGGGCCGAACTTCGCCGCCGTAGTTGCACCTGGCATATACGCGACCGGAGCCGCGCTGGCTGCCGCGCTTCAGGCCGCAATAGCTGCGGTTGCCCCAGCGAACACCTATGCGGTGACCTCGCTCGATGGCGCACGCCTGTTCCAGATCCAGGCGACCAACGCAGTGCCGATACCGTTCAACATCGTACCGGCAACTGGGCCGAACCGACCGGTTGCCCTCGGCGGAACCGGGCTCAGCATGGCCCCACAGATCGGATGGATCACCGACGATGCCGTTGGCGCAGCGCCATGGATGGCAGTGTCCGACAGCCCGGTCGTCAACGCCGTGCCAACTGGCGGTGTCATCCGGAACGGATACCCGCTGTTCGCCGGAGAGACAAACGGAGAGATCGTAGTGCTGGAGTCGAACCTCTACGGCATACTCGATCCATCGCATACTCTGCGTGTACCTGTATCAGTGCGACACAGCCGCATCGTGACGAGAAACAGAACATAGGAGGCGTCAATGGCTTACCCGACCGTATTGGGGTACGAGACGTTCGCTGGAGAAAGGCCACCGGACCAGTTCATGGGCGCCGAGGGCGATGTCGATCTTGAGTTCTTCGGCCTCAGCGGGGTCGACGAAGTCGACGAAGAGTACATCAACGAGCTTGGAGAGGTGATCTTCAAGCTGAGGGAACAGCACCCAGATCTCGGCTTCAAGTTTCTCAAGAAGATCTTCAAGGCCCCCGTCAAGCTGATCAGGGAGGCCGGTCGAACCGTACGCAAGGTCGGCAAGATTGCATTGCCGATCATCGCAACGACTGGTATCGGAACCGGTGCGGTCGGCAAGATGCTTGGCCGAAGGTTTGCATCGAAAACGGTCGTTGGCCGCCTGCTCAGCAAGGGTGTTCCTGGCATGTTGCAGAAGGAGCGAAGGCCGGGCAAGACGGTCGTCATGACCGAGGCTGGCGAGAGAATAGAGGTCGAGGGAGAAGAGCTGGACATAGAGTCTGGCTCTGCGGTTGGGAAGTCGACCGGTTGGAGTCAGAACCTGTTGAAGTCGTTCGGAAAGACGATGGAAACGTCGCTGATGGCCCAAGCGGCAGCGTCGAACCCGAACGCGTACAGGTTGTTCCAGCTCAACACGCAGATCACGCGCGAGAGAGATCCCGAGAAGCGTGCCAAGCTACAGGAACAGATGAACACGCTCCTGATCGACCTGCAACGGAAGGACAAGACGGCCAGGCAGCCAGGGACCGAGTCGGCGCAGACCACAGGGACGAGCAAAAAGGCATACACGATGGATGACGTCAAGATGATGTTGTCCGAAGAGCTTACGAAGGTCCGCAGGACGTTCGAGCAGTCTCAGGGGGAGGCGCGCAGGACGTCCAGCGGCGGGTTTCCATTCCAACCGAAGGATGAAAAGGAGAAAGAGGCGCCCCCGCCCGCCGCACCGCCTGCCTTCGCAATCAGCCCTACAGTCATCATCGTCATCGTGGTTGCCATGATGATGATGTTCATGATGAGGAAGTGACGATGCCGAAGCCAGTTGCCAGAGTAGCATGTCCGATGTGCGCCTGGCTCCATGTTGTAGTTCGACGTGGGACCAGCGCGGTTGTCTCTGGCAAGAAGCTGGACGGGTTCAAGGGTGTGTTCCACTTCGGCAAAATTCCTATCGACGGCTTCAACGTTGTCAGATGGTTCATCAGCCACGGATGCCCCAGCAAGGAAGACCGTGACAATGGTGCCAAAAGCGGCTTCGAGGCAGTCGATGGAATGACTCTGGATCAGATAGTGAACGATCCGACGTGGTCGTGGGTCGCCGACGACATCTACGCCCGCGCCAAGGAGATCGTAGAAAGGATCGACAATGCCAGAAGAAGTTCGGCCTGAAGAAAACGGAAGGACCTGGAAGGACAAGCTCAACAGCAGGAAGTTCATCATCACGCTGCTTGGCATGATCGCAACGATCGTGTTCATGGCACTCGGGTCACTGTCGATCAAGGACGGCATGTACTACCTGGCCTGGTTCCAACTGGGCTACGTCGTCGCCGAGGGGTTCGCCGACGGTGGCGCAGGGGGAAACAAGATGATGGCCTTCATCGAGAAGTACCTCCCGATGCTGCTGAACAACAAGAAGCCAGGAGAGGAGTAAACAGTGGGAGCCAAAGGCGGTGCGCGCTACCCGGTTCGTGCGTTAGGAATGCACGGCTGGACCGGGGATGAATGGATCGAGATCATAACCTCGGCCGGCGGTCTTGCATGCGACATCACCGCATGGGGTGGCACGCCCGTCACTGGCCGAGATGTTACGTTGGACTTTCAAGCCTTGAGCGACGAGACGGTTCCTGGTCTCTCACAGGCTATGGGTCTGCCGACCGGTGTCCCGACGGACGCAACGGCCGACAACACGGTGAGACGATTTCTCGAATTGATCTTGGCGGCTCTCGGTGGAACGCCCAATCAGCACTATGAGGTGCTCACGTTCGTCGCGCCAGGCGGCGGCGGGTTCTCTGCGCCACAGAGCTTCACGCAGGCCGTGGAGTACATCAAGGTGATCAACACGGTGGCTCCCGCTGAGATCGAGGTCAGCGACGCGGCCGGTGTGTTTCCCGGCGCACCGGACTACATCCCGTATTTCAGAAACAGCCAGGGGACCGAGCCGCTGAATTGCCTCTCAGCCCAGGTACGCAACTTCGGTGGTGCAGTGGGTCCGCCGAACGCTGTCGTTTACGTCATCGGCTATAGGAACTAAGGAGGTGACCCTACATGCTGCCAAGTGCAGGCGAATTCAATCGCCTCGACCGTGATGGTGACTACATGGAGGGTGACCTCGACCTGATCGAGATCAGCCATCCGACGGCTGCGTCCATCATCAGGTTCCTCGCGACCGTAGGCGGCATCCAGGCCGGCGGCATCCGGCAGAACGGCAACGACATGGAGTTCTACGACCTGACCGTTGGTGCGTGGATCTCACTGTCAAGCCTGTCTGGCAAGGTCGGCATGATCGATTACCACGTTGCCGGTGCCGGCCAGACCGTGTTTGTGCTGGCCTCGCCGTACACGGTGGGCGCCAACACGCTACAGGTCATCGTCAACGGTCTGCGGTGGCCAGGGCCTGGTGCCGTTGGGCCTCCGTCCCCACCGTTGCCGCTGGCGCCGCTCTACGCCGAGACGAACCCGACCACGGTGACGTTCGGGGCCGCTCCCGATCCGCCGTGGCTGCCGTTCGTCGGCGGCGAGCTGGTGATCTTCTACGAGCCGGCACAGCCGAACGTGTTCGACACGTACAACGTGAAGGGCGATGCGGTGGACGGCACGCCGCTCGACCTCAACCAGAAGATCAGCGGCTCCGGGGCCGTCGTGAAAAGCGTTACAGGGTCGCCTGCCAACTCGGTGGTGGATCTCGACGTGCCATTCTCCGTGGCCGCGCCTCCCGCCGATGGCGGTGTCGGTGCAGTCGGCGTGTCGACGAACGTGGCTCGTCAGGATCATCAGCACCCTGCGGACGACTTCGACAACCTGGTGGCCAAGGTCCAGGGCGAGGTTCCGTACTACGGGGCTGCTGGAGCGCCGTCGAGACTTGCTCCGGCGAACCTCGGAGACGTGCTCACCTGCCAGGGGGCCGGGGCCGATCCGGCGTGGCAGGCGCCAGCCATCACCGACTACGCGATGAGCCAGCACAACGTTGTGCCTGTGGGCATCAGCAGCGCGCAGGAGGCAGTTGACACCATCGCTGATGCAACTCCGGTCGATGTTACGCTTGACGTCGCCGTGTTCAAATTGGCGACTCCGAAGTCGCACCTGATCGTCCCGCACATGCCTGCGCATCAGCTTACGTCGTTCAACAGTGGTCCTCCGTACTTCACCTACATTCCAGGAGGGGACAGCTACGTACCCGAGAACATCCTGATCACCGGACAATGGGTTGGGGCAACCAGATATTCGTCCATCGCCTCGTTCCTAAGAAGAGTGACGTTCTTCCAGTCCGGAGGGTTGTGGCACGCCCAGTTCGTTGGGGCGCACATGATCCGGTATCAAAATGGGCCTGTCGATGGAAAGAGCCTGCTCATCGTCACATGGAACAGGAATACTGGCCTGCAAATTCTCAATCTGAGCATCCCGAACGGGACCGGCGTTACAAACACGTTCTCTCCACTGACTACGTTGTTCGTGGTACGCGAGAATGCAGCCGAGGACATTCTGGTGGAGACCTACGACTCTGGCGGAGCGCCTGCGAACTATGCCCACAGCTACCTCTACGGTCGACTCTATCAGGCTGGTGGGTACTTGAGGTTGGCGCTGCGAGCCAGGGCCAGTACGCTTTTCGGTGGCGGGATATGCGGTTCAGCGCTGAACATCCGATCCTACGAGTACGAGTAAAGGGGACCTAGAAATGGCTGTCAAACTGCAATACGACGCCTACGATGAGATCGTAGGCATGCTTGAGGCCACCGACTTCGGCAACGCAGAAAACCTGGCCGACGTGCCCACCGGCTTCATCTGGGAAGAGCGCATCAAGTGGAAATGGAACGGCATCGATGCCGTCGAGTTGAAGACCGGCCAGGAGCTTGCCGATGCCCTTGCAATCCTGGCCCCCCAGAAGATCGCCAAGTTGATCAAACGCCATGCCGGCCACCTCGTCAATCCAGTGACCCAGGGTTCGATGGAGGAGATCTGTGACCTCATGGTCCAGCTCGTCCACAAGCTCATCAACGGGACAGCCATCACACAGGACGAGAAGGACGCGTTCAACCTGATCGTGACGACCTGCCAAGGCAACTACAAGCTCGTTCTCGCCGACGTCGACCAAGACGTGGCCGACGGGATGAACGCAAAGAAGCAGGCGGCACGAGACGCCGAAGCAGCGATGAAGGCCGATCCGGAGTGGCCTACGTAATAGAAGGAGGAAGCACGGTGCGAAAGATCCTTTGCGCGCTGATTGCGCTTGCGTTACTGGCCCCAGCAGCGATGGCCCAGCGTGTTCCCCTTCGGTTCATGCCGCCAGAGGTGGAAGGCCCAATCACTGCGAACCCTGGTAGCGAAGTCATCGTCGGTACGCCCAGCTCAGTCGACAACAGCGTTCCACGACTGGATGGTGTGGGAAGTTACAAACTGAAGTCGTCTATCATCGTCATCAATCCAGATGGGACGATCACTGTCACGGCTGGCAACGATCTGATCCTCGTCGGATCGACTAACAATGAGACGATCATACGGCAGCCAAGCGGCCCAGGACTGTTGACATTGGAGTATGCGAACGGTGATCCGTGTATTCGTATTTCAGGAACGGCAACGACTGGTCCGTACTTCTACCAAGGACTGCGCATCGCTTCAACTAAGATCATGGAGTGGGTAGCAACTGGCATCCCAACCTTGAAAGCTGGAGTGGACGGAACAGCGGACCTGTTCATCTTGCAAGACAAGAACGGGAACGTGCGTTTCAAAATGGGTGGGAATACTGGGGGAAACTACAACACGTATGACCACCCAACCGCTCCCAGCGACGTCTGGTGGTCGCACGAAGGCAATCCGCTGTTCCTGTGGGACATATCTCACGCCGCACTGACGCGCAACCCAACTTACGGAACCATCGGTTCGACGGTCAGGGCGTGGGACGTCGGATTTTTCGATGTGCTGCGCGCCGATGACATCTACAACCTTACCTTGGGTCCACCAGATTTCCCTGCCGGCCTGACCGCCTCGACTACCAGCACGATCACCGACCTGGAGAACGACGCTGGCACAGCGTTCTCGGGCATCATCACGTACTCCGGTCCGGCAAACCACACGGTCAGCGGCAACAAGACCGTAGTGTTCGTCAACACGACCGGGGGCGGAACGATCCTTACATTCCCGATCAGGAGCGGCCACACCTGGTTCGTAAAGAAGATCACGAACGACGCAAACGTGGTCACGCTCCAGGGCGAGTGGGGCGCTCAGATCGACGATGCCGCAAGTTACACGTCCCTGGCCTACAACGACGGGATCTTCGTCGCGTGCAACGGGACGAACTTGCGTACGTTCGGGGCTGGGTCCGTCGGCAAGTTCGTCACGCTGGCGACAGCGCAGACGGTTACTGGCGCGAAGACGTTCAACAAGGTTCAAGCAGAGTACATCACGCAGCCGACAGAGGTGACCTACTCGCTCACTACGAACCCGATCAGCAGCGTCGTAGACTGGGTGTACTGCGACATCTCCGGCGGATCGATCACGTTGACTTTACCGGTTATCGACGGCAAGGTGTGGCACTTCAAGGTCATTGGCTGGGCCGGTGGTGCCCGCGTCACGCTACAGGGTGCAACAGGAAACGTCGACGGAGCGGCCAGCAACAATTCTGCACTCAACCTTCTGAACGCAGCTTGCCGCGTGCGCTGCGATGGGACAAACTTCTGGATCTACTAAGGAGGATCGCGTGAAAGGGAGAATGTGGCGGGTCGCCCTTGCGACTCTCCTGGTGGTTTCGTTTCTCGGCTTAATGGGCGCGTACAAGCCGTTCACGCCATGCCCGGAAGGTGGCTGCGTGAACCAGTGGACCGTGAAGGCTGTCCCCGTCGGCGCGGACATCATCCTGTTGGAGGACAGCGCAGACTCGTGGAGGGGCAAGAAGGCGGCGATCTCCAGTCTGCCTGGTGGGGGTTCGGCCTACGACACGTTCACCTTCAAGCTCACCGGGAAGCCGGCGGTGCAGGCAGAGATCGATGTCGCCTGGATCGCCCCACGGGCCTGCACGGTCACGAGGATCACGTTGTACAGACGTACCGCAGGCGGCTCCGGGAGCACCGTCGTGGACGTGAACAAGAACGGCACGACGCTCTACACCACGCAGGCGAACAGGCCGACGGTGACTTCCGGCGCAGGCAACGACGCCATCGACGCGACGACCGACATGGACGTGACCGCTGTTGCACAGAACGACCGGATCGAGGTCGACATCGACGCCGTTGAAACCGGCAACCCGATGGACGTTGCTGTCATCGTGGAGGTCCAATACTGATGAGCCTCGAAAAGATCATTGCTAGCGGGAATTACAGCGGAAACGGCGTTAGCCAGTCCGTCGTGATCGGTTGGCAACCTGCTCTGGTGGTAATCTTCTCCGAGGATACGACCAAGGGTGCAATCGGCTACAAGAGTGCATCTATGGCCGGCTCCGATTACCTGGCGTGCAGCGATGACGCCGAGGCGCTGTCGGATGGCATCACACTCACGGCGACTGGCTTCTCCGTCGGTGACGGCGACGAAGTCAACCGAAGCGGAATTACCTTCCGCTGGACTGCAATCAAGGCCGGGCCGTGGATCGACACGGGTACGTACGATCCGTCGCCGGGTGGGTACTACCAGGTCGTGACTGGCCGTCAGCCCGCCATGGTACTCGTGGCCAACATCCTGGCTACTCCGGCTTTCTGGTGGAAAGGATTGGTTGCCTTCTCGGGCAATACCGCAGCCGGTCGGTTCGACTCGGACATGAGCGTTATCCCGTCAGGACCATTTCCTGAGATCCTCATTACCTCAACTGGTTTCACGGTGCAGACCGGGCCGTCGTCTCCGCAGGTCTATCATTACGTTTGTCTCTACAATCTCAGACAGCCCACCCAGCACGTAGAGAGCGGAAACTACGTCGGCGATGGCAGTGGGGCGAAGGTCATCACGCTTGGTTACCAGCCACAGTTCGTTTTGCTGTTCGGCAACGAGGGCACAAATTTCAGCGCCCAGAAGCACGTCGAAAGTTCGGGCCACGACGCCAACGTGCTCGACACCAACTTCAGTTTCGAGTCCTCGCAAATCACGATCTCTGCAACGGGCTTCACGGTAGACACGTCGCACAACCAGAGCGGCGTGAACTACTGTTGGATTGCTGGAAAGGAATAGACATGTTCATCGATGCGCCCTTGATCGCAGGGCAGATCGGACTGGCAGTAACCGGCCTCAGCGTGAGCCAGAAGGCCGCGATGAGCCTGGACGTGGCAGCAGGCAGCGTCATGAAGCACAACACAGGAGAGACTTTCACGCTCCCGGCGCCGGAGAGCAAGGTGTTCGTGGCAGACGCCGTCTACCCGACACAGGTCTTCATCGGCCTGATCGACAACGCTGGCACGACTCAGGTCTGGGTCGATGTCTACGTGGACGATGGATCGAAGCAGCGCGCTCCGGTCCCAGACGACAACGTGCTCGTCTGTGACCTCGCGTGGTTCACCATCGCTCCAGGTGAAACAGATCTGCTCAACGGTGACGTCGTGAGGAGGGTGTACCTGTGATCACCACAACCGGCGCAGACAAGCTCTTTGTGGATGCGCAGAAAAACGAGGCAGAAGCGTTGCAGAGCACCGACCAGGAGATCCTGCAAGCCGCTCTGTCCTTTGTCACTAAGAAGCTGGTGGCTGGGATCTACGAAATCGCCTGGTACGCGGAGATCAGCCTCGCGCTTGGCGCGACCGGGTACGTGATGGCCGTGCTCGACGTCGATGGTGAAACCAAGTGCCAGAGCAAGAACGACTCTGCCGAATGGCTGTCTTGCAGTGGCTTCGATACCGTCGCCAAGGAGGACGGGGAGTCCATCACTGCGAGCATCCTCTATCGGCGGCTGAAGGGCACCGGATCAGTCCAGATCCGCAACGCTCGCCTGATCGTCAGGCGCCTGACCCTGGCATAGAAAGAGAGGAAGCGATGCGACGACGTTTCGGCGAGTGGCTCCTCGGAGCCGTGGTGCTGCTGGCAGTCATCGTGGTCACCGTGGCCACGGCCACCGACTACACCGTGTCGATCAGCGGGATCGACGAGAAGATCCTGGACAAGCTCAAGGACGTGGAGAACGCCAGCAGGGCATCCCAGGGCCTGGCACCATTGACGACCAGCGAGTACATGTCCTGGGCGACGACGGAAGCCCTGCATTTCAAGTGGCTGCGGGTTCGGCCGCGTCTGATCGGCCTCAAGAGCGAAGCAGACAAAAACGCGTTCGTGGGCGTCACGCCATAGGGAGGAGATCTCGTGGACAACAACGGCCTCAACCGCGTGCTCGTAGTCGACGACGACCAGGTCGCCTTGGAGGCGATCCGAGACGTCTTCGACGAGGTCGATGTCCAGGTCAGGTCTTACGAGACCCCGCAGGACGCTCTCGACCACCTGCTCGAAGAGAGGCCGAAGTACGATTTATACATCATCGACATCAACTTCCCTGGCTGTCCGATGAACGGCTTCGACCTGGCCAACGAGATCATGGCTACAGACGATGTCACTCCGGTCATGTTCATCAGCGGAGGCGCTTCGGCCAAGCAGCTTGCCCGCATCAGGCGCCTCGGCCACGGGTACGGGTACTTCGAGAAGGGCGAGGATCTTGCCGGCCTGTTCGACCGCTGTTCGGCCTTGGTCAGCGACCGCAAGCTGGCCATCGACGTGTGCGAGACGAAGAATTTGGTCAAGGCCCTGCCGGGAAAGCTCAAAGAAAGCCAGGAGGCACTCTGCGGCATCAAGAGCGTCAAGCTGGAAGCCAACATGATCCAGGAGATGGAGCACCGCATCGGCAAGGCCACAGACCCCTCTGCCCTCGTGATCAAGTTCTCAAAGAACTTGTTCGTCGTGGCCATCTACGGGCTCATCCTGGTCATGGGCGGTGCCCTGTTCTCCTGGCTGCTGAACACCTGGGAGATAGCGAACAAGAACGAGTCCGAGCTGAAGGTTCTCAAAACCACGACCACGCAGATCGGCAACCAGATGGTCGAGCAGCGCAAGGACGTGAAGGAGCTTGACATCAAGCTCGACAAGATCTTGATCAAAGTCAACAGTGGAAACAACCCGTAGAGAGAGGAGGGCATAATGCCCAAGGTACTGAGAAGGCGATCGGTGTCATTCCACCCGGCCTTCCACGGAGGAGCACCAGGCATAAGCCTGGACCCGAAGGTTGGCAGCACGTTCCATCCGAGCAGCCCGACCAATCCCGAAGTGCGCGTGAGCCCGGAGTACAACTCTCCGTTCATGCGCAGGCGCTTCATCGGTTCGTCGAGGAGCCGCATGGTCAGCGGCCCGCCAGTCGCACGGTACAAGGTCAAGCTGCGCGCCTCTGTCAGGACCGAACTGCCGAAAGGCATCGCGTACGGGACGAGGGCGCTTCCTCCGGACGACTTCAGGGCTGGTGGTCCGCCGTGGACGAGGCACGGATGCGCAGGCAGGACGTGCGAGATGGTGTCGAGGGCATCGACGGCCAAACCGAGTCCGAAGCTCGATCCGAAGATGAAGCACAAGCTGCTTCCGGTCGGAGCCAAGGCCCTCAAGTCGATTTCGGAGCGAGCGAGCCGCTTCTTCGCTCCAGTCAGCCCAACCGACAAGGGTCGTTCCGGTGCGATCGGCCTCGGCCTCGTCGATCGCGGCGATTTCTCCGGCATCGCGTCGGCGGTACGAACGGTATCCGGCCGTGCGAGGTTGGGCCTTCCGCCTGCCATGGGACAGCGACAGGTAAGGTTCCTACGAGCCAAAGCAGAGCTGATCAGACGCGACACGGAGGCGCGCAGAGAGGCAGCGACGCGAGCCCAGGCCGATGCCGCAGCGAGGCGCAGGGTGCTTGCCCAATGCGAAGCCGATTGCAGGAAGAAGGTGTAGTCTATGGCCGTGTTCGACAAGGAGTTCTACACCAGCTTCACGTACGGCCCGAGGATCGTGAACGGCATGGTGCAGCGACGCAGGGGCGGCCCCCTCGTACCTGTCCATCAGGCCAATCTGGAGAGCGTCATGATCTCCGGGCTCGGTGCTGTGACGACCGGCGTTCACGGTGGGGCGCCGAAGAACGCAAAAGAGGCGATACTGGCTGCCCTGAAGACGAGGCGCAGCGAGGTGATGCCTTCCGAAGCAGTCGTCCAGGCAATCGCAGACTCCATGGACCCGTTTGCGCCAGACTTCGACATGAAGCTCGATGCGTTCCTGGCGATACTGACCCCAGAGCTGAAGATGGCGGCCACCGAGAAGGTCACCATGTCCGATGCCATCAGCCGGACGATCATCAAGTTCAGGAGCATGCACGGCCAGCCGAAGCAGAACGGGTTCGACTTCAACAAGCTGATCAAACCGATGATCGCCGTCGTGGTGCTGTTCGCGATCATCCGGTTCTTCTCGAAATAGGAGGTAGAAGATGTCGGTATGCGCGAAATCACCACATCTGGCGCAATGTCCGAGGTTCCCGTTCTTCGAGTACGACTCGCTGTCCGGCGTGCAGTCCATGTCGGACTTCGAGCCGACGGAGTTCTACACGGACCTCGGGGGCGTCAGCCAGCTGCCCATGTATGAGGACAGGGTCCTCGGTGGAAGGCTGCGGGCGTACACGCCACTGGAGGGCCTCGGCGCAACGAACGGTGGCTTTCTGAACATCAAGTTCGACATGGTGGCTGCGCTGGTGTTCGCGGTCATCATGGCGGCGAGATGCTCGAAGAAAGCAAGGGGTGGCATCACTGGATCGATCAAAGCGGTCGCCGAAGACGTCGAACTGATGAAGCAAAACAAGTTCACCACACTCGGAGTAATCACGGTCGTTGCGCTCGGCATCTGGGGCATCCCGTTTCTGAGAAGGTTGTGGGAACAGATCTCCAGCAAGGTCGGAAAGGGGGCCTAGCATGTCGATCGCCAAGCGCTACACTGGGTTCGGGCAGGCCAATTCGGACTTTTTCAGCATCAGCGTCACCACCACGTTCATCATCATCCTCGTCGTGGCCTGGGCTCTGTTCTGCCGAGGGGAGTAGTGATCAATGGCCCTTGCAGTCATCAAACGGGAGACATGGGGTGCGGCACCGCCGAAGACTGCATGGCGGGATCACACCCCCGACAGGATCACGATCCACCATACGGCAGGTGGGACGACCGACAAGTTCAAGGGCCATGAGACCATCCGGGCCATCCAGAAGTTTCACCAGGATGCCCCCGTCAAGGACGACAGTGGCAAGAGGATCGGTGGCGGCCGTGGCTTCAAGGACATCGGGTATCACTACATCATCGCCCCCGACGGGTCAGTCTACGAGGGCCGACCAGAGACGGTGATCGGCGCCCATGTGACCAACGACAATACGGGCAACGTTGGCATTTCGCTCTATGGGAACTTCGATACCGAGAAGCCCACATGGGAGCAAATCGATACGCTGCCGCAGCTTATCGCAGAGATCTCGGCCAGATGGGTCATCCCGACGACCCGTGTCTTCATCCACAAGCAGCGTGACACGTCGACGGACTGCCCAGGCGCCAACCTCGCACCCGTCCTCTCTCAAATCAAGGCGTCTGTCGACGATTTGAAGCGTTTCGAGGTGGAGAAGCCGGCCGAGACGGTGGTGCCACCTGGCGACCAGCAGACGATCATCGAGCCGAAGGTCCCAGTGCCGGCCAAGCAGCCAGTATTGCCTGCAAGCGCCATTGTCATCATCCTGGCGTTGATACTCATTGCGCTGTTGCGCGATTAGGGGCTATTCTATAGCCGTGAATGGAAGGAGGTCGTCATGGCCTGCTATTTTGTCAGGTACAAGAGGGACAACGGCGAGGTGATCGGCAAGTACAAGCCGACCCAGGCCCATGCGAAGTTCGATGCAACCCGTTTCGCCTTGCGCGACGCCAACGGGAACATCGACCAGACGGTCATCGCCATGGAGGTCGACGAGGAGACCTACAACTCCATGGACGATTGCAAGCGCTACTACGTCGACAAAGGCAAGATCGTCGATGTTGCCGTCGTAGACGACGACGATGCAGACGACAGCGGCGAGTTCTACACCCACGATGAGCTGATGGCCATGTCGAAGGCCGAACTCATTGCCATGGCAGACGAGCATGGGCTCGACGCCAGCGGCACGAAGGACGACCTTGCCAAGCGTCTCTGTGGCGACGAGGACTGAGCAGACTGGCCCCGTAGGGGCCGGCGAGCAGTCAAGAGTCACGAGCAAAGAAATTCCCTGAAGGGCTTCTTCCGAGAAGCCCGGAGGGGATTTTCTTTGTGAGAGACTCCTTGACGTCGCGAGCCTGCGAAGGGAGAACCCCCGCCTGGAGATAGGCAGGGGCTCTCTGGCCTGAAAGGAGACCTTGCGGTGAACAGGATGACCGTACCGATGACGTCTCGTTGCATAAAGCATAGCACATTGGCGTAGAGATGTGGACATCAATAATTGACCCCCCGTCCACTAGAACAGGGGGTCTGGTGTCTTCAAACCGCTCGTCAGACGGATCGAAAGACTACAACACGAATGAGCAATTACTAGATTAGCACTGTTTCGATGATTTCAGAAGCGGTTTTGTTCATTTCTGTTCATTTTCGTCCAATTCGTCACCTCCTGGCGTTAGAAAGTTCTGAAACGTCACGAGGGGGCGTATCTCGTGGCGATCCACTCTATAGGGTGGAGGACGCTTGGATACGACATCTGAGCGCCATGATCGGCCTGGATATAGGCCGGGAAGGAGGTCCCCATGAGGACCCGCCGCACCTGCTCCGCTTGCTCGACCGAGAACCGCCCCGCCGCCTTCTACTGCAAGAAGTGCGGCGCCCACATTCCGCTCAAGTCCCACGAGGTCATCTGCTTCGAGGCGAATGGGCGGGCCTGGGCTGCCGACGCGGCCGACTTGCAGTTTGACGCCATCGACTTCGAGGATGGCACCGAGAAGGATCTCATCCATCTCGCCGTCGGCAAGGTCGAGACGATCCTTGCCCTCGGCAAGAACGGCGAGGGCTGGGGCGTCCTGTGGCCGGACGAGGAAGCCCTCCGCTGAAGCGTTGGGCGCCCGGCCGGGGCGCCCTTTTTTCGTTTCTGGGCAAACGACCCGGGAGCGAAATCGGCCGGATGCGGCCGGAAGGGAGTGGTCATGGACCAGCTCATCTCTGTCGAATACTACGATACGACTCGTTCGGAGAATGCCTTTGCGACTCCGAACGCCTACGTCTATTTCCGCGACGGCGTCGAGGCCGTCGGCGTAGGCTCCTCCAAGGGATCGGAAGCCATGCTGGGCATCCTCAGAAGGGTTGCCCTGATTATGGTCTCGATCCTCGACGCTGCCGGCGAGGATGGCGGCGCCACGCTGCATATCGGCGAAGGTATCAATGGGACCTACGCTACGTGTGTCGGCGGGTTCCGGCCTCGCTACGGCTCTGTCGAGGACGTTCGCGGCAAGTTGAAGCGGCTCGGCCTCAGAGCGAAGGCCAAGCTGGATGCGATGATCGCCTGACTGCCAGGCCCCGCTTCGGCGGGGCGCTCGTCGGGGGCTGTTACCGCCCCCCTGATGATGGCCCACGGAGGGCCGAAACGAGCATCCGTCCATCATCTGTAGGCCCACCACGCTTTTTCGTGGGGTCTTGCCTGGCGAGGCGCCACGTCGCACCTCGACATGACAGGCCCCCTGGATGTCATTCCTATCAGAATGACTACTATATATAGAGTATGGGCCTTTTTGCCCCTCGGGCGACCTGCGATAGGGTTGCTCGGGGGGCTCTTTTTTTATCTGCCATGGGCGAACGACCCGTGGCACGATCGGCCGGCGTAATGGCCGGAGAGGAGAACGTGATGTCCAAGGGTAACAGAGCGAAGAAGGAGATGGACAAGCTGTACGGCCAGATCGGCACGTACAGGAAGTACCTCGACAAGCTGGTGAGCGAGTGCAAGGACTGGCTGGCCGGGAACAGCGACGATCGCTATTTCGCGTTCGAGATCGAGAAGACCATCAAGGCGATCGATGCGGACAAGAACGTCCAGCAGTAGTCACACTGTCCCGGTGCCTCGACGAGACCACCGTCGGGGCACTTGGGACCATGGACGGCCGGATGATCGGCCGGAGAGGAGGCACGCTCATGTGCCAGGCTGCGATCCACATCAATCTCATCGACAAGTCCGGCAGGGACAACGTACTCGTGGTGTCCGCAGACAGAAACGGGATAGACTGCCCCGACATGTTCGCGGCGCCGGAGAACTCTCCGTGGCTCGATCTCATGCTCGACATCGCCGTTGTGGCGATCGAACAGGCAGTCGAGTACGAGAGAAGGCGCAAGCCGGTGAACATCATCAGGGTCGAGATCGACCTCCGCAAGAAGGGGTGGAAGTCGACCCACATGCGCATCAGCTTCAAACACATCAGGCACTGTCGGGACGACATGGAGCGTGAGTTCGCGAACATGATCGAGAAACAGCTCATGGCCATGGTTCCGTGTATTGCGGCATAGGGAGGAGAGGAAGTGGATGATGGCGACTGCGATCATAGCTATTTTCGTGGCCATCGTCGCCTATCAGATAGGCTACGGCAATGGCTGGAACAATGGGTTCGACATGGCGTCGTCGACGTGCAAGAGGACGATCCTCAAGAATTGTCTCGAAATGGCAAAGAAGACGCACACCGATCTGTTCGACGCCACAAAAGCGGTTGACAAGCTGATGGAGGAGGTGAAGAAGGAGCGATGATTGATAAGGATGCATTCATCAAGGGCTACAAGTGGTGTGCGGTGTTCACCGACCAGCCGGAGCACATGTGCGAGTCCGGCGAGTTCACATGGGAAATGGCTCGCAAGAGGCTGGCAATGCTGCCTCGCCATGTGCATCACGAGATGGAAGCGGATTGCAATAGGTTTCTGAAGAAGCACGGGCACATGATCAATCCTGGCGAGGAAGAGGACATCGGGCGCTACTTCTGGTACGACAGACAGGGGCATGGCACTGGTGCATGGGATCACGAAGATGAACTTGGCAAACGTGCGAAGCTACTTACTGAAGCAGCGGCTGCGTTTGGCACTTACGACGAAGTCTGCTTATGCCTGAGTGGTGACTACGACGAAAGCCCGGACCCAGTGCTTGAAACGATAGACAACGAGGTGATAATCCTCGAAAAAAAGCGCGAGACAAACTGCTTCGTGGAGTGCGCCGTAGAGAGCGCCAAGAACAGACTCATATCGGACGCGATCGATGCGCTGGGTCGCGTTCGCAAGGTCTATCTCCTGGAGAGGAAGGACAATGACGGCCGATGACGTATTGACCAGGCTGTTAGACGATGGCCACATCGTTGAGACGGCCGAGAAGTACAGCGAGCCAGGGTACGATGACCCACCCGCTGGCCGCCTCATCCTGTTCTCCGATTGGAGCGGGGTGAGCGAGCACGATATGGCCGTACTCGAAAATGCCGGCCACGAGATGGAGTGGTCGGACGAGTGGGACAAGTGCGACGAATGTTCTGGCGCGGTCAGGACGTCGGCAAACTGCTATCTCTGGAAGCCGGCATACTACCGCAACAAGGACGACATCGTCTGCGAGAGGTGCGTGCTCGCAAACGATGGTGAAACCAGGAGGTACATCGACTGGTGCAATGGCGACTTTACACGCGCCATCACTATCGATGGCATCGACCTGGAGAAGTTCGGCTATAAGAAGCTGAACGACCACTCATTGCAAACCGGCTTCCATGGAGGAATGAACGACGACCCGGAGACGCTGGGGAGAAACCTGCAAAAGGTCGGTGTAACCGAGTTCGTATTCGTCATCGACGAGAACAGCCAGTTCTACACGAACTGGTCGGTGTGGATCAAGACCGATATTGACGTCGAGATGCCGAACTCAAAGTTGCCGTATGACATGGCAACCGAGATGGGAAAGGCCCTGCGAGGGGAGCCGACCAAGCACGTCGACGTGGTGGAACGCACGATCACGCCGGAAGAGTTCATCAAAGGCGTCAAAATCAAAACGCACGACAAACCCACGGTTACGATTACGAGAATACGAGGAAAGGAGTGACGATGCTGATCGACAAGTGCCCCGATGGCTATCTCGAAAGCGTTCGTAGGCATGCCATGTCAATTGGCATGCTGGGTCAACTCAATAAACAACTCGCGCAGCTTGCTGCCGGTGATGGTAACCGATGTACCCTGTATAAGGACTTCGCGCCGTACAGCTTCTACTTCGTGATGGAGATCCGCGACGAGAACGGCGAATGGCAGCGGTACTTCAACGGGGGCCTGATCTTCCACGGCAAGCACGACAGGGGCGGTGACGGTGGAGCCCCCACCTTCAGCGTGAACCTGACACCTGTAGATGGATGGGCGGTTCACACATGAGGCGCAAGATCCGCAAGTGTAGGCTATGCGAAGGTCCGATATTGCCTGAAGACAAAGGCAAGTGCCCGTGCGTTGAGCTGCGCAGCAGCCGCGCCAAGGCCATTGCAGAGCACAAGGCGAAGCTGGCCGCGAGATACGTCGAGCGGTCATACAAAAAGTATGGACCGCTGTGCGACAACTGTGAATTCGCCATCGAGCACTGGATGGGCGGCAAGATCTGGTGCATCTATGGCAAGAAGAAAGTCAAGAAGTCATGCGCCCAGGAAGGGTGCAAGCGGTGGAAGCTGAGAAGCTGAAAGGAGACAGAGGACGACGATGTATGAAACCTTCAACAGGATCAAGCGGGCCTGTTACGGCGTAGTATCTGCTGAACAGGCTGGATACCTGAAGATGAGGATCATCAACCACGGGGAGCCTGCCGAGTGGAGTGCCATCAAGCAGCTGATCGACGAAGGAATTCAGGCTGCGTATGAAGAAGTGATGGCGAAGCTGAGGGGGGAAATTGAAAACGCGATAGACGCCAATATGTCGATCGACAGCGGGGACCTGGAGATCATACTCGACGCTCTGGAAAACGAGTGGCCATACAGCGGCAGTATGCTGTTCGACTCGATAGGCAGGGTTCTTCAGCGCCGCGAATGGTACACGTATGACTACAGGGACAGCTATGGCCGCTACAGGCTGACGACTCTCACTGACGAGACAGGGTCGATCAAGAAGCGGTCGATCATAATCTTCGACTCGACGCATGCGTGCTATGTCAGCGAGAACACCTTCTGGCAAAATGGAAAGAGGCTGGGACAGTTCGGTGAGCTGTTCAGTTACGCCTCCCACCCACTTGGGGTACTGACGATGTCGGTGCCGGGAGTCCATGTGGAAGATGAACGCATGGAGCAGTTCAAGGAGAACCATTACGTGATCCACGAGCAAGGCAACATCGAACATGTACAGGAGGTATCCAGCTATGGCATCGTGGCAGTTACGACTTGAACTCGGAGACCTGTGGGATCGATGGGACAAGGGTGAGCTGACAACGGAACAGGTTGCCATGGAGACGGCCAAACGCATCAGGGCGCTGCCATGCTTCGACCCGAAGCACCCGCTGAACCCGTACTCGTTCGACTTCAGCAACATCGCCGACGACTTTGAGTCTGTCACTGAGACGGGGGAATACAACAGCATCATGAGTGACCTGTACGACCTCGGCGACTTGCCGCTTGACATACATAGACAATGGAGCGGACGGAAGCTCTGCTGGATCAGCACGGACAATACGACTGACGACACGCCGACGAACAGAAGGGACAAGCACCATGAGTAAGGAGCCTGGCATCATTCTCAGCGACCAGCACGGAGTCAACCCGACCCTGCTAAAGTGCGAGTGGTGTGGCAAGGACACTGGCACCATCGCCCTCGTGGGCAAGCAGCACTACTACATCTGCAAGACGTGCAGCTTCAAGCACATCGGGCGACCGAAGTACGGCCACTGCGTCAAGTGCGCGGCGCAGGGCATCAACTCGAAGGTCTACAAGGGCAACGAGTTCGATGGGTCGATCGACCATGTCCGCATGGGCCTGTGCGACGAGTGCGACGCCAAGAGAGAAGAACAGGCGGCAATCGTCAGGGCCGGTGGCATCTACTTCCGCTGCCTCAAATGCGGGAGCGAGGGCGTCGTGAAAGCGAGCAGCCCGCTGTGCAGCAAGGTCCGCAAGAACCTGGGAGTAGAGCCTCCAGATCCGTGTGGAGTCGAGTTCGACGATTGTCCGCATTGCAACCCGGACTTCTATGGAGGAGATGGAGGAGATAGTGAAGATCAAAGTCAGGACTGAAGCGGTGGTCGTCCTGTCTCGCGAACACGAGGTAAACATCGATGGCACAGATGACTGGAAAGAAGCAGAGGCAAGAGCCAAGCAGATCATCTACAGGGACTGGCCGAGACCGCCGATCAAAGAGGGCGAAGAACTCAAGGGGTGGACCGTACTCAAGGTGAGCCAACCACTGTGGGCCGGCAGTGAGACGATATGCCCAAACGGAGATAGGAAGGTTGCGTTCCCCTGCTATGGCGAAAAGCCAACCAACCGAGGAGAGGAACCATGATAGACCGGTATACCCTCGTCCAGCACATACGCTATGCCGGTCGCGGTGACTTCGCATACAAGCACAAGGTTGAAGTCGCAGCCGTCGGCAACAATGAGCAGGCAGCCAAAGTGCTGGACGTTGGGGGGATGATCTTTACCTCAAGAGAGGAGGCTGAAAAGTTCGCTCGGCGTGTAAACGATGGCGATGAGGGACAAGTAGTCTTCTCGCCGCGCAAGATCAGTCACAAGCGCAACCAGCGTATCTTTACGCCGGAAGGAGAAAGGTAATGGAGAAAGAAATGCCTAGCTACTGCCATGGATGCAAGTACGTCGGCGAGTGCAGCGGAAAGCATAGCGCAACCGGTGGGCTGCGGAGGCTGACAATCAGTATCGAGGGCCTGGGTCCGGAAGGCTCCAGCTGCATTCGCTCGTCAAAGGTGGTGGTGGATTTCCCTGGCGATAGGGCAGATCCAAACATCCATGTCGAGTCAAGCGCGCCAAACTGCGACAAGAGCTTCGACGTCCAAAACCGCATACACAAGGAGATCATCCTGCGCATCATCTACAAAATCCTGAACGACATGCCCGTGGTCGAGATGGAAGATGATACGTTTCGTGAGAAGCTCGCTGAAGCGGAAGCCGCCGTCGCAAGAGATTTCATTAGCAAGCTGCAACATGCCGCTGCCAACCAAAATGCCGGAGGAGGAATGATGGGCGAGAGACTGCAATGCAGTGTGCAAAATGCACCGAAGTTCCTGGAGTGGATCAGGGGGCGTGGTGGCGTAGCGGTCTGGCGAAGCATCAACCTCAGCAATCCGGGAGCGAGCTGGAGTACGCCGGCCATGACCGATGGCAAGCCGACATGCAAGCCGACATGGCAGGCAGGCAGCGAGCCGGAACGCGTCATCACCGATGCAAACGAGATCGACGTGGTAGAGGCCCGCGAGGTCAAGCGGTTCCATGTCGCTGTGCGTAGGAGCGACAACGGACTCATGCTCAAAGTCACAGACGGCGGGTCGAGGCGCATTCGCCGGGAGTGCGAGAAGGCCGGCGAGGGTTCGTGGTACGAGTTCGACTACGGAGATTACAACAACGCCGTGATCTACGTGCCTGGCGACACGGTCACGCTGGCCAAGTGGGCGTCAGAGAGGGATACGTCAAAAAGCCGAACGGAGACGCAGTGATGCGGTTTCATAAAGAGCCGTTTGAGAAGAACGACAAAGAAACGAGAACAAGGTTCAGGGCGGCCCTGATCAGGGATTTCGAGAATGCCTTGGAGAGCTTTCCACTTGACGAGGCCGAGTTCATCGAAGGCTTCGAGGTGAGGGTCAAGTTCAAGGACCCCGCACTGACTGGGATGTTTCAAATGGAAGGAACGGTGACAGTCTACGCCATCCCGAAAGAAGAGATCAAGAGACGAGCCTGGCAGAAGGTCGAATGCGAAACGTACAAATTCACAGTACGTCCGGATCGCAAGTATCTCGGCAGGCCGATAAGCATGCAACCGCTAGGCCCTCCTGAGAAGTGGGGTGAGTGGGTCATTGACAGCTTGAGAAAGGAAGCAGGATGGCAAGGATCATAAGAGCAGAAGGGAAACACCGACGTAGACGGCGACGCCTATTGCGCC
>Ga0209536_100000396_pt1 | contig 69717 bp, 60 predicted proteins | sample DeeMarSeWOR28_12_FD_187461 | JGI IMG/M metagenome (GOLD analysis project Ga0209536, IMG submission 187461) | Marine sediment microbial communities from White Oak River estuary, North Carolina - WOR-2-8_12 (SPAdes) (version 2) | ecosystem: Environmental > Aquatic > Marine > Intertidal zone >...
TACACCTCGACCGAAACCAAGGACTTGACCCGCGAGATCATGGAAAAGGTGGGGCTTTCACCGGCTGATTTTTTGGCCAGAAAATATCCTCACCAACTTTCCGGGGGACAGCGGCAGCGGGTTGTTATTGCCAGGGCTCTGATTACGAATCCGGATTTCGTGGTGGCCGACGAACCCATTGCCATGGCAGATGTTTCCGTCAGCGCGATGATTCTGGAATTGATGGTTCAACTGAAAGAGGAATTCGATCTGACCTATCTTTTTATCACCCATGATCTGGCTACCTGTAAGTACTTATGCGATCGGATCGCGATCATGTACCTGGGGCAGATCCTTGAAATTGGACCGCTGGATGAGGTATTTAAACATCCGATCCACCCCTACACCATATCGCTGCTTGCTGCGGTTCCGGTGCCGGACCCCAAGTTCAGGAGAACGGACCCCATCCCAAAGGGGGAGATTCCGAGTGCCGTTGATCCGCCCTCGGGGTGCCGATTTCATCCGCGATGTTCTTTTGCACGCGCGGGTTGTTCCGATCGGTTGCCGGTGTTGGAGAAGGTCGCGGGTGATCACTGGGTAGCCTGCCCCGTAAAACAGTGAGGGCATGAACTACACAAAAGGTGCTATTTATGAACATGTTTTCAGCCGACGTTTACATTCACAGACGCCAGAAGTTAAAAGAAGATCTTAAATCCGGGATCCTTCTGTTTCTCGGTAATGACGAGAGCCCTATCAATTATCCGGACAATCACTATGCCTTCCGACAGGACAGTTCGTTTCTATATTTCTGGGGGATTGGTTTGCCCGGATTGGCGGCCATTATCGATATCAACGCCAACCGGGAAACTGTTTTCGGTCATGAGGAGACCCTTGAACACATAATCTTCGCCGGCCCACAGCCGTCTTTGAGCGAGTTGGGCCTGCAAAGCGGAGTGACAAAAACCGCATCTGCGGACCAGCTGGAAACCACCCTGAAGAGTGCGGTTAAAAAGGGCAGGAAAGTGCATTTTCTTCCCCAGTATCGACCGGCCAACGTCCTAAAAATCCATCTGTTGTTGGGTATCGACGCCACCATGGTAAACCGGAACGCGTCTAGCGCCTTTATCAAAGCCGTGGTGGCAGCGCGATCGATTAAAACCGACCGCGAAATTGGACAGATCGAAGCGGCCCTTGATATTGCATCCGACATGCATGCGATAGCCATGAAAATGTCAAAGGCGGGAATCTATGAAAAAGAGGTCGTCGGCGCAATGGCTGGACTTGCGTATTCCAGGAGCGGTTCAAGTCTGCCATATCCGGTGATTTTTACGACCAACGGTCATATTCTACATAATCCCGATCACGGGAATAAAATGAGAGAAGGTGATTTGGTCATCAATGATTCCGGAGCGGAATCCCCGTTGCACTATGCCAGTGACATAACCCGCACGTTTCCCGTCAGCGGTAAATTCACCCGCAAACAGGCGGAAATCTACTCGATTGTCCTCGAAGCTCAGGAAGCTGCGATTGAACACATCCGACCGGGCGTCGAATATAGAGAGATCCACGTCATCGCCGCCAAGAAACTGGCGGGCGGTTTGAAAGCTTTGGGTTTGATAAAGGGCAATATCGATGATGCGGTTGCGGTGGGAGCTCATGCGCTGTTTTTTCCACACGGGTTGGGTCATATGTTAGGACTGGATGTCCACGACATGGAAGATCTCGGCGAGGACTATGTTGGATATACGCAAAAGATCAAACGCAGCGATCAATTTGGTACCTCATATTTGAGGCTTGCCAAAGCGCTTGAACCCGGGTTTGTTGTTACCGTTGAGCCCGGTTTATACTTTATTCCTAAACTTATTGATCAGTGGAAAGCCGCAAAAAACTTCGTTGATTTTATCAACTATGATAAGCTTGAGGAATACAGACACTTTGGAGGTGTTCGAATTGAGGATGATGTGTTGGTCCTCAAAGACGGTCGGCGGGTACTGGGTATGCCGATACCGAAAACCATCGAAGAAGTTGAAACATTGTCATTTTGAGCGAAGGGAACTAACATACCTGGATTGCTCAAAATTAAGGATAGTTATCAATTGTCGAAGATATCTAACCGAAGCGATACCAAACAACGGTTCCCAAGCGAAAGGAGGAGATAAAATGGAAAAAACATTCATTTTCTTAATGTTATCTGTGCTTCTGATCGTTTTTGGCGGTCTACTTCCGGTCAGCGGCAGTTCTTCGCTTGAAAAGCAGGATACAGACGAAACTACCGCACAATCTTCTGGAGAGGTTACCTGGGAATGCCCAATTGCCGCCGGGGTCTGGTATCCAACAGATGGTGCGGTGCCGGAGAATCCTGTGCGCTATTACCGGATACGATGCTGGCCTGGGTGTCACACAGGTAGTAGCTTAGGAAAATATCCGGATAAACCCTTGCACGACAAACCCATTTGGCCGACGTCAACCCTAAATGGACATAGCGATGCGTCATCCGTGAAAGAATAAACCCTGACGTTTCATAAGGGTAACGATTTGCACGCGAATTGGAGAGATTGCGATGGCTGACCTTTATCAGTTTTTGGCGGATCACAACATAGGCTATGAACGGTATGATCATCCGCCGGTGTATACCGTGGACGATGTCAAAGAACTCGTGCCACCGCTTGCAGCTGCCAGGACAAAAAATCTTTTTTTGCGGGATAAAAAGGGACAACGCCATTTTCTGGTGGTGGTGCCGGCTGATAAGCGCGTAGACATCAAAGCGTTGCCGGAGGCGATTGAATCAACCCATTTAAGTTTCGGATCCGCCGATCGCCTAAAGACATATCTCGGCGTGGAGCCCGGATCCGTCACTATTTTTGCGGTGATTAACGACCCCGATTTGGCGGTTGAGGTGATCGTCGATGAATCGCTCTGGGGGGAAGACGCTTTTCAATTCCATCCTCTGGTCAATACCAGTACACTGGTCGTTACACGAGACGATTTGAAGCGCTTTTTAGAACTCACCGGGCACGAGATAAAAATGGTATCCGTTCCGGCTCAGGAGTAAATTTTTAGAATACGGTTATCCCGAAAGCTGAAGCAAATTGCACCGGCTCACCTTCAAAGCCTATACCAGGAAAAGTCACTTGGTCTTTGCAGATGACCAGATTTTAGAATTAATTCTATTTTTGTGATCTATTGATTTCGGTCTTCGCAATGCGGATACCGGAAAGATGAAAACCTTGGTGATTCAGGTTTTGATTTTTGAATGCATAAACTTTTTTGGTGGAAATCCGTGGTAATCCGCGAAAATCCGTGTCCTGTAAAAAACAGCTGACTGTACACGAATTCATCTAGCCTCTAAAGCTTCTAACCCGATCCATTCGACTGGTAATCTCTGTAACCCGGATGCCGTATTTTTCTCTTTGAACAACGACTTCTCCTCTGGCAATCAGCGTATCGTTTGCCAGAATATCAACCGGTTCACCATCCAGTTTTGTTAGTTTCACCGCTGACCCGGGAACCAAGTGAAGGAATTCATGAATCTGAATTTTCGCTCGGCCTAATTCGACTTTTATTTCCAATGGAATATCCAGCAGCAGATCGAGGTCCAGGTCCTCCGGAGCTTTGGGAGCGTTCTTGGTAGGCGCTTCCTTGACTCCTGCCGGAGAAGACGAATCGTCTAACGAGGATTTCGACACTTCCGGTTTGGACACATCGGTTTCAACCGTTGACGGGGAATCCATCCCTCCGTGTTCCCCATCGAGTGCTTTTTCGCCCGATTTGTTTTGGCCACCATCGCTATAGTGGTCGTTTCCCGGGGTAGCGGCAACCTCCAAAAGCTCGGATGTGTTCACGCCAATTTCTGCACATACCAAATGGTCTTGACAGCGAAATACGAAACGGTCGAATTTTTCCATGTTCAACGACTCCATCGTAAAATCGGAGCCGGTTATTAAAAAGGGAGTCGAAAGCGCGCTGTTGAAGCCGGCATCCGATAATGCCGACTTTAGATTGCTGGCGACGATATTGCCCAATTCTGCGAACATGTCACTAATTTCTTCTTCACCCTGAATTTTAGTGGTTTCTAGACCGAGCAAGTTCGCTGTCATCTCTTGTGATAACGGATCCATGGCATGAATGTTGATCATGCCGGTTACATCACCGATAAAATTGGTGGACACCACGTTTCGAACACCTTCTGAGTTTGTGGCTGCATCCGAATCCTCCGGTTTCAAGTTCATGGAAAACATCGTCTCAAAGACATTCACTATGGATTGGGAGAACTTGGCCTCTAACTCCAGGGCATTGAGTTTCTCAGCTCCAATTTTTTCTAAACGGCTCGCAGAGTTGTCGGCACCGGTATCTGTGGCAGCCATGGTTGGCTGATAGGTTTTCAGTCTCACCCTAACAAAAAAGACATTCTGTTGGTGTTTGAAAACGAAGGTTTCATTTTCCTCGATATCCAGAGGTTTTACACTAAAGTCGGTGCCAGAAATAATGGTAGGTGCAGACGTGAGGCATGATTGGCCGGAATCGGTCAGGGCAAATTTCAGTTTATCACCGATTATGCTGCTGATTTCGGCGATCAACCTCTTTAATTCATTTTCGCTTTCGATTTGCTCAGGTTTGATACCAAGCCTCTGGGCCGTCATCAGACGGGCAAAATCGTTGGTAGCAGCGAAATCAAGCGTCCCCATCACGCTGCCGGCAAAACTGACCGTGCCCAGAACTCGATTTCCTCCGCTTCCACCCTCTGGCTCGGAATCTGAAAACACCACGTCCATCGACAACATGGTTCTAAAAATTTCTGTGATGGAGTCAACAATGTTGGCCTGCATATCAATGTGTTGGATATTATTCATTCAAACTCATAAGAAAGAATACTAGTTAATTATTTGAGTACGACCGGATGCCACTGAAAAAATGTTGCTGGCAGAACAGCAAAAACGCTCCCAATTATGCGACTGATTTGGTGGTACGATTTGAAATGCAAAATTTATTCCATAAAATTTTACACCATTCGTCTGGGTTCATGGTCAACCTGTGTTGGGCGCTTTTTATTGATTTTTAAGGTAGTTATTGATCGCGACCATGCTCTTGTTCAGCGGATGAGCAGCCCATTGCATAAGATCTCTATATCGAAAAAAATGTTCACCCTTTTGATTCGGGTGTTGATGATATGACGGTGTTATTCTGAATGTAGGGGGAAATTGGCGTTGAATGCCTCTCGATTGGCTAAAAAACTGCTTCGAAACCACAGGGCGATATTCGTGCAACAGGCTAGAGAGCTACGGGGAAGATACAATCTGAGGGAACCCGTGCCTGAGTGCGAGCTTCTCGAACATTTGGGTGAGACCTGCACCGAGCGTGAAAATTGAGCCGATGTCTAAATTTTGGTCTGCTGTTTCGTCGAAAAAAACGTTGAGACTGGATTCCAAACCGTCTTCCGGTAACCAATAACATACCATGATTGGAACCTTGGGAAGCGGGTGCAATACCACCGATATGTCGGATTCGAATTGTTTTTCAACCTGTTTACCGCCGAAAATGTGAACCATATCGTCAAACAGGTCGGTATACGTATCGGCAACCCGCTTCATGGGCTCTTCGCATCGTTTCTGAAACAGCGGATAGCGTTCCTTTCCGTCTTTCAGTTCCCGAAACGACACCCAATTCCCCGAAGCCGCTATCCCCTTACCATAAAGAACATAGTTGAGAAAGGGGATGGCTACCCATGGATTGATGTGGATGTCCGCGGAAAGATTTCCTTTGCTATCGACACTGAAGTTCTTGCCGAGTATTTTGAGCGTCAGCTTGCTCCCTGAAAACCGCGCGCCTACTCTCTTGGCCGCGGCTTCAAGGTTATGCTTGACAATCTTGGTTTTCAGCCTTTGAAGGTAGTCGTCCCGATTTTGTTCGGTGGTATTCTGATTTTCGGGTTCCCCTGAGAACCGCTCAATAATGTTCAGATCCAGCCGGGGGCATTTATCGAGCTTTTTCTGCCCCCTGAAAACTGCTCCCGCAAATGCCAGACACGTCTTTTCACCGCATTCTCGGCAATTCGACTTGTCGAGCAACTGAAAGATTTCCATGGCGTTTTTCGGTTGCGGCATGCACGTTCCCCTCTATTTTTGGCTACAATAGTAAATCCGTTTCCCAACCGTAAGGTTCGATGGTTATGGCCTCCGTCCGGCTCGTCCCTAAACCATAGACCGTATCGGCGGCTTCTACGCAAATAGGCGGCGGAGTTAAGGGCCATGGTTCGCCTCTCAAGGCCTTTCGTTTTTCGGTAATAATTTTTAAACCAACCGTTTCGACGGCAACAGGATCCATCCCTGCGATTAAACCATTGTACGCCCATTTGTATCTTGGATCAGGCTGAGGTCCCTTATCGCAGAGTGGATAGAGCGAATCAACCAGAACGAGTTTTGTCTTACCCTTGACAAAGGGAAAGTTCCAGATTTCTCCCAACTTGGAACTGTTGCTCTTATGATATCGACTGGGATTGCCGGAATACATGATGTAATTTTTCAATACCGTGCCGATTCCCGTCAGCCAGTGAGCCTTAAGAGCCGGAAGTGCAATCAACGCCGTACACTCCTTGGGCTCGTTAGGTCCGCCCTGGGCCAGCTTGATCTTTTCTTTTGCAAATCCGGCGGCCATTAAGGAATTTTTGACTGCATCGATGACTTCTTTGTGGGTAGGATTCAAATGTTGGGTTGGAACCAGACCGATCATATCGTCCGGTTTGAGAAGGCTTTGCCACGCGTCCTTTGAATTATTTTGACCCGTGACCTTGGTCAATGTTTGCGCGAGCATTTTATCTAAGATTTTGGCGTCTACATTTTTTGAAGAATCCATAGCGCGTTTATCGCGGACAACGGTCACCATACTAGAACTGATTGCGTTAGCTTCTCTCTGCGGCCAATCAAGACCAAAAATGGACGTGCCGATGGTTGCGCCAATAGTTCCTCGTATAAAATCCCTTCTTGTCAGGACAGGCCTATTTTTTTTCATGGTCTCCCCCCCTTGTCATCAAATTGGATTCAGTTTTCTGAATGATCGTCCCGGCAGATTCCCGGTCAGGACATTCAAATACGATGGCAACATAGTTGCCGATTCGCTTATATCCCAGCCAACCATCCTCAAGCTCGAATAGAATTGGCTTTCCATGGGTTGAATCTGTTGTGAATTCTCGACTATACTCCGGCAAGTAGGCGTTATGGAAATGAGTCAGCGCGTTTCGTGCCCGCTCTCTATCTTCATATTTAATCAGCAGAAACTGGCTGCGTTTGCGTTCGGCGGCGTTTGACATGGTTTCATAGGGAACGATGACGGCTTCTGCTGATAAGTCGAGATCCAAAATATCCTTTTCACTGAGATAATAAATTGAATTCAACACCAGATAGGAACGAAAAAAACTCATTCTGTCTTTTCGCAGATCCCAGGCGGAGCCTATTTTTTCAGGAGGACATCTAAATAATTCCGGCTCCGGCGGACGCTCGCGCTTGGCTGCAATTAACCGGCCCAAGGTAAGCACAGTGTGTTTTGAGGCAGGAGTTTCACGGTCAGCCAATACCCGCGCATAGATAGTATCAGACCAGATTCGCAACAGTCCCGCGCCATAAAGACCCCGTAGCGGAGTAGCCGGAGGTTGGATTGCGGTATTTGCTGGAGACTCTTCGAAGAATACCGGCTCGCCGCTCCAATCTAAGGACAGTAAACCAAACGCATCGTCAGACGTCTCCATATAGTACAATTCCACCACTATATTGTTCTGGTTACCGAAGGTGTATTCGAATACCTCGAGGTGCTGAAAACGGTACGCCAGGTAGAGTTCTCCAGCTCCATTCATGTATGCAAAAATATTTTCAGAATTAATTTCCCGCGGCGCGTCAAAGCGGGTCCAGTTACCGATAGATTTGGGGAGGTTGATCGTATTGACTTCCAATTTCGCAATTGCCCCCTCGCAAAGAAGGTGTAAGAAAGCGACATATATAAAGCAGACGAATGTTTTTTTAAAAAAACTCATTGATGGTGATGTTTTTGTCGTATTCAACCTGATGCTCCAATACAGATTCATACTAAACCCATATGACCAGTTCAACTGAAATCAAGAACCACTTAGGGCGTGATTTTTTGGAGTATGTCCCCCTCGGCGCTGAGCATAAATATATTAAATCCATTTTTCGATGCGTCTTGAGACAAGTTCTCAAAAAGCACGGCCTGAATCTCATACGTTTTCCCCTTTTGACGGGCTATATGTATCAGGCATTGCTCGGCGTCTTCTTTTCGATAAAAGGCAGGAATAAAAGACACTCCGGTTTCTTCATTATATTGGCCCAGAAACTGTTCATTGACACCGGGGTCCTGCACCACCACCCAGATCCAGGTGTCAGCATTTAATTCATTGCCCATTGGTTTATTTTTCTCCTTTTGAAGATACCGGTTTCTGTCTGAGCAGCGCTTCCCGCATGCGGGAGTACCGGTATAAGGCTTCCATGGCGCGGGCAGATCGTTCCGGACTGGGCAGAATCGGGATTCCAAAATCCTCTAAATCGCGAATGAACTTTTCGCTGCGCATTAAAAACGACGACCCCAGCAGCGGCTTTGCTTGAGATTGTGCCACGTCGGCCAGCCGCCTGCAAAGCCCGCTGACGAATTTCTCGAATTCAGCCCAGGAGCTAAACATAGGTGAATCTGTCTGGTCCGAAAGGCGCTCGAAATTATCCGCCATGAATAAAAAGTACATCAAAATGCCGTCGATTTGAGGGTCTTCTAAAAGTATCCTGGGGATATGCAAGAGGATATCATCGAGGCGGCGAAAGTATGTGGTGTCAATCGGATTGTTCAGCGAGCCGGTGTTGGGGAGCCGTTGCCGTATTTTTTCTCGAGTCTCAGGAGACAAGGAGGGCAGTTTCAACCCGACGCGGTCGACCGCATCGGCCGCGACGGCACCTGGGCCTCCTGAATGGGTAAAGATGACAACACGGTTGCCTTTCATCGGCGGCTGGCTGCCCAAGACCCAGCAAAAGTCAAACAGCTCCTCGATCGTGAAGGCCCGGACAATTCCGCACTGCCGAAAGACGCCGTCGTGAATCGCATCTGACCCGGCCATGGCACCCGAATGGGACCACCCCGCCCGGCTGCCCCCTTCGGTACCCCCCACATATAGAGCAACGATGGGCTTTGTTTTCGAAACACGCCGAGCAATTCGCATAAATTTTTGGGGCTGGGTAATACCTTCGATATAGAGCCCAATGACTCGCGTGCGCTCACAATCCTCCAAGTATTCCAGACAATCGGCCAAATCGATATCCGCCTGGTTGCCGACACTGAATCCTTGGCTGAAACCCAAGCCGAATTTCTCCAAATGATAAAACATCTGGGTAATAAAGCTTCCGCTCTGGGAGACCATTCCGATGAAGCCTTCCATCGCCGCCGTGTAGTGAAACATGGTCGTGTTGAAGCGATGCCGGGGATTAATGACACCGATGCAATTGGGTCCTAAAAACCGTATCCGGTAGTGTTGGGCGATCTCGATTAATTCATTTTCCCGCCGGCGGCCGTCTTCACCCGCTTCCCTGAATCCGCCGGAAATAATAATGGCCTGTCGGATGCCTTTTCGGCCACAGGCCTGCAGTACCTGCGAGACGATTGCAGTTGGGACCACGATCAGCGCCAGATCCGGTACTAAAGGAATTTGGCGGACATCTGCATATGCTTTGAGACCAAGGACCTGATCCAACCTGGGATGCACCGGAAACACGCCCCCCTGAAATTTCAGGGAGAGTAGATTGCTTAAAATGCGGGCTCCCATGTTGAGCATATTGTTGGACGCACCGATAACGGCGACATGTTGGGGATGCATCAGCTGATGCAATGGTTGTTTTGGCGAAAGTGTCATGACTGAAAGTATGGTAAATCGCGCAACTGGGATGACATAGAGTAGGATTCTGTTTGCGAATCGGTGATTACGTTCAACAGGGCCGGTTTGTGCGCTTCAAATGCCCGGGCCAGCGCAGGCTGAATTTGATCCGGTGACTCAACGGTTTCACCATAACAATCCAGGGACTGAGCCATCAAATCATAGCGCGTGTACGCCAGACGCGTGCCATAGGTGCAGGCATCACCGTAGACGCCGCGCTGAATATTGGCACAAACTCCCCAACACGCATTGTTGGATACCACCACGACAATGGGCACTTCATGCCGGGCGGCTGTATCCAGTTCCATGCCGTTGAGTCCAAAGGATCCGTCGCCGCACAGGCACAGGACCTGTCGTTCGGGGTGGGCCAGTTTGGCTCCAATTGCAAAAGGGATTCCAATCCCCAAGAGCCCGGTGACACCGGGATTCATTCGGGCTCCGGGGGTGTAGGCCGGAACCAGGTTGCGACCAAAATCGAGAATTTCGCCGCCGTCAATGGTGACAATGGCATTGCGATCTAAAAAGCGGGCGATTTCGTAACATAGTCGGATGGGGTTGATCGGTTTCTGAGATGATTGCGCCCACGTCATCCATTTGTCTCTTTTCTGCTTTTCCACTTCCTTCAATGTTTCCGGCCAGGAACTCTCAGAACCTTCGTCCGATTGCCGCCACGCCTCCAGAAGCTGTGTCAATACGGCTTTGGCATCTCCCACAATCCCCACATCGATGGGGCGGTTGCGGCCGATTTCTTCCGGTGCGACATCGACCTGAATTATACGCGCCTGAGGATTGAAACGCGGGGGGCGGCCGTAGCTTAGAATGAAATTGAGTTTGGCTCCAATGAAAAGCACGACATCCGCTTGTGCCATCGCTTGAGAGCGGGAGATAAAGCAAGAGAGTGGATGATCGTCCGGAATACAGCCACGCGCCAGAGGAGTGGGCACAGCCGGTATTCCGGCCTTTTCTGCAAACTTGCGGAGCACATCATGGGCGCCACTCCAAATGATTCCGCTACCGTATACAATCAGGGGACGCTGGGCCTTTTCCAGCAAGTCAACGGCTTTGGCCACCAGGGCGGGACTGCCCCAAGGTCCGCTTGAAATTTGGGACCGTATGGGATTGACACTATCCGGCGGAGTTACTTCGGCTTCTAAGATATTTTGAGGAAAGTCCACAAATGTCGGTCCCGGCATTCCCCGCGTCGCATGACGGAAAGCAATTTCGATATACTCCGAAATCCGCCGAGCCTCATAAGCGGTGGCGCACCATTTCGTAATCGGGCGCATGAGCTCTAAATGGCTCATTTCATGAAAGGCTCCCAGCTCGAACTCTTCTACCTTGTTTTGACCGGCGAGCAGGATGACCGGGGTGGATCCATAGTAGCAATTGGCGACACCGGTGAGGGCATTCAAGACACCGGGTCCGGGAACCACCATCGCTATGCCGGGGCGACCGGTGGACCGTGCATATCCCTGGGCCATCAGTACAGCCGCCTGTTCGTGTCGCACGTCAATGATGCGGATTCCTTCCTTGGCCAATGCCTGGTAGACTCCAAAAGACGGCATTCCGCTCAACGTGAAAACAACCTCCACGGCTTCGCGCTTTAAGGCCTGCACTACCAGGTCACTTCCGTAAACAGCGGTCATGATCGATCTCCTTTACGCATCATTTTTTGCGGTTATCCCCTTGTTGGTTCTTTCCTTGATATTTCCGGTCGGGCAATTTGCGCGGCGGCGGGCCTGAATAGGTCATATGTTTACTAATTAGTCCCGGCGGCATCGGTGATTTAAGGCGTTCCTTTGACATCAAGGTCTCGAATCCATGGGCCATAAGTCCCAGCCCCCGCGAAAGACATACGAATCCCATGGCGGTTTCAGCCGGAATACCAATTTCACAGAGAACCGCCGCACCACCGCCGTCGATGTTCATCGGTATTTTCTTTTTTCCAAAGACACGCGGTAAAATCTGTTCGAATAAGCGCGCCCATTGCATGAATCGACCGGACACAATATTTTTGTGTTGCGCGTGCTCCACCATTTCAAAAATGCGTATGACTCGCGGGTCCTTGCGGTGAACCGGGTGACCGAATCCAGGCACGTAACTTCCATTGGTTCGATACGCCTCACTAACTTCCCGAATAACATCCTCGGGCGCACGCCCGGTCTCCTCGATGGTCCGGTCGGTCTGATAAAAAAGGCGGGTTGCCGCTTCGATGGGGCCGCCATGTATTTCTCCCAGTAGATTCATACCGGAGGCCATGACACAGTTCAACGGAATACCACAGGTGGCCGCCATAACAGACGTTGCCACGGCCGGTGAGTTGGCTCCATGATCACAAACCGCTATGAGCAATGCATCCAGGAGTCCGGTGATTTCAGGGTATCGTGGAAGCTCTCCCATGATCATCAAATAGGCCATCTCACCGAAGGTCACTCGTCCCATTAAGTCCTCTATCGGATAGCCCCGTATCAGCAGCTCATTCGGTCGGACGCGGATTATTGACGTGTCCCACCACCCCTTCTTTTCTGATGTGTCGGGATTTTTAGGCATTGGCTTTCATACCTCCAACGAACTAGATCACGGTGTCCGCCCCACAGCGTAACAGGATCGACTGGTCGCCGGGCGGATCTTCGGCCTCCGGCGAATTGTGCATCCTGGCTTCATATAAAATGTTCACCAAGGCACGGATTATCGCTTTTTTGTTCTACATTAATAAAAAAAATTGTCAAGATAGAGAACAATTAAAAACCTGAATTCATGATGCGAAACCCTGCGACACCGACAATCGGTAAATCACGTATCCGAAGAGTCAAGAATGGCTGCTCGCCGGGTGGCCGCGTAGTTTCAATCAATGTGCAGAAAATTCCAAATTGACTTTCGACTCATGCTTCTGATATTTTATGATGCTACTGTGCGAATAGGATTAGATGATGCTCCTATGAAGCTATATTTATTTCAAACATCGGAGGAAATCCATGCAGAAAAAAGGCATTGAGAAAGACGTTTTCATGCTTGAGAGCGATGGCTTGAAACTGCGGGTATTTGTCGCCGTTCCGGACCCGGCTTCGCAGCCATTACCATCGGTTCAGATTCATCATGCCGGTGGAGGGTATGAATCAGTTTATGAACATATGGCGACTGAGTTGGCAGAACGCGGGATCGTCGGCATCACAATGATCCACCGAGGCTATCCCGGCTCGGAAGGCCGAATGGAGTACGGCAAAGGCGAAATCACGGATATCGGAAATCTTATCAAAGAAATGAAGACGCGTCCCTATATCGATCCCTCACGCATGGGGATCATGGGATATTCCCGGGGCGCTCATAATGCTATTTTGGCGGTGGAACGCTACGATGAATTTTTAGCTGGAGCGTTGTGGAGTACCCCAACGGATATGTTCGATCATGTAAACGTGAATCCTTGGATTGCCGATATGTTCGGCGGGAGCCCGGATACGGCTCCGGAAGAATACCGAAGCCGGTCATCTATCCTTTTCGTTGACCAGATAAATTGTCCCCTCCTGCTGATTCATGGCGAACTAGATGACGTTGTGCCTGTGAGGCATACGCTTCGTTTAGCGGAGGCCCTGGAAAAACTAAACAAATCCTATGAACTAAAATTATTCCCGTCCGAGGGTCATATATGGTCAATGCCCGGGTTCGCAGACAACTGGCGCCTCACCGTAGAGTGGTTTGAGCGTCATTTAAACCCCGCTTAAAATTCGAACACCTTTTCAATTTCCTCTTCAGAAACATCGAAGATGCCATCGTGGGGTGTTAGTTTTTCCTGTTTGAAGAAATCCGGCAATCTATCGGTAGCCGGACCTAACCCGGCTGCCCGATTAAATGCCACCTCTTTTTTGAGAACGGATTTGCCCGACTCAGCCACATCTTCCGGTTTTAAATTCCAACCATAAAAACTGTTCACCAAATTGGCCATAACCTCCAAATTCGGCTCGGTCATCTGGCACAATCCCATGGAATCATAGGCACATGTGGTTATCTGCTTTTGTCGCGATACTTCGATCATTTCGGCCGTATCTTCGGCATGGAAGATGATGACCCCGGTGTGATCCGCGCCCTGGGGGTTGGTTGCGTAACCGATTCCTGTTCCGATTTCCTTCCGAGGATCATGGGCTGGTACCGCTTGGCCCTTGACAACCGGTACTCGGCTAATACCGAAAACACGGGCGGTAATGGCGGCGCCTTGGCCCAGCACACGGCCCAACGCGGTTCCCTGGCCGATTTCCCGGAGCAGTTCCAAGGCGTGTTGACCATCGCCAAAATTCAAGATCCCGGCATCACAGGCGACGCCTAAGGCTGCCCCGGTCTCCATGGTGTCCAATCCTAAATCGTCACACATTTTTTCAAGATTCATGACCGTGTCTAGATTATTAATCCCTAAATTGGCACCTAACATGGCTGAGGATTCATACTCAAAACCCGCCGTTAGGAATTTGCCGTCTTTGTCATGCATGACGTTCGAACACCGCACCACGCATCCCGGCATACAAACATGTCCAAAACTACCACCGCGAGTGGCATTGAGCTCAGCAACCCCTTTGCCGCCAATTTGTGTGTCTCCCTCAAAGGAGCCGGCCGAAAAATTGCGCGTGGGAAGGGCTCCAATTTTGCTGAGATAGGCAAGCCCCCCAACGGTGCCGTAGGTCGAAAATAGCCCAGTGGCCTTGAGCTCCCTAATCTCCTGGGTGAATGACTTGCAGACCTCCTTGAAGCGAGTTTTTCGCTTAGCCTGCCGGAGCTTTGATCCGCTGTCATCGATAACAATAGCTTTAATCCCTTTAGATCCCATTACGGCGCCCAGTCCCCCCCGAGCGGCGTGACGCGACGGCCGTCCCTCAGGATCCGTCATAGCGACGCTTGCAGCCGCAAGCTTCATCTCACCTGCCGGCCCGATGCAAAATATACCAACCGTTTCGCCAAATTTTTTTTGAAGTTCAGAGGCTGTTGCATAATTGCCGAAACCGGCGAGCTTCTGGGACGGAATGATGTCTACACCTTTTTTGTCCACTTTGATAACATAAAAGGTTTCTTTTTTCGGTTTACCTTCAATGATGATCGCTTTGATGCCCAAACGGCCTAACTTGTAACCGGCAGTTCCACCGACATTGGCTTCTTTGATGCCGCCCGTCAGCGGGCTTTTGGCCCCAACCGAAAGTCGGCCTGAATTAGGTGCGGCCGTGCCGGCCAAAAGTCCGGGGGCAAAAATCAATTTATTGTGTCGGCTTAACGGATGGGAAGTGGGAGGCACTTCAGTGGCAATTATGTGAGAACTCAGCGCGCGCCCGCCCAGGCGGGTGAATTTTGTTGGGGTGTTCACTACTTTAGCTTCCAATTTGTTCATATCGATACGAATCAGTCTACTCATGTTTAACTCCTTCTCTTATCTGAAACGGAATGACTTTGGGATAAAATATGCAAAATGAACGCTGCCAGCAAAAGATTATTGGCCATCTGGAGTCAGCGCTATTCGTTTACCCGCAATCTCCAATGTCGTTTTGGAATAGGTCAGTTTTTCAATGATTTTCCCATCCTTGAACGCCATTACATCTACACCGCGTCGTCTTTCAGGTTTGCCTTCGTAGCCTTTTTCAAATGAGGGCCAATCAAAATACCAGCGATACAGGACTTTTTGGTCAACTTCATCAATAAAGAGATCTTCGGTTGTGAATCGAAAACCGCCATGATTTTCAAACCACGGGGCCCATGCGCGACGTAACGCCTCTTTCCCCCGGACTTCAGCGCCATGCCAGTGTTGAAAAAAAACATCCTCGTGAAAGAGCTCAAAGACACCGTCGAGGTCGTGATTGTTCCAAGCGACTTCCCATCGCATCATGCCTTGCTTGAGTTCTTCTCTTGATAGTTTCATTCGTTCCTCCTTTGCTGAATTTCGAGGCCGAAATTCCATTTTAAAATGCAAAACAATCTTTTCTAAATTAAAAATATAGTTGTCTACAAAGCCCAAGTGACGTTTCTTGGAATAGGCGTTGATGGTAACCCGCTTGGCGGATGGGTGACTGTCCGAGGACATTAGGGAGCGTTACATCAAACAGCATGACACAGTTACACTAAACCACATCGCATGTATTTTCAGCACTCGGGTATAGATCTTGAGGCCCTGTTTGCTGTTACGCTCCCTTATGTGCGAGTTTCACACCTCCGCCACGCGGGTTACCGTCAACGCCGATGTGACTTACTTGAGCTTTCAGGTTAACCACATTTAAGAAAATTATCGGAATGGGTTCATGCCGTCAAGCAATAAATAAAGTATTTTCGGATGAGCAGTAATTAACGAATAGTTTATTTGGGGTTGTGTAACCGAATGAGATCGTGATAGGTCGTAATGCGGTTGAAAGGGACCGTGTTCAATAAAAGGAAACAGAGGAGACCAGCAATGGCTTCAGGCACCAAAGCTGCGCATGTGATTGTTGCTGCCCAGAGTATTGACCATTCTGCTTATCTAGCTGGAGTTCCTTATGAGCGCTATTATACGGATGCGCATATTTTTGCCAAAACCCAGCTTCTGGTCAGCGAGTACTATCAGTTTGATGCGCCCAACAATACTTGGGATGTCTACAACATTGAAGCTGAAGCGATGGGACAAAAAATCGTCTTTCCTCCCGATGGAATACCGGACGTCGATCGCACCCATCCATTGATAGATTCGCCTGAACGCCTTGACAAGATTCAAATCCCGGATCCCTATAGGTCCGGTCGTATGCCTTGGGTTCACAATATCAACAAGGCCTATATTAAAATGATCGGCAGGCCTGCACGGGTTTTCTTTTGTGCTCCTTTCAGCCTGGCCGTTAACGTCAGGGGGTATGAAAACCTTATCATGGATATTCAGACCAACCCTGAATTTGCGCATCGGCTTTTTGAATTTCTGTGCGATAAGATCATCGCCCCTTACATCCAGGCAATGCGCAGTGAAATCGGACAACCGACGGCATTGGCCGACGGGAATGATGCGTGGGCATCGCCGCCAATGATAACGTTGGATATTATGGAAGATTTTGTCGTACGTTATGCAGAGCGCCTCCGGGAGACAGTGGGGGGTAAATTGGTAACTCGCGGTAATTGGGGGGATTCCAAGAGTAACGCACCCGACTTTGCTGAACGTTTTTGGACTCTAAAACTCAGGGCTTGCCCCGGTTTTCTCAGTGTGCTTGATCCTGATTTATTTGAACTCGGTCCAAAAAGAGTCAAGGCGTTTGCGAAAACGCATGGTGCGTATGTTACCGCCGGGGTCGATGCGACGTTGCTGCAAAAGGGTCCAGTTGACGCCATCGTAGAAAGAATCAAACATTATATCGATGGGCTGGCGCGAGACGGACGCTGTGCAATTTATCTGAACCAGATTCCCGCAGACACCCGTCCGGAAAATGTCCACGCGGCAGTGGCGGCCTGTCATACGCTGGGCAAGTACCCAATTGCTGAAAACCTGGATGATGTTAAAGTGGAAATACCCGAGCGGGAAAGCTTCACCGAGTTCCTGCACCACAAAGGAGAAACACTATAATTTAACGCCAGCAGCTGTTCCAGGGTCTAGATTGTTCGTATGCATACGACGCCTGAAGCACGAGATCATCGCGCTGTCGTGGAGCAATGATCTGTAATCCTACCGGCAAACCATTTTGTGTAAAGCCTGCCGGAACATTCGCAGCGGGATGGCCAGCTAGATTAAACGGATATGTGAAGGCCAATAATCCCAGGAGGGGAATGGAGATCCCATCAATCTCGGTCGGTGGAGGACCTTTGGCAGCAAAGGCTTCAGTCGGCATGGTCGGGGTCACCAGCAGATCAAATTGATCAAACAGTTCCCATAATACCCGGTTCAATTCGGTTTTTGCTTTCTGGGCCTCAATACGATCGTTTAAGGTAAACGACCTGAGACCCTCCAGGCTTGAGGCCATAGACCTTCCCAATTCCTGCCGATGCTGCTCAAGGTCTTGGTGAATTTGGGCATAAAAGTCACAGGCAAGAAGGTTAAACCATCCGTCGACCGTATCCGGTAAAGACGTCTCCCAAATCGCTACGGTGTGACCCATCTCTTCAAAGCATTTTACGGCTTCTTCCACTTTGCTTATCACGTCCGGTTGCACCTTGGCATTGCCCAGCGTGGGGCTGAAGGCAATCCGGAGCCTAATGGGGATCTTTTCTAAACATTTTAGATAAGACCCGCCAGGCGCAGGCAAGGAATCAGGGTCGCACGGATGGTAGCCGGCGACACAGTCTAGAAAGAGGGCGGCATCTTCAACCGCACGTGTCAGGGGGCCTAACGCCGTAATTTGATGCATCCGTAAAAGTGAAAGAGGTCCTGGAAAGTTGCCCATCGGGATTCTGCCGTAGGAGGTCTTCAATCCAAAGCATCCGGTAAAGGCGGCCGGGGTGCGGATGGATCCGCCTGAATCAGTGCCCGTCGCTATCGGGACCATACCGGCGGTAACGACAGCCGCAGAACCTCCGCTGGATCCGCCCGGTGTATGCTCCGTGTTCCAGGGGTTGCGTGTTACACCGTAAACCCTATTGGTTGTAAAAAACGTAAACCCAAACTCCGGGGTATTGGTTTTTCCTACGATGACGGCACCGGCTTTTTTAAGGCGGTTTACCTGAACGGAGTCTTTTAGGGCGACATTGTTTTTATAAATTGTCGAACCAAAACTGGTCACCATTCCCTCTACATCTTCCAGATCCTTAACTCCAATTGGAATTCCACCCAACGGGCCGAGATCTTGCCCGGAGGCGAGCCGCTTCGTCATCTCCCGGGCCTCATCCATGGCCTGTTCGATGCGTAAGGCGACGAAGGCATTCAGGGTAGGATTTACGGTTTGAATTCTTTCAAAAGTTGCCTGCAACAGATCCAAGGGGGTAATTTCTTTTGATCGGATGAGCTTAACCAACTCGTAAGCCGACTTTTGATATAAGGGTGACATGAGATCGCCGTTCAACCTCCTGATTCGAAATTTTTGGTTTCCTCAAGAACGTATACAATTACCACCACATTCGTCAAGATCGATAACCCATAGTCTAATTGTGTATTCCCGAATCCGACCTGCAAGTTAAGAGTACCTGTCAGCCGCAATTGGACTTGACGGATACCATCCAATTCTCTATGTATCCTCAGACATCGTTTCGTCAAACAGCGATGTGTTGCTGGCGCAGGCAATCACGTTGTATCCAAAAAAACTGAAACGGAGGACGATTTTATGGAGACCACAGAAGCGATTCACAAATGGAGATGCATACGCAGATTTAAAAAAGATGAGCCCGTAACGGATGAAGCATTGCGAAAGGTATTGGAAGCCGGGCGGCGGTCACCTTCCTGGATGAACGTTCAACCCTGGCATTTTATTGTGATCAAAGATGCGCAAATCAAAGAGAAACTGGCAACACTTGCCTCAGGGCAGAAACATATTGCCCGCTCACCGGTTGTGATTGGTGTTTGCGGTGACCTTTCCGCCTGGGATAAACCCAAAAACCGTGAGGCACTGCTAGAACTTGTCGAGGCCGGGGCTATGAAAGCCACGGCGGAAATCATTGACAATGTCGTATTAAAAGACCCACTTTTCTGTGTGGCTGAAAACGGCCCGGCGATGATTCTCAGCCGTACGTTCGAGCAACTGGGGATCACTTATGGTTTTATGGGCATTGAGGCGGTAAACCAAGGTCTGGGGATGTGTATTGTCGGTGCGCTTGGTAATGAGGTCACCGGCGCCAATCAGGCGCTCTACCAAGAGATAAAAGCCTCCCTAAACATTCCGGAGAGTATGTATCTACTCACTCTTCTCACGTTAGGCGTTCCGGATGAGGCACCCAAGGCTCGTCCACGCAAGGATTTAAATCGGATTGTATCCCGTGAAAAAGTGGGGCAGAAGTTTGAAAATTTCTGATGATTTTTCAGGGTGGTAATTCGTATCTGTCACCATTAGGCTTTATTGATTTGAATTAAGATGGTGTTGCAGGGAAACGCGCCAACCGGCGACATTTTGTCGCGGGTGAGAACATTGGCGCATGCGCCTTGATCCACCCCTTGATCGTCCGGCTGATACCATTGCCCCTGGTCAAGACTGGCAACACCGGGCATGATATGATCCGTGACTTTTGCCGTCGTGTGCAATCGGCCTCTTTGATTGAAAACGACCACCCTATCTCCGTCTTGGATTTTTCGACTGCGGGCGTCTTCCGTATTGATCCACAATGCATCGTCAGCTATTTTTTTAATGCGTGTAATGTTGTTGAACTGTGAGTTCGCCCTGGCTCTGGAGTGGGGAGTTACAAGCTGAATCGGGTATTCGTGTATCAGCTGATCCTGGGGGCCTTCCCAATGCTCGATATACTTTGGGATAGCCGGAATTTGGGGATTATTCATTTCAGCAAACATCTGGCTGAAAATTTCAATTTTACCGGACGGGGTAGGGAAAGGATGCTTATCCGGGTTTTCGATTTGTTCTCTGAAGGCAATGACAGGACGCTCGGATTCAAATCGATGCACGCCTTTAAGTTTAAAGGCCTGTGAATCTGGAAAATCCGGTTCAGCGTCTAAGAAGACATTGAGCCATTGTTCATCTGATTTTTCCTCGTAGTTTTCAATACCCAATAGAGCGGCCAGCTCAGAGAAAATCTGAAGGTCAGATTTTGGGCCGGCAGGTGGATCCATGATTTTGCTCATGTAAATGCAATAGGGACCTCCAACATAGGGTTGTCCAATATCTTCGCGCTCAAAAAAATGGGTGACCGGCAGTACGATGTCTGCGAATTTGGCTGTCGGGGTGAGAAAGAGATCATGGACGACAATGAACTCCGGTTTTAAAAGCGCCTCTTTGCCTTTATTTAAATTCAAAAACTGATTTAATACATTGGAGCCGACAATGTACAACAGTTTGCAGTCTGCATGATACCCATCGGATTTGCCGTGAATTATCGCATCGTACAAATCTGTGTTGTGCACCCGTTGATGTTTAATTTTCGGAACCGGGACCTTTCCCTTGATTAAGCCAAGGTCGACAAAACCGACCCCGCCGGCAGTCTGCCCTCCCTCGATGCCAATATTTGCAGTTATTGCAGAAATAGTCGATGCTGCGCGATGAAATTGCTCCCCGTATGCCGAGCGACCCGGTGCCCAGCCGGTCATGAGCGCAGCCGGTTTGGCGTTGGCGTAGTCTCTGGCAAGTTTCATGATTCTCTCTGCGGGTACACCCGTAATCGATTGCGCCCATTCAGGAGTCTTTGGCAACCCATCTTCTTTTCCGATCACGTAATCTTTAAATTTATCAAAACCAACCGTGTACTTTTCGATGTAATCCTGCACATGCAGCCCTTCTGTCATTACAACATAAGCCATCGCAATCAACATGGCTGTGTCTGTGCCGGGTTTAATGGGAATCCACTCATCGGCCAAGGTTTGACTTGATGGGTTATGACGAGGATCAACACAGATGATTTTAGTCCCGGCTTTTTTCGCTTGTTTCAGATAAAATTCCGTTTCCGGACCGAAGCGGGTGACCACTGGATTCCATCCCCACAGTATGATGAGTTTGGAAAGCAGCAGATTATTACGCGTGCTATCGGTAAAAATGGTCCCAAAAGTAGCTCGCGAAGACTGAAGCGCCGCCTGAAACGACGTTATCCCCCATACGGTGGTGCAGCTGCCAAAACTGCTGAAGAAGCGTTGCGTTACCCGCGGTGTGTTGTGCAATGTGCTGATGGATCCGGTATTGGTGACAAAAAATATCGCCTGCGTGCCGTCTTGCTCTCTTACGCGCTGCATCTGGGCTGCTATGCGTTGCAGCGCTTGATCCCATGAGATCGTTTCGAACTGTCCGCTGCCCCTTGATCCGATTCTGCGCAAAGGCTGCATCAGGCGCTTCGGGTCATTGACGACCGCATGTTGGGCAAGTCCCCGCGGACAGGCTTTGATGTTAAGTCCTTCGAACGCTTCAGTGCTTATATGATGGAGTTCTCCATTCTTTAGATGCACTTTTAGTAGACAGCGACCTCCACAGTCATATCCGCAACTGGTTGTGATGACTCTTTCTTTCGTTTTGGAATCAGTGGTATTTACCATACGTTCCCCGCGTTTTAGGTTAGGGTTGGGTGTAAAGTAAAAGATGACCATCCGGGCAAATGCCGGAAAAACGAGCTCTTATAGGGGTGTTCCGTGTTTAATACGACATGATCAATCATTTCGAGAACCTTTTTTGGGGTCCGTTGCCTTTTTGGCTGCGTTGCGCTGCCATTCAATTTGATTTTTTATTTCGCTGAGAATAAAGGAGCTTTTTAGGCTTTTGGCGATGATATCCAGACTCGGTTCCTTGCCGATGGTTTTCTTCATATGATCCTGCATTGCCGCTATGGCCTCAAGGATGCATTCTTTAAAAACACCGGCTCTGGCTAGTATATTATTTACCGGGCCGGCCAGCAGATTCAGCGTCCAGAATGGCTTTTTTATATTGATTTGGTCATCATCTGCTTTTTTTAGTTGGTACTTGATTTGGTTGCCAACTTCATTGAGTATAAAATATGATTTTAAAGATTCCGCAATTTCCTCCTGAGTCGGTTCCACTCCGGTAACATGCTTGATATATTTCATTATGGTCACGATAGCATCTTGCAGGCTATCTTCGATCCGCATCAGTTTAGTCAATATCAACCCCTGTTCATGTATATATGAGTAGTCGGGGAGTTTCCTAAAATGAAGACCGTCAAGTCTGCGAACGCAGGAATCCAGATATTTTTGCGCTCACCCAGCCCGGAGGTCCCCCCTGGGCGAACATGGCGGAAATTCCACAATGTTCTATCGACAATATCTTAAAAAAATATATAAATTTTAAATAGTTGTCAAGCAATACCATCACTAAGAGAAATTTTTGTCGACATGGCGTTTAGCCGTTAACTTTTGGTTTAGCTGTAATTTTTTCAGAAAGACTCTAGATATGCCCCAAGTATGTTTTAACCTTGTGATATAATTTCATGATCAGGATAACACCGGATCAATCCGCTAAGAATTTGCTTGGCGCGATCCGGCTGCATCAGCCGATCATTGATTACTTGGGCTGCACGGAAATATGCCTTGGGGGACAATTTGTTTTGCGGGTATGCTTTCACCAGTCTATTTGGTTCCAAAAATTTTATCTCCGGCATCGCCTAGGCCAGGTAAAATGTATCCGATATCATTTAGTTTTTCGTCGATGGCAGCCACATAAACCTCGACATCCGGGTGGGCTTCCGTCAACTTCTCGATTCCTTCCGGCGCGGCAACCATAAAAATACCCTTGATCTGCTTACAACCGGTTTTTTTGATCAGATCAACAGTGGCGATCAGTGAACCCCCTGTAGCCAGCATGGGGTCTATGATCAGAGCAATTCGCTCTTCCATGGCGCTGGTCATTTTTACATAGTATTCGACCGGTTTCAGGGTTTCCTCGTTCCGATACAGACCGACGACACTTACTCTGGCCGATGGAATAAGATCTAGCACTCCCGGCATCATTCCCAGACCAGCTCTTAGAATTGGAACAACCGTAATCTTTTTGCCCTTTATTTTTTCAACCTGAATAGGCCCGGCCCATCCCTGAATGGTTTTGGTCTCCGTCTCTAAATCTTTAGTCGCTTCGTAGGTTAAAAGATTGGCCAACTCAGAAGCTAAATCACGAAAATCTTTGGTTGTTACATCGTTTTCCCTCATCAATGCTAATTTGTGCTTGATCAGCGGATGCTCCACTACGTGTACCGGCACAGTGACCTCCTTTTATAATTATTCTATATAGTTAGGGGTTAAAACGGATGTCGGGACAAAATTCACCGACGCGAATTTCCACAGAATGATCGCTGTCAGTCTTATTCAAATTAGCTATTTATGTCAAGATCCCAGAACAATAATCGGGGAGGAGGATGAGTTCGTTATTTGCTCGGGGATTAAAATTCACCTAATGGTCTTTTGAAGGTAAATTTGGCGGGGTCCTTGACGAGCTTTTCGCCGGCCGTGTCGACGTTATCTCCTAATGCCGAAAAGGGTAAGGATACGACAAAAAATACAGCCCCTACTGCCGTGGCAAGGATACCAATGGGTCTGACCACAACTGTGTCAAAAAGCATTCCACCACCGCTGGGCTCCTCGGCTTCAAGGTATTCCTGGGCCAGACCCGCAGAGCCGAAAGGTATGATACTAAACGTGACGATCAGAACAATGATTATAGATTTTTGTGCGAGTTTGATCATTACTTCCTCCTTAGCATTCGCTCGGTTCACTGAACACGACCCAATCATCTTGCACCCAGTGGGTGCGTTCAAAAAAACGTTGAGACGTTTGCTAATTGTTGAATTGAATAATGCTTAAGGTTATTATAACGTGTTCTCGTCAAAAATTTCAACAAGTTTGTTGAAAATTAATTAATTTCAGATTGTTAAGTAAATAGTCGGCTTTCAACCGGCTTTCATGCAGAGCTGTTTGTTTTGAGATGGAATCAGATAACAGATACTTAGAAATTGCCGTTGACCTTCCAGTATATCATACCTTTACCTATGGTGCACCCGAAACATTGGCGCCACTGCTTGGCACGGGGAAAAGAGTGCTCGTGCCCTTCAGACGACGCAGGGTAACAGGATATGTTTTGGGACAAAGCAAGGGTTTGGACAAAAAAGAGATAAAGCCGATACTGGATATTCTGGATGAGACGCCGCTTTTTCGGTCATCCATGGTGCCGTTTTTCCAGTGGATTGCCGATTATTATAAATTCCCGATCGGCCAAGTAATAAAAAATGCGCTTCCCGGGGGCTTAAACGTTCGAGATCACGCAACTCTCGCAATCACCGATAAGGGAATTCGGGCGCTTCAGGAAAATCACCACACCTCAACGGTAAAAACTATACTGCGTCGATTAGAATCCGGAGCCTGTCGTGTACGAAATCTATATCAACAGACGGATCGGAATCTATCGAGCGCCTTGCTCTATTCTCTTGAAGAACGGGGGTGGATAGCGAAGAAATGGGAACTTAGCGGAGCACGAACCAAGGCCAGGCAGGAGCGATTTTTACGTCTCACAGAAGATAAGCTTGACAAGGATGATTTGTCGACACCGAGACGAAAAATTATCGATGTGCTCAGGGCCGAGGGTGAAATTTCTGCAAAAAAACTGAAAGAAATAATCCCCACAGCTCCTGCGCTGATACGATCTCTCGAAGCCGCAGGATTCCTCACCATTGAGTCCAGACGAATCTTCCGCGATCCGTTTGGGGAGTCCATAGAACCCGACACGGCTCCTATACTGAACCAAGAACAAAAGTCGGTAGTCGACGAGATTGTCGGTTTTCTGCATAGAGGGTATGCCACCTTTCTTTTAAGAGGCGTTACGGGAAGCGGAAAAACCGAAGTTTATATGCAAACTGCTGCAGAGGTGTTGAAAAAGGGTCTATCAGTCTTGGTTCTGGTGCCGGAAATTGCATTGATTACCCAGATGGAAAGGCGATTTCGTGCAAGATTCGGCGAATGCGTTTCCGTCCTTCACAGCGGTCTGTCATCCGGCGAACGTTATGACCAGTGGACTCGTATCGTACTGGGAGATGCGACGATCGCTATCGGTGCGCGATCCGCGGTATTTGCGCCCTTTGACAAGCTGGGCCTGATCATCGTTGATGAAGAGCATGATTCATCGTATAAGCAGGAAAGCACTCTGCGTTATAATGCCAGAGATCTTGCCGTTGTCAGGGCAAAACAGCATAACTGTATTGCGTTACTCGGTTCGGCGACGCCTTCAATCCAGTCATATCACAATGTCATTACCAAGAAGTTCAGAGAACTGATTTTAGAGAAGCGGGTTGAACGACGCCCGTTGCCCGAAATTCAACTTGTGGATCTTCGTCAATACAGGGATACTCGTGGGATCCGGCGTTTCATTACACCTGAGCTACACCAGGCCATCAAAAACGCCTTAGATCGCAGTGAACAGGCGCTCCTTTTTTTAAACCGGCGTGGTTATGCCAGTTTTCCGGTTTGTGGCTCCTGCGGTCAGTCGATCCGTTGTCAACGCTGCGACATTACCCTGACATTGCACCAGCGCGCTAATGCCTATCGTTGCCATTATTGCGGATTTAGCCGTGCCGCCACATCAAGCTGTGATGCATGCGGCTCAACCAAAATTAAACACTTAGGTCTTGGTACGGAAAAGCTGGAGGGCATGATAACAGCGCTATTCCCCGATGCCCGGGTCGCGAGAATGGATCGCGACACCACTGTTCACAAGGGATCTATGCTAAGGCTGTTAAAGGGTCTCCGAGATGGAACTATCGACATTTTAGTGGGGACCCAGATGGTGGCAAAAGGTCATGATTTTCCGAATATCACGCTTGTGGGCACGATTTGCGCCGATCTTTCCCTTAGTTTTCCGGACTTTCGAGCCGGAGAGCGCACCTTTCAGCTGCTGGCCCAAGTGGCCGGACGGGCCGGGCGTGGAAATCGACCCGGACGAGTCATTCTGCAGACTTATAATCCGGAGCATTTTATTATTTCCGCCGCAAAAGCTCAGGATTTTAAACTTTTTTACCAAAGAGAAATCGGTTTTCGTAGAGCACTAAGCTATCCGCCCTTTACCCGAATGATTCAACTTAAAATATCCGGTAAGGACCCAAACAAAACAGAAACCCATGCACGTCATCTGGGAGAAAGGTGCCAGGCGCTGAAGCATAACGGCTCCAATATCTACAAAACAATAGATATTATGGGACCCATCGAAGCATCGCTGACTAAAATCGCCGAACGCTATCGCTGGCAAATCTTGTTAAAAAGTCTGAACGCGCAAACGCTTCATAATTTTATAAATCAGCTCATGTTTGAGAATTCGGCAGGCATCATCCCCCGAAACATTCACGTGGTCATCGATGTCGATCCGGTTTTTTTGATGTAAGAATCGGTAAAGCACATCATACTGGATATAATCTTGAGGACTTGATAGTATTCTGTTGGAATGTGGTATCGAACTTGCGGCATCTGGCGGTCATATCTTGACATTCCTGAGCATGCATCTTAAAATTTTTTTCAGATTCAGATATCGTCCAAAGATAAGGAGATTATGATGAAATTTAGAGTCCGTGCGGCGTTGATACTTATATTATGTCTGTTTGTGCCTGTACCGATTGGGATAGCTGCGGATAAACATGCCGAAAATCCGGATCTACCAACACCCAACATTTTTTTGCCAGAGAACCGATTTGAATTCTCCCCGGTTCTCGAGGGTACGAAAATTGTTCACGATTTTACGGTTCAAAATAAGGGCAACGCTCTTCTGAAAATAGAACGCGTGAGGACCGGGTGAGGGTGCACCGCTGTCTCTTATCCGAGACAAATCCCTCCCGGTGGTGAGGGAAAAATAACGTTGAAAGTCGATACCAACGGATACGGCGGCCGTAAGATCAATAAGGGTGCTACGGTGTTCACCAATGATACCAACAATCCCAATCTGGATCTTTTAATCACCGGAGATGTGGAACAATTCGTCACCATCCAACCGCGTCATATTAGTCTGCGTGGCTATGTCGGTGATCCGGTCAAAGGCTCTGCGATCATTACACTTAAAGAGAAATATCCATTCAAGATACTCAATGCCCGAGCCAGTAAGGGTAAATACATTCGTTTTCACCTGGAAGAAATTAAGAAATCACAGACGACTGCATATGAGTTGACGGTGGAGAATTTCAAACAAGATGTCGGACGCTACTACGACTCTATTGTTCTGGAAACCGACAGCGAAATCCGTCCGCAGCTTGACGTAAAGGTGTACGGTTTTCTGCGCGCCCGTAAAACTGAATAAAGACGCAAAGGTTCCTATGAAACATATCAAGGTTGTTGGGTTTGATTGCGACGGTGTTTTATTCGATACCAAACAAGCCAATCGGGCTTTTTACAATCACATCCTGAATCATTTCGGCAAAAAGGCTATGACGGACGAGCAATTTGCTTTTATTCATATGCACACGCTGGATGAATCTTTAGGCTATTTATTTCCAGATCGAGAAAGCCTGACAGCCATCCATGACTATCGCAAGACCATGGACTATCAATGGTATCTTCAGTTGTTAAGCGTGGAACCTCACTTGGTTTCATTGTTAAAAAAGATCCGCCCGAAAAGGAAAACCGCTATTGCCACCAATCGAACCGACACAATGAATCACTTGCTCGCCGAATTCGGCCTTGACGGGTATTTTGATCTGGTTGTCACATCGACGGATGTAGAGCGACCTAAGCCCCATCCGGATGCCTTGCTCAAAGTTTTAGATTATTTTGATATTGAACCGCAGCATGCGATTTACATCGGTGATTCCAAGCTGGACGAATTGGCCGCTGAGGCGGCCGGGATTCCCCTGGTTGCTTATCGCAACCAGGAATTGTCTTCACCGTACCATATTCAGAGTTTAAAGGATCTTGAGCAGATTCTCATGATTTAGAAACCATTTACTTGCCGGGAGGCTTTTGCAGCGAACGTATTCGCATGTTGATAGAGCGAACGGTAAATCTTGATTTAATGTAAACCGCGGAGTACTGTGACATGGAAACAAATCTACCCAAAGAAGAAAACGAAGAACTCGCCTCAGTAGATGAGTGGGAAAATCGGATCCTGTGCAGTGACGGTAACTGTATCGGTGTCATTGGAGCGGACGGGCATTGCAAGGAATGCGGTAAAAAGTATGAAGGCGCGCTGCCCGAACAGGGGGTACCTGCGGAAACCCCTCCCCTAGAGGATGATGAGCCCGAGCAGCAGGACGAGTTGGCAGAGGAGGTTGAGCAGGTAGATGAACTGTCCGCTGATCCGGACTGGGAAAAACGGATATTATGCAGCGACGGCAACTGTATCGGCGTAATTGGACCGGACGGGCGATGTAAAGAATGTGGAAAGCCCTATGAGGGAAATACCGATCCATAACTGTCGCAAAGCATCGGCCGCAGCCGTTATTACATTGTTGCCATAGCGCCATTAAGCAATTAAACGGAGTATCCCCTTGCCCATATTAAATTACATTCCGGTTCCCACCTGGCGCGATTTCATCGACATTTTATTTCTCACCCTGGTTGCCTATCAGCTCTATCAATGGTTTCGTGAAACCCGGGCTCTTCGGGTCCTTATCGGTTTGGTTTTACTCGGTGGTATATATTCAATCGCCAAGCTCTGGGGATTGTTCCTGACCACCTGGGTTTTTCAAATTCTGTGGCAAGTTCTTCTGATTTTGTTGCTGATTCTTTTTCAATCCGAGATTCGACAGGTTCTGGAAAAAGTCAGTCCACTTCGCTACCTGAGATCTCGTCGGAGAGTTTTTCGGGGAGCATTTGCCAAAGATCTTGCGCAGGCCCTGTTCGATCTGGCAGCAGAAAAAATCGGTGCCTTGGTTGTTCTGACCAGAGATGACAATCCTTCTGAATTTATCCACGACGGGCAAGAAATAATGGCACTTCCGGATCCCTTGCTGATTAAAAGCATTTTCAACCAGCATGCACCCGCGCATGACGGCGCGATCATTTTGGCGCAAGATCGGCTGACTCACATGAGATGTATTCTACCTTTGTCTAAAAAGGAGAATCTTCCTGAGCAATATGGGACTCGACACCGGGCGGCTTTAGGGCTTTCAGAGGTGACGGACGCTGTCTGTTTAGTGGTTTCAGAAGAAAGATCAGAAGTGTCCAGCATCGTCGCCGGCGAGATATCCGTCTGGAGCGATCCGCAAGAGTTGGAAGAACGCATCAGGACGTGGTTGCAAGAACCGGAGATCCGCGTACCGACCATTCAGCAATTTATCAAAGATCTCATTGTCAAGAATTGGAAGGCAAAATTGAGCGCTTTAGCACTTGTATTTGCCGCCTGGCTGATTCTGGCAAGTCAACAGGATATTAAAATCACCATCAATGCTCCGATCCGGTATGTAAACCCAGCTGGCGAATTGATAGTGAGCGAAGGGTCTGCAAAAGCGGTGGATCTTACGCTTTCGGGGCGGCAGAGTCAAATAAACGACTTGCGCGACCGAGATGTGCGGGTGGACGTTGACCTGAGCGGACAGATGGCAGGCAAGCGTACGATCACATTATCCGGAAAAAATGTTCAGTTACCCATAGGAGTTAACGTTTTACGTATCACCCCTCAAAAAATCGAGGTCAATCTTAGGCCTCCTGCCAAGGACTAGCCGTTTATCTACGGAGGTGAATTATGCAACACTATAATCCTGAACAGACATTATTGGAGACACGACGGGAATTTGGAGAACATGGAGGCGTGGCGCCGTCCATTTCGCGGTCTTCGACGTTCACAGTCATGGATCCGAGCATCATGCCCAAAATCTTTGACGGTATTCGTGGACCTGATAAAGGGGGCTGCTTTCTTTACAGTCGCCATTTTAATCCGACTGTGGATGTGTTGTCACGCTATTTGGCTGCAATGGAGGCCACCGAAGCAGCCGTGTGCACTGCCAGCGGTATGTCGGCTATTGCTTGCGCTCTGCTGCAAATCTGCCAGCATGGCGAACACATCGTTTCAAGCGATACCGTTTATGGCGGTACCCATGCCCTGCTAAATGATTTGTTGCCCGAGATGGGAATTTCAACGACCTTTGTTGATCCAACCGATGTGGGGGAATTTAGGGATGCTATCATACCTGAGACGCGGGTTATTTTTACCGAAACCTTCGGAAATCCTACGCTAAAAGTGGCCGACCTTCCAAAGCTAGCCGAGCTGGCTCACGACCAATCCCTGACACTGATTGTCGACAATACCTTTTCTCCCATGATGGTTTCACCGGCGAAGCTCGGTGCCGATATTGTGGTCTATTCACTGACTAAATTTATCAATGGAGCCAGCGATGTGATTGCCGGAGCCATTTGTACCAGCAAAAATGTCGTTTACAGACTGATGGATCTACATACCGGTCGAGTGATGCTTCTGGGTCCTACCATGGATCCCCGGGTAGCCTACGACGTGATCCAACGCTTGCCTCATTTGGCCATTCGCATGCGGGAACACGGTACCCGAGCCATGGCTATCGCCACTCGACTCCATGAATTGGGTGTAGCGGTAACTTACCCCGGATTACCGTCTCATCCCCAGTATGAGCTAATTTGCTCGATACTTAACGAAGGGTACGGGTATGGAGGCCTTCTGACCATCGACTGTGAAACCAAAGAACGGGCAGAAAAACTCATGGAAACGTTGCAGAATACCGAACGTTTCGGTCTGATTGCAGTATCTTTAGGCTATTTTGACACACTGATGTCTTGTTCAAGCTCGTCGACCTCCTCGGAAATAGCTCCGGAAGAACAGCATAAAATGGGTCTTTCACCGGGGTTACTGCGCATTTCTGTCGGGTATACAGGCAGTTTAGATTCCCGCATAGAGCAGCTTGAACGCGCGCTTAAATCGGTGGGATTGGTATAGATTTGGAGTGTCGAGCGGGACGAGGGTCAAATGGGAAAATCGACAGACAGTCACCCATCCACTAGGCGGGTTACCCTCAACGCCTGTTCCAACAGACGTCACTTGGGCTTTGTAGATAACCAAAGAGGTGTATTTTAATTAGCCACAGACACACAGACAGACACAGACAACTTATTTTAGGGTCTAATTCCCCGCAGCTTGCTGCGATATGTTAGACCTTTTTCCTATAACCTGATACCCCGTCAGCTCTGCTGCGGGGAGGCTTTATTGTGGAAACCTCATAAAGCAATCTTAAGCGCTTGTATACGGCATTAACGGCAGTCTGATCGTAAACACCGCACCGCCATCCGGCAAATTTTCCGCTACGATGATGCCCTTGTGATCTTCAATAATACCATGGCAGATCGATAGACCGACACCCATTCCCATTGTTTTTTTGCGTGTGAAAAAAGGATCAAAAATGTGATCCAAATCTTTTTCTGATATACCCTGACCGGTATCTTTGATTTCAATGATTATTTCATCGTCCTGATTATAGGTAGCGATATCAATCAGCCCGCCTGTCGAAGGTGTTTGAGTTAATTTCTTTCTATAATTCTCTGAACTGGTGATGGACTCAACGGCATTGTTGATCAGGTTCATAATCACCTGACCGATCTGCTGGGGCGAGGCGTAAATCTTGGATATCTTTGCCGCCAGATTTAATTCGACTTGCACCTTGCTTCTTTTCAAGTGACTGCGTACGAGTGCAACAGTATTTTCGATCACCTGGTTTACTTGCAAGGGTTGCTTTTTCTCTTTGCCCGGACGGTTGAGGTCAATGAGATTTCGGACGGTGTCGCGAATACTACCAAACGCATTTTTGACCAAGTCCAATTTGCTCAGCAGGTCGGGATCCTTTTGATAACTCGATCGGATAACGCTCAGCAGCGACGTAATGCCTTGTAATGGCGAATTTATTTCGTGGGCAATCGATGCCGCCAGCTGTCCGGTAGCTGCAAGCCTTTCTGATCGGATCAATTGATTTTGCAGAAGCTTTGTTTCGGTTATGTTTCTGGCAACGCATAAAAAAAATGGCATACCCAAGTAGATAACATAACGACAATTAATTTCATTTGGAATTAGGGTCCCGTCTTTGGTTTTTATATTCAGTTCGAAGCGCACCTCTTTGTCTCTTCGAACTCTTTTCATCATCTTTTCAACGTATGAAATTTGATCGCTTTCAACTATTTTGGCGATATTCAGTTTTAGAAATTCCTCCTTTTGGTAACCCGTGCTTTCAAGGACCCGGTCATTGGATTCAATGAATTTTCCTTTGGCATTAAAAAGAAATACTCCTTCAGCTACGTTATCAAACAATTCTTTGTACCGGATCAATTCTTCCGCCCGTTTGAACTCGGTCGTATTCGATGAAATAATGGTCGCGGCGATAACTTTTGTACCCAGTCGCAATGCACCGATACGGTAAGTATACCATGTGGGATTGCGGTGATCGCCCACGCGCACTTCGAAGCTTTCCGGTTGGCCGGTCCGAAAGACATTTTCGATACTATCGCGGGCGATATCGCGGTAGTCGTGAGGTAGAAATCGGAAGATTTTGTGGCCGATCGCTTTCTCCGGCGATAGGCCGGCAATGGTCTTGTTCGTAAATCGAATGATTCCATTTTGATCAACGGTTGTAATCATATCCGGTGCTGTGGCCACCAGAGAACGCCACAGTTCTTCGGATTCATTCAGCTGTTGTTGCGCTTCTCTAAGCCTATTGATGATCGCCTGGGCATGGGAGCCGAAGATAATGAAGAGACATAGTACAACGACACGAATGTAGATATCGTAGAGATCCGGACCGATGAGTTCCGCAATCAGGTTAAACTTGTTTGAAAAGAAAATGTTTAAAATCGAATCTAAAAACCAATAGATGGTTGCAATACAAAGCACAGCCAGCACCATTGAATCGGTGACGCTCTCGCGCTCCATCAGATTTGTCCCTTTGTATTTGGGATTCTCCTTTGATCTGAATGGATTAAATTCAAAGGGTGACTTCATCAACCTAAACGTAGACGCATTCATAGGATTACCACCTTAATTTTGTTCCTGATTGCTGAATTTTGTGATCTTCTCGGTTAGGGTATTTGGTTCAGTACGACCTGAATGCCGAAATGATCCGAAATGAAAATGCCATTGAATGGCTCGGTAAAAATTAAATGTGCTTCTTGTATCATATCAGGTTCGAATTGATAAGATAAAAAAACAAAATCAATTCGTCGTCCAAATTTCCGGTCGAAATGGGCTTTTAGTTTATTTTTGGAGTCTTTGGATGTGACCCCATTGGCCCAGAAGAGTGAGCCATCATATCCGGTGTTGGTATTTTTTGCGGGGTCCCATGTATATCCCGGGTCATGGGGATTTTTGATCCGGTAGGCATCCAATAAATTAAGCTCACCGATAAGATGGCGCATCTCCGGTGAGCCTGCAGTGGTGTTGAAATCACCCATAATCACGTAGGGGTCATCATTTTGTCGCGTAATTTTTTTTACAAAATCGATGAGCCGCGTGATTTCCTGTTCTCTGCGTTTCTGGCTTTTATGGATCGATGCCAACAGCTCTTCTCGTTCGGAAGACGACACATTGAAACTGTCGATGGTATCACGTAAATATGTTATCCATTTTTCGTTCCAGAGAACACTATAATGCAATTGGGTATTGAATATAATAATCGGATGCCCGTTTATGATGGCTCTGGCAGCGACAACCTCACGTATTTCCGAAAAATGAATAGACACCCATTTCGATTGAATTCCCTTTCCACTGAGGCGTGCTGTATCCAGACAGGTAAGCTTGTGACCAGGGCGTGCCATAATCGTATTTCCGGCGGTAAAATTCAGAGGAATTCCGTATCCGAAGAACTTGATTCCTGAGTTGGTAATTTTCCAGATACTGTCAAAATTCAGCGCTTTGGATAGGTTGTCGGCATAGGCCGGCAACTTGTTTGCTTCCTGAATACCGATGACATCGGGCTGAATATCGTGTAAAGCGATCGTCAGATTTTCGAATCTGGCAGCTCTTGTTCTGTCGGATTCATATTCCCCAAATTTGAACACCCCGCGACAGTCCAACCCAAACCAAGCATTCAGATTTACGATGGTGATACATTTAGCGGTGGTGTTGTCGTTCATGATGACTCCGGCGATGTTTGAAAAGAAAGATATTAACTATTTGAATTCAATCAAATAGTAAATGCTTATTTGAGCTAGTTATTGTAGTATTTTGTACAAAAACGTTTAACCAGGTTCAGGGTTTTGGGTTCAGGGTTCGTAGGTTCGGGGTTGTGGGTTCAGGATTGATAGGTTCGGGTTCCGATTGCATCTGAATCATTGATTCATAGGCACAGAGGGAAACCACATAAAAATAGAACTATATAAGGATGTTTAGTTTAGACCGCTTAAAACGGCATCGGTTGGACTTGTAACCACTCATGAACATAGCTAACCCTGAACGGTAAACTTTGAACCTGTCAACGCTTGGAAAAATTTTATATATGTTTTGTAAAACTATTACCTTTAATTTGAGATATTAAGAGGTGTCTGATTCTATATTGAAGTTTGATACGTGAATGTTTATTGTCTATAAGCGATATTTTGTTAACACGATAGACTTTGAGATGACTATCCAGTGAAAAAAATCTTAGTCATATGCTTGTTATGCATTGCTGTTATCAGTTGTGGTCCCAGGTTGATTTATCCCCATCTGGAATGGCTCATTCCCTGGTATGTCAGCGATTATGTATCGCTTAACAGCGAGCAGAAATCCATGTTGGAAAAAAGACTTGCCATGCAACTTGACTGGCACTGCCGCACCCAGCTTCCAATGTATGCTCAAACACTGAGGGCGTTAGGCCGCGATCTTGCCGATCCCGATCAACCAGACGATCTTCAGAAAATTAGATACCACTATGATCAATTCATGAAACTCTGGAAACATTTAATGCGCCAAATCAGTCCGGATGTTGCTGATATTTTGATGACGGCTACCGATGATCAAATTGATGAATTATTCAGTAATCTGGCCGAACAGAATCGGGATTTCAAGGAAAAATATGTGGATCCCGTGCCCTATACATTGAATGAAAACCGCCGGGAACGGATGATCAAACGCTTGCGGTATTGGATCTCGAATCTGAACGACGCCCAAAAACAGGCGGTTTCCGATTGGAGTTCACGGCTCGAACCCATTGCAGTGGATTGGCTGCGAAATAGACAAACCATTCAGGCGGAGGCGCAAAAGCTTATCAAAGGGCGCAAGGGCAATCCTGAATTCCAAGCGGCTTTGCTGAAACTCATTGTTTTTTCTGAACGCAAGCGCAGCGTCGACTATCAGAACAAAATAGACTACAATACGGATGTAACGCTAAAATTTTTGATTCAACTGAACCGGATGTTGACGTCACGACAACGCACATTCCTTTTAGATCGAATTGAATCCCTGGCGACGGATTTTGATAAACTCAGCTGTGATCCGAAAATTATGGAAACAAATTGAGTGTCAAAATTTGTCATTGGTAATTATCCATGACCCAGCTAAAGCATATGTTTGCAGGGCTAGCTCTTTTATTGATGATCGGGTTAAGCGCGCCCCTCCAGGTGACCCCGCAAACAGGCGCGGTTGCCAAACGTTTTGATGCACATCCAGTTACCTGGAAACGCCTTTTGTATAGAGCAAACCATATTTTTGGCAATCTGACCACCGAGGTTCAGCTAGATTATTTACCTGCCCGCCTGATAGGCGATCTGTTGATAAAGACCTCACAAGGTGAGCCAATTCAACCCGTGGGACGCCATATAGGCTCAATCACGGTGCGCTCCGTGATCAATACCCTTGTGGGTTCGAATAGTGAAATCGTGAGCGATAGCCTGTTCAACCTGAATGACGCGAGCGCTTTACGGCGTATTAGACAACTCAAGGGAAAAGAATTTTGGCAGAAGACGTATCGTTTTACCCGGGGCGGTGTTTATCGATTGCGAAAACGCCCCAATGGTCCCGATGAAGCCGATCAAGGAATGGCACACTGGACCGATATCAAGGAATCCTTTTATCCGTATGGTTCGACGAGCCATGGTTGCCTGCAGGTAATGGAACCATCGACGCTGCTTTATATTTTTTCTTCAGTCGATTTTTCTGCAGAAGGCGATACACTCAATCTTTGTGTTTTTAATAAAAAGCAGGTGCATGACGTGCACGTGCGTAAGCATGGGCACCAACGACAAACGATGAGCTATGAAGAGATATTACCGCAAAACAACGTCATTAAAAATGCAGCAAAGATCGAAACTTTGAAAATATCTATGACGTCACGCCCTTTGGTCGGGGAAACGGAGGCGGCTGAAACGTTTTCATTTTTGGGACTGAAGGGAGACATAGAATTCTTGATAGACCCTGCCTCACGAATTCCAGTCCAGATCAGTGGACGTATTCCGTATGTGGGGCGGTTGGATTTCAAATTGGAAAAAGTATGGCTGCGGTCTGTTGGACCTAGATCATGATCCTAAAAGCGGCCGGACACGTTTTCTGTATTGTTTCTGAGAAGAGGAAAATTCAGTCTAGCGTTTTGGAAGATTTTTAGATTACCTCACCCAAAGAAATTTATTGAAATTTTCAACCAAACTGCTTGATATACTGCTGCATCCTGTACTAAATAAATAAAAAAAATTAATCGGTTTGGTGTAGTATGTTAAAATTTTTAGATAGGCTGTATGCATGAATACGTGGTTGTCAAGGACATGACGTCGAAGAAACCCGTTTTATTGATTCCCGTAGAAAACCAGGTGCGGGAACTGGATGCCAAGCTTTTGCTGGCGTGTATTGCCGCCAAACGGGGTCTGACCGCTTTCATCGGGCCCAAACGGAAAATGGAAAATCACATCGCGTCGTTTCCCCGAGGAATTTTCTTGTCCAAATCTTTGAGAATCGCGAAACGCAAGTTTTTTCCGATCTCACGTCTGCTCGGCCACGAAATTGTGGCTTGGGATGAAGAGGCGCTGGTTCATCTTCCCCCTGAAATGTACTTTTCCCGTCGACTCTCGCCTGCGGGCATGGAGCATGTGTCCCATTTGTTTGCCTGGGGTGAAGATAATGCTGAATTGTGGCGTCAGTATCCCCACCTACCTACCGGTATTCCGATTCATATTACCGGCAATCCGCGTGTTGACCTGCTGCGGCCGGATATGCAGGGGTATTATAAAGCCGAGGCCGAACAGATCCACAAGGCCTACGGCGATTTTATCCTCATCAACACCAATTTTAATCATGTCAATGCGTTTTATCCGAACCAGAATTTGTTCCAACCGGTGAAGAAGCCCGGTGAGGAAGCCAAATTCGGACAGGCCGCCCGGGGCATGACACGTGAGTACGCTGAAGGGTTTCGGAATCATAAACAGGCTGTTTTTGAAGACTTCCAAAAACTAATACCCAAATTGGAGAGTGCTTTTCCGAAACATAACATTGTGGTGCGGCCGCATCCTACGGAAAATCAACAAGACTACCAAAAAATCGCTGCCGGATGTCAGCGGGTGCAAGTTACCAATGAAGGCAACGTGGTGCCCTGGCTTATGGCTGCCAGAGTGCTTATCCATAACGGTTGTACCACAGGAGTGGAAGCCTATGTCATGCGGGTGCCCGCCATCTCTTACCGGAGCACGGTCAATGATTACTACGATGACGGCTTTTATAAATTGCCCAACCGCTTGAGCTACCAATGTTTTGATTTCAAGGAATTGGAGACAATTCTGACAAAGATTCTAAACAACGAGCTTGGAGCCGCCAATGGAGAAGATCGAAGAAAGCTTATTGAGCATTATTTAGCGGCCCAGGACGGGCCACTCGCATGTGAACGTATCGTCGACGTGCTTGAAAAAATCTCTGATGGGATGGCCCAATCCTCCGGCCCCGCCTTCCATAAGTGGCTGGAAGGCTGGTTCAAAGCAACTTATCGTCGTTTGCGCAAAGGATACAAAGCATCACTGCCGGGATCGTTTAAGTCACCGGAGTTCGAACGTCATCGCTATCCGGCAATTGCTTCAGCCGAAATAGAAGAACGGATAAATCGCTTTCAGCAGGTGCTGAGGGAAGAGGATGATCTGCATTTGGATCAGGTCACTGATAAGCTGTTTTGCATCAGTGCCTGAAACATTTTTCGATCTACCGGGGAATAATTTAAAAAGCAATAACTTCCTGCAAAACCGTCTGATAGTCCTCATCTGTCATTTCTTCTATCAATATACGTTGCTCATCGGCTATATATAGAGGATCTATATTCTGCGCGGTCGTTGGTTGGGAAGGATAACTGTTAAACGAGGGTATCAATAAAACATCTTCATAGGTAATCTGCAAAAAATCCGCCAAATAACGCATCACAGGTTCTTTACGGACGATTAAATCCTCATACTGGACCAGGCATGCACGATCCCCAAACTTTCTCCTGGCCCATAGTGCAGTGTGAACACTTTCCTGCCATAGGCCCATTGCCCCTTTAATGTCCCCGTACACTACAGGCTCTCTTGCCGAAGCACAAGCGAACCAGGTCTGAGGATTTCTGATAAGAGAAATTAGTTGGCCGTCTGGATAAATTTTAAAGAAGCCTTGTAGGTTCTCTTTTAGTCTTGCCGGTTCCGGTGCGAAGGCTGTGACAAATTTCTTATTCTGGTTGTGATTTTGATAATTTAACCATGCGCCAAATATAGATGTAATATAGGCGTCGAATACATCGCGTTGTCTGATGGACTTTGCAGATTCGACGTATTTAAAAAAAATTTGTTTCTGGAGGTAGGGAAGAAACATAAAAGCCAATTTGCCATCATGTTTATCTCCCTGCTCAAACCCTAGTGGGAGATTATCAATGTTTATACCTTGGGCAAGAATATCAAACCACCGTTGCGGTTTGTCTTTAAGATCGATTTCGGGCCACCGGGCATCTGCTGGATTCCCGATCATTGACCCAAGCGGGCACGCATAGATTTCAGGATGTCCGTCAAAAAGCCGGTTTAGCAGTGAACCTCCCGAGTATGTAACCTGAGAAATCAGCGCCAGCGGTGTGGTAATCGGCAATAGGTGCTTGAGGCAGGTCTGAAAGAGACTGTTCAGGTTGGCTTCTTTATCATTGCAAACTTCTCTGATCATCTTTGATCGTGATCTGTCCTTGAGATGGGCGCTCAGTTTTTTCTGCTTTTCTTCGGTAATAAGCGCTCTTACGATTCGCTTGCCCAACTTGGTCTTCGTATCCAATTTTTTTATATTTTGGTAATCCATACCTGGCGTCCTTAGTTAGTGTCCATCCTTAGCTATTCTTTTATTTTGAGATGGAGACGAGTTATTCAAATTTCCCTGTTCGACTTTTTAATGCGTTTGAATTGAGCTATTGTCTGTCGCACAATTGACGATAAACTGCTCATAGGCGCTCAGCACGTCCCGACCGTCATCGCCGCCGAGAACTACGTCTGATATAAATTTGGCGACATCTTCTTGTCTGTAAGGCACGCCGGTCTTGTCTGTCTGCAAAGACATTAAAGCACGCTTAAGCTCGTCCTCATTTTGGATTGTCCAACAGGCGCCGAGTTCTTCAAATAAGGTTGTGTTGGCGTGCAGATACTTGAGGTAAAGTGCCGGTTTGCCCCGCATGAGAGCTTCGGTGATGACACTGGAACCGACAACCAGAAATACATCGGCCCACTCAAACAATTCCGCGCTAAGAACATGCGAAACATCGGTCAGCGAAGCGTCGTCAGATAATTTTTTATTGCCGCGGGCCCGTGTATGAGGTTTGATCACGGTTTCAACGTCGCCCAGATCTGCCAGTATGCCACAGGTTGCCATCATCCTGGCGACATCCATTCTACATTGCGGTTTAGAGAGCATTAGGACTACTTTTAACCTGGCGGGACCGTTACCGTTGGTGTCAATCACCCTTGGCACAATCCTATTGTTCTGCTCCAACCACTCCCGACAGTAACGGGCACTACCCAGGACGACGATTTTTTCCTCTGCCACGCCGGATCGAACCAGCAGTTCTTTGCGCAATTGATTCGGAGCGATGATGTAGTCAAAACGGTTGAACTTTGTAAATCTTCTTTCCTCTGTCGATTTGGGCTTTGTGACTTCATTGGTATACAGTTGCACGCCATGGGGAAGCGCCAGCGTGGGAATACGCATCTGTCTGGCTGCTTTCAAAAAGGCATCGACCACATACAAACTCGGCATGATGTAGTCAAAACAAATGACCTTTGCTCCGAGATGTTCCAAAATAACCCGCGCCCACCCTTGATCGTAATATATCTTGCGTGCAAGCTTATACGAGAGGGCCCCCACTAAGCCGGCAGACTTTCCGATCAGTTTGACCCAAACTGGAGATCGGATCCGATCAGGAGAACCAGGTCTCCTTTGGACCCTAAAACTCTTTTGAATCAGAGACTGGATGAAATCATGGAATCGGCTTCGGGGGTGCGCAAACGCGTCGTGCAGATAATCGACGGCCACCCCCAGGTTTTTTAAAAAGTTAAGGCGATAATCCTTACCGATATCATAACGAGAATTCATGCAGTAAACAGCAACTGCATGGCCATCTTTTTTCAATTTCCAGACGATGGGCGTAATGTGGTCGATATCGTTAAAATGTCTGACTAAAAACAGATACATGTATGTTATCCTCGTGGTACCTTCACTGTATTCTCGTGACCACGCCAAGCACCTTTTGGTATACTTCGCCGGTCGTTTCATGAATAACTTGTAATTCTTCCTGGCTTAACGTCTTGTACCGTGTCAGTGCACTGATCATTATGCCGGGTTTTTCAAGTTTGAAACTCGTATTCGGTTTGATCGGCGTTTTGTTAAATGTCGGTGTCAATAAGATATCATCAAACTGAAGGCCGAGAAACTCGGATAGATATCGCATCACCGCTTCGGTGCGCTGGACTAAATCTTCGAAAGTGATAATACAGACCCGGTCACCGTATATCTGCTTATTGCGAACCGTACTGCGGGCGCTTTCGTTCCATTGGCTCAAGGCTTTGTTGATTTCACCATATTTGTCTAACTGGTGGCGGTTGGCAGAGGGAAACCAATTCTTAGGATCGCGCACCACCGATATCAACCGACCGTCAGGATAGGTTTCAAAAAACGAGACCATATTCGTTTCCATAAACGCCAGTCTTGGCGTGAAGGCTGTAACGTACTTTTTCTCTCCCAGACGATTCTGGTTGTTGATCCAGGCTCCAAAATAGGAGGTCATATAGGCATCAAACACATCCCGGTAGGTTCTAGTTTCCAGGGAGTTCAAGTAGTTTAAAAAAATCTGCCTTTGCAAAGAGGGTGGAAAGATAAACAAAAAGGTGTCCTCATACTTGTCCATCTTTTTATAGCCTTCTCTAAAATGATCGACCGCGCTATCTTCGAAAAGAATCTCGAACCATCGTTCAGGACTGCCGTTGAGATCGATTAGGGGCCAGATAAATTTCTTGGGATATCCGACCTTCAATTCGTGCGGGTGGGCATGAACTTCAGGATGGCCATCGAAAAGCTGACTCAGCATCGATCCCCCGGAGCGCTGGATTTGGGAAATCAATGCCAGCGGGGCGGTTACCGGCTGCAAGCTTTCCAGATAGATTTGGGTCGCTTTATCTAAAAGCAACATACTGTCTTTTAAATCCCTGTCGATCGCCGCGCTTTTTGAGTTCTTATGCTTATGGTATGGGTTCTGGATCATCGGTTAATCCTAATTAATCCGCCCCGAAGAATAGCACACTCAGGGCCGTAAGTTATTTTTTGATAACTGATAATAGTGCTTTGATGTTGAACCAGGCGGATTAATTAATCAATGCTACGCCTTTTCTTTTGAGCTATGCCGCCTGTGCACGGTTTTGTATTATTTATGAATTAAGAAGAAAAAAAATATGAAAAGCATAAAATAATTAATCCGCCAAATTTTCGACCCAACAACTTTTTTCAGTTTTCAAAGTCAACTTACGATTCCCAATATTCTATTTCTCCGGGCGGATTAATGCGGTTTAATTAAGCATTTTCTCAACTACCGATGTTATTCTTCCATCTCCATTTTGCAAATATGCTGCAAGCGCATCTCTATTCCAGAAAAATTTTCTATACTTTTGATTATACGTAATAGTTTCCACCAGCATATGATTGTTCTCTAACAGATACAAATACTTGGCGACATCTAGTTTTTGCTTTTCGGCCACCTTAAACTCCTGGACTTGCGCGATCATCTGGAAATAATGGGCTTTATCCTTAACATAATTCAGGTCCAATGAATTGTATATGGGGGTGCCGGCGATAATATTTGGAATTTCTAGAAAGGTTAGTTCCATCGCAACGCTGGATCGCCATATCAGACCACAGGTAATATATGGGCTCAGATCTTTAACCGTAAATTGATGGGGATCTAACATGATAATATTTTCCGGCAATTTGGTATCGCTCAAAAAAGAGGCCAGGGTTTCATTCGGTGTTTTTTTTGGTTCACCTTTCATAAATTCTACCGGGTGTGGCTTGATTAACAACAGATCTCTTTCCCTAGAAAAATACTTAATGGTTTCGCTGATCCATTCACACATCCCGTTGAATGCAGATGAATTGTCGTCAACCGGTGTATCATAAAAAAGATGCGAGAAAAGGCAAAAAATCTTTTTCCCCTGTGATTTATATTCTTCTATCAATTTAATCACACGGGCCTGGCTCTCCGGCGGTTTAGAATAAACTCCTTTGTTCAGTGCATTTGAAATCGGTTTTGATAATTTGTCGAAATCAATACTGCTGGCTTCAAATGCCGCCATCTCCTGTCTTGAAACCGTAAAGGCGTAAGGTTTTTTGGTTTTCGTGAGATTTGCAAGTGTGATGTAACTATCCCTGATATGATGATTTCCGAAATAATATATATAGCCTCTTCGCAACTCGATAAATTCTACATCTCTATCTTCAGATAAGTGATCGCATAAAATCTTGAAAACACCATTGGGTATAAAACTGGTCTCAAATCCAACCAACCGTATCTTTTTATTGTTCTTATGGGTATAATCTTTGAATAAAAGAAAATATTCTAATAGTAAATCACAAGAGTTTAGTAAGTCACTGTAAACAGGAGAATTGTCTTCATTATAAAAATAAACGTTATACCTTTTTTGAATCTTGCGTAAGGTGGCTTGTATGACCGGGAAAAAGTTTACTTCGTGAGTTTCAATCCGTTCATTTTCGATATCAATTATCCAATCATAGACAAAATTTCTGCTGTATGCAGGTTTTACAGCTCCTCGGTCCTTTATCCTAAAAGCATTACTTATTTCAAATCCATTGATTTTAAATTTCGGGTTATACGGGCTCAACTGGTCATCTTGATACAGAAAACACGATGGGATGCCCTGTTTGGAAAGTTCATGGGATACCAGGGAGTAAAGCTTCAAGTAAAACTCCGATTCAACCTGATTAAAAATAAAAATATAGTCGGAGCTGTCGATATCAACAGGTAGTATGTTTTTTAATAAGTCACGGGTAAAGTTTTTATCTATCATCCGTTTAGATTTTTTGGCTATTTTATGTATTAGCATGTTGTTGTCCTTACTATAGTAGATCTACTACATTATAATATTTCAATTTTGCCGCGAAGGTATATATATTTTGATTAATAGGTTTCAGTTGTCAGCCCAGACGCTGGTAACAGAAGCAGCCGGTTTGATCGAAAAAGATATTCCTACCTGCGGAGTCACAATCGAGAGATGGGACATGTTATGGTTGACACCAGACACCTGAAGCCCGAAACCTTGAAAATTTTAGCTATTAAAGAAGGTAGCATTATCTAGTATGCAACATTATTTTGAAATTAGCTTACTAGTAAAATTACCTTAAAATTTTACTCAATTAAATCCCAGCTCAGCGGCGTTCCCCGCTCAATGCTTCTTTTGGCCTTCTTTCCTAAAATCAAAGGCAGGTAACGGGTGTGTAAACCGTGTCCCGGCCGGATAGAGCGAACATTGTGCTCCGTGAACTTTTGTCCGGCTTGAATGTCTTCAACTACAAATAGCGATCGACGGAAAAGGCGGTTGCCCTTTTCTTTTTCAGTAATTTCATAACAGACGTTTCCTATGGCTTGCTCGGCGGTGCGCACGGCCGCAACCATTGCTTTGAACTCCGGTGGTTCCAGTGAAAAAACGCTGTCGGGACCTTTCTTCGACCGCCTGAGGGTTAAATGTTTTTCAATAATGCACGCACCTAGTGACACAGCCGCCACAGCAACGGCGATGTCCAAAGTATGGTCCGAGAGACCGGCCGGAACTTGGTAGGCACGGCTAAGATGCTCGATAGTGCGCAGATTCATATCTTCGGGCAGGGCCGGATAGGCGCTGGTGCATTTCAGCAATGCCAGTTGATCGTTGCCGGTGCTGCGGATAACTCCAACGGCCTCGTCAATCTCAGCCAAATTGGCCATCCCCGTCGATAAGATAACAGGCTTCCCGGTCTCAGCTATTACCTGGATCAGCGGCAGATCAACGATTTCAAATGAGGCTATCTTATACGCCGGCGTATCCATCCTTTCCAGAAAATCGACCGCGGAAGCATCAAAAGGCGTCGAAAATAAATCTAGGCCGAGACTATTCGCAATTTTTTTCAATTTGGGCTGCCATTCCCAAGGAGTTTGAGCCTCGCGGTATAGGTCGTAAAGGTTACGATTTTCCCAGAGGCCACCCTTTTCAATGCGGAAATATTGGCTGTCGCAATTAATGGTCAGCGTGTCCGGAGTGTAGGTTTGAAGTTTGATTGCGTCCGCCCCGGAGTGTTTCGCGGCTTGGATGATTTTGACCGCCTCATCAAAGCTCTGGTTATGGTTGGCCGACATTTCGGCCACAACATAAGTTGAATAACCCGGTCCGATGCGACGACTGTTTATCTCCAGGTAATTACTTATCATCACTCTTCTTCTCTTTAATAAGATGAAATGCCGGTTGTTCATCAACTGCTGAATTGCCAAAAACCTTGTATCCGGCCTTTTGAAACGCTTTTAAAGATACAACGTTTTCTTTTTTGACATAGGCGTGAATGACATCCACATTTGATACTTCCAGTATTTTCTGTGAGGCTAGTTGAATCAGATTTGAGCCATACCCCCGGCCGCGAAACTTCCGGCTCAGGCTGATTGAAATCGTTGCCTGATTCCCTTTCAGGTCAAACCGCACCTGGCCGATAGATTCACAATTATTGTTTTCTGCTATGAAAAAGCAGCAATTGGAATCATTCAGTTTAGCTTCAAACCATTTAACATGACTTTCATACCTTATGAAATCTGCCGAAAATGATGCGGCACGCACGTCGGGGTCATTGGCCCATTGCCAAATTATCCTGCAATCTTCATCGGACACCGGTCTTAGCTTGATCATCTTGCTGTCAATTCCGTCAGAACTCGTTCGATCCCTTTTCCATCCACCAAAAAGCGACCTCGCCGGGACATTTGCGCTCTGATTCTCGCATTGTTGGCTATCTCAATGAATTCCTGTGTAATTTTCTTTCTGGAGAGGCGTGGGTACCAACCGAGATTCACCGCAACACCTTCCTTTTCCAGGCCCAACGCGTTTGCCTGCTGATTGTCGGCTAATATGATCACCAGCGTGGGAACTCCCATAAATGCCAATTCCCAGCAAGTCGTGCCTCCGGCGCATATGGCCACATCTGCCCAGTTCATCAGTTCGGGCATATTACTGGCGTTATACACCAGTCTAATTGGAAATTTTGACCCATCCACTTCTGGTTCTAATGCAGCTCTATGGACATTGGCCGCCCCCACCACGACTACCGCTTCAAGTCTCTCACTCTCCATGGCTTGCAATGCGCGTATTACCCGAAGTGTTTGGTTTTCATCGTCTCCGCCACCCAGTGTGACCAGGACTTTACTCGCAATCCGGGGAATGTTTCTTTTGGTATCCAGCCGGCTCAAAAATTCCTGTCGCAACAGCGCGTAGCGAGGTCCCAACAGAAAGCGGGTAAACGGCTCGGCCGAATAATTCAGACATTCAGCGTTCAGGTTTTGATTCAGCACAATATCCCCATGGTAGTGATTCAGATGGGCCGTATCGTCAATGACAAACAGGCGATGTCCGCTCTCTTTGATCCGGCATTGATAGGCTGAATCAAAATGGTAACCATCAAGCACCAGCCAAGCGTCTGGATAAGATTGTAAAACATCCGACGTCGACTGCCAGTCTAACGGATTGGGATGATGACCTTTTAGAGTGATAATCTGGAAAACCTCACCTAAAAGACGTTGATATAATGATTTACTTTCGCAGAAAGTAATAAATATCACATCATAGCCGCTGGTTTTGAAAGACTGAGCAAGTGCCAGGCAACGCATGAGGTGTCCGGCGCCTATGTTTGGAGCGGCATCGGAGCGAATAATTATTTTTCCGTGCATCCTTTTCTTAAAATCCTTCTTCCAGTTCAAAGCTGCGTAACTTATAACAGAGAAAAGGCTATCTTCGATTTTCTAGCGAGACAAAAAGAGCCTGTTTTCTTCAAATGATTGCTTCATCCCCTCATTGCGTTTGAATCGCTGGTTAATTTCGACCAGCTTCGTATCGCGCTTAAGCAATGCAATAATATCTTCTGTTCCGAATTCCGGTTTTAGAGGATATAATTTTTCATATATCCGTCTGACGAACTCAAGATCCTCCGGCTCGTCCACGACCCAGCGGTAGTGGGATAGATCTTGGTGATATTTGTAGCAGGCAATGGCGAACCGCTGCGGTTGAGAATTTATAAACTGCGTGACATGCTCCAGATGTGAAGGCAGTTTCGCCTCCTTCCAGGTTAGGGCAAGCATTTCAAATGAGAAAATTTCAGCATCCAGTCCGTCAGGCAATGTCGGCTCCTGACAGTTGCTGGCATAATCGCATCCCCGGGTCATATAAAAATCGACCAACTCATCAATCAACATCGGATCCGTTAGCGGGCAGTCGCCGGTCAACCTTACGATGTGCTCTGGATTGTATTGTCTGGCCGCCTGGTAGAACCGATCCAGTACATTTGCTAAATCACCGCGAAAGTATGGAATCTCCAATTTTCGGCAAAGGGCCTCTATAGGATTATCCGCCTGATTGATGCTAGTGGCGACAAGCAGTTGATCGATCTTTTTACACCGCAAAATCCGCTCAATCTGCAGCTCGAGCATCGGACGCCCTAAGATGGTTCTGAGCACCTTGCCCGGCAGGCGTTGTGACGTCATGCGAGCTTGAAGAATGGCGAGTATCACATTAGTCTCCAGTTCTTTTTAGTATTTGCGGTTTACCACATTAGTTCAACCGCTGGAATCCGGTTTGAGAAGCTTTGCCGTCAAGCTTCTCCTGTAGATTCCCTTTCGCCAAGCCGTTGGCCAGTTCGTTGAAGACGCCATCCAGCGCTTTGAGATAGGCCTGCACGTGGTCCTCGGTATGCACAAACATGGCATAATATCGATTGGATGCCAAAAATCCTCGCGCCAGCATGAGCTGGATAAAATAGGCTTTTAAGACTTCATTTTGTTGCCCTTCAAAGCTGAAATGACTCAACGGTTTGATGCCGCCCACATGGATGGACAGTTTATGCTTTGCTGCTTTTTCGGACCAACCCTGTTGGACTTTTTGACCCAATTGCCTCAGATGCTGGGCGACATTTTCTTTACGGTGTTTTTTAATGGTAGCAATGGCCGCCGCCGGACCGACCCTTTCGGTCCAATTCGTTGAGCTGATGAAGCTGGTCTGAGCGGCTTCCATTACGGTGGTGGTTCCGATAACTGCTGCAATCGGATATCCATTTCCAAGCGCTTTGGAAAAAACCGCAATATCCGGTACTACGTGGCCCAATACTAGATGCGCACCTCCAGTTATCAACCGAAATCCAGATGAAATTTCGTCCATGATGAATACAGCCTTAACTTCATCGGCCAGGGCGCGAACACCCTCAATAAAACCCGGCTGCGGCTCCAGATTTCTGATCGGCTCCATGACGACGGCGGCTAGTTCATTGCGGTTGGCAGCTGCAATCTTTTCCAGCTCATCCAGCCGATTATAGTGAAATGGCACGGCCGTGTCCACCAGTCCCTCTGGTACACCTGTCGGACTCAAACCGGGCAGAAGATGCTCACCGAGGGCATTTTTCTGACCCAGATTGGCGGCCAGGTACCAATCATGCCAGCCGTGATAGCCGCAAAAGGCTATTTTGTCCTTTCCGGTGTGAGCCCTGGCAATACGAACTGCCACGGTCATGGCCTCCCCACCGCTGCGAGTGTAACGCACCATTTCGGCCCAGGGGTGCAATTCACATAAAAGCTCTGCCAGCTCTACTTCTTCGGGGCAGTTCAGCGAACTGCTTGTCCCATCGGCGATGGCCTTTTTTACGGCCTCGTCCACTTCCGGGTCGGCATAGCCCAGCACGTTGGCACCAATGCCTGCGATGCTCATGTCAAGGTACTGGTTGCCATCCAGGTCCCAAACGTTGGCTCCTCTGGCCTTACTGAAATAGCCGGGCCAGACGCCTAGCGAAAACATATCCGGCCTTTTTGACAACAGCTGGGTCATCCCCGGTATCCGTCGTTTGGCCCGTGTCTGCATCGCCAAACTTCTGGACAGTTTATTTTTCATCGTTACCCTGTTCAATGTTGATTAAGCCCAGTATTACGGCATCTGTATACATACCGTTGCAGATATATTGTTTTTTGCGATTTCCTTCGATTTGAAAACCATTTTTTTGAAATGCTTTGAGCGAGGCCTCTTGTGCTGCGTAACATCCGGCGGTTAATTTGTGTAGGTTTAACACATCAAAGGCATAATGAACCAAACAGCCAATTACTTCAGATGCATAGCCTTGACGCCAGCAGTCTTTCTCACCAATCAGAAGCCCCACATCTGCGAAACGGTGAATCCAATTAATCGGCCCCAACTTAATATTACCGATATGGCGGTTGTTCTCCTTGAGGCAAATGGCCAGAAAAATATTGTTTCGATCCCGTGTGATACTGCTGACATATTCCCGCAGCGCATCCATGGAGTTCGGATAAAAGCGGCATTCGAGGTATTGGATGACCTCAGGGTCATTCATCCAGCGATAGTATTGCTGGCTGACATCCTCCACTCGCATCTCCCGAAGGTAGACCCTCTCACCGGAGATAAATGGGGAATTGGGTTTGCCTTTGTTCATCATATCCCTTTTGATTGATTAGCTTTGTGCCCATAGTGAGGGATTTAGGATGGTTTCTGGAATGTTCTGAAACTCTTCCTGAATTCTGTCGACTATCTCAGCGGGAAGCTCCTTTTGCCATAGTTCAAAATTTTCCTGCACTTGGCGGGTTGTTTCACATCCGAATATCACTTTTGGCGACGGATATGCTGATCTGACATACCCCAGAGCCAGCTGTTTTATGGAATAGCCGGTTTTTTTGCTGAAGTTGATCAGCCGGTCGATCACCGGCAGCGCAAACTCCATAGAGCCGGTCAAGTCGCGAATATTCATCAGCAAAAGTCCCTGAAGGAAAACACTCCGCAAATATATTTGCTTGCCTCGTTGTTGCGCATCTTCGAAGACACCTTCCTTTTCAAAGCGTCTATCTAAAATATTTCCGGGAATCTGCAACAAAGAAACACCGTCTGTTTTCAATGCTCGAATTGCATCTCCTGGTGTATAAACCGAAATTCCGATGTACTCGACAAGCCCCTCGTCAATAAATCTATTTAGGGTTTCCCCCAATCCCGTATCCCAGATATCCAGCAATTGCTCGCTGTGAATCATGATAGCATACAGCTTTGAAATATTTAAGCGAGCAATCGTCTGTTCCAGCGCACGCCGCAGATCGGCCGAATGCTGGTGATCGATTCCCGGATCAAATTTGCTGATAACTTTAGCCTGATCGTTTATTCCCAGAGATTTGAAGGCATGACCCAGGATGATTTCACTTTCACCATAGGCCTGGGCGGTGTCAAATTCGCGTACACCGCCTGCCCAGACGCTGGCGACCATGGATTCGGCGGCCGGCATATCCGGCTGTCCCGTTCTGTTGGCGATGCCGTAAGGCATGCCGAGCTGGGCGGTTCCCAGGACGAGACGGGAGGTTTGTGATTTCTTGGGCTCCATAGTTTTTCAATGTTCAATTACATTTTGGAATGTGCTGCAAACGGTCTCGACATCTTCATCCGTCATCCCGGCATGCATGGGAAGCGAGAGGATTTGCTCGTATACACCTTCTGCTATCGGGCACATTCCCGGACCGGTTCCGAAATTGTTCTGATAGAACGGATGAAGATGTACCGGAATGTAGTGAACATTGACACCGATTCCCTCGGCGCGCAATTTAGCGAAAAGTGTTGCGCGGTCGGTGCGTAATTCAGCAAAGTCAATCTTGATTACATATAGATGAAATGAGTTGACGACGTTGTCTTTAACCGTTAAAGCTCTTATACACGGCATTCGGTCAAAAAATTCATCATACCGTCGCGCAATGGCTTGACGGCGTTTTATCCAGGTTGAGAGCTTTCGCATCTGACTGATTCCTAAAGCACATTGGATGTCCGTTAGACGGTAGTTATAACCGAGATCTACCATTTCATAGAACCAGGAGCCTTGGGTTTCCCGCTGGTGGTGATCACTGGTAATTCCATGATTACGGAAAACGCGCATTCTTTGAGCCAGCTGCGGATCATCGGTGGTGATCATTCCTCCTTCGGCCGTCGTAATATGCTTGACCGGATGAAAGCTGAACGTACTCAGATCGGCCAGGGAACCCACGGGGCGATTATTATAGGATGCCCCGAGGGCATGGCAGGCATCGGCGATTACAGCGATCCCATGTTCTTCAGCGAGGGGTTTTAGCGCATCGTAATCAGCCGGATGTCCGGCATAGTCCACAGCAATCAAAGCTTTCGTCCGAGAGGTAATCTGCTCTCTGACCAGGTGCGGGTCGATCAATAACGTTTCCGGGTCTACATCGACGATGACCGGATTTGCCCCTTGAAAGACCACGCAGTTAGCAGAGGCTGCGAACGTCATTGCCGGCACGATGACCTCATCACCTGGACCAACTTTCAGGGCATACATTGCTGCATGTAACGCTGCCGTGCCGCTGCTAATCGCCACGCCTTCTTTTGCGCCGACGCGTTTGGCAAATAACTGCTCAAATTCTTGCACCTTCGGACCGGTTGTCAACCAGCCGGAACGCAAAACCTCAGCCACCGCACGAATGTCGTCTTCGTCTATGATGTGTCTGCCGTAAGGAATCATAGGCCATTTAACATTTCCCGCATTTCCTCAACGCTTAACCGCCAGGGATTCGTCCCCGAGTTATATTCGAAATCATCCGGGACCTTGCGGCCTTCATCCCATGAGGATCGACGGGTCCAAAACCGGAATCGCGGCTGGATAACATAAAAGGTATCTAATTCCAACGTCTGGCGTGCATAATCACGGGATATCATGAGTTCATGGATTTTTTCTCCGGGACGCACACCAACGATTCGAGTTTCGCATTCCGGGGCGATTGCTCGGGCCAGCTCCATAATGTTCATGCTCGGAATTTTGGGAACAAACAGCTCGCCTCCGCACATGCATTCCATACACTGCAAAACGAATTCAACCGCCTGCTCCAGTGTGATCCAGAAGCGGGTCATTTCCGGATCCGTAATCGGCAAATAACCGTTATTTTTAAACTTCATAAAATAAGGAATGACGCTGCCGCGACTGCCCACCACGTTGCCGTATCTGACCACGCTGAAAATCGTGTCCTTGCGGCTGCCGTAGGTGTTGCCGGCGATAAAGAGTTTGTCCGAACAAAGCTTGGTTGCACCGTAAAGGTTTATCGGATTGGCAGCCTTGTCTGTGCTTAACGCCATCACTTTATCAACCCCCTGATCAATGGCGGCATTGATCACGTTTTGCGCACCCATAATATTGGTTTTAACCGCCTCAAAGGGGTTGTATTCAGCTGCCGGAACCTGTTTCATTGCGGCGGCATGGATGATAAAATCGACACCCTGAAAAGCGCGGTTCAAACGCTCTTTATCCCGGACATCACCGATGAAATAGCGGATACATGGATGCTGAGACATAGAAAAGTTTTGTGACATCTCAAACTGCTTGAGTTCATCACGGCTAAATATGATGAGACGTCGGGGTTTATATTTTTTTAGAATTATCTCAGTTGCTTTTTTACCGAATGACCCTGTGCCTCCGGTAATTAATATGTTTTTGTTATCGAGCATCGTTAAGCTCCATTTTCATTATTTGATTTGCAAACAAGCGGTTGCTTTTCAGAATTAAGATTAATCCTAAATCGATCCTAGGCTATATTCTAGCACCGAAAATCTGGTCCATTGAGCCAGACCAGTCCTGCCGCCGGGATTGCCGAAATCGAATGCCATGAGGTATTGGAATACTGAAATGTTGGAATAATGGGTTTGACAGAGTGAGATCTATTTTTATATAGATAACGCTGACCATAAATTAAAATCAGGACATCATCCGCTTTTCGTACCCAATATTCCATTTTTCCACCATTCCATTATTCCAATGGATATCTATTGCTAAACACCATCCCATAGGGATGAAATCAAAGCCTGGTTATGCGGGCCAAGATTCCTCATTTAAGCAGGCGTTGAACGATCGGATCAACATACCGCAGGATTATATTTGTAGTTGCCTTACTGGTCAAATTTTGCATGTAGACTGAAGAATACTCCGGCTCAATGATCGGGTTGGGATCAAGAGCCCAGTCATCAAAGTCGTAGCCCATCAGTTCCATGTATGATTGATAGGACGGTTTAAACAATTCCACATCCTCGTCGGTAAACCAGTGACGCCAATCCCCCGTTGCTTTTTTACGAATGACTTTTGCTTTACCGGAGGCACTGGGAATATTGGCATCGGCCTTAACTTCAAAACCCAGATATTCGTTGAGATCTTTAAAATTCAGATCAACCAGATTCTCAAATTTGAACAAAAACCAGCTGTTCTCCAGACTGCTGACAAACTCAGTCATCTGTTGATAGCGATGTTTTTCTTCTTCAACCACCTGTTCGACTGTTCGGGGACTGCCGTTATGACCCGTGTAGCGGCAAATTTCGCTGAAGGGAAGAGATCGGGGATCTTTTTCCTTCATTAGGACCAAATCGAGATGGGTTTGAAATTGCTTTTTTCTTCCCGTAGTACCCCGATGCCATCGATACAACATTCGACTGACGGCTGCATCCCGTGGATCACGGGCCATCCAGATTTTACGATCGTAGTGCTCCTTTTTTAAATGATCCCGGAACAAATCGAAGCTTTTACCTTTGCGTTCTTCATAGGTATGCTTGTAAACTGCATTTTCATAATTGCCCACATACTTACCGGGGCGACCGCCGGAAAAAACATGGCAGTTGGCAAGCCCGCCCCCTACTTTATACACCATGGCGGTGGTTCCTGTTTTTCCGGTTCCTAAAATTAAAATTTTCATTCAAAGCCTCCTATTAAAAAGATCTGATCAGAAAGCTGTTTTGCTTTTATTTTACTGGTGTCACCCAGCACCTGTTGAAATTCGGATATACGGTCATTTAGTTCCTGCAACGAAATGCCGGGATATCGATGGCGATGAAACTCAGGCGGTGCATAGTTGCCCGGCATGAATTTTCGGATATAGCGGATGAAGCGGTGTCCGTTGGCCACTCCCCAGCCGAGCAGGCGACGACCTGTTCCCGGATCTGGTAGGCTCGGTCGATTTTTGACTAGACGTTCAAGAACATCAACAATCCGTTCACATGCCAGCTGGCCATCCTGGGCAGCCAGGTGTTTTTTTACCATGGCTTTGCATTCATCGCCATTTTTCGCCCCCAATTCTCCGGATAATATTTTCCGGAGAGTCTCATGCAACTGAACATCATCGAAGCACTGATGACTGATTAAGTTGGGCAGCCGGTAAAACCCAAGATCGTAATCATCATTAACCGTTGCCCTGTAGGAAACGGCCGGCACCCGCATCATATAGGCTTCCACACCGGTGGTACAGCCGTTGTGAATGACCGCCTCGGTCGCCATTAACCAGGGTACGACATTGCCCTTATTGGTTACCGTGACCCGCTGGCAGCCTTGGGCAATATCTTTATAAACCTGCTGATTTTCTGTTGGATGCGGTCTAACGATAATTGCATAATCCGGAAATTCGCGGTCAAGCCTCGGAATCAGTTGCTTGAAGGCCTCGAAAATGGCCAGTTTATGATCGCGCAATCCTTCGGCATACTTTCGACTCATTCCCACGGCAGCCTTGCCGAATTTGGGCTCTTCACCGGAATTCTTTATCGGTTTAAACAAATTTTGCGCAGGGAAAAAGGCGTTCACATGGTTAAAATTTGTATTTACAAGGATGAACTTACCATATGTTTGCCTTAGCTTTTGCGCTTCTGCTTTGTAAAATGACTGCAATTCAGGCCTTAACATATCACTGCGCGGATTGCCGGTGACATGGATCGGCATATCTTTCGGCAGATCGGGATATTGGCGCCACAACTCGGCATTATTTTCTCCCCAGGCAAATAATCGCGAAACAAATTGAATCGCAACCGGTGACAGTCGGCGTGAATAATAGGTTTCCGGCGGCAGGTGAACCAGCGCCTCCTCATCCCAGGTCACGATTTCATGACCGATGTTGCGCATTATGCGAAACATTGCCAGATTGCGATCCGTCATGCTTTTGTTGAGATACAAGCTTCGCGGCAACGACGCAATCAGGAGATCGATTTTGCGATGTGACCCGATGATCACGGCAAAGCCGCGCTGCGCCGCAATGCATGCCAGCAGCAGCTTGGGGTCCAGCTCACGCACCTGATTTTCGACGGGTATAATCAGCGGAACCTTTTGTGTTTTAATGTTCATCATTGATCTCCGGAGATACCTTGGCACAAGGCTAGCTAATCCGAAACATCACATCGGACAATTGTTCAACGTTTAATTGACGGTCATCGCCCAGTAGGTGCTGAAACCGGGCTATTTTGGTTTTAATATTTTCTACCGGGATAGCCGGATAACGGTGGCGCTGAAATTCAGGTTTATTGTGAGATCCGGGAAGACTTGATTTGATCCTTCTGGCCAGCTTCAATCCCTTGCTCAATCCCCACCGCTCCAATCGTTTCACCATCGAGTTGTTATTGTCACCAATGGCCGCAACTGAGATCTCTTCCAGTACATCGACCATCCGTTCACAGGCCAGGGCACCCTCCTGGGCAGCCAGATAATGCCCAATCAGCGCTTGTCGTTCATCACCATTTGCGGTCCCGACGTTGCCGTTCAGAATTTTGCGAAGAAGATCCTGTAATTGGTTAAAATCGAAGCATTGATGGCTCATCATGTTCGGCAAACGATAGAAACCAAAATCATAGTAGTCATTTACCTCAGGCCGGTAGCTGATGGCCGGTACGTCCATCATATAGGCCTCCACGCCAGTGGTACATCCATTGTGGATAACTGCTTTCGTGGCCATCAGCCAGGGGACAACGTTGCCTTTATTGGTAACCTGCACCCGGCTGCAGCGGGACGCAATTTGCTGATAGATGTCGTGTTTTTCAGTCGGATGAGGTCGCACGATAATCGAATAATCCGGAAACGCCTGCTCCAGCTCTGGAATGAGTCGTTGGAAGCTCTCGAAGATCGCCAGCTTGTGGTCGCGCAGACCCTCCGCGTATTCGCGATTCATACCACGTGCTGCCCGACCGAACGGCGGTTTCTGCTCGAATGAACCGACGGGTCTGAATAGGTTCAGGTCCGGTCCATAGGCATTCACATGGTTAAAATTGGTATTGATCAGAATAAAATTACCATATTTCTCACGTAAGTGCTCGACCTCGTTTTCATAAAACGAGCGTAGTTCCGGACGCAGCAAATCGCTGCGTGGGTTTCCGGTAATGTGTATCGGTATGCTGTCCGGCAGATTAGGATATTGACGCCATAGCTCCGCGTTATCCTTTCCCCAGGCAAAAAGATGGGAAACATACCCGATTGCCGCGGGATTCAAGCGGCGAGAAAAATAGGTTTGCGGTGGCAGGTGGACCAGTGCCTCTTCATCCCAGGCGACGATCTGATGACCGAATTGATGAGCAACTCTGAAGAACAAAAGGCTGCGAACCGTCATGCTTTTGGACAGATATATGCCTCGCGGGAAGGTGTCGATGTTGAATTCCATTTCCCGGCGAGATCCGATGACCGATGAAAACCCGCGTTGAGCTGCAATGCAGGCCAACAGCAGCTTAGGATCAAGTTCGCGTACCTGATTTTCCACCGGAATCAGCAAGAAGGCTTTTGAATTGGACATATGTTTTCCCTGCTATGCTCGTACCACGTGGTTCAACGGGGGGCGTTTGCAAATAAAAACATGAGTCAAATATACCCCTCATGACTTAGATTAATAATGGCTACAATCTAAATTTGCTGTGAAATCAATGTTTAATAAATAATTAAATACTTCAAATAATAAAATATTTTAATATAGAAGCAATTATTATTCTAATATTTTAGTTTGTCAAGGGTCAACTGTAAAAAAATACCTATTTGTTTTAACTTCGGTCAATTCCCGTATCTAAGACATGACGCTTAAGATCCGCGAAATTAAACTATTGCCGTCTAATTTGTGGTAGGCTAGCACTTCTTTCGGCGTACCACAGGCAGGAAACTCCTCGATGGCGTATTTGATCAGTCTTTTAGTCCTCAACCTACCCGAAGCCATTATAGAATTTGACAAAAAATATCCGAGACCTCCATAAATGGAGTGATTGTCCATGACAAAAATTATGTCACTATCACCGATTGTATCCTCCAGCCAGTTCACGTCAATATGGTTAATCCAGGGCAAATTAATGACTTTTAAGTTAACATTCTTAGCTTTTAACCCTTCAGCTGCCAAAAGCGCTTCGTTCAGGAGAACGGGCCCGTAAGCAAATAAAACGGCGTCAGAACCTTCGGCCAGTATAGCCCCTTTGCCCAACGACAATTGATAGTTTTGCGGTAAACGAATCGATCTGGGAGACGGCGAAATTACCAACCGGATCATACAGTTGGTTTCAGCCGCGTTAACGCACCAATCCAGAACCTGTTTGGTCTCCAGGCCATTACAAGGTTCCAGGATGGTGAAATTCGGCAGAGCCCCAAACAGCGAAATATCGCGAATGCTTTGATGGGATTTACCCGGGCCGGCCGGAATGATTCCGGCGTAGTGGCAGACATAAATGATCTTGGTGTGCTCGGTGGCGTTGTTGTATATCTGCTCATTTGCACGGGATGCGAGAAATACCCCGAAAGAGTTCACAATTGGTAAAAATCCCTGCAAAGCGAGGCCGCCAGCCATGGATACCATATCCTGCTCGGCGATACCGTTTTCGATAAAACGATTCGGATACGTGTTCTCAAAAGGCCGCACTCCGCAATCTGCCGACAGGTCCCCATCCAAAACGACAATATCATCTCTGGCAGATCCCAACTCTAGGAGGGCTTCACCGTAGGCATCCACCACTTTTTCAGCAGTATCTTTGAGTCTTACGCGATGTTTTTCTTTAGTCTCGATAAGGTTCGTGCTCAACGCCTCCAACCCGGTGTTTTGAAGCCCCTGGTTGATGCGTGCGATCAGCTCCTGGTAACCGGCCTCGAAAGATTCGTCATCGGGGGCGCCGGCATGCCACTGATAGAGACCGTTTCCGTCTTTTAACGCTGTCGGGCCTTCCATAAAAGATATGCCCTTACCTTTGATGGTGTCGGCAATCAACACTTTCGGTTTGTCCGTGATCCGCTTAAACTTAGTAAACACCTTTTCGAGAGCTTCAAAATCGTGGCCATTACAGCGTTCTACATACCAGCCGAATATTCCAAACTTTGCCTCAAGATCTCCCAGGTTAATAATGTGTTCAACCGCCTTGTCTGATTGTATTTTATTGCAATCGACGATTACCATAAGGTTATGGATTTTCTGATGCACCGTGGTTTGCAATGATTCCCAGATCTGTCCTTCTTGAAGTTCGCCATCGCCGGTCATCACGACGACGTGACCGGACAAGCCACGCGCCGTCTTGGCCCATGCCATTCCCTTGGCTTTTGAAATACCCATACCAAGGGATCCTGAATTTGCTTCTATTCCGGGTACACTTACATCGGGGTGGCCGTGGGTACCCCCCAGACGTCGTAGGTTGATGAACTGCTCTTTTGATATAATCCCTAGGGCAAAGAGAACCGCATAGTGACCGGGAACATCATGCCCTTTGGAGGAAAAGTAGATATCGCGATTTGGATCGTGAATGCCTTTCTCACCGATATTCATCTCCGCGAAGTACAGTGCAGCAACAATATCCAGTGAGCTAAAACTTGAACCCAGATGTCCCGATCCGGCACGTTTTACGGTAGCCAATGTATTGGCCCGGCACATATCGGACAATAACCGGAGTTTCTCAAATCGTGGAAGCGATGCCGCGCGGATGCGCTGAAATTCTTTTTCCGGAATAAGTCTGATTTCGATCATTATGCCACGTCACTCCTTAATTGAGTATGAAGGTTTAGGTATCTTGGGTAATCGTGCGGTGTTATTTTTTACCATTTGTTCAGCAAGCTGCCAGTCATAGGGATTGTTTACGTCAAATCCTTCACAATCCTCTGTGAAAAACGGCATAACCACATTGCCCGCAATGGTTCGATCCTCAAAAACGACCCGTGACCATGCAATTTCCAAACTGGCGTTTTGGACGTAAATCTCGGGCAGTGATGGATACTGGCTGCTGTGCCAGGGTTGTTCCGGCGGTCCTAACGGCAGCAAAGGCATCATGCGCTTGCCCCGCACCACCCACATTTTACCGGGATGCTGGGTGCATTTCTCCACGGCCCGCAGTGAATCCACCCCTGTTTCCGCAGTAAATTCCTGCCAGGCCCGCCGAATGGTTTCCGGCAGTCGAAACGGGCTGGTCGGACGCAAAATGCTGAAACAGTCATAGTGGGAGCCCTCATCTTGCAGGCGACCAAGGGTGTGCTGCAACCATTCAATGTCGGGGGAGTGATCTCCCGCAATTTCCACCGGCCTTAGAAACGGCACGCTTGCACCGTAATGTCTTGCAATTTCTGCATAGCGCTCCGAATCCGTTGAAACGATGACATCGGCGAAAATCTCGCTTTGTATGGCCGCAGCAATCGTGTAGGCGATGACCGGATGACCCGCTAATTGACGGATGTTTTTATCCGGTACACGCTTTGAACCCGCTCGTGCCGGGATCAGTGCGACAATACTGGTGTTCTTTTGCCTCATTGATTCCTCTTTGGATTGATTATTGACTAATGACGATTGCAGGTTGGAGGAATCCCTTCGGTTTTATTTAAATCTAATTAAAACGAGAAAGCCAAGCGACATCCATAAACAGTCAATATTCAACCTTCATTCGACAATTCTACAGTTTTCCCGGATCAATATTAATGTATATATCTTTCAAATCAGAGTAGACATCCAGCGCCTCCGTACCCGGCTCTCTGGTGCCGTTTCCGGATTGCCGCAATCCTCCAAATGGCATGTGCGGTTCGCTTCCATATGTGCCGGCATTGACCACCGCGACACCGGCCTGGATTTTTTGGGTGAATTCGGTGGCCCGGTGTATACTGCGCGTGTGAATACAGGCCGTTAGGCCGTAAGGCGAATCATTAGCTAAATGCAAGGCTTCAGCAAAATTATTGACACGATACAAACACGTGATGGGTCCAAACAGCTCGGTAGTTGAAATTTCCGCATGAGGATCAGCCTGTTCAACTAGGGTAGGTGCCATATAGAATCCGTTTCGATGGGCATCATCCGTCAATCGATGCCCGCCGGTGATAACGACTGCTCCGCTTTCCTTAGCGCGATCGACAGCAGCCAGCATATTGTCCAATTGCTTTTGATTGATAACCGGACCGAAGTCATCGTTTTCAGTAGGACCAACTTTCAGTGCTTCTGTGCGTTGAACCAGCATATCGCGGAATTGGTCGTAAATAGTATCGAAAATGATAATACGGCTTCCCGATGCACATCGCTGTCCCGCATTGCTGAAAGCCGAAAGCAGCACCCATTTGGCAGCATTTTCCAGATCAGCATCGTCGCAGACGATGAGAGGATTTTTGCCGCCTAACTCAAGAGATACCTTCGCCAGCCGTTTGCCGGCGATGGTTGCAATTTGTCGACCCACAGCTGCGGAGCCCGTGAAACTGACAACGTCGACATCTGAGTTGGCCACCAAAGGCGCTCCGGCCTCTTCTCCGTAACCCTGAACAATATTGAGCACTCCAGAGGGAAGGCCACTTTTGTGTGCGATTTTGGCAAAATACCAGGCTGTTATCGGTGTATCCTCGGCGGCCTTCAATACGGCTGAATTGCCGCAAACCAGGGCTGGAAACACCTTCCAGGCGACATTCGCGATCGGCGTGTTGGCGGCGATAATTAGCCCGGCAACACCCAGTGGCTGTCGCACGGTCATGGCGTATTTGTTTTTAACTGCGCTGGTAGTGGTTCGTCCATAAAAGCGACGGCCTTCACCGGCCATAAATTGCCCCTGAGCAATGGCACCTCCGGTCTCACCCAGAGCGGCATTAAATGACATCCCGGTTTCCATGGCTACAATCCCGGCGATTTCTTTGCGATGCTTGCGCATGGCCTGGGCGATATCTTGGAGTATATCACCGCGCTGCACGGGAGTATATTCCGCCCATGATGCCTGGGCGCGTTTGGCGGCCTGCACTGCATTTTCGACATCTTCTGCGTCTGAGCGAGTAACCTGGCACAATTGCCGACCGGTGTCCGGTGATACCTTAGCGAACACAGCCCCCGAGCCTGCTTCAGTTTCTTCTCCGTTAATCCAGTTAGGAATTGTATCGGGTATCATGTCAAGATTCATTGTATTTCCGCTTTTTCTTTCAAATATTTTTTCGCATTATGCCAATCGAGATACTTCAAAATATTCAATTCATTAAGCTACCAAGCCGTAAAACCCCCGTCCACGACGAGTTCAATGCCAGTTACATATGATGAGGCGTTCGAGGCCAAAAAAAGCAACGGCCCACATAGATCATCCGCTGTTGCCATTCTTCCCAGCGGCACGCGGCTGCAAAATTTGCGCTTGAATTCTGCGTCCTGATCACCGAGCACTCCGCCCGGCGACAAGGCATTAACCCGTACGCCGTGGGGCGCCCACAACGTGGCCAGATATCGGGTAAGGTTGACGACCGCCGCCTTGGATGCACCATACGCCGGCGGCTTGAGAAAGGGCGGGTCGCTCTGGATGTGATTGTAAAAGCGTTCATCCGGAGAAACGCTGGCATACAGGGAACCTATATTGATGATGGATCCCCGAGCCGCTTTAACCATGCGGGCACCGAAAATCTGAGTGACTTGAAAAAGACCCAAGGTATTGACCTCAATCACCTCTCGGTTTTCCGCAAAAGGAATATCTTCCAGGTGATGCCCGCTTTGCGAACTGGCCGGCGGACGATCGATCCCGGCATTATTCACCAATATTGATGGGACGCCAAAGATTGATATGCAGTGTTTGCACACCGATTGCAACCCGGAGCGATCCTTTACGTCCGCGCGCTCCAGCTTGAGGCATTGCTCATCGTAGCGTTTTTGTAACCGCCTGAACTCGTCGTTGATGGGTGCATCCGGATGATCAAGAGCAAATACTGAAGCCCCCGCATCGAGTAGGGATTCAATCCAGATCGGTCCCAATTTTCCCAAGGCCCCGGTTACGACGGCAACTTCCGCCTTTAAACTGAACACGTTTTTCAAGACGCGGCCTCCGACCAGTGTTCGGCACCATTTAGTATTTCAATAGTGATATCATCGTCTTCTTTCAGCGCCTGGCGAGTGGCACGCCCGATGACTTTGTCGATTTCGTAAGGGGACAGGCCATCGCCTGGAGATTTGATGGCGATGTCTTCGCGTCGAATCGTGCAGCCCTCCGGCAAATCACGTGCGGCGACAAGTTTTTTGCCCATTTTGGTGATCGGATTTACCTCACTGTCATAAACCTTTTTAATTCCGTCACCTATGGCAAGCTTTGTTCGCCTTAAATCTCGAACCATCTTACGGAAGCCGATAGGTTCCAGAGAAAACGCGTGATCCGTGCCTTTCCACGTGTGATTGAGCGTAAAATGCTTTTCAATAACTCTTGCACCCAACATATACGCCGCTACTGCCATGGCAATACCATTATCATGGGATGACAGTCCAATAGTGGTGTTGGGGAACCGTTCGCGATATGTCCGAATCACCTGCAAATTGAGTTCGTCAAATTCGGCTGGATAACCAGCCGTGCATTGCAATATGCAGAGTTGCTGGTTGATCGACATAATTGTGTCATAGGCTCGGTTGACATCTTCCATTGTCCCCCCGCCGGTACTGAGGATCATCGGTTTTTGAAATTCGGCGATATGTGTCAGCAACGGAATATTTTTCAGATCACCTGAGGCTATCTTAAATATCGGGATGTCGAGTTTTTCCAAAAAATCAGCACTGTCAAAATCAAAAGCGGTTGAAAACATCGTAACGCCGATTTCATCTGCATACTGCATAAGCTCTGTGTATTCGATCCAGCCGAACTCCAAAAACTCCCGATGCTCGCCGTAAGTTTCACCAAAACTGTTGGGATTATCGTAAGGTTTGTCGTAGCCGGCTTTGGTAAATAGACTGCGATTGTCCCGTTTCTGCAATTTTACCGCGTCAGCACCGCATTCCTTGGCTACGCGAAACATCTCTTTGGCGGTTTCAAGCCGTCCCTGATGGTTATGACCGATTTCAGCAATAACATAGCAATCACTATTGTCCTGGATCACTTTTCCATCCAATGTAAGTTTACGCATTTTTCTTCCTCCTTGGGAAAGTTATGAATTCATAAACCAGATATGATTATGTGAACAATTCTCCAAACCGGATAAAGCGCAGCCAAAAGATATATAGAACTTATCGACCATTAAAATTCGCTCTCACACCGACCAATCGTTACGACGGATCGGCCCGGGGTTATCAAATCGAAATGAGCTGAATACCAATCCCTGAACGCTTAGGTGTTTTAAAAGGTCTTTCTCTTGTGCATCCGACCGGTTCTGCCATTGTCGGGCGATGTAGAGCTTTGCAGGGTTACCGTCCAGGATCGGGCCATATGTCCGGGACAGATCCTCCTCCAGTGTCATCATCCCATCGCCATTTAGATAATTCTCAAGGTAACCGTATCCTCGGTGCATTGGCCACAACTCATGCCACATGGACGGGCATTTTGACGAGTTTTGGTCAATGATAAGGTGGTCAATAATTCCCTCCCGCACCCATTTAGGCCATTGCAGCGTTGTGTTGCCCAGAGGAGGTCCGAGAATACTTCCCCTGGGTACCCCGACGGCTATCATCATGTCTAAGTCACGGATTGCGTGGCGCAACTCCGTTAGGAATACAGTTAAATAGTCTCCGAGCAGGTTCCTCCATAATTTCAAGTCAAAATCCTCGATCCAAATATCCTTGCCGTGGCTGTTCAGATACTCCTGGCGAATCGGTTCATTGAAGCCGTATTGATCAGCAAAATCCGCCGGTTTCGACTGGGAGCGGAGGCAAACGAACAAACCGTCGAAATCACCTGATTCGAGTAACCGCCGGTAGCGCCTGATGAAGTGCTTGCGGACCTCCGGATTTCCCAGGCACATAACTCCCCATTGCCGATGTTTGAGAGTCCGATCGACCACCACATCGTCAGAGTGGGTTTTACTGAAATCGCTTTGCCAGCTGACATGCTGGCCGTGCATTTTATTGTGGTAGCTTTTTTCTCTAATCCTCTTAGGCGCCAGAGGCCAGCCTTCGTCAAATAAAGATACGTATAAATAAACTTCCAGACCCAGTTTGTGGGCCAGATGCGGAACAACTTTGAAATCATCCAAATCAGTAGTCGTTTTTTTGGCCTGGAAAAAATGCCGATATCCTTTGCCTGAATAAAATCGACCGTTGATGCGATCGCGCGAACATCGCCAATGGAGTATTCCAGCCCCGAGTTCTGTCTGCCACTTTTTCATTCGGCGGTTTAATGCGTCCACCGTATTCAGTCTGCCGTCATCTTTACCGAAAACAAGATGATCGGTCCACGAGACGCTTACTATGTTGCGTAGCTTATCCATTGCCGTTTTATTTTAGCTGGTGGCGTTCACGCTATTTCCGCCGTGAGCGTTTGTTCGAACAAATCACATACCTCACGAACGGCTCCATGTCCTCCCGGACATTTCGTTTGATAAAGCGCCACAGGGATCACGTCGGGATGCGCATCCTGAACCACTATGGGGAGTGCGACGCATGTGAGGCATTGCAGATCGTTTATATCGTTGCCTACAAAGGCCACTTCGCTCAGAGAAATACCTTTACGCTGAGCGATGTCGTCCAACACGGCACGTTTGTCCTCACAGTTTTGTACACACTGAATCTTCAATTTACGAGCCCGGGCCGATACCACCGGATTGGACTCGGTGGAAATAATAACGGTTTCAATTCCCATGCGGGTTAGCTTTTGCAAACCGATACCATCGCTGCGATAGCACCGCACGGCTTCGGATCCATTCTCGAAAACGTACACCATGTTGTCGGTAAACACCCCGTCGAAATCAAAGGCAACCAGCCGAATGCGACCAAGGATGGTATTGATATTCTGATTGATTGTTTCCTGGGTCAAATTATAATCCTGTATGTTAAAAGAAGATAAACGTTTCAGCTGTGGCTCTGTTTTACATCGCTTTGCTGATATTGAGCGTCACTTTTAGCTCGGAATCGATTTGAGCATCGACATCTTCCGAATTCTGTGGTTGCTCCGAACTATCTTGGGTTACGACAATTTTTCCATCTTTAATACGATAGGTGTTATCTGCTATTTTTACCAGCGCCGCTTGATGCGAGATGGTAATAATGGTGAGTTCTCCGCTAAGTTGCTTCAATGTGTCGCAAATCGCGGCCTCGCTTTCGGGATCTAAACCGGTGGTGGCTTCGTCCAGTATCAGCAGTTTTGGTTTGTGCACCAGAGCGCGCGCAATCGCAATGCGCTGGCGCTGCCCGCCAGATATATTGCCTCCGCGCTCCCCGACAATACTGTTGATCCCCAGAGGCATGCGCTTTACAAAATCCAGTGCTTTTGCAGCTTGCAGGGCATTCACGGCATCTTCTTCTTTAAGTTCAGGATCTCCAAGTGTAACGTTGGTCAAAACCGTATCGTGCAACAGCAAGATCTCCTGCGGAACGTAGCCGATCATTTTGCGCCAGCTTCTCATATCTATATCTGTCAGAGGCAGATCATCAATCAATACCTCGCCCTGCTGAGGTCTTAAGAGCCCTGTCATCAGATCTACAATGGTTGTTTTCCCCGCGCCCGAAGCCCCCACGATAGAGGTAATTTTGCCTTTCGGGAAAATGAGCGATATATCGTGTAGCACCTTGTTTTCACCGTAAGCGAAACTGACCCGGTCTAAACGAAGGGCCTTTTTAAACGGGGGGATTTGGTTGCCGGCTAGTATTTCCTTTTGTGCCTCTGCCTTGTGGATGGTGTCCTGCAGCGACCAGTAACCACTCTCCAGCACCACCATTCGTTGATATTCCTGTTGGACCTTACCGATTTGCTGCAATAATCTGCCGATCAGCAGGATTAAAACCATAACCGTTGCTGCGGGCAGGTGCCAATATGTTAAAGCGAAATATAGACCCGCAAGTAAGAAAACCGTCCGCAAGGGCTCCTGCAAGGCGCGCAGCATTTCATTGCTGAGTACTTGTTTTTGGAGCGCCCTGTTTAACCGGGTGGTTTTGGTAATCAAAATGGTTTCCGCTGATTTTTCTCGCGCCATGGCTTTCAGCGGTTTTATTGATTGCAGGCTGTCAGTAAGCAGCGATATCAGCGATTTTAATAGCTTGGTCTGACGCCACCCCGCTTTTTTTGCTTTGCGAACCAAGCCCCCCACCACGAGGAAAATGATCACCCCGACGACCAGTGAAATCAACGTTGCCTGCCAGGAAACCAGAAACGCAACACCAACCGCGACTATTGCCTGAACCAGGGCAACAATCATGGCGGCGCCGCAAGCGAAAGCCTTACCCGTTCTGCTTGTCTCTGAAGCCATTGCATTGGCCAGTTTGCCAATCGGCTGTTGCAAATGAAATTCCCAGCGCGAGTTGAGCAGCGCCCGAAGCAATGCCAATCTCAGATCGGTGGCAACATTGGCGACCGTATAGCCGATCCGCTTTTTGGCAAACAAAACAAGACCGCTTTTAACTGCAATAGCCACAAAAATCATTAGCATCAAAACTTCAAGTGTCGGTGTCAATCCAAGCTTGGACAACGAATCGCTTACAAGACGCTCCGCCGTGGAAGTGCCGGTCTGGTTGCCGATGGCAATACTTACCAGGGGAAGCAGGGCTGAGAGGCCGAATATTTCTGCAACTCCCGCCAGAAGCAAGGCAAAAAGCATCTGAACATTTTGCCAGGGATATTTTTGAAATAGTGTAATTAGAAAATGCATTATCTTTATTCAGTCGATTTGATATTTATAATCCTTGCAAAGGTGCAGTGAGGCCACATTCTTAAGTCGTCACGCGTCAGTCTCTACCGTTACACCGCTGCAGTTAATTCCTTAACTTTCGTATAGGCATCGCAAATATGCTCCATCTGCTCCAGGGTATGTCCGGCACTCACGCTGCATCTAAGCAGGGCACGGCCATCCGGAGTGGCTGGCGGCAATACCAGATTTACATAGATTCCGCGATCCAAGAGCCCGTTCCAGATCGTAAATGCCTCTTCCATATTTTCCTGGCGGACTGCGATAATGGGGCTCGCCTCGGGGCCAACATCGTAATCCAAGTCCTTTAGCCGTTGGTACAACATGTTTGCATTGTTCCAGAGGCGCTGACGTAGCTCAGACCGGCTCTGCAGGATCTTAAGTGCTGTGCGTGTGGATGCAATAGTGGATGGAGAGGACGATGCGGTAAACACATAGGGTCTGCTTGCATAGCGAACCAAATTTAGCTCTGTATGGTTGCTGACACAAAAACCGCCGATTGCGCCAAGGCTCTTGCTAAACGTACCGACAATAAAATCCACACTTTCCTCTACATCGGTTTCCTCGGCCAGTCCACGACCATTTTCCCCAAGAACCCCCAAGGAGTGGGCTTCATCCACAAGCAGATACGCACCGTATTTATTTTTTAGGGCGGCAATCTCTGCCAGAGGAGCTCGATCTCCCAGCATGCTGTAAAGACCCTCGATCACAATTAAGACGTTTGTATTTCGCCTTTCCAGCCGTCGCAGTCGTTTTTCCAAATCACTCACATCATTGTGCCGGAACCGAATAACGTCGGCGCCCCCTAAACGGCATCCATCATAGATGCTCGCATGGCAGTCTGCATCCAATAGAATTATCTCTCCGGCGCCCACCACCGTAGACAACATCGCAAGATTGGCGATATAACCGGTTGAAAATACGATGGCGCTGCGTCTTCCGAAAAATTCAGCCAGTTCCCGCTCTAAAGCCAAATGGCCTGAGAACGTGCCATTGGCCATGCGGGAACCGGTTGTGCCAGTACCCTCTTTTTGGGCGGCCTTGCATGCCGCATTAATGCAATCCGAATCAAAGGTCAGCCCCAGATAGTTGTTGCTGCCGGCGAGTATCATGGGGCGGCCGTTAACAACGGCTTCGGTGGCTGAAATAATATCATCCATGACAATGTTAAAAAAGTCGTCGCAATTTTCTTCCAGCACCTGACGAGTTGCGGCCAGTTGCTGAAATTTGTCAAATATGCTTATCATTGTCTTTCTCCGTGTAATCGTTGAATTTGCAGCACAAAGTCTTCGACTGTCCGCACATCCGGCAGTATATTTAAAGGAATCGAAATATCGAAGCGGTCTTCTACGGTCTCCAATATTTTCATTACTTTCAGTGAATCCAGTCCCAAATCCGCCACTAAGTCCGTCTCCACCCCAATTACCTGACCATCCGGCACAAATGGTTTCAGAATCTCACAAACTTGTTGCAACACATGTTCGTCAACTTGCATAGGGCTTAAATTCCGTTTCTAATCAATAGTGAAAAAACACCTTACACATCAGGCCACTCCAAGGTACGCCGTAAGCCCTCCTCCAGAGAAATTCGCGGTGCCCAACCCGTATGGTTGCTAAATTCTGTATTATCACATACCCAATTGGGGTGGATGAGTTCCCGGACTTTGCCGGGAGTCAGCATCGGTGCTCTTCCTACATTCCGGGCTACCATAAGATTGACTCTTGCCAGCAGCTTTACAAAAAATATCGGGATACGTGCTCGAAGTATCGCTGCATGCTTCAGACCTACCATAGTATCGACAATATCATGCCACGAATACCCGCCATTGCGCCCATCATGAAGTTCGAATGTGCCGCAGCCTCGATTCCCACGTTCAAGCCACTGTGTAATTGCATCTGCCAGATCCTCAACATACAGCAGTGAAAAACGGCCATTGCCGGATCCAATCATCGGCGCGATTCCTCTTGCCATCCACCGAAAAATCGGAAGCAGCTCGCGATCTCCGGGACCGTAGACAGCGGGAGGTCGCAAGATAGCCCATGGCATTTCACCTGAGTTTAACGCCAGCACTTTCTCTCCCTGTCGTTTGCTAGCGGCGTAGAACGAAAGGTGCGGCTCCCGGGCGGCCAGAGAAGATATCAATAAAAAGCGTGGCGCCGGGTGTTGCTCAGCTGCTGCTTTAACCATTCGCGCCACGCCATCAACATTTATACGGTCAAAATACGCCTGGTCTGCACCACGGACAACTCCCGCGCAATGCACGACGGCGTCCGTTCCGCACACCAGGTGCCGGAGGCTTTGCATGTCTTCTAGATCACCTGTAATCCATTCCGTCACGATATGTGCCGGCTGTTTATGAGCCGACCCGCGACGGACCAGCGCCCGAGTTTGCCAATCAGCGGATGCCAGCCGCCGCGCCAGCATTCCGCCGATAAATCCCGTCGCCCCTGTTATCGCAATCCTGCGAGACATGCAAATTGTCCAGTAAACGCTCTTTTGGCGATAATTTCACGTATCTCAGCATCACGTAGTTGCATTGCTGGGTTAAATTCTTCCAATCTTCGAGTAAAACAATCCTGCACGGTTCAGTTTCAAGTTGACCGATCCGCCCAAATGATTCATGGTTATGGCGTTTGCTATAGTCTCAGATTAGACGGCCCGCTGACGGAGCGCTGCGGCATATAGATCTTCGTTTGCTTTTTTTGATGGTTTAGCCGCAATCCTTTTCAGATACTCCTTCCGCGCCCCGGAGCGAGATAATTTTCCAGACGTAGTACGGGGTAAGGTATTTCGAGGTACCAATTCAAT
>Ga0209536_100000397_pt1 | contig 69628 bp, 44 predicted proteins | sample DeeMarSeWOR28_12_FD_187461 | JGI IMG/M metagenome (GOLD analysis project Ga0209536, IMG submission 187461) | Marine sediment microbial communities from White Oak River estuary, North Carolina - WOR-2-8_12 (SPAdes) (version 2) | ecosystem: Environmental > Aquatic > Marine > Intertidal zone >...
AAAACCGAGGGGTCCACTGAATTCCAGAAGATCCTGATCCCTGAAAAATATCTGATTCTCCTTTCCAGGCAAAAGGATCAGAAACTTGCCCGTTTGGCAAATTTTTATATAGATAAAGTGGGGGATCGGATCGATCATTTAAAAATTTTAAGTAAAAGAGCCGGATGGAATCAAACGGAAAAGGATCTTGAAATATTGATCCAGATGGCCAGACATTCATACTATCTTGCTAAAATTATAAAAAATGAAAAAAAAATTTCCTTAGGAAGTGGGGCACTGGTAAACCTGGGTGAAAATATTTATTGGATCAGCATGATCCTGGTACATGCGGAAGTTCGCAGGCAGGGAATTGCAGCCTCTCTTTTGTATCATTGCCTTCAAAGGGCGAGATCAATAGGAAATGATCGGATTATCGGTCTGGATGCCACACCCGGAGGGAAAAAATTGTATGACTTTCTGGGTTTTGAAAGATCATTTTCAATCTGGAGATGTTCGGTCCCGACTCACTTACGTTACAAAAGTTTAACGGGAATATCCATTGAACCATTCTTCCGATTTGATTTCATTATAAATTATCTTCATCAAAAAGGATTTGAAGGGCGGGATATTTTATTCAATTCCTTGTTAAAAGTGTCAAAGGGAGGATGTTTCGTTGCTCGGAGTAAAAAATATATTGCAGGATTGGTTATGAGCAGGCCTGGCGCATTGAGACCGTATGTGGGTCCACTGATCGCAGATAACGATGATGTAGCAGAAATGTTAGTGGGAAAAGTCCTGGAATATTGGAATGGTCTGAGGATCGACCAGTTGTTTATCGATGTTCCTTCCCCAAAGTTAAATACCCTTCCACCTGAAGGTAATGAGGGAGAAAGCACATATGAACCTTCATATCAAGTGGAAAGCGGATTTTTAAAGGGAAGCAAGGTTCTGAGAAAATTTGACCGGATGTATCACCTGGTATCTGAAAAGAATCAGGTAAGCATTTTTAATTTTCTTAAAAACGATTTCTCAAAGGGAGAAAAAATCACCAAAATTCTGGAAGATTCGAGAAAAAGTTATGGCTATACATTGGCATATGTGGAAAAAGAGAAAAATGAGTTACTCAGGTATCAGTATGCCATTTGCGGACCGGAGTTTAGTTAGATTATCTGTCTCTATTCGACTAAATCGAGTCAGAGACGCTCCGACATTAATTCGAGTATAAACCTGAATCTTTAATTCGGCATTTATCTGCCGCAAAAATGAAATATTATCCTATTTTTAATCCATGATCGTTCCTAAGAACATGCTCCGTTTTATCGGACCCGGGATCATTACCGCTGCATTGATCTTTGGGCCTGGAAGTTTGATAATTACTTCCAAACTGGGATCTTCATTTCAATACCGCTTGCTCTGGATAGTGGTTATTTCAACTTTTTTTATGATCATCTTCACCCTGATGTCCGCTAAAATTGGTTTGGCAGTTAACCGCTCCATGATGCAGATCATCCGTATGAAATATGGTAGGGTGATCTCATTTCTTATTGGAATATGCATTGGAGGAGTGACACTTTCCTTTCAGACAGGCAATGCGATTGGTGCCGGTCTGGCCGTTGGAGGCCTATTTGGAAGTTCGCCAGCACCTTGGATCATTTTTTTTTCGTTGTTTGCCATCATTTTACTGTTCTTTAGATCGTTTTACAAGATCCTTGAAAAAGTAATGATAATGATGGTATTCATCATGATTATTTCCTTTTTAATCACATTGCTGATTTCCGGTCCCAAATTGAATGAGGTCCTACTTGGACTTTTACCTGTTTTACCGGAAGGATCGGAATTTTTATCGATTGCTTTGGTCGCTTCCAGCTTTTCACTGGTGGGTGCATTTTTTCAATCTTATCTGGTACAGCATAAAAACTGGCGAATAGAAGAAAAGCAGATTTGTCTCCGGGAAGGTATAACAGGGATTATGATCCTCGGGTTAATCTCTTCACTGGTATTAATCACAGGTGGCGCGGTACTTTTTGAACGCGGTGTAGAAGTTCGATCTGCAGCTGACCTGGGAATGGTACTTGAACCACTTTTCGGTAGTTTTGCTTTTGCTATATTCATGCTGGGTTTATTTGCTGCTTCCTTTTCATCATTGATTGGTAATGCAACCCTGGGAGGCACAATACTGGCAGATACATTTTCGTTGAGCACCAACTTACGTACCTGGAAGGTAAGGATATTGATCATGGTGATCATCGCGACGGGGGCAACAATTGCAATCACTTTCAGGAAATTTGGAATTGAGCTGATAGTAATGGCGCAGGCTTTTACTGTTTTACTGGCGCCTTTTGTCGGATTGGTAATCTTTCTTATATCCAGTAATTCCCAAATCATGGGCACATTGAAAAATGAACCGGTTATAAAAATTCTGGCAGGTCTGGGATTGGGATTACTGCTTATACTTGCTATGACCAATGCCTATCTGATGATATTTTAAGAGTGGTAGTGAAAGTGGGAGTGAGAGTTGGAGTGAGAGTGAGAGTGGGAGTGGGAGTGGGAGTGAGATTTTATGTATATTCCTATAGACTCACTCTCACTCTGAGTAGTGTATTTGTTTTTTATTCCAATTTTTCTATTATAAAGGCCATATCCTGTCCAACGTACTGAGCATGTGATCCTTGAATTTTCATTTCGGGGATATCAAATGAAATGCCTTTTCCGGTACTTTCTATATCCTCTTCTAAAATAAATCGCCCTCGCCAAGTATGATAAATCCTTAGTTTATATTTACCTTTTTCAATGGAAGGTATCGTAATTGCTTTCCCTGCTAAATCTGTTTTAGAATTCGCCATCCATCCAAAAATAACTTCCTCACTACCAATAGCATATGCATCACCATCAGAATTATTAATTTCAACAGGTGTCACGTTGGTTAAATTCGAAAATGGAATCTGATCTACAAATTCTCTGAAACTTCTTAACTGATATGTTATCATATTATCATTCAACCGGTTTGAAAATGACCACCAGAATGGAGACATGGCTGATCCCGTGGCCATGGTTACCCATAAAGCATTATGATATTGAGCAAGGTATCCCGGCATGTTCATTTCATAAAAGGTATGATCCCACCCCGTTTCAGGAATAATTGCCGGCTTTTCAAAATTATTCCATAGTTTTTGGACCTGTCCGGCATAATTTCGATAGCTGTAGGTAAGAGGATGGGTTTCAGAAGATTCAATATTCCCATCTTTGATGATCGGGAATCCCTGAGCTTCATAGATTTCACGTCCAGCCATATCAAATATCTCATATCCTTCCTGCCACCATTCCCTACTTCCTCCACTTCGCGTACCTGTGGTTGGATGATTATAGGGGTCATTATTTTTGAAATATTCGTGAATTTTCCTGCCCCATTCAGCTGCACCAAGACTGTCTCCTGAAACCCAGCCATCAGTTCCATTCACTTCATCAACGATAAACCAGATTCCAAGTGAACGGCTATAACCCCATCTGGCAACAAAATACCTCAACAACTTTTCCTGGTATTTCCAGGATTCTTCATTGCTGAAAAAATCTTTAACATCACACACAAGTTGATAGGGATTCGAGTTCCAACGACTGTTACCTCCTCCCCAGACTTTTTCTGAAAGATAGGAATGAAACCATATATTCAGGCTGAGCAACATTTCACGTTCTTCACACATTTTCAATACCTCATCCAACCTGCCACATAAATTCTGATCATATCTGCCTATACCACTCCCCCAAGTCTCCAGAGGGGTAATATATGTGCTAATGAAATTCACACCAAGATCCTTCAGGTGATCTAATTCCTCAGATTTTATGCGACCCTCATTAAACTCCGCATATCCGTCATTATACCAGAATCCAACTCCAAAATAGGGAGTTCCATTGGCATACTGTAAGTATCTTTTATTGGGGGCAATTTGCATAGGTCCCTTATAAGGCGAATCAATAGCATAAAATGATAGATCTTCACTGCTAGTTTCACCATTTCGATCCCGGACATTAATCATATACTGCCAAAGTCCTTTTTCATTCGGTGAAAACCGCAACATCCACATAGTTCGCCAGGAGGAATAATTATAGAATCCAAAAATTGTCCATTCTTTACCCGTTGGTGAGATAAAGACGGCCGTAACATCAATTTCATCAGGATCAAAAGGATTGACATAGTCGGCATTTATATCAAACCTGGTTTCCAGTTTATCATATAATTCTACCGTATCCAGGTTTTGTCGAAGATTCGAGATTTCCGGCAATCCATAAATTTTTGATGAGACAAAAAAGCAAAAAATTGTTAGAAATAATAATCCTGAATTTTTCATGATTGTGATATATTTAAATAAATAGACAAGTTTAATATTTGATTTCTAATGCATTACATGTAAAAAAATTCCATCATAAAATGGGAAGATATTATGTGATAATAATTTAAAAAGGAAATTCTATATATAAAATAATCTCTGGTTTTATATGACCCGGAGTTGTTAATTTCTATTGGTTTAATTTGAAATAACATCAGAATTTATTAAACTAAAGATATTTCCGGTAAAATCCTGTCGACCAATTTCAACGACAATAAAATTAGGACGGAATTATTTTTAAATCATATGTCTCGCACGCAAGCAGGTTAATTACAGTAAATTATCATGAAAAAGATCATCACTTACTACATCATTTGTGTTTTAATTCTTATATCGGGTATTAGATGTACCGAACAAGTCAAAATACCGGTATGGAAAATAAATGATCAGGAATATCTTGAAACTATCGGATTCAATGTCCTGGTATTTCATAATTATTATCCAGTTGGGAAACAGGGCGGGATTGAATTCATTCATCATGATGAGCGTATAGCTACCAATGGATACATCAATGTAGATCTGCCTCCGGGTCAGAATTTTCCAAGACCCGAAACGGCTGATCGTGAAATAAATCAAGAAGATAATGTTATTGTAGCCAAAGTCAATACTCCTGACTTTGATTTAAACTACAGCATACGGGTTTGGCCAGAAAATGAAACAATCCATCTGGCTATTGATATGGAAAATCCTATACCCGTCGAATGGAAGGACAGGGTATCTTTTGACCTGTTGTTATATCCGGTGACCTACCGGGGAAAAACCTATCAATTAGGAGATCAATTTGGTGTATTTCCTGTGGAAGGTCTTGGGCCTATGTCTAAAAGTCCGGATGGTGAAGACGTAAATGTTCCGATGGCCACAGGTTCTAAATTAATGATTGCTCCTGAAGATCCATTACATAAAATACAAATTGAAAATTTAAATGGATCACTTTCCCTGATTGACGGCCGTAATACTTCTTTAGGTGGATGGTTTATTGTTAGCAGTATCATTCCGGAAGGTGTTGATAAAGATGCCATGGAATGGGTTATTACTCCAAATTTGATTCCTAAATGGAGTCGAGAACCAGTCATTAGTATTTCACAGGTCGGATATCATCCCCAACAGGTAAAACATGCTATTATTGAACTTGATTCCCGTACTAGCCAGCTTGATAAAGCGGAACTGCAACAAATTAACGAAGACGGTACGATAGAGATAATAAGTTCAGGAATCCCTGAAATATGGGGTGATTTTCTACGATATACTTATGCGATTTTTGATTTTTCAATTATTAAGGACCCTGGTTTATATCAAATAAGTTATGGAAAAGTAAAATCAGAACCCTTTAGTATTAATGAAGAGGTTTATCAGCAGAAAGTCTGGCAACCTACCCTGGAAATCTACTTTCCAGTCCAGATGTGCCATATGAGGATCCGTGACCGAGTAAGGGTATGGCATGGAGCCTGTCATCTCGACGATGCTTTACAGGCACCTGTTGCGATTGAGCATATCGATGGATACCGGTCATATGCTGAAACTGAAACGCAATACAAACCTCTAACGCCTGTACCAGGATTGAACAGGGGAGGATGGCATGATGCTGGTGATAACGATCTGGCTGCGGGATCCCAGGCGCAAACCACATTCTTTCTTGCACTTGCTGATGAAGCATTTGGAATCGATGTTGACCAGACCACGGTCGATCAGGATGCTTTGTTTGTAGAATTACGCAGTCCGGACGGCATACAGGATCTGGAACAACAAATCGAACATGGAGCGATCAATTTGCTTTCAGGCTACCGTGCTTCAGGACACTCTTTTGTGGGCATAGTGGCTACAAGGGAAGGCAGGGCTTTTCTTGGGGATGTAGCTTCTCTTACTGACCAGCATTTTTATGATGCAGCATTACAAGCTGATGAAGTAAAAGGCAATCGTTCGGGAAAACCTGATGATCGTTGGGTATTCACCAATAAAGATACGAGTCTTGAATATGAGGTGATAACCGCTTTAGCCGCTGCCAGTCGTATACTTCGGGGATATAATGAAAACCTGGCAGCGGAGTGTCTGACTGCGGCTATCAAGGCATGGAACAATGAACAGAACAATGAACCTGTTTTACAACCTAATGCGTATGTCCCCAGAAATCACGAAATATATGAAGTACTTGCCACAGTGGAATTATTGATTACAACAAAAAATGATCAATATATAAAACGATTGAACGAACTATTACCTGTTATCAAGGAAAATATTGATCGTGTAGGATGGACTGTCGTACGTGTTTTTAACATGATAGAGGATGAGCAATTTAAAAATGAAGTAATGGTTGCATTGAGGAATTATAAAATTAATCTTGATCAAAGTCTTGCTGAAAATCCATATGGCGTACCCTGGAATCCCAGAGTATGGGGTATTGGGTGGAATATTCAAAGATATGCTATTGAACAATATTACCTGAACCGTGAACTACCTGAAATGTTTGACAGGGAAAATGTGTTGCGTGTTGTAAATTATGTCCTGGGATGTCATCCTGGATCCAACACATCACTCGTATCTGGTGTTGGAGCACATTCTCTAACAGTAGCTTATGGATTTAACATGCATTGGTGGTCATATATACCCGGAGGAATGGCCTCAGGAACCGCACTCATTAGGCCGGATTTCCCGGAGTTAAAAGAACCATTTCCATTTTTATGGCAACAAACCGAATATGTAATGCCTGGCGCGGCATCTTATATTTTCTGCGTTATGGCTGCCGATAAATTATTGAATGAATGATATTTAAAAAGGCTATTTAATCCAAAAATTATAAGATGATATTCAAATTTAAATCCTCAAATTACATCCTGGCCTTAATTTTTATTATGTTCAGTTGTGAACAACCAACAGCCACGTGGAACTGGACTATCAACGACCAGGAATATTTTGAAGCTCCGGGGCTTTCAGTGCTGGCTTTTCATAATTTTTATCCTTCTGGTAAACAGGGTGGAATAGAGATTATTCAACACGGGGAGCGGATAGCTACCAATGGATTTATCCGAATGGAACGAGTAGAAGGTAGAAGGTTTTCTTTTCCGGAAAGGGCTTCCCGTGAAATTGATCAAGACAAACAGATTATAAGATCTTCGGTAAGTTATGAAGATTTTGATTTCAAGTATACCATCAGGATCTGGCCTGATGAAAAAAATTTCCGTCTTTCAGTTGATATTGACAAACCAATACCAGCTGAATGGGAAAATAAGCTGAGTTTTCAACTTGAATTTTATCCACCATTATACTTTGGTAAGAGTTATCAGCTTGGTCAAAACTTTGGGACTGTTCCCAGGCAGGGAAACGGCCCCATGCTTGAAGATGAGGGAGGAAATTTTGAGACACCTCCTTTAGGGAAGGGTAGCGTTCTGACTTTAGCTGGTGAAGATCCATTAAGAAAAGTAGTGGTTGAAGCTTTAAGAGGAGAATTGATATTGGTTGACGAACGTATTTTTTCAGGCCGAGGTTGGTTAATAGTAAAAACGACTATTCCTTCGGGGGTTACTGAAAATGCTGTTGAATGGTTAATAAAACCCAATTCAGTAGATAGCTGGAAAAGAAATCCTATGATTGCAATATCCCAGGTCGGATACCATCCTGATCAGATTAAGCAAGCCATCATTGAACTTGATCCAAGAATTATCCAATTGGAAAAGACAAGTATACTCAAGGTTGAAGGTGATGAAGGACTTATAGAGGTATTTTCAGGAGTACCTGAAAATTGGGGGAAATTCTTATGTTATAATTATGCCATATTTGATTTTTCATCTATTACGGAACCGGGGATGTATATTGTGAAGTACAGTGATCAATTTTCAAATCCTTTCAGCATCAATGGGGACGTATATAAAAAAGATGTTTGGCAACCCACACTTGAAAGCTATTTTCCTATTCAAATGTGTCATATGGCCGTACGGGATCGTGCCGCTATCTGGCATGGTGCCTGCCACCTGGATGATGCGCTCCAGGCACCTCTTGCAATGGAACATGTGGATAGTTACCGGCAATATGAAAACGCGGAAACTGGCTATGCTCCATTAACTCCAGTGCCCTTTTTAAACCAGGGGGGGTGGCATGATGCAGGGGATGATGACCTGGCAGCTGGCTCACAAGCTGCTACAACACATTATCTGGTTCTTTCCAATGAAATTTCTACTGAGCATCCGGATCAGACATCTATAGACTATGAAAACTTATTCGTTCATATGCATCGTCCAGACGGTAATTCTGATTTTGTTCAGCAGGTTAAACATGGTGCCATCAATCTTTTATCCGGCTACAGGGCCTCAGGGCATAGTTTTGCCGGGATCATCGCTACACGCGAAGGACGTAACATAACTGGTGACTGGGCCTCACAGACCGACCAGTTATTCTACGATTCAAGATTGGGGCCTAAACAAAAAACACTCACACATTCCGGTATTCCTGATGATCGGTGGGTCTTTACAAATAAAGATACAGGGCTTGAATATCAGGTATCTGCGGCGCTTGCTGCAGCCAGCAGAACGCTGCAGGGACATGATGATAAATTAGCCTGGGAATGCCTGGAAACAGCTATAAAAGCCTGGAGACATGAACAGACTCATGATCCAATCAGACAACCGAATGCCTATGTGCCCAGGAATACAAAACTGGAAGAAATACTGGCAACCGTTGAACTTTTGCATACGACCAGCGAAGATGAATATGCTTCACATCTTATTAAGCTTTTGCCTGATATTAAAGATAACATGGAAAGAGCCGCATGGGGAATTGCACGCGTGTTAGATCAGATCGGAAATGAAGAATTTAAATACGATTTTTTTAATGCTTTGCAATCTTACAAATCCAGGCTCGACTCCACACTGGCTACAAATCCGTTCGGCGTTCCCTGGAGACCCAGGATTTGGGGAATTGGCTGGGATATTCAGCGATATGCCCTGGAGCATTATTACCTTGTCCGGAAATATCCTGAACTTTTTGATCGTGAACTGATTCTCCGTGTGGTAAACTATGTTTTGGGATGTCATCCGGGCTCAAATACCTCGCTGGTTTCTGGAGTAGGCGCTCATTCAATTACTACGGCATTCGGTGTTTACAGAGATTGGTGGAATTATATTCCAGGAGGAATGGTTTCGGGAACCGCTCTGATACGTCCTGATTATCCTGAATTAAAGGAATCAACACCTTATTTATGGCAACAATCGGAATATGTGATGCCTGGAGCTGGTTCCTATATTTTTTGTGTGCTGGCAGCAGATGATTTACTTAATAAGTAATGCTATTGTTAGTTAGCTTTCTGGAATGGTAGGGTATTTTATCGTAAAAATATCTAATTCCATCAACTCAAGTTCAGTATAACTTGATCAACATATTCTCTATACCCGCCTTAAAGATTTTTTCCGTAACAGGTGCAAATTTTGATGTCCAGGGTTCATAGCCTCCTTCACTGTAGGCCCTCTGGGTAGGAAGATACCCTAAGCTGCCATTACAGTATCCAACCAGAAACGGATAATCAGAATGCGTGCTGAATTTAATGGTCTGCCCGATTTCGTGAAATAATTCACCGGGAAATGTCACCCAGGAAAAAATATCAATTTTTATGACTGTCGTTGATACATCCACAGTAGTATTTTTAAAATCTTTAATTACTTCCCCGTATTTTTTTGGACATACTATATTTTCATGAACTAATTTAATCTTCGAATTTTCAGGTATTTCTGTTTTAATCTCGTTAAAAATCCTGATAACTTCTTTTCCTATTTCATATCCTAGGTTTGCTGTATTTTTAAGATTGTCCTGATAACCATCAAGCCCACCTACAAATCTCGGATTTATGTCACCTGCAGCACCTTGAGCAAAGATGCCTGTCAGGCCAGGGATTTGTTTTTCGATATATTCCAGCATATGTCCATTCCATTCGGGACTGATTACATTGTTTCTTCCTCCCAATGAGGTACCATGACAAGCATAATTGACAAAAACTGCTTTCGGCTGACCTGATAATTTATCAATTCTGAGAATCCCGACTTCGTTGTCAATAGATCCACCAGGATTGGCTCCCAGGCGATACACTCCTTCCATCTCTCTTATTTTCACCGGGTTTTCAGTTTTGTATTTTCCATAGGATTGACTGGAATTATTTTCATCGAAAGTAAGATAAGAAAGCGTATCATTCATTTTTTTTCTTCTATTCATGGCTATTGCTGATTTCCCGATTCCTCCTCCGGTTTTAACTGGTTCAAGGTCGGAAATAGCATCTTTTACTGCTTTAATAATATTATTATTAAGATTTTTATACCATTCTGATTTAATATTTTTTACACCTGGATAAGGGGCTGCATGGTTGTGCACACAGCCAAGCATAATATGATGAAAAGGTATACCCGTTTCATCCGATATTTGTATCCTGATAGGATCATAATCAGCTCGAGGAAGACTCACTACATCAAGTTCAATAAAAGCTATTTTGTTAATATTGTCATCAAATACTAGTGCCCTGACATATATTTTACCAAATTGCCCCTCCGAAGGCCCCATACGACATGATTCATCATAGCCACCCATGTACAGGCTTTCTTCAGGACTTATATCGACTTTTGCAATACCTGCTTGCAGGGTAGTATTTTGAGGAAAAACCTTTGAGCCGAATAACATCAGTGGTATCAATCCTAATAAAAGAATTATTAAATTAATGTTTCTCATGTTAAAATATTTTAATTAAATAATTTTAATAGAAAATAATAAAATATTAAATAAAACACTACTACATTCATTCAAAATCAATTTTTATCATTTCACTTTCAACATTCCAGCCATCTAAATGAATTCTCAGGTTATCTGTATTTTGCTCCATTGGGTAATCCACTATAATTGTTTTGTTTTGGCCTGGTTCAATGCTCACATAATTATCAGAATAGAAAACCGGTAAAATCCTTTCTTCTGTAATGGAATTCACAAGGGATATCCTGATGAAAAAGGCCAGGGGATTATTTTGATCATTAGATAGTGTTAAATTGATTTTTCCATTTTCTATTGAGGAAGCGGTTGCCTGAACAGTTGTTTCTGGCATGTCTTGGAGAAATGGATAATTTCCAGTCGAGTCTGGTAACCAATATAGATTTTCACTCAGAATATTATTTTCAGATTTAAACAGTTTCAAAAATAGAAAAATTCCATATTCTGCACTACTTGTTGTTATACCTCTTCCAATTGCCTGGCAATTTTTTACAGAGGCAGGATCAATATCTGCCAATTGTTGATAAATTCGGTTAGTTTTTCCCGAATTGTCTAAAGTATAAGCAACAACCATTGCATCCCTGTAATATTCGAAGGTATTATTAACCACCATGATCATATTGTCCACAGGATTAAACATTATATGCAATGGTTCACTGCCATTATGAAGACCATAAAGCCCGGCATTGGGATCAAGATAACAGTCATACATTTGCCCCCTGAGTGCCGTCCATGGATTTTGCGTTTTCCAGATAATAAAGCCAGTATACCATTCCCACATATGTGAACTGAATCCTTCAACCATTGCTTTGTATTGATTGTAATTAATCAACTGAGCTATTTTTGAAAAGTCCCTTACATTATCAGATCCACCATATTTATCAATAAAATTTCTGTATCCAAGGTATTTGTGATATCTCCAGGTCGGCTCAATATTTCTCCACCTGCGATTATTTTCCTCAGTTTCCGGTTGATATTGCCCGGGTACGATCATGCTGGTATCAGGAATGAAACGTTTTAAGGATTCATAATCTCCCATACCTATCGATCCAAGTTCTGGATTAAAGGGAAATGATTTTTCTTTCCAGAATATTTCTGGCTCTTGAATACCATAGGGCCCGTCTCCTGTACCACCTTTGAAATTATAATACATTTCTCCTGAAGTAGAACTTTCGATAAATAATCGAGTCCCATCCAGGGTAGAATCCAGTGTGTCGTTCATTACAGTTACGATATCTTCCGGAGGACCTATTTCATTTCCCCCGCACCAGATAGCAAGAGACGGATGGTTGCGGATCATTTTCACCTGGTCAACAACGGATCGGATGAATAAGGAATGATCATCAGGATATTTTCTTCTTGCCCATTGATCATCTTTTTTTCTCGGATCCAGCCAGCGCCCGTTACAGTCACCGGAGATCCAGAAATCCTGCCAGACAAGCATACCATATTTATCACATGCTGAATAAAATTCAGGCCTTTCAGTAATTGCACCGCCCCAGATTCGGATCAGATTCAAATTCATATCCCGGTGAAATCTGACTTCAGCATCATACCTTTCTTCTGAAAATCGCAGCATCGCGTCTGATATAATCCAGTTTCCCCCTTTGATAAATACTTTCTGGCCGTTAACAGAAATCTCAACACTCCTGGTGAAAGGATTCCATGTGTTTTTGAATTCACGTATCCCGATTCTGATTATTTCCCGGTCGGACAGCGTATTGTTTTTTACATAAAATTCCACTGCCAGGTCGTACATGGGATGTGGACCATAACCATTCGGCCACCATAGTTTGGGATTATTGAATGTCAGATCTGGAAAATCAACCAGAATGCTCGAATTAGCTGGAATAGTAACTTGAATCTGGACTGTCTGTCCCTCCAAATGATACTTTAACATTCCCTGAACATCACTAATTCCAGGATTTTCAAGTTCAGCAGAAACTTTGATGACGACCGGATCCTGATTGGGATTATCAGGAAATCGCAAACCTGGAACCAGTGTAACTACATGTGGATTCTTAATATTGATTTGTTTTGTTCTTTCTATAAACACCTTATCCCATATCCCGGTATTCCGGTCACGTACCGGTTGTATCCAATCCCATCCGGCTACATACTGGTGTGCCACATTCCGTCCAATCTCCCCATCACCACCCTGTCCGCCATTCGGATTACCTGCGGGATCCGGTGGATAAACAATAACAGCCAACCGGTTTTTACTATCCTTTGATAGCAACGAGGTAATGTTATAGGTTTGCCTCAGAAACATACCTTTATGAGGAGATTGATTCAATTTATAACCATTCAGGAAAATATCACAACTGTAATTAATTCCTCTGAAATGTATCCATACCTGATCGTTTTCTGATGGAAATGGTTCCTCAAAATCATTGACAAACCAAAACGTATAATATTCTTTCCCTGCATCATATATATCCGGAATATTTTCATTATTCATTCCATAAAAAGGATCCGGGACCAGCCCATTGTTTAGCAATGTGGTTAATACAGTGCCTGGAACGGTTGCGGGGAACCAGTCATCCGTGGGAAAAGAGAAAAGAGAAATGTCTTTTCCCTCTGCTTTTACCGAGTTTATGTTTTTACATTTCCAACCTGTATTTAGTTCAAAGTGAAATTGGGCGTCAGATAATATTGGGTTAAGCAGATAAAAACTGAAAAAAAAAGTGATAATAAAAAAAAATCTGGATTCTGACATGTGTCTTAAGTATTTAAAAATTAACATCGCTACAGCTTAAATTATAAATATCAATATAAAAATTTATTTAATTTAGAATTCAATTTTACATGAATATATATCCTAAAAATTTATTTGATAATACAACACAAATTTCACCTATTCTCTTAAATTAACAGCATGTTTGCTTACCACGGACTTTTTTTAAAATTCAGATTTTTATTAATTTATCCAGAACCTCGTATTTTTTGAAAATGAATTATTCAAATCAAATTAATTTAAAGAAATCACCTCGTGTGCTTTCCATTGATATTTTCAGGGGACTGACAATACTTGTAATGGTGTTTGTTAATGATGTTGCGGGGGTAAAGGGATTACCCTGGTGGACGTACCATATTCCTTCTGGTGAACAAGGATTAACTTATGTAGATGTGGTTTTTCCTGCATTTCTTTTTATTGTAGGGATGGCCGTGCCCCTTGCTATTGAAAAAAGAAAAACAAAAGGTGATTCAATGATCCAAATATTATATCACATCATAATTCGTTCCTTAAGTCTTGTGGCCATTGGTCTTCTAATCATGAATGGACGTGATATGGATCCGGATGCTACGGGGATCAGTTATACAGCATGGAATGTGCTTATGTTTATTGGTGTGATATTGCTCTGGAATAAATACCCCAGTAGAGAAGGAAAACTGAAATTACTATTTAAAGTTTTAAAATGGTCCGGATTGGTATTGCTAATTTTTTTGCTTTTTATCTATCGAAGGCAGGTTGACGGTAATATTTTATGGATCAACGAAACCAACTGGTCCATACTGGGTGGAATTGGTTGGGCGTATCTTTCAGTTTGTGTTATATTTCTATTTTTAAGGGGAAAATTTTGGCCGCTGGTTTTAGCTTTTATTTGTTTGATAATTCTAAACGTGGCTACAAAAATAGGCTGGTTAGATTTTATTCGCAGCATTCCTAGAATTATCTGGCCAGTAGGATCCGGATCCCTTGCATCCATTACCATGGCAGGATTGATACTGTCTTTGATATTTCTTAGAAATAATATAGCCTCCAGCTTAATACAGCGATTAACATGGGGAACAGGTATTGCCATCTTCCTGTTTTTAGCAGGATGGCTACTGATGCCCTTTGGATTAGCAAAGATCGGTAGTACACCAAGTTATACTCTTTTCAGTTCGACCATTTGTATTCTGATATTTATGATCATGTATTGGCTGGTAGACATAAATGGCGTTTCAGGATGGGCATCATTTATAAAGCCGGCAGGATCAAATCCATTACTTACCTATATACTTCCTGATATTTATTATGCTATTCTTGGACTTTCCCATTCCGGAATAATTGGCGATGAAGGATGGATGGGAGTATTCAGGGCACTGCTGTTTTCTCTATTCATTCTGGGGGTTTCCGCTATAATGACACGCTTAAAAATCAGGCTGCAATTATAGATACTTCCTGTTCCTTTTTACTGATCTCTTAAAAGCCTATCCGAGCTTCTGAATTTTCAACAGATGATCGCAACTTTTCGTTTACAATACAGAAATTTTAATTTATATAACTATAAGAGGTATAACGTTTCATTTCAGAGGAAAATATTTATGGTTTTGTGAGTTAAGAGTTTATGTATTTTAATGTTATTTTTAGTTATTTTGGCTTGTTATGATAGATAGATCGTTTATAGGTGTTATCATTCTTATCTGCATAATGGGGATAATCATTATCTCTGGATGTGATACGAGGCAAAAAAACGAGAAAAAAGAAGCAAAAAAGGATCTTAAAAAAACAGATAGTGTAGAAATAGAAAAATCAAGGGAAATACTGACAAGTAGAACCCTTGGACTTGCCTATCTGGAGGAAAATAAACTTGAAGAGGCTGAAGCCGAGTTTAAAAAACTGATTCGTCTTGCACCCGGAGAAGCATTAGGCTATGCTAACCTGGGAATAGTGTATATGCGGATGGGTAAATATGAAGAAGCTGAAGAACAACTTAAAAAAGCGATTGAGATTAATCCAGATGATCCTGATATAAGATTGAACCTGGCAAAAGTTTATGATCTTGCCAATAAAGCAGAGGCTTCAAGAGAAGAATTGGAAAAGTCAATTGAAATAGATCCTGATCATGTTCAAACATTATACAGCCTGGCAGAATCATATCAAAATCAGACGGATGTAAAATCCATTAATCAATGGGAGAAATATTTGCGGAAAATTGTCGAAACCACGCCCACAAATCTTGTTGCCAGATTATATTTAATAGAAGTACTGATTCGTAACAATAATGCCGATGAAGCATTAAAAAATTTAGAAGAGATTGCAAGAATATCACCTTCATTGCCTGACGATGCGGTTGACTATTACAATACAAGTGTTGAACAATTACAGGCTGATAATACCAAAGATGCCCTTACTTCAATACGGATTTTTCACAATCTGTTAAAATTAACAAATAACTATCAAACAGATATCCAGCAATTAAAAGGACCAGGCGCCTCCAGGGTTGGTACACCTGTAATTTCGTTCAGTGAGACCAGATCAGCCTTCCTGATGGAAGGGGAATCTCTGCTGGATGCTATACGGTTTACTGATGTTACTTCTTCTTCTGATTTGGATATTACCTCTGTATTAGAAACTTCCAGTATTGAAAACAATTTGTATATTACTTCCTTAGCGGCAGGAGACATGGATCGTGATGGTGATCAGGATCTTTATGTGTCAGGATATGATCCCAAGAAAAGAAAATCATTCTTTTACTTATTAAGAAATGATATGGGAAGGTTTAAAGATACAGCGGGTGAAGCTGGTATACGACATGCTGGGACTGAATATGAGGCAATTTTTGCTGATTATAACAATGATGGTTTCCTCGATATATATATACCAAGACAGGGATCTAATCTGCTTTATGCTAATGTGAGTGAAGGAATTTTCCAAGAAATATCATCCAAGGCAGGCGTAGATGATACGGATGCCGGATATCGTGCATTATTTTTTGATATGGATCAGGAGGGAGATCTGGATCTTTTTCTTGCCAATCAAAAATCGATAAAAATGTACCGGAATAATGGAGACGGGGCATTTATGGATGTAACCGGCCAGGTAGCCTTTGGAAATTACAATGAAGGATGCATGGATGCTGTATTTGGGGATTTTGATGATGATGGGGATGTTGATCTTTTTATCATTCAGGAAAAGGGAAAACATAAACTATATACAAACCTGAGGGAAGGAAAATTTTCCGATGTGACCGATATTAGCGGTTTGAAAAATACAGGCGGTTCGAAGGCAGTTGATGCGGGAGATTATAATAATGACGGATTTCTGGATCTCTTTATTACAGGTGAAAATAGCAAACTTCTCATCTATAAAAATAATGTAAACGGTAATTTTCAATTGGATTTTTCATCTGATGACTCGTTTTCTTTACTTCAAGGTATTACAAGCAACGACGTTTTATTATTCGATTTTGATAATGATGGATTTCTGGATATTTTGTTTACAGGAGTGCCGAAAACACAGGATAGTAAAGGTATATTCTTGTTCCACAACGATGGTTTAGGGAAATTTGAAGATGCATCATATTTATTACCCGAAGATCTTTATTCCGGTCGTCAGTCGGTTGTTGCTGATTATAATCAAGATGGTGATATGGATATTTTTATCGCTGGAATTAAAGGTGGAGTTCGTTTATTGAGAAATGATGGTGGCAATGCAAATCATCATTTAAAGATTCAATTGGTTGGATTGAGAACAGGAAGCGGAAAAAATAATTATTTCGGTATTGGGGCAAAAGTAGAGGTCAGAGCTGAAGAATTATATCAGATGAAAACTGTCACACAGCCGAATATTCATTTTGGTTTGGGATCTCATGAAAAGGTAGATGTTGTCCGGATTCTCTGGACCAATGGAGTACCTCAAAATATCTTTTCTCCGGGAAGTGACCAGGATCTTATTGAAGAACAGGAGTTAAAAGGATCATGTCCTTTCCTGTACATTTGGAATGGGCAGAAATATGAGTTTTTAAAAGATATGATGTGGCGCAGTGCATTGGGAATGCCTACAGGTATCATGGGGGCATCCTCTTCATATGCCTTCGCAAATGCTTCAGAGGAATATCTGAAAATACCTGGAGAACAACTAGTATCAAAAAATAATAAATACTGTATACAAGTTACAGCTGAACTCTGGGAAACAGTTTATTTTGATAAAATCAGGATTTTGTCTGTCGATCATCCTGAATCTATTGATATATTTGTAGATGAACGCTTTACGGCACCCCCATTTCCGGAATTTAGAGTGTACCATGTAAAAGAAAAGAATACACCTCGTTCAGTTACCGATGGAACAGGCCTGAATCTTCTTCAATTTGTGGAAAATAAAGATGATTTGTATATCTCAAATTTCAAGAAGGAAAAATTCCAGGGTATTACTGAAATGCACGACTTGATACTTGATTTGGGGAATTTTATAAAAACAGAAAATCTGTATTTATTTTTAAATGGATGGATATTCCCAACAGATGCTAGTATCAATGTAGCCATATCCCAATCACAGGAACTGAGAGTTCAACCTCCATGCCTTCAGATTATCAATGAAAAAGGTCAGTGGGAGACCGTTATTGAAAATATCGGCTTTCCGATGGGTAAAAACAAAACTATTATTGTTAATCTTTCAGGGAAGATACCAGATTTTGACCAGAGGATTCGCATTCGCACAAACATGGAAATATATTGGGATTATATTTTTTACACTACAGGCAGCATTGATGGATTCAATCGTCTTGATTCGTTATCCCCCATTACAGCAGATCTTCATTACCGGGGATTTTCAGAAAAATATAGAAAGGGAGGGAGATATGGCCCGCATTGGTTCGATTATGAGAAAGTATCCAAAAACACGAATTGGAGGGATTTAAAAGGATTCTATACCCGATATGGTGATGTTTGTTCATTACTGATAGAATCTGACAATCAATATGTGATCATGAATGCTGGCGATGAAATAACTATTGAATTTGATGCCGAAAACATCCCGGATCTACCAGGAGGTTGGAAAAGGGATTTTCTGATATATAGCGTGGGATGGGTAAAAGATGGAGATTTAAATACAGCATATGGAAATTCCGTTGAACCACTTCCTTTTCATGGAATGCTATCTTATCCGTATACTGAAGATGACCGATACCCACAGACTCACGATCTGCAGTCTTATATTAAAAAATATAATACGCGGGAAGTATCAAATGAGGAGTTTAGAAATGAAATTCGGATATTTGAAAAATAATTTCTACGGGATTGATGGGATGAAATGCTGTCTAAATATATTGATTATAATCATATTATTTGTGGAGATATCTGGTATTCTATACGGGAATCCACCTCCAGATCCAAAAAACGAAAAGCTATTTTCCCTCATGAGTCCGGATCACACCCAGATATATTTTAATAATGAAATATATGATAGGGAAGAACACAGTATCCTGCTTTATTCAAACTATTATGGGGGAGGAGGTGTTGGAATTGGTGACATCAACAATGATGGCTTCCAGGATATTTTTTTTGCCGGCAACCTTGTGGGAGATCGTTTATATCTTAATAGAGGAAACATGGTTTTTGAAGATATTACAGAAACTGCCGGTATAGAGGACAATGGCGGATGGTCTTCAGGTGTATTAATAGGTGATATAAATAATGATGGTTACCAGGATATTTATGTCACGCGGGAACTTTTTGATGATAAACCGGAATTATGGGCCAATAAACTTTATATCAATAATGGTGATAATACCTTCTCGGAAAGAGCTGAGGCATACGGCGTGGTAGATGACCAGCGGACAAGGCATGCCACCTTTATTGATTATGATCGGGATGGTGACCTCGACCTTTTTTTATGTACTCAGCCGCCCAATCCCGGTGTTTATTCACCTTACTTTCAAACAGAGCTTCTTCTTGATATATATACCCCCAGACTTTATGAAAACCAGGGAAATATTTTTACGGATGTAACAGAAAAAGCAGGTCTTTCGAGACCGGGATTCCCAAACAGTGTTACAGCAAGTGATTTGGATAATGATGGATGGACTGATTTATGGCTGGCCAATGATTACTGGGCGGGTGATTTTATTTACATGAATAATGGAGATGGCACATTCATTGATAAAACTGAAGAAATAGTCCGGCATGTCACCTACAGTAGTATGGGAATTGATGCTGGTGATATTAATAATGATGGCTTATTGGATGTAATGGTGCTGGATATGGTTCCGGAGGATCACTATCGGCGTCATGCTAACATGGGGGCGATGAATACACAATCCTTCTGGGAAGTTGTAGAAGATGGAGGTTTTTACCAGTATTTCACCAATACTTTGTTTCTGAATAGAGGTAATGGATTTTTTAGTGATATTGTGAAATTAGCTGGTGTGGAATCCACCGACTGGAGTTGGACGACATTGTTTGTCGACATGGATAATGACGGCTGGAAAGATATATTTATAGCGAATGGATTGATGCGTGATATTAGAGATATTGATGCGGCCAATGAATTTCCAAAGGTGATTGAATCAGCCATTCATCAATTCCTGGAAAAAAATCCAAATCCTGAGAATATAAGTATTTGGGATATCGTGGATATGCAAAAAGCCTTGAACATATCGCCCTCTTTTAAACTTCTCAATTATGCTTATAAAAATAATGGAGATCTAACATTTTCAAATATGACTGATGAATGGGGTTTTGATCAAAAAACATTCACCAATGGAGGAGCCTATGCTGACCTGGATAACGATGGAGATCTTGATATCGTCATCAATAATGTCAATGATCTTGCCTCAGTCTACCAAAATAATTCAGAAAAAAATATTGATAATCACTATTTACGTGTTAAACCTGTATCAGACAGGAAAAATATTACCAATTTAGGCACAAAAATCTGGATTGAAACTGAAAAGGGTAAACAGTTCTTCGAGATAACCAGTGTCAGGGGCATGTATTCAACCAGTGAACATATTGCACATTTCGGTATTGGGAACATTGAAAAAGTAGATCGTTTGATTGTCAGGTGGCCCGATGGTCAGACAAATATTGAAAAAAATGTAAAAGCAAATCAGGAATTGGAAGTTTTTTACAGTAAATCAAAATCAGTAGAACCTGATAATAAAAATAGTCCCGAACCACTTTTTGAGGATATAACTGATAATGTTGGAATTGAATATAAGCACGATGAAAACATATTTGATGATTTTTCACGTCAAATCCTATTGCCATATAAAATGTCAGAATTAGGGCCATGTATCGCAACTGCTGATTTTAATGGAGATGGATTTGAAGATTTTTTTATAGGAGGTTCAGCAGGTAGTGAAGGACGTTTATTTACACAAAATTCAGATGGAAACTTTCGCTCGATTGAATCTGAAAGCTTGTATAATGATAAATTATCCGAAGACATGGGTGCAGCTTTTTTTGATGTAGATAACGATGGGGACCTTGATTTATATGTCGTTAGTGGTGGAAATGAATTCAGACCGAGATCATCACTCTATCAGGATCGTTTATATCTGAATGATGGATCAGGTACCTTTTCAAAAGCTGAAAATTGGCTTCCGAAAATGAATATCAGTGGATCGAAGGTGTATCCTGAAGATTTTGACCGGGATGGAGATATCGACCTGTTTTTGGCTGGAAGGCATATGCCATGGTCTTATCCTGACCCGGAATCATGTGTTATCCTGTTGAACAGTGGTGATAAATTTGAGAATGTGACTAAGGAAATTGCACCCGAACTAAGTGGCATCGGTATGGTTAATGATGCCACGTGGGTGGATTTTAACCAGGATGAACTAGTGGATCTTGTATTGGTTGGGGAATGGATGCCTGTTACCTTTTTTCAAAATGAAGGTGGAAATTTCAGGAATGTAACAGCCGAATTTGGTTTGAATGAAAAGACAGGCTGGTGGTTCAGCATCGAATCAGCAGATATGGACATGGATGGGGATATGGATATGGTTGCAGGAAACTTTGGAATCAATTCAAAATATAATGGTACCGAAGAAGATCCTTTTGAGGTATATTATTTTGATTTTGACAATAACGGCTTGAAAGATATAGTATTAGCTTACAATGAATCGGGTAAAAAATTTCCATACAGACGAAAAAAAGATGCAGCCGTTCAGTTACCGGCTATCGATGATAAATATAAAACCTTTGATTCGTACGCCAAAGCTGATATCTATGAAATTTATGGGCGGGAGGGACTTGATAGATCTTTGCACTATGAGGCAAAAACTTTCGAGAGTGTATATATCGAAAATAAAGGAAATGGAACTTTTAGGTATCATTCTCTTCCCATTGAGGCTCAATTCTCTTCCGTAAATGATATCTTGATTAACGACTTTAACAAGGATACTAATCTGGATATATTAATAGCTGGAAATATGTATTGTACTGAAGTGAAAACTCCCAGGAATGACGCAGGTATCGGTTTATTTTTACCCGGAGATGGGAAAGGAAATTTTAAAACCACTAATTACCTGGAGAGCGGCTTTTTTGTTCCATATGATGTAAAAAGTCTTGCAGAAATCAAGGTAGATAATACAATTTATATTCTGGTAGGTTGCAATAATGATAAATTACGTTTTTTTAAGGTGAATATATCTAATGCAATCTCACATTATTGAATTTATGAGAACGAAATTAAAAATAATCGATTTGATCCGTTTGATTACCTCTCTGAAATATAGATAAAATTTTTACTGTTAAAATAAAGAATTTACTATGTATTCATTTTTTAAACGTATTTCACTATGTGTGTTCATCTTAATCTTTTTGTTTTCATGTGATGACGAAAAAGTGGAAATAAATGATTATCTGGATAAACCAGTCTGTGAAATACCTTTTATCCCCAAAAATTACGAGTATCAGGTAGTTGGTTTTTACCCGTACTATAAACACGACGTGCTTCCAATTACAGAAATCCCCTGGGAAAAAATTACCCGCGTCATTTATGCGTTTGCCAAACCAGATGCCAATGGATCACTCAACACAAGTTTTTTAACTGGAATTACACAACTTGTAAATGAAGCCCATGCACATGGAGTTGAAGTATATTTTTCAGTAGGAGGAGGTGGAAGCGGATCTGAATATTTTCCCCAAATAGCCACTGATAAACAGGCAGGCATCAGACTGGTTAATGAGATCAGACAATATATGTTTGAAAATTGCCTGGATGGAGTAGATATGGATTGGGAAGATTGGAGTGGAAGTTCAAGTAACACAATAATAAATGCTGAAAGTGAGGCCCTTGTGGAAATATTAAGAATGCTTAAAAATGAACTCGAACCCTTTGAGTTGGGTATATCAATAGACGTGTCGGCCTCTGACTGGGGTGGGAAACATATCCTGGATGAAGTCGCAGATTATGTGGACCATGTTCAGGTAATGTCCTATGATTTTTCAGGTCCGTGGTCTGAACCGGGTCCACATTCATCCTATGAAGACGCCATTGGATCTGGATCCGATGCTGGTTCGACTGGATTGGCTTATTGGGTGAATTACAGGCAGTGGCCAAAAGAAAATATATTGCTTGGTGTACCATTTTATGGGAGGGATTTTGATAATCAGGGTGGTGCCGGGATTTCGTACGCGGATATTTTAGAGTTATATCCGGATGCCTGGGAATATGATCAGATGGCAAACATTTATTATAATGGCATTTCTACTATTGCACAAAAAACACAATATGTAAAAAGTAACCAGTATTCAGGAATCATGATCTGGGAACTGGCACATGATAGTGAGGTTGATAGTTTAAGCCTTTTGAATGCGATAGATCAGGGTTTAAATCCCGGATAGTTACTCCTATAATTTTTCTGGATGATATTACGTGTGACTAATTGGCGGAAATTTTCTGAATTTCTTCTTCCGAACTACATCTCATGTTTAAAAAAAAGTATGTATTTTAAATTTAAATTGGATAAAAGTGTCCTATGATAAACCTGCAGGATTTTATTGGTAATAATGAAATGTTCAAATAGTTTGAAGTTGACGACCTGCTTTTTATTGAATTCAAATGTCCAATTGAAGAGCAAAAAAGTATCCTGTGGTGGCATAACAATTTTTTTGTTTATGTGTTGACTGGTGAAACAAAATTAAAAACTCCAAATAATGAATATTTTATTAAAGCGGGGGATTGTGCTTTTGCCAAAAAGGGCAGCGTTATCATGCGAAGTCATACAAATGAAGATTTTTGTGAATTAATTGTTTTTCTGCCTGATGATTTTATTAAAACAGTAATACTAAAACATAAATTATCATTACATACGCAATCGCCAAACGAGGGTATCGATACGGTCATTTCACTGTTTTCGGATGAGGTATTGATCACATATTTTCATTCTTTACTTACTTATTTTCAGCAACCCAATCCTCCGTCAAAAACGCTGTTAAAGTTGAAATTCGAAGAGCTTATTATTAATATCCTTACAAATAATAAACATAGGCCCCTTCAGTATTATTTCAGTGAGTTATGTTCTACTACAAAGCCTTCCCTAAAAGAAATTATGGAAGCTAATTTTCCACATAACCTTTCAATTGGTGAGTTTGCGCGGATGTGTTCAAGAAGCTTATCATCATTTAAACTTGAGTTTAAATCTATTTATCATACTACTCCTGGAAAGTGGCTGTTAGATAAACGACTTGACTACAGCCAGTATTTACTGGAAGCTACTGAGGACACTCTTGACGAAATTAGCTTTGTTAGTGGTTTTGAAAACAAATCACATTTTATTCGTGTGTTTAAGAGAAAATATGGTCTTACTCCTGGAAAATATCGAATTCAGATAAAAACATGACATCAAAAGTCATAGTCTAAAACTCTTTAGTACATATTATTGACTTTTTAGCAACTCCGGAAATGCCTCATTCGATTAATTTTGATAAGATGACAACATAAGTTTATAAATTCTTATTTATCAAACTTTGCTTAGAATAAATATTAGGAATTTATCTGATTGTAAACATCTAAAGAATTTAGAATAATAAGCTAAATGGATATTATCGACAAATATAAAAGCACGAGACAAAAACTTTTCGTTACGGAAGCTATTCAACCTCAATCAATTAAAATAGCTACTAAAGGACCTGTAAAGAACGTCCATTATCTTAAAATTGGCAAAGGGAAACCACTCATTATGGTCCATGGAGGAGGCAGTCATTCCAGTGAGTGGATAAAAATACTAAAGCCTTTAGCTGAGTATTTTCAGTTATATGTAGTTGACCGACCGGGTTGTGGCCTAACCGATTATATTAACTATGGCAACATTGCCTATAAGGAGAGTGCCACTGATTTTATCCGTTCGTTTATGGATGCAATTGGATTGAAGAAGTCTTTTATTATAGGTAATTCGATGGGTGGATATTTTAGCATTTGTTTTGCCTTACAATATCCCGAACGAGTTGAAAAACTTTTACTCATAGGAGCACCGGCTGGAATCAAACTATGGATTCCAATTCAGTTAAGGCTTTCGGGAATAAAAAGATTAAATAAGATATTGATAAAAACTATTGGAAAACCCAGTATTAAAAACGTTGCAAATTTATCACAGCAATTATTGGTAGCCAATGTATCCAATTTATCAGATGATTATTTAAATCATATGTATTATAGTCATTTATTGCCAAGGTTCCAGGAATCCTTTCTTTCAATGCTGGAAAATGTCCTCACGATTAAAGGTTGGAGAAAAAAGTTATATTTGGGAGATCAGTTAGATCAATTGAAAGTTCCTGTAAGCTTCATATGGGGTGATAAAGATGCTTTTGAAAAGCCTGATTCAGGAATAAAAAAGCAGAAATGATAAAAAATTATACCTTTGAGGTGGTAAGAAATTCAGGGCATTGCCCTTGGCTTGACCAGCCGGAACAATGTGGCGCCTTAATAATAAAATCATTACAAAATTAAAGTCTCCGATTCCTAATCATATCTGCTATCAAATGACTTTATTAGGTCACCGGAATTTATACTTTGGTGAGATTCACCACAAATTTTTTCTAACCTTTAAGGGAAAAATCTAAGAATAATTATCTCACGAAAGCTGCGTAAAAAGCAGTTTTAACGATTTATTCCACTTTGAACACCCATTTATTCTCCTCATCCTTTCGCACATGAACCGGAAAGGAGTATACTTTCCCATCTTTCGTAGACAGGTTAATGGTATAATTTCCGAAAAATCCCCGGAATAATACTTTACCGCCGGTATCCAGTTCATCAGTTAGATTGGTTTTCCAGGTTTCATTGATCAGTTTGTCCAGCATTTCATATACCGGCTTTGGTCGGTATTCTTCATCCACCAAACCACCTCCCGGAAGCCAGATATTACGATCGGAAAATCCCCACCAATTAATGGAAGCTACAGAGGGATGCCCGAAGCATAGTTTGACGAACTGTTCAGTAAATTCCACCTGTGCTTCTGACGTCCACTTACCAGTACGCCATCCACCGGTTATTGCGACACCGGATGATTGTGGATGTAATTCCGTAATATGGATGGTATAACCAAGATCTGAATACAGATCAAATGTTTTCCAAACTTCTTCCGGGTTGAACCATTCCTGTCTGGGTTCATGAGCCTGAATACCTATATTCGAAAAAGGAGCTCTTCTTGCTTTCAATTCTATTAAAAGTTCATGATATCTTTCGCGTACTTTTTGATCAGCAATGGTCCGGTATTCATTGATTAATAAAGTAGCATTGGGATTGGCCTGGTGTGCCCATTTAAGTGCATTTTCTACATAATCGGCAATTTCTGGGATCGGATCCTCAACACCCCAATCATTTTGATCATCCATATTATTGATCTTGTTTCGCCAGGTTTTAACATTCACGGGTTCATTCACCACATCCCATAAATCAATTTTGTTCTCAAAGCCTGAGACAATATTAAGAACCCTTGATTTAAGTAATTCTTCTGTTTCATCTACAGTATATTTCCTTAACCATTGAGGAGTACCTGACTGGCATGCCCATACCAGTGGATGCCCCTTTGTAGTGATTCCATTGGCTTTACACCATTCTATTGTGGGTAACATAGACTCCCAGACCTGCATACCCTGTATTCTTTCATATCCCGGCCAGTAGAAAGGAAATACCGCAAGATTGAAGATCCGCTTAAATCTTTGTTTAAAAAGTTCTTGACGGTAAGGATTTTCATTTCGTATCAAGTCAAAGACAATGCAACCGAACAGGAAATCATGACCCTCCTGAACGATCTCTACCTTTGCATTTTGGAGGGATGTTCCTTCTTTAGCGATAAATTGAATATCGACCTCACCCTTTCTGTACTTTTCGATATTTTCCTCTGCCTTTTCCATTAACCGGTTTTCTACTTCATCTACATTTTGAGAAACAACCACCACTGGAAAGAAAAATATTGTAATCAGAAACATGTTTTGAAAAAATACTTTAAGATTGGAGCTTTTTAGGATTCTCATGATGTTTAATTTTAGTAAAAAATGAACTTTATTTTAACAAGTATTATCCTTGAATAAATTGATGATAAATTTTCTCAATTTTTTCAATAGGGGTATTCTTTCTATGTAAAAGTATTTTGTATTGCATTCTGAGTGTTTCTCCCTTATTAATAGAAACAGGAGTTCTTCCGGGAAAGGCAGCATTCTGCATGCTTGCTTTTTCGCGTAAAATCCACCCATGGAAAGGGGATGGGTTTTGGGGATTATTCATGATGGTCAATGACGTTTGATTAACTTCTCCTTGCGCAAAGGATCCCTGAATATCCATCCAGCCGCCTGCCTGTATAGCTGTTTCTTTTGGAATTATCTTGCCTTCAATGGAGTAAAACGAAATATCATCAGGTAATTTTATCCGGATAGAAAATCCTCCATAACCTTTGTTGTCTTCAGATCCTCCTAACCTGGTGCCTTCATGAAGAGCCGTCAGCCGAATGTCAAAATCAATTTCAAGTTGATCTCCGGTTTTGTTTTTGCAGGTAATGATAGTTTCTTCCCTGACCAATTCTATTGGTTTAGTCATAGGGTTGCCTGGTACTACACCAAACCACGATACCAATGCGCGCATTTGAGCTGAATCCAAAAATGATTGATGATTAACCTCGGTCACCTTCCATTCAATTCCCTCACAAGCCCAGGGATCACCAATTTTTTTTTGATTAATATATAGTTGGTGCCAGGCCCAGAAAATACCCCGATGATGCAAATGGTCATCAGGAAAATCCTCGGTTAAAACCTCGCCATTTAGTCCATATAATGGATGGATATAATTTGCTCTGGGATAACGTCCATCCAAGTCTTTTGTCTGTTTCTGGTAGAAGAATATATTTTGATTATCATATTTAAGAAGTAAACCGTCTGTTTTTTCATGAAAATGGAAATTCTGACTTCGAACAGGAACCTTTACTAAGCATGTTATTGATATAATAATTACGAATAGCCCTTTAAATTTTGTCATTTTGAAAAAATTGTCATTTTGATAGTTTTATTTGATTGTCACTTTATAAATGGCATCGAGAAGGCCATGCTGGTTTGTATCATCACTAAGTTGCCAGAACATGATACCCCCAAGATCGGTTTTAATCGCATATTCTGTTTTTAGTTTTACAGATAATGTATCATCATAAGATATAAACAGGCTATCTTTTGCATTGTAAAGATAAGGAGCCTTCGCAATCGGATCCCAAAAACGCTCAAATCCATTTTTACCCTCGTATTTATCCCGGATGTTAGCGTAAGGTGCCCAGCCTATCCATACTCCCTTGTTTCTCTGATATAAACCATTGTTATCCGATCCTACACCCAGCCATCCTCTACCATAAAATGCAGCACCAATTATTAATTGCCTGGGATTGACTCCTTTTTTAATACAGAAACTGACAATTTTCTCAGCTGATCTCGGGTTAAAAGTATATCCTCTTGCCTCCATCATCTTCTGAGCGGGAGTTCCTCTCATGTCTTCAGACTTTATCCATCCCAGGTTGGTATGATGACCTGTATAGGGAGTTCCTCCACTTACGAGGTCATAGGTCATTATATTCATATAATCTGCATATTTCATGACTTCCAATAATTCTACATGTTCATAATACCGTTCCCAGCCCGCTGAGGCAAAGGTCAGAACCAGATTTTTACCTGTAGCATCCATAGCCTCTCTTAATTCACGCATTAGAGCGGTAAAATTTTCTTTATCTTCCGGCTTATATGGATTACCGGCTCCTCTTAAACCTGGGTATTCCCAGTCGATATCCAAGCCATCCAAATCATATTTTTTAATAAATCGGATAACACTTTCAACGAACTTTTTCCGGTTCTCTGGTTTAGCTGCCATATCTGAAAATCCTCCGGATCCTCCCCAACCACCACAAGCGATCATAACCTTAACATGAGGATAATTCTTTTTTTGTTCTACTAATAATAAAAGTTTATCACCTGAAACAGGATTTTTAAACTTCATTTCATTATCAAAAACTTCTGTAAAAGAGAAAATGATATGTGTTAATTTTTCTAGTGGGAGATCCTGTGGCCTGTAATTTTCACGTGGTGCGACGTAGTAAGCCATTACCGCGAAAGAATCCTGGTAAATATTCTGTTCATTTGAAAACCAAGATACCAATGCCCAGGTGAAAAAAAATATAATTATAGTTTTGTAATAATTCATAATAATACTTTATAATTATAATGTTAAAACTTTTTATCCCGTAAAAATAACTTTCAGTAAGATAAGAAATTTTACATGATATTACATGTTAGTTACAACCATTCATTTCATTTAAGGGCTGCTACATTTTGTATAAACTGATTTACTTGGTTTCGGCAAATTAATTTGATATTGGAAAATTTAATTACTTTTGATTATCTCTTTGAACTCAGTATATTGTGTATGAGATTTTACTTGCTGATTGATTTTTTTAAATAATCAAAATTCAATTCTAACAAATAATCTGATGAATATGGAACAAATCATTGAACTACCACAGGAATGGCCAGGTATACATTACATTGGTGAAGAGGAAATTAATGCGGTAATCCAGGTTTTAAAAGCACAATCTCCTTTCAGATATTACGGACCCAAACCCCGATACGAAGCGCGTGAATTTGAAAAGGAATTTGCCCAGTTTATTGGAATGGAGTATTGTGTTGCGGTTTCAAATGGTACAACTGCCCTGCAGGTAGCTTTATCCGCGTTGGGTGTTGGACCTGGTGATGAGGTGATCATGCCCGGATATTTCTGGGTTTCAACTGCTGGGGCTGTAGCCAGGTTAGGAGCGATTCCTGTTTTAACTGATGTGGATGATTCAATGAGCATCGATCCTGCTGATCTGGAAAAGAAAATTTCGAAAAGAACAAAAGCTGTGATCGTTGTACATATGGGTGGCGTGATTGGTCAGATAAAAAAGATTGTTGATATATGTAAATCTCAAGATATACCAATACTGGAAGATTGTGCCCAGGCCGCTGGCGCATCGCAATATGGCAAGATGGCAGGATCATTTGGAAATATGTCCATTTTTTCATTTCAGATCAATAAAAATATGACTTGTGGAGAAGGAGGTGCTGTGCTGACCAATGATAAAAGATTATATGAAAGGGCATTTGGTATTCATGATACCGGATATATTAAGGATAGTGAAGGAAATTTTGTCCTTGATAGGCCTGAACTTCAGCTATGGGGCATCGGTTGCCGTCTAAGTGATCTGGCTGCTGCCATGGCAAGAGTTCAATTAAAAAAACTACCGGAAATAGTACGCCGAATGAGATCATTCAAACATGAATTGATTGATATAATCGCAAAATATGAGGGTGTGAGACACAGGACCATTGCGGATCCTGCCGGTGATTCAGGGGGTTTTCTGAAAATGACATTTAAAGATAGGGATTCAGCTTATCGATTTAAAGAATTACTCTTAAAATCTGGAATTAAAGTAGCAAATAGTGGATTTTACCCAATTCATATGGAAGAATGGGGATTGCATATTTATTATAATCTTCCTAGTCTGGTTAATAAACGGCCTTCCATGGGAAGTCGATCAGTTTGGGAATTAACAGAAAATAGTTTTGCAAGGGATTATTCTTATGAAAAAGGGAGTTTACTTTACCTGGATTCACTGATTGAAAGGACCGTTATTTTCTGTGTTGCTTCAAATCTCAACGATCAGCATAAAGATGTGATCAGAAAAGCTTTTGTTACTACATGCGACCAATTATTACAGAAACGATGATTCTATATTCATTTAAAAATACAACTATATGAGTCCTATTCGAGTATTGAGGATATTACATACCTTATTTCTGATTCAGGCAATTTGTTTTTCAACTTTTAGCCAGAGATCATATGATTATCAACAGACTTCAAACGATACCTCCTCATTTGAGTGGCCGGAAGGAAAAAGTATGGCCCTTAGTCTTACTTTCGATGATGCACGCCTCAGTCAAATTGATATCGGGATACCAATACTGGACAAGTATGATGTAAAGGCTACATTTTACGTATCTCCTGCTGCTATGATAGAAAGGCTCGAAGGCTGGAAACAAGCATTGAATAACGGACATGAGATTGGAAATCACACTCTGACACATCCCTGTACGGGAAATTTTCCATGGGCCAGGGAAAAAGCCCTTGAATCCTTTTCATTAATAGATATCGCTCTTGAAATGGAGAAAGCAAATGAAAAGATTAAAGAAGCACTCGGGTATATTCCTGTTTCTTTTGCTTATCCATGTGGACAAAAATTTGTAGGTCGGGGAGGATCGCTGCAAAGTTATATACCACTCGTAAATGATCTTTTTTTAACAGGAAGAGGATGGCTTGATGAAGGTCCAAATGATCCGGTATATTGTGATCTAGCCCAATTAACAGGTATGGAATCAGATAATAAGAGTTTTGAACAAATAAAAATCCTGATTGACCAGGCTATTGAAAATAACTCCTGGTTGGTCCTGGCTGGACATGAGATAGGAGAGCCCGCTTTTCAAACTACATTGGCATCTACCTTAGAAGCTATCTGCCAATATGCATCCGACCCGGGAAACAGAATCTGGATAACATCTGTTGGCACTATTGCCGAATACGTAAAATCTTCACCTGCGCGTCAGATGTTATCAGATAAAAAAGTATATCTTGATCCAGCAATACCTGTAGATACCAGAGTGGATAATCTTTTATCAATGATGACATTGGAAGAAAAAATAGGACAACTGAATATGCCGGTTGTCTATTCTTCTGAATTAGGAAGAAGTATTTCTGAAAAAATGGATGGGGTTAGGTCCTTTGCAACCGGAACGTTTATGGAAGGTATCGGACCTGGAGGTGGCTTTTTTACCCTTCCGAATAATATATTGCATGAAGGTCCGGAACAGCAGGCCCTTTTTTTAAATGAACTGCAGAAGATCACCATAGAAGACACCAGATTAAAAATTCCCCAGTTACAAATTGAAGAGGGCACACATGGTTTAATGTGTTCTGGTGCAACTATTTTTCCTGAAGGCCACTCACTGGGAAGTAGCTGGAATACGGAATTGATTCATGATGTTTATACAATTGTTGCCCGGGAGGCAAGAGCAATTGGGATTCATGAATTATTTACACTGGTTATAGAGCCTAACCGGGATCCCAGGCTCGGTCGAAATATTGAAGGATACAGTGAAGACCCCTACCTATGTGCCCGTTATGCTGAAACAATCGTATATGCAGTGCAAGGAAATGACATATCACGTCCTGATAAGACTGTAGCCGGATTATGTCATTATCCTGGACAGAGTCAGCCGGTCAGTGGATTGGAAAGAGGAGCAATGGAAATATCTGAACGAATGCTTCGGGAAGTTTTTTTGCCTCCATGGGAAGCTGGTATTGGAAAAGCTGGTGCTCTTGGGGTCATGGCAACCTATCCGGCTATTGATGGTGTTCCTGTTCATAGTTCTTATGAGATTTTAACCGAAATGTTACGATATGAACTTGGATTTGAAGGGCTGGTATTAAGCGAGGGCAACGGTGTTAATACATTGATTTATACAGGTATGGCATCAGATGAAAAGGAGGCCGGAGCTTTAGCTGCCAATGCCGGAATGGATGTAAGTATTTCATTTGGACAAGGGTACCTGACAGAAATGGTACAAAATGTAGAGGAAGGGAAGGTATCGGTTGCTAACATCGACCGTTCGGTTAGAAGGATTTTAAAAACAAAATTCCTGCTTGGACTATTTGAAAATCCATTTGTTAACCCGGATAAGGCCAAAGAGATCGTCCATCATCCTGAGCATCAGATTGTAGCTTTACAGGCAGCAAAAGAGGGGATCGTATTACTGAAAAACGAAGGTAATCTCCTTCCATTGAATAAAGATATTCCTTCAATCGCAATCATTGGTCCAAATGCGGATGATGTAAAAAATCAATTGGGAGATTATACATCACATGTCGTATTACAAGACGTGACTACTGTACTTGGTGGAATAAAAAATAAGTTGGCAGGAGACACAAAAATAGAATATGTAAAAGGATGTAATGTAATTGGAGAAAAACTTAATGAAATAAAAAAGGCCGTTTCAATTGCAAAAAACGCAGATGTAGCTGTCGTTGTACTGGGTGAAAACGAATGGCAGTCTCCAGGAAAAACGGGAACAACAGGAGAAGGATATGACGCTGCTTCATTGGAGCTTACCGGAATGCAGAAAATGTTGATTCAGGAAGTTTATAATACAGGAACTCCTACAATAGCTGTTTTGATCAATGGAAGACCATTGGCAATTCCCTGGATAGCTGAAAATATACCTGTAATACTGGAAGCCTGGTGCCCGGGTGAAAAAGGTGGTGAAGCAATTGCAGATATTCTTTTCGGTGATTATAATCCTAGTGGAAGATTACCCGTCACCATTCCCAGGCATGCTGGCCAGCTGCCCGTATATTATAATTTTAAACCTTCCAAAACCTACTGGCTGGAAGAAGGGTGGGGCAACTCTTATGTTGATATTCACAAAAAACCATTATACGAATTTGGCTTTGGTTTAAGTTATACAAGTTTTACATATTCGGATCTTATAATCACTCCTGAAACGAATGGACTTGGCGGTACGCTACATATTGAATTATCTGTAAAAAATATCGGGGATTACGAAGGAGATGAGATAGTTCAATTATATTTGCGAGATATAAAAAGTTCAGTGGTAAGGCCTGTAAAGGAGCTGAAAGGATTTGAAAAGGTACATCTATTACCAGGAGAAGAAGCAAAAGTTAATTTCACGCTAACTCCGGATGACCTGTCGATGTACAACCGGAGCATGAAAAAAGTTGTTGAGCCCGGAATATTCAAAGTTCTGGTAGGGAGTTCATCAGAAAAGATTCATCTTGAAGGACAATTTGAGATTTTGAATTAATAATAAATAAACGTTTAAGTTCCACCAGGCATAATAATTTGAAAGTCAAATTTTTACTTTAATTTAATTTTTACAAACATTAATATTCAAATGATGAGACGCATTAGCAGAAATTATTTATTTACTACATTGATAGTTATTTTGACCGGTTTATTATTGTCATCTACTAATAAAAGTGATCAATCTGATATCCTAAAAGCCGGAACGGCGAAAATAGTCATCACGCCAAAAGAACCTGTTCGTATGAGTGGGTATGCTGCCAGAACCGAGCCATTCAAAGGTGTTCATGATGATCTGTATGCAAGTGCGGTTGTTTTTGAAAACAGCAGTACAAAAGCCTGTATCATCACCGCCGATGTCATTGGATTTTCTCACGAATTTGTTGATGAAACAAAACAGAAGATAACAAAGGAAACAGGGATACCTGAAGAAAATATCCTGATCACTGCAGCACACAACCATGGTGGCCCGAGAACCAGAGCATATGGTGAAGAACCAACGGAAAATGAAAAAGCATATGTTATCTTTCTCCAGAATAAACTTGTGCAGATTACTAAAGAATCCAATGATAAACTACAACCTGTTAAAATAGGTGTAGGAAAAGGATTATGCAAAATGAACGTAAACCGTCGTGCAAAACACGCCGAAGGAGGCATTTGGCTTGGCAGAAATCCGGATGGCGTATGCGATCAGGAGGTAGGAGTAGTACGCATTGAGAATTTTTCAGGAAATACGATAGGAATACTAGTCAACTGGCCTTGTCATGCCACAACTGGTGGACAGGAAAATTATATGATCACTGGAGATTGGCCAGGAGCAGCTGCAAAGGAAATCGGCGAAAAATATAGTCAGGCGGTAGTGATGATTAGTGCAGGAGCGTCAGGGGATATTAATCCAATATATGGCCCTAATAACAGCTTTAATGATATTAATGCCATTGGGCAAACATTGGCAGAAGAAGTGATCAGAATATGCGAAAAAACAGAAACCTATCAGTTGAAGGATCTTGAAATCACCAATTCTACCATACAGGCTGCCAGTAAAAAACCAAGTGAATCCAGAATGCCCAATGTTTCACTGGAACCAGGACCTGATGAAGTTACTATTCGTGTATCATCATTGAAAATCGGTAATATCCTCATCGCAGGAATATCAGGAGAATTGATGAATGAAATAGGTCTTCAAGTCAAAGAAGAGTCACCCTATAAAAATACATTTATTTATACCCACTGCAATGGTAATAGTGGTTATCTCTGTACTGATAAAGCCTATGAGGAAGGGGGTTATGAACCAATGGTTTCTCGGACCATGCCAGGAACAGAAAAGCAGATTAAAGATGCTTTCAGGCAAATGAATAATAGTCTTTGAAAATAATCATTTAAGGCTTTGCCTGCTGTAACCTTGGCGAAGGCAGGAGCGAATGTATGAAGATTATTTTGTAATCATATTTTATATACTTCAGGCGTGGATGAATGTAATTAACTTATGTTTTTTGTACTTCGGGAGTGGGTAAAGGGACATCTAATGATCCGGTATTTTTTTATTTGAATATCAGGATTTTACTTCAAATTATCATCAATTTTTATATATACCTTATCATAGGTAAATTTTTATTGCTTCTGCTCTTAAAATTTATATTTTGTAGTTACTACAAAAAGTGTTATTGATATGGGTAAGTCTGGCATCTGGATCAGCCATGTCACCCTTCTGGTGGTCTTACTCCCGTGTATTAAATGATAATGTGGTTACCTATCAGCTTTTAAATTACAGAAGATTTGTCGACGAAATTCCATTTTCAAAACTAACAAATGTAATTCCGGTGGAGATAATTAATTCTGATAGGGATGCATATGCAATAGGCAGCGATCAGTTGATTTTCGGCTGGGCAATCAATGCCAAAACAGATATGGCGGGTAAAACGATAACATTACCTGAGATTGGAAAAGGTAAGTATAAACTCAGAATATATCATACCTGGTGGTGACGGTTTCTGGAAGAAGGAGACCAGGAGCTGGAAAGCAAGGGTAAATCCGTTTCTTTTGACATTCCGATCCTAAAATTACAGGGTTCACATGCAGGATATATAGGTCAGGATATTGCATTTATTCTGGAACTGGTCAAATAATTTATTAAACCGTAGAGATCACTAGAGATAACGCAGAGGTTCCAAATAAATGGCCGATAAATTTTAAAATATTCCTCAATCCTTTACGTACCCTCCAGGTTCTGTGTGGATTAAAGTATATGTGAAAATTTTAATTCTTAGTATAATCTGTTCGTATTGCATTCGCAAATACCTCCCAGTGCGCATCCGTCATACGGCGGGGTGTGAAAAGACATATTCCGGCTGCTCCATTTTTTATTGATTCCCTAATGGCTGGTTCCAATTCCTCCGGTGTCAATCCATGATTTTCGGGATCGGGCTCTTCGTTCTTCTTATCAGGGTTTGGGCAAATGAATAGGCCGCTGTACACTGGCTTTTCACCATTTAATGCGTTAATAGCTTCCTTAGATACCTCTCCAATCCACGTTGTCCCTTTAAGGTAAAAATCATTATAATTCATAGGATAAAAAGCATCCAGATTCCATTTATCCCATTCCTGTCTTACAATTTTTTTTGCAATCGAATTGGGACCCGGAAAAACAGCCGCGTTGATTTGTTTATTCTTTGAGTGAACCATATCCGCCAGCCGATTCACAATATGGGTAATCAGGTCATATCGGAATTGTTTCCATTCTTCAACTTCTGAAGGATTATCAACAGTTTTGATATCGATACCAGTTTTCTCTTTGAAGTTACCAACACATTGTTCGCAGTAACAATAATCAAATTGCGGGTATTCCTTGTCCATAACAAGATTGTATTTTTTCCATAGTCCTTCAGCGAGGATGACATCTGGAAACCGGATATAATCGAGATGAATACCGTCCACCTCTTGTATATCAGCTATTTTGCCATACATCTCTTCAAGGAATTGATACACCTCTTCACGACTAGGGCATAGAAATTTATAATAATTAACATAAGCGGGTTTATCAAAAGCAGATTCTCCAAGCCCGTTTATAGCATACCATTCCTTATTTAGGGCAGGATTGTTTCGCTGAATCATGGTTGGTATCCAAGTAAAAAATTCCAGACCTACTTCTTTCGCAATTTTTCCTACGCGTACATAAGTCGCTGGATCTTGACCGCCATTGTACATCAATCCATCAATTCCTTTGTTTTTCAGGTCGGAGAAATATTCTTTCAACTCCATATCGGAAGCATTACCCGGACCACCAAGCCAGGCATAACAGGGTACAAATTTTTCTGAAGTAAATATCTCTTTTTCTGGTTTTGATGAACAGGAAATAAGCAGGATTAGTAAAATATAGCTAATAAACGTTCTCATAATATTTCGAATAAATAATTATCACTTAAAATTTAACAAGATGAAATATCTTCTACAAAAATAAAGATTGGAAATTTGGAATTTTAGTAAAATAATCTATTAATTTTATATTCAGCGAATATTTCCATTTGATAAATAGAAATGTATTATTATTAAAATATTAATATTTATACAATTAATTTGTTCATTATTATATAGTTTTAAAAGATTTAAATCAAATGGATTAATTTGATAAATTGAAAAAATCATTTATATTGATTACAGAATGTTTAAAATAAAAATCCAAGGTTAAGTTGCACTTCATGAGAATTTGTCCGGATATTGGTTCTCGTTGAATTAGTTATCCCTAAACTGTACATAATATCAATGTTCAACCATCCGACATCCATTTGTGTACCTAAAATCCAGTCAATATTCGTCCCCTTGAGATCCACCTCCTTAGGTCTAAAACTTAGTTCTTGGTCCAGAACTTTGAGTTTTCCTTTGGTATTAAATCTTAAAGAGGCACCGGAATAGAGATACCATTTAAAGAAAGGTGTTTTCACAGGTATGATACCCACTTTGATTGGTGTTTCAAAGGCATTCAATTTAAAATCGAATCGATCAAATGTTGTCTCCTGAGCAATTGAATCAGAAAGAAAAACGCTTATTCCACTCCGAATGAAATTAAAATCGACCTCTCCAAATATTTTACGATAGGATACACGAAATCCAAATCCGGCTTGCCAGCCAAAGAAAAAATCATCTGATTTAACTTCTTCCCGGTAAACAAAACTATGCCCATGGATACCCCCAAAGGCCTTCAAGTATAATTTAGGTTGCTGGGCGTAACTAGTTGATATACTATTTAATATGACAAAAATTAAAACTAACTTTTTCATTTTAGGCTGGGAAAAGATATTCTTTGCCATTTAATACAAATTTGTGATCCATTACACGCGGCCACATGGGTTTTTCAGGAAGATTTTCTTGTTGCCACTCCTGGTGTTTTTGTTTTAAAGCTTTAAATAATTCCGGCATCTGGTCTTTCAGATTGATGGTCTCGGATTTATCGGTCTTTAAATTATAAAGTTCTGCCCACCCATCTCGTGTACTCAAAATCATTTTATAATCACCATCCCGGATAGCCCAAATATGATCTGCTCTCCAGAACAATTGTTTATGGGGAGTGTCATTTTTTGTTCCATTTACATATTTCACCAGATCTACTCCGTCGTATTCACGATCCACCGGTAATTCAGCACCTATATTGTGAACGATTGTGGTAAAAATATCAGTGGAAATGACTGGTTTCTCATATCGTATTCCCGTAGGCACATGATTTTTCCATTTCATCATGAAGGGTACATTGATCCCCCCTTCAAATTGGGTCAGTTTTCCTCCCTTGAGCGGACCATTATCCGTCGCCCCGGTATAACTGGCACCTCCATTATCACTGATTAAAAAAATCATAGTGTTTTCTTCAATTTCCATATCTTTAATGGCAGCATGAATATCTCCGATAGCATCGTCGAGTGCAGAAATCATTGCATAATAAACCCGTTTATTATCATCCTCAATATGTTCATATCTACAGTAATAATCTACTGGAGCTTGAAAAGGGACGTGTGGTGCTGAAAAGGCGCAATAAAGAAAGAAGGGATTTTCCAAATCTTTATAATTTTTGATATAATCAATAGCTTTATCCCGGATAGCGAATGTCAGGTATTTTTCTTCCCTAACTACTTTCCCATTTTCAGTAATTGCACCTTCACCATATCTTCCACTTTCCCATTGATACCGTGTACTGAAACTCCCATGAACATAATTAATCACTTTGTTCCATTCACGCTCTGGTGTATATAATGAAAACGCTCCATTAAAACCATACTGATAGTCAAAACCACGTTCCCAGGGAAGATGATGTTTGGAAGCTCCCAGGTGCCATTTCCCAGTAATTCCGGTATGATATCCATACCCTTTAAGTAGTTCGGCAAGATTAATCTCTGTAGGTGGGACACCCTGCTTATGCACCTGCCATTCAGAAGGATATTCTGGTCGGGTGGTTAACACCCAATCATCCGTTTTTACGATATACTTACCCGACAGATATTCGATCATATTGGTCGGATAAAATTCCATGATTTGGGTTTCAAATCCATACCGGTTTTGTACCCTCCCCGTCATCAGGCCTGCCCTGGATGGTGCACATGTGGGAGCTGTAACATAACCTTCCTGAAAGATTACCCCCTCCCTGCCAATCTGGTCAATATGAGGAGTGTGAATATGTTCCGCACCATAGGCTGAAACTTCATATTTACCAAGATCATCACATACTATTATAATTATGTTGGGAGATTTCTTTTGAGAATTCTTTAAAGATTGTGCGAAGTATTGTTCTTTACCTTTTTTCTTTTCCTTATCCCATTTAATTTTCCATTTAGTATGTGAAACTGATATTGGATAACATCCGGAAATGATGAACAGAATAATTGAGAGTATTATGATATTCCTTTTCAATTTAAAAGTTGATTATTTATTAATTTAAGAGAAAAAACATAAAATCTGTTAAATTGTTTGCTCGACCAGCCTCTTTTTTTAAGATTTTGGAGGCAACAAAAATATATAGAATAAAATACATTCATCAGAAAGTTTATCTGAAATTAATTCTTACAATTTTGGTTCAGTATATGAGAATATTTATCTACATGTCCCGAAATGGACATTTATTGTCCGGAATTATCACAAAATAAACTACCTGTTTTATTACAATTCCTTGAATATCAAATACTTATAAATATGGTTTAAATTTTGATAGGAATAGTTGGATAATATTAAGGTCTATGAAATTTTTTATTGCACTTATTTTGCTGTGTATATTATTCACCCTGTGCTGGCCTCTGGCGATCGGACTGTTTTTTCTGTTGTTCTTTTTCTGGCTGATCCTGTTACCATTTCAGATCCTGGGATTTTCAATTGGACTTATTTTTAAAATTGTCGGTAGTATTTTATTACTTCCATTCAAGATACTTGGTATGTAATCATTGTTTTTAAGTAAGTTTTAAATCTTTATTTAACCGAAATACTCCTTAGTCCATTTTTATTGTATTTTAAATTCATTTATTTGATTTGAAAAATATTTATTTATAATTATAATACGATAACTGTTTTCTATCCAGATCCAACAAGACACTTTATTGTAGCCTCGGAATTTAATTAATTTTGTCAAAGATATCTGAAAAAAGAAGAACAGATCAACATGAGGTTTACATGTAAATGGATTTTATTGATATTACTTGCTTTTCAGCCTGAAATTGATGCTGAAAGGAAACATACCATATATGTAGCAAGTATAAGCTGGCATACCGGAATAATCGTGCCATGTTATTCGATTCCGGATAGTATTTGGTCTGATGATTTTAATTTTTCAGAATATGATTATCTTGAGATTGGATGGGGAGACCGTGATTTTTATCAGAATCCAAAATTTAATCTTTGGTTTGCATTTAAAGCTGTATTCTGGCCGACTCCAACTGCCTTACATATTTTCCCTTTAAAAGAGGAATACATAAAAAGAACTTACGCAAGTACAAGAATGGTTGCATTAGAAATTACACAAGATGATCTTGTAAAACTTGTTTATTTTTTAGTTTCACATTTTGAATTCAATGAACATGGGAAGGTCATTCCTCTGGAAGAAGGCTTCTATTACAACAGTCAGTTTTTTGCTGGCAGTAAAAAATATTTTTTCCCAAAAAATTCCAATGTTTGGGCTGCTGCTGCATTAAAAAGAGCAGGTTTTTCATATGCCCCGGTTTTTTATCAAACCACCGGAATGGTTGTTAAAAGAGCTGATAAATTCGGAGTTTTGGTAGAGGATTAATCCATTTTTCAGTTCTTTATAAAATCTAGAAATGAATTCATCGGGCATTTATTTTGAAACCTCAAATTCCAGAAAGAACCCAACCGGGCAAATTTGAAATGTAAATTTTCACATTATAAAAAAAATCATATAATATGTGAATTTACAGGCAAATCCCTTATACGTTTTCCGGATGCCTTGTAAATCGCATTGGCTATTGCAGCACTTACCGGACCCAAAGCAGCTTCACCAGCACCAAGCGGAGGTTTATCAGGCCTGTCAATGACCATTACTTCTACCTCAGGCGCATCTTCATACCGGAGAATGGGATATCCATTCCAATCCAGACTTGAAATCTGTTCCTCATCAAATTGGACCTGTTCTTTTAGCATCCAACTGGCCGCTTGAAGCATACCTCCTTCGGTTTGATTCTTAAGTCCGTCCGGGTTAATGATCTCTCCCGAATCGATTATTCCCCACATTTGCTTTATCTGTGGTTTTCCTTTTTCATCTAATTTAACTCTCGCTGCCATAGCACAATATGATGCCTGATTTTTATACCGCGAAAAAGCATAGCCAATTCCTTCGTTTTCCTGAGGTTTTTCCGTCGCTGTTAATTCTTTTACTTTATTGACCACATCAATTGCCCGTTGATCTGCCAAATGCATCAGACGAAATTCCAGTGGTTCAATACCAGCCTTTTCGGCCAATTCATCCATAAAACACTCAATTGCAAATATGTTAGCGCATGCTCCCAGGCCACGTAGTGCCGATACCCGTAAAGGGCCTCTGAAAAAATGGCCTTCGATTTTTATGTTGGGAAAGTCGTAATAGGGAACGGCGTTTCTTGAAGCTCCACCAAAATAACCACCAGACCCCAGTTTATATGGATTTTCGAGAAACCATCCTGGCATCAGATTTCCCGGATTTCCACCGGGACGGGTACTATGGGTATCAGACCATAAATCATAACGCCAATTATTTATTTTTCCCCTTGAGTCCAGGCTAGCTTCCAGTTCCATGATCATTGCGCTGCCATAAGGTTCCCAGCCATGCTCATCAGCACGCGACCATTGTAATCTAACATGTTTACCGGGATAGGCCATGGCCATCAACGCTGCATCAGCCGCTGCATCATCTGCTCCATTATGACCATAACATCCTGAACCCGGAACTCCGGTGACACGGATCTTTTCAATAGGTAAATCAACTAGTTCCTGCATTGATCTCCGTAAAGGATATACTCCCTGAGTATGTGTCCACACCTGCAGGCGATCACCATCAAAAAAAGCTACAGCACAGGATGGACCCATCGAACCATGCATTGTATATGGTCTGAAATAACTGGCTTTTAAGGATTGATCATCAAATTCTACATTTCCTTTATCAGTCACTTCTACAGCCTCCGCTGGCAAAGACTTAAGGTATTCTTTCAAAGGTTTTCCTAAAGGTAACTTTCTGGATTCAGACCATGTTGTATTTCTTTCGAGATGCATCTGGGCGAGTACTGCCTGGTATTCTTCCTGGGTAATCACTCCTAAAAAACTACCATTGACAACGAGTTTTAAAACACCTTCTACATTATTTTTTAAACCTTCTTCATCATATGTCAATAATTTCGAATCATATCCTCCTGGACGAACAATTCGAGCGTGTACCATTCCCGGAAATCGCAGGTCCTGAACAAAATCATGTTCCCCGCGTACCATGTTTTTAATATCTTTTCTTTGTATCGGTTTTCCAACCCAGCGATGATCTTTTTTCAGCTTGAGTTTTAATGGAATTTTCACGGTATCCTCAATCTGTTTTCCTTCCAGTACCTCATTAAAGCTAATTTCTCTATTCTCATTTTTGACTTTTATACTGCCATCTTCAAGATATAGATTTTCCCGATCAACATTTAACTTTTCTGAAGCACGATCAATTAATATTTCTCCCGCTGTGGCTGAAGCATAGCGGACCGACATCGCGCTACTCTCAATAGACCTGCTACCAGCTGTATATCCTTCATCGGGTGTGATATCAGTCTCTGCTAAATGTACTTCCACCATATCTGGAATCGTATTTAGCTCCTCAGCCGCCACCTGGGCTATGGCTATTCTTATTCCCTGTCCCAATTCCATTTTTCCAGTAAAAATAAGAATCCGGCCATCTTCAAGTACTTGTAACCAGGCGTTGATTTGAGGTTGCGCAGCCAGACTTGAAGGGAGTGAATTGTCATCTGATAAAATTTCGTTACCACTTAATTGACATCCAGTTGTCAAGCTGAATCCTATAGTTATCGCACCAGCATTTTTTAGAAACCGTCGTCTTGAAATATAATCGTTTGGCATGATTAGTTATTTATTTATTCAAATTATTTGCAGCAACTTTGATGGCGCGTATAAAACGAGTGTAAGTACCACAACGGCACAATACCTGGTTCATTTTTTCATTTATAAACTGCCTGTCAGGTGATTTATTTTCATTCAGCAGAGATACGGCAGATATGACCATTCCGTTCAGGCAATATCCACATTGTGCAGCTTGTTCCAGAATGAAAGCATCCTGTACCGGGTGAAGAACATCTTCTTGATCAATCAATCCCTCAAGAGTAGTAATCTTATCATCCTTCACACTATCAATAGGTAGAAGACAGCTGGTACGAGCTTTACCATTAATCAATACCATACAGGATCCACATTGTTCCAATCCACAACCGAATTTTGGACCATTGAGTTTCAGATTATTTCTCAGAACATACAATAATGGGGTCGCAGGATCCACTTCTAATGAAGTGATCTGACCATTTATATGCAGGGAAATCATTTCTTTCATAAATTATATGTTATATAAATAAAATTGTTTTAAAAATTTAGAAATTAAATGAAACAAATTCAATCTTTTGGCACTGAATCAACATAATTTATGCGGTTTGAAATCTCAGAAAAGTGAGAATTTATCATTCAATATATCCATTTATATTAAATAATAGAGACTCATATACCTCATTTTTATAAGAGATCGTAGAAGTTTCTAATCACAAATAAAAATTCAAGGATCTCACGTAATCATCAATGACAAGAGTGGACAGGTGTGAAAAATCTAAAAGAATATTGTCATTCAATCACTCGCCATTGATTTAAAAAAAATTAATAAAGCCAATTTAAAATCGGCTTTATTATATAATCATAAGTAGTGTTTCTATGAATTATTATCTTATGAATTAAAATAAAAATGTTGCACCAAGAGTACCACCAGACAAAACAGTTCCTCCTCCAAATTCAAGGTTAATACCAATATTATCGTTAACAAAATACCTCCCTCCAACATGTAAACCGATTGAAAAGCCACCACTTCCAGATCCTGTGTAATCAATGCCCGATCCAGTAGTATCATCGAAATTGGTATTCCAGATATAATATCCAAGATTTAAACCTGCGTAAAGGTCCCATTCATCAGGTAATTCAATAAGCTCGTTAAAATGGTAGCTTCCTCGTACTCCTAATCCAAAAATTGTATGTTTCCATTTGAAACCACTGAAAGTTTCAGATTTGCCTTGATAAGATATCCCACCTCCTATGGTGATGTTATCGGTGACAGGCGCTTCAAATCTTGCGAATATTGGAATTCCCCAACCGGTTATCCCAACACCTACAGTCAGCATATTGGTTTTATCCGGATAGGGATTGAACTGGGCTTTGGTTAAAGTCGTTGATAATATAAATGTAGCCAGAACAAAAGTTATATAGATTTTTTTCATGGTTATAGTTTTTAAATTTGGGGAAAATTAATTGATCAAAAATCAATCTCAAAGAAGATAAATGAGATTTTATATTTTGTGGAAAACCAAAAGGTCATTTCACTGAATTATGCAATCAAAAACCATAGCATTTTCTTTAATTCGGCTTTATTACTTTGAAAAAATCTTAAAAATCAACTCTGACCATAAAATTTGGAGTGATACCTAAGGAATATCGTTGAGTCGATTCTATCTCACCTTTATCATTTATGTGATAATAGATATTAATGATATTTTGGTTATTAAGTACATTCCATAACGAAGCACCTAAAATTGCTCTTGCTCCCTTGTGAGTTAGCTGAATCCAATATTTGGCTGAAAGATCAAGACGCAGATAATCATCCAGACGCGAACTGTTCGGATCCTGAAAATTGATTTCGTTATCGATTATTGGCTCATCTTCGGATGGGGCAGTATAGGGTATACCTGAATGCCAGTTCAAACCAGCTGATAATTGGATATGATTTGACTGGTAACTGCTACCAAAGGTCATGGCATGTTTGATGTCCAGGTTATTTGGAAAAGTTGGTGGTAAGAATTTTTTAAATTCATAGGTGTTTTCGGCATAGGAATAACTTAGCCAGCTTGAAATTTTTCCAAATTTACGGTTAATTAAAAAATCGAGTCCGGTTGCATCATAGTTACCGCTCGACCGGATATACTGAAATTGATTCTGAAATCCCTGGCTGGATGATGTAATGCCTACTACTTGCTTATAATATCCTTCCAGACTGACAAGAAGGTTTTTTTTCTGATAGTGTATTCCAGCAGATGCCTGGCGGCTTTTGACTACTGGAATATCATCATTGTTTGATAAAATCCAACGCCTTTTTTCAATTCCCAGGAAATCATTTTGAAAGTCGATAATCTGGGTAGTAGTTTGACTCTTCATTTCACCCAGAATCTCGAGTGAAAGGAAATTCCAGATATTTTGATTGAATGCAAAGCGGGGTTCGAATAACCAAAGATCAAATTTCGGAAAATAATTTGCCCGTACACCTGCTCTGATATTTGTTTTTTTTGATTTTGAAATATAATTTCCTTCAGCAAATCCCGCATGATTGCGTACGACTTTTTTGATATATCTGCGAAATACAGGATTGTTTATATCTTCAAGATTCCCAATGCCCACTTCAAAAAACTGATACCCGCTAAGAAGATTGAAATTATCATTAAGACCTATTAATGCATCCAGTTTGAGACCAGTATCTACTACTTCATTTTCCTGGATGAGTCGTTGGTTGTTTATGATATCATAATTGACGGCATGAAGCTTGTAAGAAGAAAGATAAAGAAGTGCTGAAGTTTTAAATTTATCATTCCATTCCCTGTTGTAAGAAAGTCCTGAAGCCAGACTTTGTTGTTCCAGACCACTTGTCCTTGCATCAACAATGCTATCATTTTGAGCATTTTCCTGATATTCAATATTGTTATATATGTTGAGAAAGTTAACTCTCAATTGATCTTTATCAGTTATATCATACAGAAAATTCAAGCTAAAATCGTAAAAATAAAAATTTTCATCAGTAGTCAGGATAGAATCAGTATCGAGTGAGGAGTTGATTACTTCTGTATCTCTAAAGGCCCGATTATAATATTTGTCATAGGTAGGTGTCTGTACCATATCCGCTATAGATCTCCGGGCAGAAATCTGTATTGACATCCTGGGTGAAATCGGAACTCTAGTAAAAATATCCGCATTTATCATGTTAATACCAGCGCCAAATGAAAATTCCCTCGAAACCTCGTTGTCGGTCCGTATATCAATAGTGCCGGAAACACCATCGCTGAAGTTTGTACTTGTCCCATTTTTAATCAATGATACATTTTTTGTTATATAGGGATTAAAAGCAGATATTAAACCAAAAAAATGACCGGATTGATACATTTTTATACCATCCCAAAGCAAAAGATTCTGGTCATTTGTACCACCTCTGATATTTATATCTGATACGGTTTCATTGATACTTTGTATACCCGGCAAAGCCTGAATCGTCAGTAACACGTCCGGTTCAATAAGTCCGGGCAAAATACCCAGAATTTCAGTGTCAATTACGAAGGAACCATCTACTTTCTTATCAATTCCTTCTATGATAAAGTTCGTAACAAAGATCTCTTGCAATTTGATTATCTTTTGTCTGAGATAAATAGTATCACAATATGACTCTGAAAAATTATTTGTTTTGATGTTCAGCGTTTCAAAACCCAGACATTGAATGGTTACGGCTTCATTCTCAGAAACATTTTCTATTTTAAAAAAGCCGTTATCATTACTAATTGTAATCTTATCCCTTGATTTTATTGATGCTCCTGGTATTATTTCGCCACTTTGAATATCAATTAAAATGCCACAGATATCCTGGTAATTTGAATCATGTTTACTGATCGCAATAAATCGATCATTTATTTGCTGGAAACGAAGATTTGTTTTCTGATTTAAGTAGGTTATAACCTCTTCCAGGCTCAGTTCTTCCGAAGGAGGAACAATTGAAATATTTGATACATTGTCATCTGCGTATGTAAACGAAATTTCATATCTTTTTTCCAATCTCTTTAAGATATGAACCAGAGGCTGTGGTGCTATTTTTTCTTGAGCTATAATCTCGAAGCTCAATAGCACAAAAAGATTAAATATTAAGAGTCTTTTATTTATTATCACCTTCCAGGATAATAGAATGATCTCCAGCCATCTGATAGGTCAGATTTAAAGGAAGTGAAATGGAACTTAACGCCAGTGATATATCTGAGTTTACAAACCGACCTGTAAACAATTGATGGACATCCACATTGTTTGTAATAACTTTTACATCATATTGTCTCTCAAATTCCCTGATCACCTGTATAAAAGGCACACTCTGGAATGAACTTTCATCGAGTATCCAGCTGGGATTTTTATCTGTAAGATTATTTAGATTAGATATCCTGCCATTAATGAACCGGAACATTTGTTGCGGTGAAAGGTTGACCACTTCACTCTTACTTTTTACCTGTACTAAACCTTCATAGCAAATAACTTCAAAATAATCTTTACGGTTTTTGACATTAAATTGTGTTCCCAAAACACTGATAATGCCTGATTCAGTTTCAACATCAAACTTTGATCCTCTAACAACCTTAAAAAACGCCTCACCATCCATTTTAACTTTTCGATATCTATCCCACTTTTTTTTGTTAAAAGTAAGCCTAGAAAATGCATTCATAATAACATAAGAGGAATCCGGTAATGTTAATTCTGTATTTTCTGAGGCTTTTGTCTGAAAGGTAGTTGTGGAATTTTGGAAAAAGAAATAATAAGTTCCAATCAGAATGACGAATACCGCGGCTAAACGTAACAGAGGATTAATCCAATTCAGGATCTTCACCTTTCCTTTATCGGATCTTTTTAACTGAAGTCGATCCCATTCTTTCTGAACGTGATATTCCGGAGCCTTAAAGCCTTGAAGAGATTCGGAAAGTTTCTTTAACGAATGATAAGTATCAGTTTGCTCAAAAACCTTTCTTTCTTCTTCACCTAATGTTCCTTCAACCCATTTTTTTATATATTCCTCGTTTCTCATAGAATTTACTTACCAACAATACAACAGATCAAATTCTATTTTTCCTACCATATCACAAGAATAATTATATTTTCCCAATTTTTTCACGCAAAATGGAAAGTGCTGTATAAATACGCTTTTCGACCGTCTTACGGGAAATTCCTAACATATCTGCAATTTCTTTATGTTTTTTCCCTTCTATACGGTTTAATAATAATGTAACACGTTGCTCTTCTGATAAATGCTCCAGCGCATTTTTTAGCTGCTCCATATATTCATTTTTCTCTATTAGTAACTCTGGAGTTTCTAAGAAGTGCTCCAGAGTCTTTTCCTGACTGTATTTAAGAACAGTCTTTTTTTTTGCCAGTTCATTTAGCATCCGATGATTCGCAACCGTAAATAAAAAGGATCGTGCTTTTTCTGGTTTTACCTTATGACAATTATCCCAGAGCTTTAAAAAAGCTTCCTGTACAAGATCCTTCGGATTATTTTCTACTCCATATTTATAATATAAAAATTTGTATAGATCTTTTGAATGTCTTTTAAATAATTCATTGAACAAGGATTCGTCACAGATGTTTTCGTCAGATCTTACTCCCATGTATGATTGAGATTTCGCGTAAAATTAAAAAATAAAAATAAAATCAGGGTAGGAATTTTATCCAATCACCGGTTATATAACTAGTTTTCACAGGACTGTGATAAAATCATGGTAGGAATTTTAATCAGTCATCTGTTATATACCTATAGAGTAGTTAAAAAATAAGGCCATGAGTACACGTATTAAATTTTTATCAATCTTTATTTTATTTACATTGTTGATATTGAGCGGATGTCAAAATGAAGTTGTTGAAATCATAGACCCGCCAAATGATCAGGTTATTACACCCAATTCGGCCGTAGCGGATTTAGTACAGCGCACATCGTTAAAAGACGGCTCCCACGATAATATTATTGATCAAGCCAGTTGTATTTCATTGGTTTTGCCAGTAACGGTCATTGCCAATGGATTGGAAATCACTATTGATTCGGAGGATGATTTCAAACTTCTGGAACAGATTTTAGATAGGCTTGAGGAGAAGGAGGATATCCTGGAGCTCATTTTCCCTGTTAATGTTATACTTGCAGATCATTCAAAAATTACAATTGATAATGAAGATGATTTCAAAGCGCTTAGGGATGAGTGTAAAGAAGGCGGTGATGATGATGATATAGAATGTGTTGATTTTAAATATCCTATTACCTTATCCATCTATGATGCTGAAAATCAATTATCAGATGTAATTACAGTAAATAATGATGAAGAATTACATGATTTTTTTGATGATCTGGACGATAATAAATATTGCAGCTTTAATTTTCCCATAACGATTGTACTATCCGGTGGAGACGAAATTGTGATTAATAATAATGATGAACTGGAAGATATCATTAAAAACGCTATCAATGATTGTGATGAAGATGATGATAACGATTACAATGATGATGATGTCGATGACAGTAAATTAATAGCCATTTTGATAGATGGGAAATGGGAGATTACCTACTTTTTCGATAATTCAGACATAACTGAAGTGTTTGCAGGTTACATATTTACATTCAAAGAAAATGGAAGAGTCCTTGCAACAGATGGAATCACTACTGTTGAAGGAAAGTGGTCCAGTAATGGAGATGATGGCATATTGGAACTTGAGTTAGATTTTGGTTCGGAAAGACCTTTTCATGAAATTCAAGATGGTTGGTATGTATTAAAATTTGAAGAATCAATCATAAAATTGAAAGATGAAAGCAGTACAAATAATTCCATAAAATATTTAACCTTTGAAAGGCCAACAGATGATCCCGGCGGAGATAAGCCTTCTATTTCAAAAGTAATTGTCGAAGGATTGTGGGTAGTAGCAAAATACGTCGAGTCAGATCTTAACAAAACCGAAAATTATAAAGGATTCAAGTTGGACTTTAATAGTGAAGGTTGGGTTCTTGCAAGTAATGGAGAAGATAAAATTGAAGGCACTTGGTTGGAGATTAACCATAATGGAATTGATTATTTCGCACTGGATTTTGGTAATGTCGTACCTTTTGACGAATTCAATGAGGATTGGGAAATCGTTGATGTTACGGAAACCCGGATTGAACTTAAGAATGTAAGTGGGGGTGATGGCTTAACAGAACATCTTGTTTTGGAAAGATTAGATGATAATACTGGAGGTAATACAATACCATCGTTATCCGCTGTGCTCATTGAAGGAAAGTGGATCGTAGCAAACTACCTTGAATCAGATTTAAATAAGACAGAAAATTATAAAGGATTCAGTCTTGAATTTGCCGAAAACGGAACTGTTGTAGCTTCTAATGACACAGAAACGATTGAGGGTACCTGGTCTGAAATCACAGATAGTGGAGTAAAAAAACTTTCCATGGATTTTGGAGAGGCGGTTCCATTTAATGAGTTCAATGATGACTGGGAATTAGTAGAATATAATGAAACGCGAGTGGAATTGAAAGATCTAAGCGGGGGAGATGGCTCGATTAATAAGCTCATATTTGAAAGGAATTAGATAACCATTTATTTAAATACATATAATTTTAAAATGAATAATAATCAAAAATCAAACAATTACAGTATGAATAAATTACTTAAAAATTCGATTGTGTCAATGCTATTGGTACTAGGTTTATTGATAGGCAGTTGTAGTGACAGTGGTGAACCATCTTTGGCCAATGTTAGAGTAGAAATGAAAGCGGTATCAGATCTCACCCAGTTAAATGTATCGGGAAGGGTGATGAATTCTGCGATTGAATTTACGGATGTACTACTGGGGGTAACGGAAATTGAGTTTAAAACCTTCGAATCTTCGAATGATGATAGTGACGATAGCAGCGATGACAGAATCAGCCATAGCAATGATGGCGGTGATGATGACAGTGATGATGACAGCGATGATGACAGTGATGATGACAGTGATGAAATCGAATTTGAAGGTCGATTTGTAGTAGATCTGATCAATGGTACCAGCACGCCTGATTTTGGTATTGCAAATGTGATCCCCGGTCTTTATAAAGAAATTGAAATAAAAATCGGTCCAATTCTTGACGATGGAAATTCAATATTCATCGCATTTGAATATCAACCGGATGAAGGAGATCCTATATTGGTAGAATTTTCAAGCAGCGCCCAAATTAAATTCGAAATTGAAAATCATCAAGGTATACAGCTAGAAGGGGGAGAACTAAATCAGATTTTAGTTTTACTTGATCTCGATTCACTTTTCGCCGGTGTTGATTTTAATATGGCTAATGTTGATAATGGAATTGTCAAGATCAATAACACTTCAAATTCCGATCTCGCCAATATGATCTGGGCAAACCTCAATAAAGCTTTTAACGCGGGTGAAGACAAGGATGGTGATGATGACATTGATGACGATGACCATAGTGATGATGATTAATTAATTTAATGTCGGATTCAGATCCTTAAAGGCGCTATTGAAGAATAGCGCCTTATTTTTTTGATTATCAATTAGTTTTAGTTAATGAAGCAATCTTGCTAATAGCAAAATGAAAAAGTAATCTTTGACATTTGAATAGTCTGACTGACATCTAGGAGTAACTTTAGCTAGCGGAAATTTTTTTATATTTCAATAGTTCCATTCAACGATTAGTATCCTACAAACAATATTTATTATCTTGTAATATTAGGTAGTGAATTAAGATTTTTTTATTAAAATGCATTTTATCATGAAAATGTCAGATTCAGTAAATCATATTATCAAATCCCGTAGAAGATTTTTAGGCTCTTTAATTGCGCTTGGACTAGCCAATACTGGACTAACCTCGTGGAAAAATCCAATGATTAAAAACAAACTTCATAATAATGCTGAGGATTCTTTTAATGATTTAAAAATTACCAGGATCCGCTTTTATCAGGCTCCTTCCCGTTTCATGGTAAATCAAAGTTCCCATATTGTTACTGTTGAAACAGATAAAGATATCACTGGTGTTGGAGAAGGTGGAACGGCGTATTTAGTAAAACAATTGGCTGGCCTGCTTATCGGGAAAAATCCATTACAAATCGAACATCTTTGGCAGCTGATGTATAGAGGGCATTTTTATCCTCCGGGGAGGGAGAAAATTCACGCACTGGGTGCATTGGATATGGCCCTTTGGGATATAAAAGGAAAAGTGTTGAATGTTCCTGTACATATGTTATTAGGAGGTACAGCCCGTAATCATATAGAATGTTATGTAACAGGATATCCCGGAAATAAAAGTTTAAAAGAAAAGGCCAGGTCAGCCATAGATGAAGGATTCAGGGCTTTCCGGATCAGTGTTGCGGATCCACGAAACGGTACTTCAAGCTTTAATGCTCGACATGCTATTACTGATACGGTTAAAAGTTGTGAAGAAGTTCGGGAAGGTGTAGGAACAGATGGCGCATGGTGCATCGATTATCATACCAGACTGGACTTGAATGATGCTGTACGTCTTTCATCTCTCATCGAGGATTTTGAGCCCTTTTTTGTGGAAGACCTCATCAGAAGTGAAAATCCAGGTGTATATCAAAAATTAAGGGAGCTTGTAAAGGTTCCCATTGCTGTGGGTGAACAATTCGGTGATCGTTGGGATATCAGTGAAATGATAGAAAAAAATTGGATAGATTACTCCCGGATATCACTGCCTAATTCAGGTGGCATTACAGAATTTATGAAGATTTCCGCCTTATGTGAGACACATTATATAGGATTGGTGCCGCATTTTACCGGTCCGATCGCAACTGCTGCTCTGGTTCACGCTTGTGTCCCCTATTCAGGGCCTGTATTGATGGAAATGCTGGGAAATAAAAAACCTGATTTGCCTCATTTGCCAGTGAGTTATGATTTTAATGACGGGAAGATATGGCCAAATGATCGACCTGGATTGGGAGTTGAAGTGGATGTGAAAAACCTTGAATTGTCAGCAGAAGTTACTGAATACGAGCAAGGAGTTCCACAATTTTTCAGACCAGATGGTTCTTTTACTAATTGGTAATTAAAAAACAATAACTTAAAATTATTATTCAAAACCTTTAATGTAAATTTCTAATCAATTATTCTGTATTTTGAAAGTCTTGGTAAAGTGAAAATTATACCTTTTTTCCTTTCTTTAATTTTATATACATATGGATTCATGTGTTTTTTGGGGTGCGCAAGTAAAAATAATGAACAAATATTCACCTTCAGAATAGGCCACGTGGCAAATACCGATCATACCTGGCATAAAGCCTTTGAATATTTCAAAGAAATTCTTTATGAGAGATCCAACGGAAAAATAGTTATTGAAGTTTATCCAAATGAACAATTGGGAAAGGAAATTGAATTGATCCGCAGTATTAAAACAGGTATTGCCGATATGACTATTACTGCCGGGACGCTCCAGAACTGGACGGATATCGTTGCTTTTTCAGATATGCCTTTTGTCTTCCGCGATTCAGTACATATGAAAAAGCTGGCGGATGGGCCGATTGGTAAAGAGATGGAAAAAAGAATATTAGAAGAAACCGGAATAAGAATCATAACTTTCTTCCAAAGAGGTCCTCGACACTTAACATCAAACAGGCCTATCAAGAGTCCTTCAGACTTGAATGGTCTTATCATTAGAATACCTAATGTTCCTTCCTACACTGATGCATGGAGTGCTCTTGGTGCAAATCCTACACCTATGGCTTTATCTGAAGTGTTTACGGCACTTCAGCAGGGGACAATTGAAGCACAAGAAAACCCATTGGCAATGATAAGCAGTACAAACCTATTTGAGGTCCAGGATTTTGTAAATCTGACTGCCCATGTACTGAGTTGGGCATATGTGGTGATAGGTGATGAGCAATTTCAGAAAATGCCTCAGGATCTACAAGAAATATTCCTGGAAGCTGCTAAGGACATGCAACATCATGAACACAGATTGTTTCTGCAAAATGAATCCAGTCTCAGAGAAATTCTTGAAAGTAAAGGGATGACATTTGTTGAAGTGGATACTAAGGCCTTCAGAGATATAGGAGCTCCGGCGGTTTATCAAAGTCTTTCGGAAGAAATGAAAAATTTGTACAATAAAATTATTGAAATAGAATGAAAGTTAATGGTAACAAGGTGTTTACACTTTTAGAATGGGGCACTATATTCAGTGCTTTCGGCCTGATATTCACCGTCATTCTTCAAATAGTTACCAGACGGTTTTTTGTTGATATTGCTCCAGCATGGACAGAAGAGGCCTCCAGGTTCTTTTTTATTTATGCCATCAGTTTTGCAGCTGGATTAGCGCAGAAGGAGGGCTACTATGTCAGCATGGATTATTTCTATCGAAAATTTAATAAAGGCCTGAAAAGGATCCTTGATCTAATTATCACCTCTTTATCCATGATCCTGTTTTTGTTGATGTCTGTATTTTCCGTTCATTTTATCCTGCTGGGAACGGTGGAAACTTCTCCTGGTCTGGGTTTACCAATGTCACTTGCTTTTACCAGTATGCTGATCCTGAGCAGCTCCATTTTATATTTTCTTTTTTTTCAATTGATCGATCAAATAAGAACTGTAAATAAATGATATTATTGCTTATATCTGTTTTCATTATTTGTCTTTTTCTTCGTTTTCCCATCGCTTATTCCATAGCTATATCATGTTTAGTGTATATTATATTGAAAGATATTCCGCTGATTATTTTGCCATTAAAAATGTATTCCGGAATAGATGTATTTGTCTTGTTGAGTATTCCGGGATTCATTCTGGCCGGGAATCTAATGAACCATGGAGGATTAACTGAGAAAATAATCGATTTTTGTAATCATTTATTTGGACATGTACGAGGCGGATTATCTTTGGCGAATATAGGCGCTTCAATGCTTTTCGCGGGTATATCAGGTACAGCGGTATCAGATACCGCCAGTATTGGCACAGTTATGATCCCTGCAATGAAAAAAGAAGGATACAAATCCGACTTTGCATGCGCGGTTACAGCGGCTTCTTCTACCGTAGGACCCATCATTCCTCCCAGTGTACCGATGATCATCGCAGCCACCCTTACCGGACTATCCGTAGGAAAATTATTTTTAGCCGGTGCGCTTCCCGGCTTAATGTTAGGCATGGGTTTTATTGTAGTCGCCTATATACTTTCAAAAAAACAACCTCACAAAAAACAGAAACGGAGTTCATTTGTCAGAGTATTAAAAGGATTTTTTGATACATTTTGGGCTCTGCTAATGACATTTATCATTTTATATGGAATCATTGGAGGGGTTTTTACACCAACGGAAGCCTCTATTGTCGCAGTGGTATATGCAGCATTCATTGGATTATTTGTGTATAAAAAACTGTCTTGGAAAAGAATTCCCGCTATTGTTTTGGATTCTTTTAAAACCTCCGCTTCACTAATGATATTGGTTGGTTTTTCCAATTTACTGGGTTGGATACTGGTTACAGAACGACTACCATTGTTGATTTCAGAAAGCCTCCTCGGTATAACCACCAATAAGTTTGTTATTTTGATTTTCATCAACTTAATACTGCTTTTGGTAGGTACTTTTATGGAAACAATTGCTGCGCTGCTGATACTTTTTCCAGTATTATTAAAAGTTGCTGTAACTGTAGGTGTAGATCCCGTTCAATTTGCAGTTATTGCGGTACTAAACCTTATTATTGGACTGACAACTCCCCCTGTAGGAGTTTGCCTATTCGTAGCCTCGAGTATTGGTAAAATTTCGATTGATCAGGTGAGCAGGGCTGGATTCCCATTTTTACTGGTGAGTATTTTAGTTCTGATATTGGTTACATACTTTCCCCAGATATCACTCATACTTCCCGATTTATTTTTCGATTAATAAAGTTAAAAATTATTTATATCCCAGAGCTAATGATTGGTAATTCCGAATAACTATAAGTCCAAAAATCAGATCTATTATATTTGTACTTATAATATAACAATACAATTAATGGGTGATCCATTTATTCAATTACATCCAAAAGATAATATCTTGATAGCGCTTGAAGACCTTGAAGCGGGTAGTAAGATATCATTTGAGGGTATTGATTTTTTTCTGGAACAGAATGTACCTGCAAAGCACAAGTTTACCATCACCGAATTGAATGCCGGTGATGCCGTTACGATGTATGGAGTTCTTGTAGGTAAAGCCTTGCAGTATATTCCGAAAGCAGGATTAATTACTGTTCATAACCTTGTCCATGCAGTTGAAAAATATTCGGTGGGTCAACAAACAATCAACTGGCAAGCACCCAATATAATAGCATGGGAAGGTAAAACATTTGATGGATTTTATCGCTCTGATGGGCGCGTTGGCACGGCAAATAACTGGTTGGTATTACCGCTGACTTTTTGCGAAAACCGAAATATTGAAGTATTAAAATCAACTCTTGCTGAACCTCTAGGTTACGCTACCGAAAAAGATTTTTTTATTGATATCCAGTCTTTGATTCAACTCTATAAGACAGGTACCAGCAATGAAAAAATAATTGAATCCGATATACTTCGAACCGCTCAGGATTTATCACGGGACCGGACATTCCGGAACATCGATGGAATAAAATTCATTACTCATAATGGAGGTTGTGGATGTAACCGGGGGGATTCAAAGGTATTATGTGATTTGCTGGCAGGGTATATTACTCATCCGAATGTTGCTGGAGCAACAATATTAAGCTTAGGTTGCCAGCATATACAAATACCCTTGCTTCAAAATGCGATCAATAAGATTGATCCGTTATTTTCCAGACCGCTTGTTGTACTAGAACATCAAAGAAGTAAAAGTGAACGGGATTTATTAGAGGAAGCTGTTAAAAAAACCTTTCTCGGATTGATCGAAGCAGATAAAAATGGAAGGAAACCGGCTCCATTAAGTAAATTAATACTTGGTCTTGAGTGTGGAGGATCTGATGGTTTTTCGGGAATTTCAGCTAATCCCACTTTGGGATACGTTTCCGACATGCTGGTGGCATTGGGAGGCATTGCTATTTTATCAGAATTCCCCGAATTGAATGGAATAGAACAGGATCTACTTAATCGATGTGTTAATAGAAATTTAGCCGAGAAATTTGCGTTGATCATGAAACAATATTCTGATAGGGCAATAGCAGTAGGTGCCGGCTTCGATAACAATCCTTCACCCGGAAATATAAGGGACGGGCTTATTACACATGTTATGAAATCCGCAGGAGCAGCAAAGAAAGGCGGAACTTCTCCCGTAACAGATGTTCTTGATTATACAGAACAAGCAGTAAAACCTGGACTAAATTTACTTTGTACCCCAGGGAATGATGTGGAAAGTACTACAGGATTAGCTGGATCTGGCGCAAATATTATTGTTTTCACTACAGGACTGGGCACACCAACGGGTAATCCAATTTGCCCGGTAATCAAAGTATCGTCTAATACACAGGTGTTCGAAAGAATGATCGATATCATTGATTTTGATGCTGGAACGATTTTAACTGGAAATGATTCGATACAGAGTCTTGGGGAGAGATTGTTTGATTATGTAATAGAAGTAGCCAGCGGACGCGTTACGCCAGCAGCCGTACGACATGGACAAGACGATTTTATACCGTGGAAGCGAGGAGTCTCACTATAATTGATAAAATATGAAACTAATAAGATTTGGATTAACAGGGCAGGAAAAGCCTGGAGTTGAGATGGCTGGTAAAAGATTGGATTGTTCAGATTATTTTGAAAACTGGGATAGTAATTTTTTTCGAAGTGGTGGGTTGCTGGCCCTTAAAGAAATTGTGAAAAAGCAATCCTTAAGGGAAATCCCTGAATCAGAACGTTGGGCCAATCCCATTGCAAGACCTGGTTGCATTTTGTGTGTAGGACTTAATTATTCAGATCATGCCAAGGAATCAGGAATGGATTTACCCAAGGAGCCCGTACTATTTATGAAAACAACCAATACAATTTGTGGCCCCTTTGATGAAATTACTATTCCCAAAGGAAGTGAAAAAACAGATTGGGAAGTGGAACTCGGTGTAGTATTAAATCGTGATGTTTTATATTTAAAAAATATGAAAGAAGCCGAGGAGACAATTGCAGGCTATTGTGTTGTTCATGACATATCGGAAAGAGAATTTCAATTAAATAGGGGAGGTCAATGGGTGAAAGGAAAATCTTGCCCGGGTTTCTGTCCCGTTGGGCCCTATATCGTAACTAAAGATGAGATCGAAAATGTTATGAACCTTCAAATGAGGCTGTTGGTAAATGGGGAAGTGATGCAAGTCGGTAATACGTCCAATATGGTATTTAATCCTGCTTACCTTGTTTGGTACATTTCCCAATTTATGTTACTTGAAGCTGGTGATCTTATCTCTACCGGAACACCACCTGGGGTTGGACTTGGAAAAAAACCTCCCCGATACTTAAAAGATGGCGATGTAGTTAATCTCGAAATTGATCAACTGGGTAGTCAAAAACAACGTTTCATTGCTCATAAATAACCAAAATGATTAGCTTAAAAAATAGGGTAGCTATTATAACCGGTGGTGCAAAGGGGATAGGAGAAGCTATTTCCAAAATATTTAATGAACTGGGAGCGAGCGTTCATGTCTTGGATGTTGATGAAACAAATGGACTTAATGTTGTTAAAAGAATATCAAAAGGTGATAATGAGGCTTTTTTTTATTTGTGTGACGTTTCGGATTACCAGAGCGTTGGCCGGGTTTTTGAATCCGTCGTAAAAAAATCAGGTAGATTGGACATTTTGGTGAACAATGCCGGAATAGCTCATATTGGAACAGCTGAAAGCACCACTCCGGAGGATATGGATAAATTGTATGCTATCAATGTCAGGTCAGTATACAATTGTTCTCATTTTGCTATTAAACAAATGAAAAAAAATGGTGGAGGATCGATTGTAAATTTATCTTCGGTTGCTGCGGTTACCGGTATAGCCGACCGTTTTGCCTATTCCATGAGTAAAGGAGCTGTATTGACTATGACCTATTCCATTGCAAAAGATTTTGTTAAGGATAAAATTCGCTGTAATGCGGTTGGCCCGGCAAGAATTCATACTCCATTCGTAGACGGATTCCTGGAAAAATATTATCCGGCCAATAAAGAGGAGATGTTCGACAAACTATCAAAAACACAACCCATTGGTAGGATGGGTGAACCAAAAGAGGTTGCACAGTTAATCGCTTACCTCTGTTCCGACGAAGCAAGCTTTATAACGGGATGTTTTTATCCGATTGATGGAGGATTTATAACCTTAAATACGGATTGAAGGAGTAGTAATGATTCATTAATCGGAGAACGTCATCTTTGTCTACCGCCAAGCAGGCTCGGGCTTGATCAGGGGATCTTAAAAAATGATTAATTATTGTTTTGGGATTCCCGTCATTGCTGTCTAGACAGGAATGACGGGAAATTATTTTTAAGTTTGTATTGTTGAAAAAAGAACCTATGGCGAAAACAAAGTATCTTCATTATTCTCTGCGTATCCTCTTACATACTCTGCGGTTATTTTCACAGCAAGACTTCTGTCCGATCTCTTACACTGAAAGAGGATAAAATTTATAACTTTTTACTTTGCCTTTAAAATTCCTTCAAAAATTAGAGTTAATTTCGCAGCATTTGATTTGATACTGACATGTTGAAGCACATTTTATTCATTTTTAATTTTTTCATCTTTTTCTCAACTTACTTATCCGCTCAAAAGATCAACGATGCTTATGAGATCCATTGCAATAAGGCAGTAGATGAAATCATAATTGATGGCGTACTGGATGAATTATCATGGCAGAATGCTGAAGTAGCTGATAATTTTTTCATGATGCTTCCTATGGATACCAGTTATGCTAATGCTAAAACGGAAGTGAGGGTTACCTACGATGAAAAAAATTTTTACATTTCAGCTATCTGTTATGATGACCTTCCCGGTGGATATGTTGTCGAATCCATGAAGCGGGATTTCAGTTTTGGTGTAAATGATAATTTTCTGGTCTTTATTGATCCTTTTGATGACAAAACCAATGGCTTCTCCTTTGGTGCGAATGCTGCAGGTGCCCAATGGGATGGTTTGCAGTCAGAGGGAGCTGCGATGAACCTGAACTGGGATAACAAATGGGAATCTGAGGTAAAAAATTACGAGGATAAATGGATCTGGGAAGCTGCCATACCATTCAAAACCCTTCGATATAAAAAGGATATTTTAAAATGGGGCATCAATTTCAGTAGACTTGATCTCAAATGGAATGAAAAGTCTTCCTGGACACCGATTCCCAGGCAATTCCCTTCCGCTTCACTGGCTTTTACTGGAAATATGATATGGGATGAGCTCCCCCCACCTCCAGGCACCAATATTTCTCTGATTCCTTATATAAAGGCATCTACCTTCAAAGATAAGGAGGCAGATACCCCTGTTAATAATGAATTTGACGTCGGATTTGATACAAAAGTATCAATTACACCCTCTCTAAATCTTGACTTAACCGTCAATCCTGACTTTTCACAGGTAGAAGTTGACAGGCAGGTAACCAACCTCAGCCGTTTTGAATTGTTTTTTCCGGAGCGTAGACAGTTTTTCCTGGAAAACTCTGATCTTTTCGCAAATCTTGGATTCCGTGGCGTACATCCATTCTTTTCCAGACGAATTGGACTCGAGAGCCCTATTTATGCAGGTGGGAGATTAAGTGGAAAATTAAACAAGGACTGGCGAATTGGAGTGATGGACATACATACTGGCGATGCAGGCCCAAGATATGATTCGGAAGGAGCTTTGGAAAGAGGCGGTATACCTTCTCAGAATTATGCGGTGGCAGTTTTACAGCGACAGGTTTTTGCTAGATCTAATATAACTGCGTCATTTATTAACCGTGAATCATTTAATTTAAGTTATGAAAAACATGATTCGAGTTTTATGGAATATAACAGGGATCTGGGTCTTGAGTACAACCTGGCTTCTGCTAATAATTTATGGTCAGGAAAATTTTTATTGCATAAATCATTCAGCCCTCATCTAAAAGGGAGTGATTTTTTTCACGCGGCTAATCTTGAATATGACTCGAAAAAGTTCAGCGTGGAATGGGTACATGAATATGTAGGACAGAATTATAATGCAGAAGTCGGATTTGTTCCACGTACCGGATATTATAGGATGTCACCCGATTTCAGGTACAGTTTTTTTCCTAAATCCAAAAGGATGGTATCACATGGCCCGAATTTAGAGGTCATGAACATTTTTGATACTGATTTCAAAATTACGGATAGCGAAACAATGCTGATTTATGAATTTGACATGCTGGACCGAAGTACGTTTGGAGTAGGTGTTGCCCATAATTATATACGACTGCTTGATCCTTTCGATCCGACTAACTCAGGTGGCGAAGAACTTCCCGCAGGATCGGAATATTCCTGGTGGAGTGTTGGTTTTGGATATACTTCAACTCCAAAAAAACTTGTCACATATAATCTGGAAGGATCCTATGGCGGATATTTTAATGGAACCCGTCTAAACCTTGAAGGAGGAATAGGGTATCGTTTCCAGCCTTATGGCAGTATTAATCTGGATTTCGACTTTAATGATATTGAACTACCTGAACCCTATACAAGTATCAACTATATTTTGTTAAGTCCCCGTCTCGAATTGACTTTTACCAATACAATATTCCTCACCACCTTTGTTCAATACAATGAACAAGCAGACAATGTTAATATAAACGCACGCTTTCAGTGGCGGTTTCTTCCGGCTTCTGATATTTTCCTGGTCTATACCGAGAATTATCTGCCCGGAGATTCATTGGGTTCGATCGATTTTTCCAGTAAGAATAGGGCGCTTGTATTGAAAGTGACATATTGGTTGAATATTTAATAAAATATAAAAAAATGTAAGTGACAGTACTCATGCTTGATGAATTTATTCATAAAGTAAAAAGAATACAGGTGGTGAAAATATAACAGAAAGCCTCATTATTACCTTAATCCCGATTATTCATAATTTATTTTTATAATAGAATACCAACAGTATATAACTCATTTATTTTCAAATAAATGCGTAATGGGGTTAACCCTTGTCCAGATAAAAATTGTAAGATTGTTAAATTCTAAATACTTTTCGATCGGGACAGCCTGTTGGGCGCCTGCATGCCCGGTGAAGTCCAGTGCGTGGCAGGCCGGCCTGCGTGCCGTCGCCATGCGTCTGCGCCGAAGTCGGCTACGACGTAGGAGCAAGGCTGTGGTCCGAGACTCTCGTAAGGCGAGCCTGTCTGTCGATAGGCAGGCCCTCGAGACTCTACGGAGCTGCCGGAGACCGGCAGGCAGGAAAAATTCATGAATTTTTCGGGTTAAAGGAATATCTCACACAAAAACAAATTTCTCGATTTAATAGTCTGATTGGAAGATCACCTTATAAATTTAGAGAAGAATACATTGTCTATATAATCTTAAGAAAAACCGAAATCGATGATTATTGTAGATACTTCAGTATGGATCAGGTGATAAAACAATTTTGAGATTTATTTTCATAATACATATCCTAAAAATTTGATTGAAGTAAAAAGTAAATTCATTACAAAGTAGTAGTCAGGATTGCTGTTCGGTGATAATAAATTATAGTATAATATTTCACATGAGGTAGGAATTTTATGTTTTCATCTGTTATATACAGAAGCTGGACATAAAATGATAGCAGGTCTTCTTTTTTCAACTTTACCGAATCCAGTCGCTTTAAATACTGCGATTAAACTTCAGGATATTAAAGATGAATCAGAAGACAATAAAAAGGATTATGTTGATTATTGAGATTGGAAATGTATTTGTCATTTTGACAATAATTAATCTAAAAATTGATTCATATCAATCTAATAATCATTGATTTATAATTCTGGTTCCTTTTTTGGTATTTGGATTATCCGTATAATAAAATTTAACACATTTTCTGTACTTGTATATAATAATTATGATTAGAAAGCCTGGCTAATACCCTTTAGATTAAACATGCAGTAGCATCAAATACTTGTTTTACTGATCATGTTTTTTGTTGAAACCGTGAATTATCTATTTATGCAGGCTCATCGCATGTATATTTATTTTTTGGTAAGTATCATTATACTTTCCACCTTCCTGCTTTTGTATAAAGGATTGCCTTATTATAACACCTCACTTGAGGAGCGGTTCTATCACCCTGATCATGATCTTTTCAAATCAAGTGGATTATATGGCCATGGTTTGGGCATCATCGGGACTTTGATGATCGTAGTTGGTGTATTTTCCTATATGGCCAGGAAAAGATACAGATTCCTTTCTCGTTTCGGACGACTAAAATACTGGCTGGAATTCCATATTTTTCTTTGTGTTTTGGGACCCATTCTGGTCTTATTCCATACATCATTCAAGTTTGGCGGGATTGTATCGATAAGTTTCTGGAGTATGGTTGTTGTAGTTGCCAGTGGGATTATTGGAAGGTTCATTTATATCCAGATACCAAGGACTATCGAGGGCAGGGAATTGAGCCTGAATGAAGTGAGGGAAATGAAAAGTAATATGGATGCAAGTCTAAAAAACCGGTTTAACCTTGATGAAAGCAGTTATAAATCCGTATTGTATTACGTCAATTTTACCACCCAATACAAGTCACGAAACATCATCAGCCGGGCGATAAACAAGCATGCGGAAGACTGGAAAAGAATCAGACAGGTAAAAAAAGCCCTTAAGAAAAATAAACTTTCCAGAAATAGAATTAAACAGGTGACCCGGGTCATTAAAAACGAAATCTCATTGAATAACAAGATTGAGCGCTTACAGACCATGCAGCAGATGTTCAAATACTGGCACATCGCACATTTGCCTTTTGCACTTGTCATGCTGGTCATCATGGTCATTCACGTCGGGATAACCCTAGCATTTGGAGCAACATGGATTTTTAGTTTATAGTGTATGTCATTGGAACAATTGATCACGTACTTGATTGCCTTTCTGTTTTGCGGCATCATCCTGTATATCTACCTGAGAAAACTGAAAAGAACATCCAGGGAAGTAGAAGTGAAGGTGGAAAAAGCCAAAGAGGAGGGTCTTTTTGAACCCGTATCTCTTTATCCAAAGATAGATATAAATACCTGCATTAAAAGCGGAGCCTGTGTAACAGCCTGCCCTGAGGAAGATATACTGGGGATCATGAATGGCCGGGCCACACTGATTAATGCCTCACAATGTATCGGACACGGAGCATGCTTTCACGCTTGTCCGGTAGAAGCCATTTCCCTGGTAATTGGAACTGAAAAGAGAGGTGTTGACCTTCCTCATATTGACCAGGATTTTCAGACCAATGTACCCGGTATATATATTGCCGGGGAGCTAGGGGGAATGGGGCTCATAAAAAATAGCGTGGAGCAGGGCCAGACCGCTGTTGAAAACATGCTAAAATCAGGAATTAAAAGAGATAATTCTTCTTATGATTTAATTATAGTTGGAGCCGGACCTGCAGGAATCGCAGCTTCGTTAATGGCCAAAAAACACAAACTAAATTTTTTAACACTTGAACAGGACTCTCTGGGCGGAACTGTCTATACCTTTCCCAGGTCCAAGATCATTATGACCTCACCTATGTATCTACCACTTTATGGTAAAGTACAGTTTTATAATACCAACAAATCAGAATTGCTTGGATTATGGCAAAAAGTGTTATCAGAAAACAATATTTCAATCAAAGAACATACAAAAGTGGAGGAGATATTTTATGAAAATGATCATTTTAAATTGAAAACAAGCAGTAACAAGGAATTGAAGGCAAAAAAAATCCTTCTGGCCATTGGCAGGCGGGGAAGCCCGAGGAAATTAAATATATCTGGTGAAGATACTGAGAAAGTAGCCTACCGTTTACTTGAACCCGAAAATATTCAAAACAAACATATCGTCGTAGTCGGGGGTGGGGATTCTGCCGTAGAAGCGGCACTCGCCCTTGCTGAACAGAATAAGGTGATCCTTTCCTACCGGAATGAAGCCTTTAACAGGATAAAGCCGAAAAACAGGGAAAATCTAACTGAAGCAGAACAAAAGGGCATTTTGAAAGTCAAATACAGATCCAACCTGTTGTCGGTCGATAAAGAATATGTAGCTATGGAAATTGAAGATAAACGCATAAATGTCAAGAACGACCTGGTATACATTTTCGCGGGAGGGGAATTGCCTACAGATTTTCTCCAGAAAGCCGGGGTCAGGATTACCAAAAGATTCGGATACACTTTAAAAAAATACGGTTAAGATGAAACCTTTTTATTCTGTGAGCTCATTATGTGGCAAAACGTCCTACATATAACCCTGATCCTGATCTTTATTGCGGTGAGAGTCAACTCGCAAATATCACCCGGCGATTTGTCCAATGCCCATGCCGAACTGGAAGGAATTATGAAATGTACGGAATGCCATGTATTGGGCAAAAAAGTTTCTAATAACCTGTGTTTGGATTGTCATGATGAAATCAAATCGTTGATAGACCAGAAAAAAGGATATCATGCTTCTGGAGAGGTAGCCGTGAAGGAATGTGCTTCCTGTCACAGTGATCATCATGGACGAAATTTTAAAATGGCACGTTTTGAAGAAGATAATTTTAAACATCAGCTTGCAGGATTTGATCTGAAAGGAAAACATTCCCGGATCGACTGCAGGGATTGCCACAAGCCTGATCTTATAGTCAATAATGATTTTAAGAACAATAAAAACACCTTTTTAGGTCTGGATCAGGGATGCCTATTCTGTCATGAAGATGTCCATCAGAAAACTTTATCGCAAAATTGTGCCAGTTGTCACGATACGGAAGCCTTTTCTCCCGCTGCTCATTTTAATCATAATGAATCCGACTTTTTGCTGAAGGGTAAGCACCAGGATGTTGCCTGTATCAAGTGCCATAAGGTAGAGAGGAGAAATGGGAAAGAATTTCAGCGGTTTGTGGATATAGATTTCCAGCAGTGTACTTCCTGCCACAAGGATGTCCATGACAATAAATTTGGGCAGAACTGTAACGAATGTCACAGTGAAGCATCCTTTAATGTGGCAAGGGCTTCTAAAATTTTCAATCATCAGATGACGGGATTTGATCTGCTTGGCAAGCATCGCAATGTGGATTGTAAACAATGTCATGTAAAAAGTTTCACAAATCCGATGCCTCACAATTCTTGTACATCCTGCCATACAGATTATCATAATAAGGAATTTGCTAAAAATGGACTCAGCCCTGATTGTGCCGAATGTCATACGGTTAATGGATTTACCAATAGTATGTTTACCATTGAGGAACATAATGAAGGTGCCTTTCCTTTGGAAGGAGGGCATTTAGCCACACCTTGTTTTGCTTGTCATAAACAAACAGCCAGGTGGAGGTTCAGAGAGATCGGTGAACGATGCGTGGAGTGCCATGAGGATGTCCACAAGAACTATATTGATGAAAAATATTATCCCAATCAATCATGTGAAAGTTGTCATTCCATTACTACCTGGAAAGAAAATCATTTTGACCATAACCAGACAAACTTTGTGCTTGCAGGTGCGCATGGGGAACAGGATTGTATGGCCTGTCATGGACCTGGTAAAAACAGTGCAGTTCATAAGTATCAGAATTTTCAGAATTTATCCATGGCTTGCACGAGCTGCCATAAGAACGTACATCGTCAGCAATTTGATGAGAGGGGGGTGACCAATTGTAAAAGATGCCACGGGTTTGAAAATTGGGAAGCCATTTACTTTAATCACGATAAAACTGCATTTAAGCTGGATGGTAAACATCTGGAGGTAGATTGCGCTGCCTGCCATAAAGAAAAAGAGGAACAGGGAGGAATTGTTGTTCAGTATAAAATTAAAAGTTACGAATGCATAGACTGTCACCAATGATATTATTATTTGGGTTGACGATCAATTTGTTTGCCCAGAACCCTCATGGTGTAGCTTTCAAAACGGACTGCAGTACCTGCCATACATCTGCCGGATGGGAAATTTCGCCTGATTTCTGGGAAAAAAACATCCCTACCAGCCCCATGATTTCAACCACAACCGGTTTGGAACTGCCGATCAAATCCAGGGGTTTTGATCATAACAGAACTGACTTTACTCTTCAGGGACAGCATGCCATGGTGGATTGTAGAGCCTGCCATCAGACCCTCGTATTTTCTAAAGCACAAACGGAATGTATTTCATGCCATACCGATATGCACAATCAGACAGTGGGTACCGATTGCTCAAGATGCCACAGCACTGAAAACTGGTTGGTAAATAATATCACTGAACTTCATTATGACAATGGATTTCCGCTTTTAGGCGCCCATGCTGCAACAAACTGTTTTGATTGCCACGACTCTGAGTCCACACTTGCCTTTGATAGGATCGGGAATGAATGTATAAATTGTCATTTAGATGAATATTCAGCAACCACAAATCCAAATCATGCAAGTGCAGGCTTTTCTACTAATTGCATCGAGTGTCATAACGTCAATCTGTTTGATTGGTCAACTGAAAGTATTAATCATGACTTTTTCCCTTTAACCAGGGGGCATGAAATAGAAAATTGTGCACGATGTCATTCCTCAGGCGACTATTCAAATACCCCTAGAGACTGTTTTTCGTGCCACCTAACGGATTACAGCGCCTCTGACAATCCAAATCACCAGTACCAAAACTTTCCTACCGAATGCATCGAATGCCATACTACTGATCCTGGCTGGTCACCTGCAGAATATTTACATCATGATAGTGATTATTTTCCGATATACAGTGGAGCACATAACCGGGAATGGGACCTGTGTCTGGACTGCCATACTAATCCTTCAAACTATACCGAGTTCAGTTGTACGATCTGTCATGCCAATTCTGAAACTGATGACCAGCATTTGGGTATTGGTGGGTATTCATATACTAATCCGGTTTGTCTGGCCTGTCATCCGACCGGTGATGCAAACGAAAGCTTCAACCATGACCTGACCAATTTCCCTTTAACCGGGGTACACACAACTACCGAATGTATCGAATGCCATTCCTCAGGCTATGCGGAGACACCCATGGATTGTGCCTCATGCCATACGACAGATTTTAATCAAACCACCAACCCTGACCATAATGCATTGGACATTTCCATGGATTGTGCATCGTGCCATACAACTGAACCGGAATGGAACCCGGCTGCCTTCGCCAACCACAATGAATATTATGTTTTGAACGGGGCACACGGCTCTATTGCCAACGATTGCGCCACCTGCCACAACCCGGACTACAACAATACGCCCAATACCTGTGAGGGTTGCCATTTGGATGATTATAACAATTCCACAGATCCAAACCATACCGCCGTACAATTTTCAACTGAATGTGCCTCTTGCCACTCGGAAAATGATTGGAAGCCGGCCACGTTTGATCATGATGGCCAGTATTTCCCGATTTACAGCGGAGCACATAACGGGGAATGGGACCAGTGTCTGGATTGCCATGCCAATCCTTCGAACTTTGCCGAGTTCAGTTGTACGATTTGTCATGCTAATCCTGAAACGGATGACCAACATGTAGGAATTGGTGGATATTCATTTAACAGCCCAGTCTGTCTGGCTTGCCACCCGACCGGGGATGCAAATGACACCTTTGATCATAACCTGACCAATTTCCCTATAACCGGGGTACATACAACTACCGAATGTATCGAATGCCATTCTTCAGGCTATACGGGAATACCAACGGATTGTGCTTCCTGTCATACGACAGATTTTAATCAGTCCACCAATCCTGACCATAATATAATAGGTCTTTCGACCGATTGTGCATCGTGCCATACGACCGAACCGGATTGGAATCCGGCTACCTTTGCCGACCATAACACTTATTATGTTTTGAACGGGGCACACGCCTCTATATCAAACGATTGTGCAACCTGCCACAACGGGGACTACAAC